>Ga0209802_1001966_pt1 | contig 14658 bp, 9 predicted proteins | sample GraSoiAngelo_129_FD_185886 | JGI IMG/M metagenome (GOLD analysis project Ga0209802, IMG submission 185886) | Grasslands soil microbial communities from the Angelo Coastal Reserve, California, USA - 14_0927_12_40cm (SPAdes) (version 2) | ecosystem: Environmental > Terrestrial > Soil > Grasslands ... | reverse complement strand
CTATCCGAACATAGTTGTCGGCGGAATCACCGTGGGCACTGGGCTCGCGCCCGCGCCGATCAAGGACGCCACCGGCTACTACCACTTCAAGCCCAGTTGCTACGGCTACCTCAACATGGCCTCGCTGAGCGGCGGCATATCCAGCGTCCAGGCTGGACCGACCGTCACTGCCAGACACTTCCTCACCCCGACGTTGCCCGCCGCGAGCACAGCCGGCACTCTTTTGGTGGCAGACATCCGGTCGGACGCCACCCCATCAGGTTTCACAGCGCCGGCAGGCTGGGTGCAGGCCGGCGTCCCCAGCCAGTCTGGACTCAGTCCTCGAACCGAGATCTGGTACTACCCGAACAATCCCGGCGGGATCACCAACGCTACTTTCACTGTCAACCCGGCCAGCATCGACTCGACCGCCCAGATGACTGAGTGGCGAAACGTGGCGACAGTTGCGCCCTTGGACAAGACCGGCAACACCGCGATCGGCGTGAACCAGAATGCCGCCACAGTGTCGACCGTCGGTGCCACGGCATCGGCGAACGAACTCGTCATCACTGACGTCGGGGTGCTCGAGGCAGTGCCAGGCCAGGTGGTCACTCAGGGAGCAGGCTGGAACAGCCTCGCCAACGACCCTCCAGATGGCTTCACGGCTGAGTACAGGGTCGACCTGCCGGCGGCAGTGGCAACCGAGACGCTGAACAGCACGGTGGCGACGACCTGGGCGGTCGTGATCGCGTCGTTCAAACCCGCCGCGGGCGCGTCGGGCGTCGTGTTCGACCCCGGCTTCTACTACTTCAACGGATACAACGGAGTGAACTTCACCAGTGGGGGGGGCGTCTGCCTGGGAGGCGGCACGCTGCTCGCGAAGGACGTCACGATGGAGTTCGTCAACCAGGCCGGGTTCTCGTCCGGAACCTGCGCCGTCGGAGGCGGTGCCGCGTGCGCCGGTTCATGCCAGTTCGGGTCGGCGCCTTGCTCGCTGTCTCCCTGCCCGCCCAACGCGGGCGCGGACTCGCCTAACAACTTGACCTGGCTCGCCGCCCCGTGCTTGAACGCACCCGCGGCTGCCGACGCGGCCAGCTGTCTGGGAGGCGCCTCCTGGTGCCCGGCCGGAGACCGGGCCTGCTCGAACCTCCTCATCTATGCGCCGGGCGCGATTGCCGGCCAGATCGCGATCGCGGGCGCAGCCGTGCATGCCTGGCTGCTCGGGTCGATCTACTGGCCGGGCACCTGCTCGGACAGCGTGAACGGCACCAGCACGATCGCCGGCTCGGTGTCCTGCGGCACCCTCACGATGTCCGCGGCAGTGGGGGCGGCGACTGCGGTTGGGAGCGACGCCGGCATCAGCACCGCCCTGGTTGAAGCGGTTCTCATAGAGTGAATTTTCACCCCACGAAGTCTGGCGACTTCGCGGGGAACCCCTGAAAAAGGGTGCGCATCGCGCATCATGTGCACCGTGAAAATTCGCGGGGGGGACAGATGTCCCCCGCCGCGGAACCCACCCCTCTCCTCGGCCACGCTTGGAGGCGCTTGGAAGGTGGCACGGTTGGGGGACGGCCGGAGTAAATCCGGCCTTAAGCCCCACCTGGCGCTCCCCTGAATTTGCTCCGCTAAGTCCCTGCTGCTTGTCGAGGACACCTGAAATCGCGTGCACATCGCGCATCATGTGCACCGTGAAACGCCCACTTAACACCACTCCAAGGGTCTCCAGTGGCCTCTGAGATCGGCCGGCCGCGGCGCGGCAGGACCTACATCGTCATCGGCACCGTCCTCGCCGTTCTGGCTTTTGCGACCGCCGCCGGGGTCGCCAGCCTGCCCCTATTCTTCTCGAACAACCCCGCCGGCACCAAGATCGTGGTGGCCAAGAACGCGATCGGCGCACGCACGAAGATCCAATCGTCGGACCTGACTATGAAGGTGGTGACACCGGTCCCGCCCCAGGCATTCTTCGACGTCAACGCGGTCGCCGGGAAGGGCGCGCGGGTCGACATTCCGGCCGACTCACCGGTCACCGCCAACCTGATTGCCCAATCCCCTGACCTGCTCAGCAGCAGCGATGTCACGTACCTGCCCATCCCGACTGGCTTCGTGGCGGTCACGGTGCCGACATCTGAGCAGGTCGGCGTGGGCGGATACGTCCAGCTCGGCGACCGCATCACCGTGCTCGCCACCGTGAACTCATCGGTGTTCGGCGCGAGCCCCGGGGTGCCCGTCGTCCGGACGGTGTTTCGAAACCTTGACGTCATCAGAGTCGGGCCCGCGACGGGATCCACCGCCAGCGGTCAGCAGGTAACAAGCAGCCTCACCCTCCTGATGACGCCGTGTGATTCGGAGTTCCTCTTCTGGTTCTTGAACAATGCCGTCCTCAAGTACAACCTCGAATCGTTCAAGGACTACGAGCCGACGCCGAACCAGCCCGATCCGGCATGCCCGAAGCTGTCGTCGGCGGCCGGTGTCGGACCGCGCGAGGTGGACGCCAAGTGGCACTTCACGACCCCTTAGTGATCGCCTCGTGAGGCCGTAGACGTGGGCTGGCTGATCGTGCTCGTCGCTGTCGCGGCTGCGTTCGGCGTGATGCTCGTCGTCTACGGCATCGTCGCCCGCGACCGCGCCATCACACAGGCCGAGACCGGAGGCCCGGGCGCGCGGGTCACCTACCGCACCCTCGCCGACGTACGGGAACAGCTGCGCCGGCGGTTCGAGCCCACCGGAGCTCCGGTCTGGATCGCGACCCAGCAGGCGCCCAATGCCTTGGCCGCTGATCTCGCGAGCGCCGACCTGCAGCTCCGGCCGTACGAATTCCGCATCTTGCAGCTCGGCGCGGCGCTGGTCTTCGCGCTGATCGCATATGCGCGCTTCAACGTCAGCCTGGCGGTTCCGGTGCTTGCGGTGATCGGCTACCTCCTCCCCGCTCTCTACTTGCGCAACCGCCGCGGCCACCGGCTGCGCATGTTCGAGGCCGGCCTCCCGCGGGCCATGGAGCTCATCGCCAACTCCATGAAGGCGGGCCAGTCGGTAGCGCAGTCGCTAGGTGCGGTGACCGAGAACGCAGGACCGCCGGTCGACGAAGAGTTCCGGCTTGCGCAGCGTGAGGTCGAGCTCGGCGCGTCGGTGGAGAACGCTCTCAGCAACATGGTGAAGCGGATGGGCAGCTCGGACCTTCGCTTGATCGTGATGGTGATCACGATTCAGCACGCGGTGGGCGGCGACCTGCCGGCGATCCTGATCACACTCGCCGACACCATGCGCCAGCGCGCCGAGATGCGCGAGGAGATCATGGCCGCGACCGCTCAGTCGAGGGCCTCGAGCCTGATCATCACACTCCTACCCGTGGCCGCCGGCGGGCTGCTGTTCTTCCTCGTTCCCGATTATTTCCGCCCGATGTTCGTCAACCCGCTGGGCTGGGTGATCCTGGGTTTGGCGGCCGCCTTGCTGGTCATCGGCAACGTCATCATCCGGCGCATCACGGCGATCGCATGAACCTGCTGCCCCTCATCATCGGGCTGGCCGCAGCCGCCGGGGTGTGGCTCGTCGCTGCCGGAGTGAGGAGCTCGCAATCAGGCGATGCGACGACGCTCGCGCGCCAGCGCTTGGCCCGCCAGGAGCTCGGCCTGGGACAGAGCGCGATCGCCCTCGAGCTGGAGAAGCCTCTGGGCGAGAGGCTGACCGCGCCGGCACGCCGCTGGCTCGCCAAACAGATGAACCGCCTGACTCCCGCCGCTCAGGCGGCGACCTTTCAGCGTGAGCTCGATTTCGCCGGCAACCCATTCGGTCTCGACCCGGCGGGCGTGCAGACGCTGCGCATTGCCGCCGGCGCCGCGCTCGGCACCATTGGCACCGCGCTGGGAGTGCTCGTCGGATCCACGTTCGCGATCGGCGTCTTTCTGGTCGGTGGCTTCGCGATCGGCTTTTATCTGCCAGTCCTCTGGCTCGACCAGCTCGTGCGCGAGCGCCGCGCGGAGATCGAGGCTGCTCTCCCCAACGCGCTCGACGTGGTGGCAATCAGCATGGAGGCCGGGCTCGGGCTTGATCGCGCGCTGGAGCAGCTCGTGCGCCACCAGGAAGGACCACTCACGCTCCTGGTCGCGCGGGCCCTGCGCGAGATGGAGCTCGGGCGCCCGAGGGCCGACGCGCTGATCGAGATGGCCGAGGCGACCGAGGTCGAGGACTTCACTGCGCTGGTCCGCTCCATCCTCCACGCGGAGCGCACGGGCGTGCCCATCGCGCGCACCATCGCGGCGCACGCCGCGCAGATGCGCGTCAAGCGCAGGCTCAAGATCCGGGTCGAGGCGGCGCGGGCCTCGCTGAAGATCCTCCTCCCCACCGTGGGCTGCGTTTTTCCGACGTTGTGGCTGATTCTTCTCGGTCCGGCGCTGCTCGTCGTGCTGAGCATCGCGAGCAACAAATAGCGTCGCGTTTCGCTTCGCTTGCGCAAGACGTGCGGAATCCAGTTGTTCAATTAGCGCGTTTGGATCAAGACGCGCGGAACCGGATGGCTAGTTGAGGAAAGGGTTAGTCCGCTTCTCCTGACCGATCGTGGTTGCCGGCCCATGGCCGCTGTAAACGTCGACCTCATCTGGCATCGACAGCAGCTGGGTTCTGATCCCCTCCAGCAGCGCGCGGCCATCGGAGTTGCGGAAGTCGGAGCGGCCGACCGAGCCCGCGAAGAGCGCATCGCCTGTGAACACTGCGTCGCCGATCCGGAGTGAGACGCCACCGGGGCTGTGGCCCGGGGTGTGGAGGACGTCGAGCACGACGGAACCGGCTTTGAATGGTGTGCCCGGGCTCAGGCTCACGACGTTGTCGATGCGCGGCCCCTCGACCGAGAACTCGCGACGCAGCGAGCGGCCCTCGACGATCACATCGCGCTCGGCGTGATGGACCGCCACCGGCACCGGGCCCAGCGCCTTGATCAGCTCCGCCAGTCCCGCGATATGGTCGACATCGGTATGAGTCAGCACGATCGCCTTGACGTTCGCGCCGCGCTCGCGGATCAGCTGAAGCATCAGCTCGGGCTCGAAGTTGGCGTCGATCACGATCGCGTCATGTGTGGCCTCGTCCTCGACCAGGTACGAGTTGGTGCCGAACCTGCGGTCGGCTGTGGCCGTGATGCGTACTTTCAGGCGAGGACTTTCCGAACGACGACGTGGCGCTCGAGCTCGCGATACGGCTCGAAGCCCGCACGCAAGTACATGTCGAGCGGTCCGCGGTAGTTCGACTGAGCGGAGTCGTCGGATTCCCTCGAAGGGTAGGCCTCGACGGCCCGCAGGCCGCGTGCGCGGAGCCGTTCGATCGCGACCTGCAGAAGCTTCGAGGCCACGCCGTGACCACGGTAGGGGGCGGCGATCACAAAACAGGCGACTGAGCCAATACCTTCATGGTCGGCCGGCTGGAGCTTGAAGCGGCTCATCACGCCGTGCAGGTGCGTGGTATCACCGTAGTTGCACCAACCCACGGGCTCGCCGCCGGCGAAAGCGAGGAGGGCGGTGACTCTGCCGTGCTCGATCGAATCCGACATGTCACGTCGGTTGTCCTCGGCGGCGCGGACAGCCCACTCTTCATCGCTCTGTGTTCGGTGCGTCTCCATGCAGTAGCAGCTCTGCCAGGCGGGAAAATCGCGAAATGCGACCTTGTCGAAGAAATGCTGATACGCGGGCAACTGGTCGGGCGTGACATCGACGACCTCCACCTCTCCAATGTCCGGCAGCCGCTCGAGCTCGGCGCGCGCGGTGGGATCAGCCGCCAGCCGCAAGCCTTGCAACTGTGCACCGCCCTCCGACTTCATAAGGCTGTGGACACCGTCTTCCGCGATCCAAGACACGCGAATCTGGGAGCCGCCCCCAGTGGCTGACAAGTCCCACGTCACCTCGTGAGGGGCCGTGGCCGCGAACGGGGGAGCAAACAGGAACCTGCTGCGAAGCACGAGGCGGCGCGGCGGTTCAACGACGGCCACGTCCGACTCCTCGACGAGCTCGCCGCGCACGTCAACCCAGCGGATGTGGCCGCCGGGTGTGAAGTCTCCCTCTGGTGTGAGGCGGTAATACCAGTCGCGCCGGCCAGGTGCGACCAAAACCTTCCAGACCTCGAGCGGCGGCACCTCGAGATCGATCGTGTGTGATCCGCTTTTGCTCACGACGCTTCGCGCGCGACCGTGTGGACGTCCTTCACGCCTTCGAGCTTCTCCATCAATCGAGAGAGCTGCGCCAGGGAGTCGATTTCCACCGTCGCGGAAACCACCGCGGTCTTGTCGTCGTATACGTGCACCTCGAGCGCTGACATGTTGACCCGGTTCTCGGCCACGACGGTGGCGATGTCGCGGAGCAGGCCCTGCCTGTCCCAGGCCTCGATCTTGATGTCGACCGGATAGATGTGAGTCGCGTCGGAGTCCCAATCGACGGGCACGACTCGAGCCTGGTCCTGGGCATTGACCGCGTTGATGCAGTCGACGCGGTGCACCGTCACTCCGCGCCCTCGCGTCGTGTAGCCGACGATGGCGTCGCCGGGCACTGGCTGGCAGCACGGCGCGATCTTGGTCAGGATCCCCTTCTCCCCGCGCACCAGCACGCGGGGTGTGGGCTGCACGTTGGGGATGAGCGGGATGGCGCGCAGGTCCCCACCGGCGCCGTCCGGCGTCAGAGACATGCGCATGACGACCGAGTGAGGGGACAGGTCTCCGTATCCGATCGCCGCGAGGAAGTCGTCGACGGCCGGGAACTTGTGCATGCCGGCGATCTCGACCAACTTGGTGTCCGGCAGGTCCGCGAGGCTTACGCGGTGCATGCGGTGGAGCTCCTTGTCGAGCAGGTCGCGCCCCTTGGCGACGTTCTCTTCGCGGCGCTGGCTCTTGAACCACTTGCGGATCCGCTCCTTGGCCGATGCGCTCTTGACGAAGTTCAGCCAGTCGCGACTCGGGCCGTGCGGTCCCTTGGAAGTGAGGATCTCGACGATCTCGCCGTTCTGCAGCTCATAGTCCAGCGGCACCATCCGGCCGTTGACCTTGGCGCCGATGCATCGGTGCCCGACCTCGGTGTGAATGCGATACGCGAAGTCGACCGGGGTCGAGTCCGCGGGTAGGTTGAGGACGTCGCCCTTCGGGGTGAACACGTAGACCTCGTCCTGGAAGAGGTCGACCTTGACTGTGTCGAGGAAAGACTCCGAATCCCCAATCTCGTTCTGCCATTCGAGCAGGCTTCGGAGCCACGACAGCTTCTGGTCGAAGCTCGCGTCCTTCCCGCCTTCTTTGTAGGTCCAGTGGGCGGCCACGCCGAATTCAGCGATACGGTGCATCTCGTGGGTGCGGATCTGGATCTCGATCGGCTCCCCGGTGTGCGTGATCACCGTCGTGTGCAGCGACTGGTAGCCGTTGGACTTGGGCATTGCGATGTAGTCCTTGAACCGGCCGGGAACCGGCTTCCACAGCGAGTGGACCACGCCGAGCACTCCATAGCAATCGCGCACAGAGTCCACCTGGACGCGAATCGCCGACAGGTCGTAGATCTCCGAGAAGTCCTTCTTCTCGCGGGTCATCTTCTGCCACACCGAGTAGATGTGTTTCGGCCGGCCCGTGATCTCCGCCTTGATGCCCACGTTGTCGAGCTCGCGCGCGAGGATCTCGCGCAGGTCTGAAACCAACGTTTCGCGCTCTTGACGCTTGCGGGCGATCCGCTTGACAACGTCGTCGTAGGCCTCCGGCTCGAGGTAGCGAAAGGCGAGGTCTTCGAGCTCCCACTTGAGCTGGCCGATGCCGAGGCGGTGCGCAAGCGGGGCGTAGATGTCGAGTGTCTCGCGTGAGATCTTGCGTCGCTTGACCTCCGGCAGCGGATCGAGCGTGCGCATGTTGTGGAGGCGGTCGGCCAGCTTGATGAGGACGACGCGGAGGTCCTCCGCCATCGCCACCATCATCTTGCGGATGTTCTCCGCCTGCTGCTGCTGGTCGGTGCGGATCGAAATCCGGCCGAGCTTGGTGACACCCTCGACCAGTCGCGCGACCTCAGGCCCGAACTCGGTCTCCACCTCCTCGGCGGTGAGCGCGGTGTCCTCCACCGTGTCGTGGAGAAGGGCCGCGGCAAGCGTTTGGGCGTCCAGCTGGAGGTCGGCGAGGATGGTCGCCACCTCGAGGGGGTGGTTGACGTAGTCCTCGCCCGACAGGCGGTGCTGACCCCGATGGGCCATGGCTGCGCGCTCGTAAGCCTTCCGGACCAGCTCGCGGTCCTTGGGTTCGAGATGGTCGGCAACCCGGAGCAGCTCAGAAACCGTCACGTGGTTATGAGTTTAGGAACCCGACGTGGCTCAAGTTCGGGATCAAGTTCCTAGACTTGCGCCAAGTGGGCCTCGATTGAACTCGTTACGAGGGACGTTCGCGATCCGCGTCGGATTCTCCGCCGCGGCCGCGGTACTGGTGCTCGCCGGGGCTTCCCTGAACGTCAGCGGCCGTTCCGGTCAGGCCGCCCTGATCGCTGCCTTCGGTGGCCTACTCGCCATCGGGGCCGGCGCGATGAACGTCAGGTGGAAGATCTCGGTCCCACTCGGGGTGGCCGCGGTGCTCGCATCGGTCGCCGCCGCCCACTTCGACCTGACCGACAGGCAGCTGCCCCTTGACGTCGGCGGCCTTCTCGTCCTCGGGCTCGGCGGGTACGTCGGCAGCATCGCCTACGAGAGCTTCACGGACGCGCTGCATCGCCAGCTCGATGAGATGGAGGCCCTGGCCGCCCAGCTCGAGCAGAAGCATCGCGTGTTTCTCGCCGCGACCTCGGACGCAACGGGCACAAGGCCTGGAGACATCGCCGCCCTCACCACCAGCATCGCCGGCCAGATGAGGGCGGGATTCGCGTGCACCTACCTGGTGTCGTCCGACGGCAAGCAGTTCGTGCCGCAGCCACCTGGATTCGGGCTGGGCCGCATGCGCCCGCAGGCCGTCAACCGGATCGGTTCGGGTCCTCTTCTGAGCGCCATCGCGGCGGGCAAGGAGTTCGTCGGCGATGACAAGTCGGGGCTTACCGAGCTCGTGAACTACGTCCCCGACGACCTCCACGTCGATAATCTGCTCGTCGTTCCGATGCGGATCGGCGACCATTTCGGCGGCTTCATCCTGCTTGGTAACAAGCTTGGCGGCTTCACCGACGACGACCTGAGGCTGGCGACGACCTTGATGCTCCGGGCCGGAACGCAGCTCGCAAGCGCCAACGCAGTGGCGATGTCGCAGAAGGAATCGGCCCGCTATTCGCTCATGAACGAGCTTGTCAAAGAGGCGTCCGGCAAGACGATGACGGAGGTCCTCGACCTGGTCGTCAACAAGGGCACTCAGCTCATCCGCTATGACGCGGGGCGGGTGGCGCTATTCCAGCCGGACGACACCTTCGTCTTCGCCGGTGAGGCGTTCGCACCTTCGCCGATCGAAGGTCCGCTGGCCAGGGTCCGCGGCGGCGAGACCGTGCTTCGAAGCCTGGTCACGCCCGACGAGGGCATATTCAGCGGCCTGCAGCCATCGGTCGAAGGCGGCACCGCCAACGAAGCCTTGATCCCGATCCGGACCCAGAATGGCGTGCTCGGCGCCATCTGCCTCGGGCGGAACGGATCGTCCGGTTTCAGCCAGCGCGACGTCGCCGCACTGGACGAGCTCGGATCGATGGCCGGCGTGGCGGTCGAGAACTCCCGCATCCTGCAGGCGGTCACCGGCCAGGCCTCCAAGCTCGACACCGCGCTCGACGCGCTGGGCGAGGTCTCGCAAGCACTGACGACAGTGACGCAAGGCTCAAAGGTCCTGGAGCAGAAAACGCTCGAGACCGCTGTACGCGTGACCGGGGCCACGGCCGGCCTGCTGACCCGGAGCACGCCTGAAGGGAACCAGTCGGTGATCATGTCGCTCGGCTTTCCATCCGCGGTCAACGGTCTCGAGTTTCAAAACGGGCAGGGCATCGTCGGCGCTGTGATGCTGCGCGGCAAAGCCACGGCTGTGCCCGACATCTCAGCGAGCTTTGATCTGCAATCTCCGCCCGACCTCGTGGCCTATGGGCTTCAGGCCGCGATCTGCGTCCCGATGCTCGAGGACGGGCGACTCTGGGGCACCCTCTCCGCGTTCGACGTCAAGAAGCGCGAGTGGACGACGGACGACAATCGCGTGCTCGCCACGCTCGGCAACCAGGGTGTCGTCGCGGTACGAAACGCTGAGCTTTACGACAACAACCAGCGCAGCATCTGGGAGCTGAAGAACCTTCAGGAGGCGCTGCAGGCCGCCACCTCCACTCTCGACCTCAACCAGGTGCTGCAGCAGGTGCTTGCCGGCGCGGCCAAGGCTTCGACAGCACAGATCGGCTGCCTGGCCCTGGAAGAGTCAGGCCGCCTGATCCTGAAAGGAGGTTTTGGCACCGACTCCTCTACCGCCGAGAAGCTTGCGCTCGGAGTCGGCGGCGACATCTGCCGTGATGTCATGGCCTCGGGGACTCCATACATGGAAGCGCTCTCGACCTCGGTCGCCGAGAAGGACAGCCCGCTGAACCCGCGGGCGGTGTTGTGCGTCCCGATCACGCTGCGCGGCAAACCGACGGGGGTGCTGTTCCTAGCGAACTACCAGGTGGGGCACCCGTTCACGCCTGACCACCGCAACCTGGTCACCGAGCTCGCGGCACAGGCCGCCGTGGCCATCGACAACGCCCGCCTGTTCAAGGATCGGGAAGAGGTCATCCTCGCCTCCCTGGAGGCGCTGGCCAATACGGTCGATGCCAAGGATCGCTACACGGCCGGCCACTCCGTCCGCGTGACGCAGTACGCGCTGATGATCGCCCGGCAGATGAAGTACTCACCGAAAGACCAGAACGCGTGGGTCCGTCTGGAGCGTGGCTGCCGGCTGCACGACATTGGCAAGGTCGGCGTCCCTGACGCGGTGCTGCAGAAGGCCGGGAAGCTCACCAACGAAGAGTTCGCCAAGATGCGCGACCACACGATCATCGGGTTCAACATCCTCAGCGGCCTGAAGATGCTCACGGACGAGCTCGTCATCGTCCGCTCTCACCACGAGCGCTTCGACGGCAAAGGCTATCCCGACCGCAAGACGGGAGAGGGCCTTCCCATGTTCGCGTGGATCGTCAGCGCGGCCGACGCGATCGACGCGATGACCTCTGACCGTCCGTACCGGAAGGGCATGTCGCTCGATGTTGCCTTGGCGCAGGTGCGCGAGGGCGCCGGCACCCATTTCCATCCGGACGTCGCCGAGGCGGTGCTCGATGCGGCCCACAACGGCACGTTGAATCTGATCGAGCAGGAGTCCCTCTATCGCGACGCGCCGACGATCGGCGCCTTCGAGAACCCGACGAGCTAGCGCATCGCGTTTAGCGCACGTCTTGCGCAAAACGTGCGGAACCCACCGCGGTTTCAAGCGCGTCTTGATCCAAACGTGCGGAATTCGGGCTAGTAGGCTTTTGCCAGCGCGACCCGATATTTGGCCGGCTTGCCGCACACCAGGCACTTCCCCGAGGCCTTCTCTTCGGAGTCGATCGTTCGGATCGTCACCCCGCCGGCGTCGGCCTTGATTCGCGCCTCGCATTCGGCATCGCCGCACCAGGGCGCCCAGACGAATCCGGCGCGTTCTCGGAAATGCGCGACCACCTCGGCCAGCGTCGCCAGCTCGAACGTGTTCTCGCGCTGAAACTGGCGCGCGCGCTCGAACAGCTTCGACTGGTACGCGCTGAGCTCTTTTTGCAGACGCTCGGCAAGCCCGGCCACAGGTACGGGCTTGCGTTCGCGCGACAGGCGGTCGACCATCTCCACCTGGCCCGCGTCGACATCGCGAGCGCCGACGTTCAGCCGCAGCGGAACACCCTTCAACTCCCAATGCGCGTATTTGTCGCCGGGCCGTTCTTCGCGCCAATCGACGCGGTGGCGGATGCCGGCCCCTTTCAGCTCGCGCGACCAGCCGTTGATGAAGGTTTCGACCTTGGCGCGGCTTTCCGTGTCACGAAAGATGGGCACCACGACGACCTGAATGGGCGCCACCATCGGTGGGACGATGAGGCCCGAGTCGTCGCCGTGGGCCATGACCAGCGCGCCGACCAAACGCGTGCTGATGCCCCACGAGGTCGAGTAGCAGAGCTCGCGCTCGTTCTCCATGTTGGAGAAGGAGATGTCATAGGCGCGGGCGAAGTTCTGCCCGAAATAGTGCGAGGTGCCCATCTGCAGCGCGAGGCTGTCGCGCATGAGAGCTTCGACCGTGAGGGTGTGAACTGCGCCGGGGAAAGTTTCGGCCCGCGATTTCTTGCCGCTCAGGACCGGAACCGCGAGCCAGTCTTCAGCAATCGAGCGGTAATAACCGAGGATGAGGTCCGCCTCTTCCATCGCCTCTTTGGCGGACGCGTGGAACGTGTGGCCCTCCTGCCACCAGAACTCGCGCGAGCGCAGGAACAACCGCGAGCGCATCTCCCAGCGGACCACGCTGTTCCACTGGTTGGTGAGCTTGGGCAGGTCGCGATGGCTCTGGATGTAGCGCTTGATGAGGGAGCCGATGATTGTCTCGGACGTGGGCCGCACGGCAAGCGGCTCTTCTAGCTCCTCCATGCCTGCGCCCGCCCTCGTGACCCATGCCACCTCGGGCGCGAAGCCTTCGATGTGCTCGGCCTCCTTCATCAGGAACGAGCGTGGGATGAGCAGGGGGAACGCCCAGTTCTCGTGGCCGCTCTCCTTGATCATGTCGTCGAAGGCGCGCTGGATCGCCTCCCACATCGCCCATCCGTACGGACGCACGACCATCATGCCGCGCACGCCCGACCAGTCGGCCAGCTCCGCCTTGCGGACGACGTCGGTGTACCAACGGTCGAAGTCGTCGGACATCTTGGTGATGTCCTTCACGAAATCCTGCTGCTCCTCCACGGTCTCCTTCATCTGCTAGCTCCCAAAGTATTCATGAGTAAGGTCACGAATTGCGCGCGCCCTCAGGCGCTAACGCGGGAGCGGAGCCGGGGCGGGAGCGTGCTCGGCCGCGATCGTGTCGATCTCAGCCAGCAGCACTGCCAGGAGCTCTTCTTGGGCCACGGTCTTGTAGAGCTTACCTTTCTTGAAGATCACACCCTTGCCGCGCCCGCCGGTGACGCCGATGTCGGCGTGGCGGGCTTCGGCCGGGCCGTTCACGACGCAGCCCATGACCGCGACCGTGATCGGAACCTTGAGCCTGGCGATGTGCGCTTCGACGGCTTTGACCGTCGGCACCATGTCGTACTCGAGCCGACCGCAGGTCGGGCAGGCGACCAGGGTCGCGCTCTCGTTGCGGAATGCGAGCGTCTTCAGGATCTCGTGCGCGACGCGCACCTCCTCGCGCGGATCCGAGGTGGCGAGCGACACGCGAATCGTGTCTCCGATACCCTCGCTCAGCAGGATGCCCATGCCCACCGCGCTGCGGATGCTGCCCGCCTCCACCGGTCCCGATTCGGTGACACCCAGGTGGATCGGGTAAGCGCGCGCAGCGGCGAACTTGCGGTTGGCCATGATGTTGGTCCACACGTCGGTCGACTTCAGCGAGACCTTGATAAAGCCGGGACCGTAATCGAGGTCCTCGAGGATCTTGCAGTGCCCCAGCGCCACCTCGACCATACGGTCGGCGGTGCGCTCACGGTCGTCGCGATTGATCTGGTGCTGCTCGCGCAGGCTCTTGTGCACCTCTTCGGGGAGCGACCCAGCGTTGACCCCGATCCGAAATGGGATCTGGCGTTCCTTGGCCGCCGCGACGACCTTCGTGACCTTGTCGCGGTCCGGGATGTTGCCGGGATTGAGGCGCAGGCAGTGCACGCCTGCCTCGATCGCCAACAGCGCAAGGGTGTGGTCGTAGTGGATGTCCGCGATCACCGGTAGCGGCGATTCCTTGACGATCTCCTTCAGCGCTTCAGCCGCTTCGTGGTCCGGAACCGCGGGCCGGACGATCTCGCAGCCGGCCTCCTTGAGCTCGTGGATCTGGCGCAGCGTCGCCTTCACGTCACGTGTGTCCGTCTTGGTCATGGTCTGCACGGCGATGGGCGCCGCGCCCCCGATGACCACCCCGCCGACGTTGACCGGTATCGATTTGCGTCGGGTTACCACTAGTGTCCGCCCGGGAACTGGCCGGTGGCGATGCGCTGGATGTCGAGAAAGCTGATCAGCGCGGCGAGACCGAGCAGTGCGGCGAGGCCCCAGCGCTGCACGTTGAGCTCGCTCTTGCGGTCGAACGGACGCCGGCGCACCCATTCGAGCACCACCACGACGATGCGCCCGCCGTCGAGGGCCGGAATCGGCAGCAGGTTCGTGAAGCCGAGGGCGACGGACAGCAGCGCCACCAGGAGGATGTAGTCCGCCGGGCCTCTGCCCACCGCCTGGTCGGTGATGGCAGCGATGCCGATGGGGCCGGTGAGTCCCTGCGAGCCAAAAAGCCCGCCCGGGATCTGGCCGGTGACGAGTGCGTCGAGACCCTGGGCGATGCCCCCGATGGCGAGGAATGGAAAGGACACCCCGTTCGTGATCGCCGTTTGGGCCGACAGCATGCCCTGGACGCTGATCCCGACAAAGCACGAGGTGCCGGTGGCATCGCACACGGGTTGGATGATGTAGGTGAACGGCTTGCCGTCGGCATGGAAGCCGCTCAAGACGATCGGCATGCCCGGTGCCGCTTTTTCTTGCGCCTGGATGTAGCCGGGGCCCGTGATGTGCTTG
>Ga0209802_1001960_pt1 | contig 14680 bp, 10 predicted proteins | sample GraSoiAngelo_129_FD_185886 | JGI IMG/M metagenome (GOLD analysis project Ga0209802, IMG submission 185886) | Grasslands soil microbial communities from the Angelo Coastal Reserve, California, USA - 14_0927_12_40cm (SPAdes) (version 2) | ecosystem: Environmental > Terrestrial > Soil > Grasslands ... | reverse complement strand
CTGCGAAATAGATGAAGAGCCGGCGGGAGGGCAGGCTGACGTCGAGCCCGCTGATCAGGCGACGGATCGCCTCCAGCTCGGCCCCGTGCGCCTGGACCACGAGCGAGTTCGAGCGGCGCTCGGCAATCACCAGCGCCGGAGCGCCTCCGCTGCCGGCTCCGGCGAGCCTGAGCGCACGCTGGTTCAAGATCGTGGCCAGCGCGGCCGCATCGGCAAAGTGAACCGGGATGACGTGGATCCCATCGCCGAGCGTCTCCCGATCGACGCGGCTGATGACGTCGAGCAGGCGAGCGACGTTCGAGACCGTATCGACGATCACGAGAAGGCGCTCGTCGGGACGCGCGATGAGCTGTCCGTCCTTCGAGATCAGCGGCTGCAGCAGGCCAACGAGCTCGGCGACCGCGGCGGACGGGACGGGCACGATCTGGGTGATGATCTCATCGCCCGGCCGCGTCCTGTCGGTGAACGAGCCGATGACGGTCGGGACAGCTCGCGCCCGGGCCCCGTCTCGCCGAACGATCTTGTAGACGTCGCCGGCCTGGATCGCCGTGAATCCGTGCACGTCGAGGATGGCCCGGAAGACGTCGAACAGATCGCTACGCGAGAGCTGACCGATGGTGCGGACGGTCACCGTGCCCTGGACGTCCGGGGCGAGGATGTAATTGAACCCGACGATCTCACTGACCGTCTGGACGACCGCAGTGATGTCCGCGTGGTCGAAGTCGAGCGCCACCAGCCCGCCGCGACCCGCCGGCTGCACCGAGCGGGCGATGTCGGCCGACGGATGCGTGCGCTGGCGGCCGTCCTCACTCGCGTGCGGTCTGGTGCGCTGAGCTTGTCCCCTCGCCGACGGCGGGGGGGCCTGCGGCGGCGAGATCGTCGGTGACGGCGCCGTAGCCTCGGACGGCGGGACCGGCGGCTGGCGCGGGGCGAGCGGTTCGGCGCGCTGCGCCGGCAGCGACGACCTCGGGCTCGGCGCTCTAGCGGTGCAGCTCGCGAGCACGGCGAGGACGACGGCCCCACACACCAGGATGCTCACCCACCGTCGCGCTGCCGACCGCCCCATCACACCGCGCGAGGCTCTCAGGGCCCGTCCGGGTTACGCGGGAACTTCAAGAATGGAAGCCGGGCACCGCCGATCACGATCTGGTCGGCCCGGATCGACTCGGCAGGCGCGAAGCCGGTCGCACCGGCGGCGGTGACGAGATCGTCCTGGTCGACGCCGTCTCCGCTCACCCCCAGCCCACCCACGAGCTGACCGTTGAGGTACAGCGGCATGCTGCCCGGGAAGAACACGATGCCGCTCTGATGGTTCGCGTCCGGACCCTGGCTTCCCTGCCGGCACGGTGTCGCGACGTCGTTCAGGTAGAGCTGAAAGAACGGGCCGGGCGGCGTTCCGTCGATGCCGGGTGGATAGAACGGTTGAGCGCCGAAGCCGATCGTGCGGCTCGTCACCGCGGTCCCCTGCGGAACTCCGGACAGATCGCTGGGGACCCGGTTGAAGCTGCTGAAGTAGATGACGTTGCGCGCCTTGGCCACCGCCACGTCGATGCTGAAGACCGTGGAGTCCGGCATGCGGAAGAGGCCGCGGATCGCCCCTTGAAGGTCGCTCACCGCGATGACCATTCGCGTCGTGCTGCCCAGAGGGAGCCTGATCGCCGCTCGCGTCACGCCGGCCTGCGCCACGGCCTGGCTGACGATAACCGTGATGTCCGACTGCGAGAGCTCGGTGCTGGCGACGGGGCCAACGAGCCAGCCGTCGGGAACACCGGCGGCCATTCGCGGGCTATCGATGGGCGCGACCACGAACGCGCTGCCCACGAGCGTGCCGGTGCTGGAACCGGGCGGCCGCCTCGTCTGTGCGACGAACGGCAGTTGGATTCCGTCGAGGAGGATGACGCCGGGATCGGCCGGGCGCGGTCCGAACCTCCCGCTGGGGATGCTCGCCACGAAGGCGGCGAACTCCGCCAGGTCGGGCGCGACGCCCGCGACACCCACACCACCGACGACCTGGCCGTCTTTGAAAATCGGGACGCCGCCGCCGGTCACCGACGTGAAATCACTGTCGAGCGTGTCGGGCTTGCCCGTCGCGATCCCGGTTCCGCAGCCGCGGGCGTCGGCGGCGTTGCACGGGAGGCCGTTGAGCGATGTCGACGGGGCGACGGCCTGGCCGGGATTGAAGTCCGGCGTTGCCGGCGGCGACGTCAGCGGACAGCCACGATTCGTGTTCTCGATGCCGTAGAGGGCACCGTTCGGCTTGTTCGTGATCCCGGGTGGGAAATGGACACCGCTGATGAAGCGAACGGTCCGAGACGAGAGCGGCGCCTGGTCGTTGCTGAAAAACGAGGCGGTCCGAGCCAGCGAGACGGCAAAGTCGTTGGCAACGACCGTCGCTCCGAAGTTTCCGATCACCGTCGCCGGCGCATCGGGCTTGCGCAGCAGGGCCAGGACCTGCCCTTCCCGGTCGGTGACCGCGATGACCATCGTCGTCGCGTCGATTGCTTCGGCCGCCCGGCGCGCGATATCGTTGACGTCCGCCGCCGTCAGGAACGCGTTGTCGGTGCGGTGCTCCGAGGCGATGACCGCGCCCAGGTCGGCGCGATTGCTCACCCGCTCGGTGTGGCCCCCCTGATTGCACCCGGCGCAAGCGAGCGCCAGGAGCACGAAGAATCGCCTCACGCGAGCGCCTTGAAGGCGTGATTGCAGCATCCTGCGAACAGGCGACGTCACCGCCGCAGCACCCGAGCCCGCCTCCTCCGGTGAGAGGAACTGCCGCGACGCAACGAATTCATAGCGCCTCGTCGGTCAGCCTGTCAAGAATTCGATCGCCCTTAACAGACGTGGTGACTTTGGACTTGACCGATTTGTCCACCAGCGCTATTCCTCTGGCACCGTGGAACGGCTGTTCGGTTCCACCCAGACTTCGGACCGACCCGCAATGGTTCCCCCGTTGAGGATGTGATGAAAAAAGAGCGACCGATTTTCCGACGTGCGGACGAATCGCTCGATGACGCCATCCATTCGCCGGCCCCAGGACAACGTGTCCCGATCCTGCTCCTGCTCGTCGCGACCCTGGGACTCGCGTACGAGGCCATCCTCCTCTTCACCTCCTTTCTGGCGCCGTACCGCTTTCCGATCCCATACGCCGTCCCGATCTTCGACACACCGTTCGTGCTGGTGGCCACTGGCATCGGCTATCTCTGCCTGGAGCGCCACCGGATGCGCCAGGACTTCCAGTCGGCGGCCATCGGCATGTCGCTCTGGGTGGCCGCGCTGCTGGCGGCCGGCCACATCCTGACGCAGCCCGATTACCCCGGCACGCCGAGCCTGGACCCGGGCGTCGCCCCGTATCTCTTCTTCGCCAGCTACCTCGCAGCCCTGACCGGTGTCGGACTCGGCGCTCACTTCGCCGATCGTCAACTGCCCCTCACGGATCGCGGTCGGTGGACGATCGTCGCGGGTTGCATCGCTGTCTGTACCGTCATGGCTCTGGTGGTGCTCCTCGTCCACCCGCTCCTGCCTTCCCTGGTCATGCAACCGGGCCGGCTCACGCCGTTCGCGGTCTGGACGGGCGGCGGACTCAACGGAGTCGTGGCAGTGTGGGCGCTCTGGAGTTGGCGACGTCGCCTGAGGGCGTCCGGCTCGCAGCACGGGTTCGTGAACCTTCTGGCGCTGGCGGCCTTCATCTGGGTGCTGGGGCTCATCGGCTTCCTGCTGTTTCCGTACCGGTACGCCGTCAGCTGGTACCTGGCCGGAGTCGCGCGTCCGATCGGCGTCCTCGTGATCTTCGTCGCCCTGCTGCGTGAGCAGGTGTGGCTCTATAGCGAGGCGCGCGCGCGTCTGCGCGATTTGGGACAGCTCAATCAGGCCGGTCAGGCGCTCGTCACCAGCCTCGACGCGAGCGAGATCATCCGGACGATTGTCGCCAAGGGGTTGACGATCATGCGGGCCGATGCGTCGATCCTGTTTCGGCTCGACACCCGCGCCCAGGTGCTGCGCGGCGTCACGAGCTGCGGGTCGGCCAGCCTGCGTGTCAACGACCTCGAGCTGCCAATCGGGCGGGGCGCGTCGGGCGTGGCCGCCCTCGAGCAACGACCAGTGTGGACCTCGAACGTCCACACCGACGCTGCGCTACGCCTCCCGGCCCATGTCGGGGTGCGGTTGGCGAGAGAAGAGTTGACCGCCATTCTCGCCGTTCCCCTCCTCGCGCAGGGCGGCCAGGTGTTCGGGTCGCTGTCGGTCCTCTATCGCGAGCCGAGGACGTTCGCCAGAGCGGATGTGGAGCTTCTCGCGGCGTTCGGCGCCCAGGCCTCCGTGGCCCTGGAGAATGCCGGGGCCTTCGACCGCCTGGCGCTTCAGGCCACGCACAACGCCGCCCTGCAGGGATTTGGTCGGCGCCTGCTGGAGGCCGCGACCGAAGCCGAGGTTGTCGACGACGCGGTCAACACGACGCACCAGCTCTTGCACGCCGACAGCGTGGCTCTGTTCGTGAGCTCCGGCGGTCATCTCCGGCTGGCGGCGGGGCTGGGCTGGTGGCGCGATGCCGCGGAGATCGACACCGCTGGCATCGAAGCGTTCGCCGGGTCCGCCCTCGCTCGCGAGGAGACGATCGAGGTCGAGGACCTCACACTTGCACCACGCTTCTCTATCACGAACGACCTCGAGAAGCAGGGCGTGCGCTCGGTCATCATGGCGCGGTTGGATGGTCAGGAGCAGCCGCTCGGTGTGCTCATGTCCTGCAACCGGACACCTCGCCGCTTCACCGACGAGGAAACACGCGTGCTCACCAGCCTCGTCCACCAGATCGCGGTGGCTCTGGACAGAGCACGCGTCTATGCCGAGCTCCGAAACAACCTGCATCGACTCCAGGAAACCCAGGCCCAGCTCATGCAGGCCGATAAGCTCACGGCCCTCGGCACGCTGCTGTCGGGTATGGCCCACGAGCTCAACAACCCGCTCTCCACGATCCACCTGTCGGTCGAGCTCCTCAGGCGCAAGGGCTTCCTGGACCCGTCACTGACCGCGCGCGTGGAGATCATCGGAACGGCATGCGCGCGCGCTTCACGAATCATCCGCGACCTGCTGGTCTTCGCGCGCCGAGATCCTCCCGAGCGGCGGCGGGTGGATCTCCGCGAAGTCATCGAGTCGACCCTCAATCTTCAGGCGCCGCAACTCGAGCTCAACAAGATTCGTCTCGTCACCAGTCTCGAGCCGGCCGCACCCATCTGGGCCGATTTCAACCAACTTCAGCAAGTCTTCCTCAACCTGTTCAGCAACGCCATTCACGCCATGAAGACGGCGCGCGGCCACGGCACGTTGACCGTGAGATCCGTGCCGCGGGGATCCGAAGTGCTCGTGGAGGTCGAGGACGACGGCCCCGGCATTCCTTCCGAGCACCTGGGCCGAATCTTCGATCCGTTCTTCACGACGAAGGCCGCGGGCTCGGGCACCGGCCTCGGCCTGAGTCTGGCCATTGGCGTCGTCGAGGCCCATGGGGGCCGTATGCACGCCGAAAACTTGCGGGGCACAGGGGCGCGCTTCTCGGTGTACCTGCCGATTGGGGACGAGGCAGAGGCCGCGCCGGCCGAGGCGCCGGCGCACCCGTTACCGGCCGTGGCCGCCGCCGACGTTCTGGTGGTCGAGGACGAGGATTCGCTACGGGGATTGCTCACCGAGGTCATTCATGGCCTCGGCCATCAGGTCGTGGAGGCGACGACTGGCGAAGAGGCACTGGCGCGGCTCCAGCGAGAATGGGCCTATGACCTGGTCATGCTCGATCTGCGTCTTCCGGATGTGGACGGACAGGTCGTCTGGCAGCGTGCCCTCGCTTCCCATCCCGGGCTGGCTAACCGCTTCGTGTTCATGACAGGCGACATCATGAGCGCCGAGACCCAGGGCTTCCTCGACGACACCGGGCGGCCCTTTCTCATCAAGCCCTTCACGATGGAGCAGGTCGGACGCGTGGTCAGCGAGGTGCTGGCCGCCCGGTCGTAGGCCCGATCAAGGAGCCGTCCCGTTGAAATAGCTCAACGCCTTGGCCCACGCCTGCAGGCCGATGAGAGAGCCCACGGTCTGGGCGGTCGTGTTGTCGTCCTCGAAGTGGATGCCGCCGTAGAGACGTGACAGCCCCGCCTCGTTCGCCGCATCGCTGAACGTCCCGTAGAAGAATGTCGTCGGCACGAGAGGGATCCCCGGCTCCACGCGACCGAAGCCCGCCGGCAAGACGGTCGAGAAGCCGAAGAAATCGTCGCCCGTGAACAGCCACAACACGGTCGCGCTCGAACGTGAGAACACCGAATGACCCGAGAAGTAGCCCGGGAACGATGGCGTCAAATTGGTGCCGGGGTTGTAGGGCGACCACTTTCCCCCTGAGATGTGCTCGATCGGCCGGCCGGGGCCGCCCCAGGCCAAGATGTTCTGACCCTGTTTCGCGAAACGGATCGCCGTGATAGGACGCACGCCGTTGTACTTCCGCTTGATGTGCCAGGCCACGATCCCCGCGTCGAACGACGCGTTGTGCATCGCGAAGAACATCTTCGCGTCCTGATCGATCGTGTGGTTGTCGCGCTGCGAGACGAACTTCGCGAAGAGTCCCCAGTGCCCCGGCGGCAGCTCGGACGACGGGCCGTCGGCCCAGTACTCGACGATGAGCTTGCGCCCGATATCCAGGCTCCTGCTGTACTGGATCATGTTGTTGACGTCGGTTTGATACTGACCGGAGTTCTTTGCGTAGTCCGGCGGCGGGATCGTCAGGATGTCATCGAACTGGTCGGCCGACGTCAGCGCGAACGGCGTCACCCGTTCCCAGTGGGCGGCGATGAAGACTTGAATTCCTGGACACGTTTCTTCTGTCCCAAGCCCGGAATCCAGGCACGCCTGGCCATTGGAAAAGATCAGCGGCTGCCACTGATTCGGATCCACGATGTCCTGGCGTTCACACACCAGGACCAGTGGGTTGCAGTAACCCATGAGGGAATTGACCGGCACGTAAGGGTCGTAGTCTGCCGCGATGTAGTCGGAATATGCTCCCGTCCGGTCCGGATTCGCCGACGTTTGCCCATAGGCCGTGGCCGCGCATGGCAGCGGCCACGGTGTGGGCATCGGACACGGCGCCGGCGTCAGGTCCCCGTACTGGTTCGAGCCGTCGTTGCGCCGGGCATCGATCACAGCCTGCGCGGCGATGTTCCCGATGCCTGCCGGCGTGGTCGGATCGGAGCTCCGGCAATCATCGTCGGTGACACACGCCTCGTCCAGGCTGTACCCGTAGCCGAGGAGCACCGCGTTCAACCGCACGCTGGGCTGCGCCAGGGGCGCCGGCAGCGAGCCGTCCGGATACAGGTTCCGCAGACAGCGATACGCGGCAAAGCTGATCGCTTTGGCCTTGTTGTCGTCGGTGTGCTCTTCAGTCGGTTGACGCCGGCTTCCACCGGTATCGGTCGTGGCGACGGCGACGTCGTCGTACGCGGCCCACACGTCGTACATGCACGTGTGTGCGATGGCCAGCGCCCGTGCCACCATCGGAGGCCCATTGCGTAACGACTTGCTCAGTCGCACCTCGGCGAGGGCGGCCGCATTCCAGTCGCTCACGACGGTTGCCCAGGCGGAAGCCGCCCAGACCAAGACTCCGGCGAAGGTCGTCACCCTGATCATCAAGCGCAACAGCATGGTGTTCTCCAACTTAGATCCGGACGATGGTGAAGGAACACCCGTCCTGACGTGAAGACGGCCAGACGCGTTGCGGCGAGGCTACAACACGCGCTATCGCCAGATCAACGATGCGCTCGCCCGCAAGAATCGCGGCTGATTGGATCATCGCCGCGAAGGCGAGCCCTCCGAGCGCCACGGTTAGGTCGTCACCTCTTTTCAGGCCGTGTTTACGCGGCGCGGACGCCGCCTCCCGCCGCCACGCCGCGCCTGCTCGTCAGAATTTCGCGTTGTGGATGGTGGTGGATTTGTGGACAAGCTGACTGGCCGAGCGTGAAGTCGTTCTGATAGGCTACGGCGCGGCTATGGCCATGACTCAGCTCGAGATCGCGCCGCTTCATCCCTCGCTCGGCGCCGAGATCACCGGCGTCGACCTGGGCCAGCCGATCGACGTGCCGACGCGGCAGGCGCTGTCACGCGCCCTGGCCGACCACCTGGCGCTGGTATTTCGCGATCAGAAGCTGACGCCGGCGCAGTATCTCGCCGCCGCGTCGGTGTTCGGCCCGCCGATGGAGCAGCATTACTCTCAGCACAACATGCCGGACTTCCCGCTCATCGGGCTGATCTGGCACCGCAACGGCCAGCAGCCCGCCGAGCAATGGCACACCGACCACACGAATCGCGAGCGTCCGCCGTCGGCGACGATCCTGTACGGCGTGGAGATCCCGTCGGCGGGTGGCGGGACCAGCGTGGCCAACATGCGCGCCGCCTACGCCGCGCTCCCCGCGGCCGAGCGCCGGCGGCTCGATGGGCTGACGACGTTCAACAGTCTCGACAGCGGCCGCACCGACACCCGGCAGGAAGATCGGGACAAGTACGCCAAGCCCATCGAGCACCCGATGGTCCGCACCCACCCCGTGCACGGATCGCGCGCCGTCTATTTCCACATCTCGAAGACCACACACATCAGCGGCATGGCGGCGGAGGCCAGTCGGGCCTACATGGCGGACCTCCTCGAGCGGATGATCCGGCCGGAGATCGTCTATCACCACGCCTGGCGCAAGGGCGACGTGCTGGTCATCGACGACCGCGCGACGATGCACCGTGCTCACGGCGACTACGATCGGCAACAGAGTCGCGTCCTGTGGCGGATCATCGTCGAAGGTGATCGCCCACGGCTCGACCGTCCGCGGCCCGTCTGAATCGATCCGCCGTCGTGGGCAAGCGGAGTGCCGCCGTGTTAACGCGGAAGACCATCGCCAAGGAGTTTCTCCTGGGCGCCGCGAAGATTCGCCACCGCCGCCGCCGCCAAGAAAAATGGCGGCCAGCCTCCAAGTCATGAGAACTGCACACCTTCGAATCTCAGCGCTCGCATGGCACTCGGCGTGCAACCTCCTCCTCGCATTGCGGCTTCAGGGTTTAGAAAAGGAGAGTGCATGACACGATTCTGGTACACCAAGCGAGCGAAGTTCGGCAGTCAGCGCGGTTTCACGCTCATCGAGCTGATGATCGTCGTCGCGATCATCGGTATCCTGGCCGCCATCGCCGTTCCGCTCTACGCCAACATGCAGGCGCGGGCGCGGGTAGCGAAGGCCCAGGCTGACATCCGGGGTATGGCCTCGGCCGTCACGGCCTGGGCGGCGCACATGGGGACGTTGCCGAGCGTGCTGGGGCTGCTCACCGCGATCGCCACCAGTCCGCAGAACATCACGGCCGGTCCGTTCATGGCCGCGATCCCGACGCCGCCCAGCACGGTGTGGGGCACTGCGTACAACTATGCGATCAATGCCGCCCTCGGCACGTTCACGATTTCGGCCGCGGGCGACGGCGCGACGGTGTCAGCGCCCTAGGGATGCATGTCAATTGCGCCCTGGAGGTCAGATCGGTGGTCAAAGCGGTGACGCAAAACATGAGCCAGAAGCCGTTTGTGTGCAAGGTCTGCGGCAATCTCATCTCGTGTGGCGAGGGACACTACCGCGCTGGCGTCCAAGGGATCCACGTCGCGTGCTACGAGAAGCTTCAGACAGGGCCGCCGGTCCTCGGCGCGCCGTTCGCAACGGTGACCCAGCCGCGCCGTAGATCGGACGCCAGCGGCACGGTGCCGACGGCGTGGCGCGATCGGGATATCGAGGTCAATTAGAGGCGGCTTCCGCGGTGTCGAGCTCCGACGCTCAAGAGTGCGACAACTCTTCGCGTCGGAGCACTTCACGCCCTCTCTACTTCTGTTCTCTCAGCCCTTGCTCGATCCGGCTGCGAATTGCCTCGGCGGCAGAACTGCGTGGGGCTGGTGGGTTCGCTGGAGCGTCGCCGCCCATTTGCTCGGCCAGCAAGAGCGTCAGCAGCGGGGCGCGGGAGTTCTACTCGAAGCTGTTCGACTGGAGCTGCAGGACATGCCGATGCCGGGCGGAGGCACGTATACGATGATCGAGGTCGGCACGGGCACCGGCGGCAGCATGACGATCAATCAGGCGCCCGGCACACCGTCTCATTGGATGGCCTACGTCGGCGTCGACGACGTTCGCGCGGCCACCAAGAAGGCGAAAGACCTGGGCGCCAAGGTGGTCGTGGATGTCATGGAGGTCGGCGAGTACGGAACGATGAGCGTCATCACCGATCCCACCGGCGCCGCGATCGCGATGTGGCAGCCGAAAGGCAAGTAAGGCGACGACCGCTATTTCTGCCGGCGCGAGGATGGCCGACGCGGCGAGCGCGCCGCGCGGGCCGACGCACCGTCCTCGATCTCGATGCCGAACACCGCGGACAGGCGGTTGGCGGCGATGCGCTTGCCCTCGGCCGGGCGCCCGCGAGCGACAACGCCGGCGGTGGCGGAGTCGATCAGCTCCGCCTGGTCCGCCTGGCGCAGCTCGAAGAACAGCTCCGGCCGCGCGTCCAGCCGGATGGCCACGCCGTACAGGACCGCGGCGACGTGCTTGCACACCTCGGCGGAATCCGGGCACGAGCAGTCGAGCTCCAGTTCCCGCGGCTCGGGGAATAGCCCATCCTTCGGGTCGGTCAGGACGGCCAGCACGTCGCTCGACAACTCGCCACGTAGCAGGCCGATGAGCGAGCCGATGCGCCCGGTACAGCGCGTGACGACGCGCCGCCAGCGCGTCTTCGCGAGCGGCGCCATTCCGATCGTCACCCGGTACAGCTCGGTGCCGGCCACGTAGGCCTCCACTCGTCCGCGCCCGATCGCCAGGTCCAGCACGGAACCGTTCCTCAGGTACGCGCGGCCGCGCGGCAGGCGGTTGGCGAGGTCGGCGTAGCGCTCGAGGTTGTCGGCCCAGGCCTGGCCCCAGAACGTCGCCGCGAGCTGCCGCTTACGATGCGCGAGCACGACGGGCTCGGCCGTGCGCTTGCTCTTCTTCAGCAGCTTGGCGAGCGTCAGCATCCCGCGCGCCTTCTTCTGCCCGACAGAGATGTATGGCGGGTAATAGTCCCAGCCGCCGGAGCCGTACCAGGCCATAGCGTTCTTATCTCACGCTTCGGCCGTGGCCCGGCGTAGATCGAGAGCCACCATCGCCATCAGCTCCTTGTCGCTCATCTCCGTCAGCAACGTCTCGGCGCCGCCCTCGAGCACGCCGCGCGCCATGGCCTGCTTGTCCTCGATGAGCCGGTCGATGCGCTCCTCCACCGTGCCGCGGCAGACGAGCTTGTGCACGAGCACGTTCCGGTGCTGGCCGATGCGGTAGGCGCGGTCGGTGGCCTGGTCCTCGACCGCGGGGTTCCACCACCGGTCGAAGTGCACCACGTGCGAGGCGGCCATGAGGTTGAGCCCGCTGCCGCCGGCCTTCACCGAGAGCACGAAGAACGGCACCGAGGGATCCTCCTGGAAGCGACGGACGAGGCCACCACGGGCACGGACCGGCGTGCTGCCATGGAGCACCACGCCGGGACGGCCGAAGAGATCGCCGAGAAACCCGGCCAGCGGCTCGGTCGCCTCGCGGAACTGGGTGAACACGAGCATCTTTTCGTGCTTCCCCGCCACTGGCTCGACGATCTCGCGCAGACGCGCCAGCTTGCCGCTCCCGGCCTCGTCCCACGTGCCCTCGCCCAGCCAGTGCGCGGGATGGTTGCAGATCTGCTTGAACCGCATCAGGTAGGCGAGCACGAGGCCGCGCCGCTCGATGCCCTGGACCAGCCCGGCGATGGCGCGCTCCAGCTCGTCGACCGTCTTCTGGTAGAGCGCGGCCTGCCGATTCGACAGCAGGCAGAACGCCTTCACCTCGGTCTTGTCCGGCAGGTCGGCGACGATCGAGCGATCAGTCTTGAGCCGGCGCAGCATGTACGGCTGGATCAGGCGCCGCAGCGGCGCGTAGCTCTCCTCCGGACTGCTGGCCAATCGCTTGACGAAGGCCGAGAACTCCCGCGCCGAGCCGAGCAGGCCCGGATCGAGGAAATCGTAGATCGACCACAGATCACCCAGGCGGTTCTCGACAGGCGTGCCGGTGAGCGCGATGCGCGCGTGCGCCTTCAACGCCTTCACCGCCTGCGTCTGCCGGGCCCCGGGATTCTTGATCGCCTGCGCCTCGTCGAGAACGACGAGCGACCAGTCTCTCGCGCGCAGCGCCTCCGCGCGCGCCAGCGTGCCATAGGTCGTCATCACGAGATCGGTCCCGCGAAGGTCGGCGCTCGCCAAATCGGCCAGCTCACGCGCAGGCATACCCGAGGGATGTGCCAACAGCGTCGTCAGCGCCGGCGCGAACCGCTCGATCTCGGCCTGCCAGTTGGCGAGCAGCGAGGCCGGCGCGATGAGGAGATGCGGCGGCTCGTCGCCGCGCGCGCGGCGCTTGCGCAGCAGTAGCAGCGCCAGCACCTGGATCGTCTTCCCGAGTCCCATGTCGTCGGCCAGGCACACGCCGAGCCGCAACGACGATGCAAACGCCAGCCACGACACACCCGACTTCTGGTAGGGCCGCAGCGTCCCGCGGAGATCGGCGCCCGGGTCGGCGGCGACGAGCCCGGCCGGCCCGCGGAGCGACTCGAGCGTGCGCGCGAGCCACGCGCCTGCCTCGACGCGCGACCACCCCTCGCCCGCTGCCAGCGCGCCAGCCTCGCGGTCGTTCCGCGCGACGCCGGCCAGTAGTCGCATTCCCTCGAGGAAAGAGAGCCCGCCTTGCTCAGCCTCACGACGCACGCGCTCCCAGTGAGCGAGCACCTCGCGGAGCCGCTCGCGGTCGAGCTCGACCCACTGCCCCCGCAAGCGCATCAGCCCGCCCGACGACGCCATGAGCTGTCGCACCTCGGCATCGGTGAGCCGCTCGTCGCCCAGCGCGACGGCGACCGAGAAGTCGAGCAGCGCATCCATCCCGAGGGCGTTCGGCTTCTTCTCGCCCACACGCACGGCCACTTCCGGGCGCGGTGGGCGCCGCGCACGCCACCAGTCGGGCACGCGCACGACGACTCCCGCCGCCTCGAACACCGGGATGGCCTGCAAGAATCGGTGAGCCTCGGTCGGCGTCCACGCCATCGCTTCGTAGACGGCGCCCGAGTCGACCATCTCGGCCAGCCACGGCACCTGCTCGGCGGCGCGCTGCAGGGGTACCAGCAGATGGAGCAGCGCCCGTCGGTCGCCGCGCGCGGACGATTCCTCCAGCGCTCGGGCCAGCGGCCGGTGCTGCACCTTCCCTCCCGCACCGGCGCGTACTGCATAGGTAGCGAGGAACGCGAAGGGGTGCTCCTCGTCGCTGCGGTTCTCGGCCAGATGCAGGCAGACCTTGCCGACGACGTGCCACGACGGATGGCGCGCGTGGAGCCACGCGGCGACGGGCCCGCGGTGCGCGCGGATCTCGTCGGCGAAGGCTCGGTTGATCTCGGCCCAGCGCGCCGCCACCCAGTCGGCGTCGACGTACTCGGCGCCGTCCATGGGAGGTACGGCGTCAGCCAGCCGCGCGCGTTCGTCCGGCGGACAGTCGACTTCCACGCGCTCGCGCCGTTCCTCGAGGTCCGGCACCGCGCAGACCCGCGCCACGAACGCGCGTCCCACGTCGCGCAGGAACGCCAGCGGAGGCGCGAGGAGGGCGTCGAGCTCTGTCGCGCCGAGATCGAGCAGCGCATGACCGGGGCCACGCTCGACGGCACGCGCGATGCGGGCGCGCGCGGCCGGCGCCAGGCCGTCGCTCGCGCCGTCAGGATCGGACGCGGTATCGAGAAGCAGCGCCCCGTCCGGCAGGATGGCGACGCGCACGCTAGCTGCCGTGCGCGTCCCGCAGGTCGTCGGCCTTCATCGACGTCGAGGATACCAGCGGGCGCCGATGTATCCTTTCAGGGACTTTTCGAGGCGTCTCCGTCACGGCTATATGCTAGGCGATGGTACGAGCCGAGAGCGAGGCGGGAGGCAGTCAATGGCAGTCGAGGTGGCGGCAACGCGGCGGCGCTTCACACGAGCGGAATATCACCGCATGGCCGAGGTCGGCATCCTCCGCAAACACGACCGCGTCGAGCTGATCAAGGGCGAGATCGTCGAGATGTCGCCCATCGGCCGCCGTCACAAGGCATTCGTGACCAATCTCGCGGAGCTCTTGATCCTGCGTCTGGTCGACCGTGCGCGCGTGTCCGTCCAGTGTGGCGTCGTCCTCGCGGACGACACCGAGCCCGAGCCCGATGTCACAGTCCTTCGCCGTCGTTCAGTGCCTTACAAGGAGCGCGAGGCCCACACCGAGGACGTGCTCCTGCTGATCGAAGTGGCCGACAGCTCGCTCGCCTACGACCGATCGACCAAGCTGCGCCTCTACGCCGAGGCCGGCATCCCGGAGTACTGGGTGGTCGATTGCAACGCGGAGGCGATCGAGGTCTACCGGGGTCCCGGCCGTGAGGGCTATCGCGACGTCAACCGTGTCACGGGCACGGCCACGCTCACGCTTCATGCCTTCCCCGACGTCGAGCTGACGACGACGGAGATCTTCGCGTAGCCGGCGCCGGCGCCATGTGTGCCAGCGCCCCCGTGTACGTCTTCGGCAACGGCCACGCGAGATCGCCGACCTTGCTCGTCTGAAGACCCATGCCCACCAGAGCCTCGACGAACTTCACCGCGGCG
>Ga0209802_1001958_pt1 | contig 14693 bp, 13 predicted proteins | sample GraSoiAngelo_129_FD_185886 | JGI IMG/M metagenome (GOLD analysis project Ga0209802, IMG submission 185886) | Grasslands soil microbial communities from the Angelo Coastal Reserve, California, USA - 14_0927_12_40cm (SPAdes) (version 2) | ecosystem: Environmental > Terrestrial > Soil > Grasslands ... | reverse complement strand
AGTATGCGTTATCTGGCAGATCAGCAGCGCCCGGATGGTTCTTGGACCTATGGAGCAGGCCGAGTCCAGAATTGGATCGATGGCTTTCATACTGGATACAATTTGTGTGCATTACTTGAGTACCGGCGGGCGACGGGCGATGCTTCCTTCGACCCGAATATCGATTGTGGTTACGAATTTTACAAACGATCTTTTTTCCGCGAGGATGGTGCTCCCAAGTATTTCAACGATCGAGTCTATCCCATCGATATTCACTCTTGCGCCCAGGCCATTCTGACTTTTTGTGCTTTCTGCGATCGCGATCCGGAGGCCTTCGCGTTAGCGCAAAGAACGGCTCACTGGACCATCCAAAACATGCGGTCGCCGGAGGGCTATTTCTTTTACCAGCACCATCGACTGCGAACCGACCGCACCCCCTACATGCGATGGGGACAGGCATGGATGTTCCGGGCGCTGGCTCGATTGCAAGCGTTTTTGGCTTCTGAAGGTGGAAACAGAACGTATTCTGCGGGCGTGAGCGCGGCTGTTAACGCTCATTCCGCGTAGCGGTTTCGACTCTTATGTGTGGTATTGCCGGAATAGCTGGCGAAGCTGACGAACTCGTAGTGAAGGACATGCTGGCACGCATTCGCCACCGTGGTCCCGATGACACGGGAATCTATGCCACGCCGCGGAACCATCCCGGCGCAAAAGTGGCGATGGGTAACAATCGTCTGAGTATTCTAGATCTCAGTCCGGCCGGCCACCAACCCACGTCCAACGAGGACGGAACGGTTTGGGTGGCTTATAACGGCGAAATCTACAATTTTGCCGAGTTGAGACAGGAACTTGAGAATGACGGTCACCGCTTCCTGTCGCACACCGACACAGAGATTCTGCCGCACCTTTACGAGAAGTATGGGCCGGACATGGTGAACCGGCTCAATGGCATGTTTGCGTTTGCGCTATGGGACGGGATGGCCGAGCGGCTCTGGCTATTTCGCGACCGCATGGGCGTTAAGCCGCTCTATTACGTGCAGGTTGGAAGCCAGCTGTATTTCGCGTCAGAGATCAAGGCTCTACTCGCGTGCCCGGAGATCGAACCAGCCCTGGATGTGGAGTGCCTCCCCGAATATCTTGCGCTTCTCTACGTGCCCAACCCGCAAACAATGTTCAAGGGCATATTCAAGCTGTCTCCCGGATATCGGCTGCTCTGGGAAAAGGGCAGGATTTCGGTCGAACCGTACTGGAAGATGCGATTCGGGCCGTTATTTCAGGCGTCAGAGGAAGAACTTTCCGAGCAGTTCCACGAGGTCATGGTCTCGGCAGTTCGTCGCCAATTGATCAGCGATGTGCCAATTGGATTTTTCTTAAGCGGTGGTCTTGATTCCAGCGCGCTCGTCGCTTGTGCGGCTGAGTCGGGCATGTCCACCCTTCGCTGTTACAGCATCGCATTTCGGCGTGAACACGGCGCGTTGGAACAGTCGGATGAAGATTCACACTTTGCCAGGGTCGTGGCTGATCGTTTCGGAGCAAAATTTGAATCTTTGCCGGTAGAACCGGAAGTCGCTACGCTGCTCCCAAAAGCTATTTGGCACATGGACGAACCGGTGGCTGACCATGCTGCTATCGCGACATATCTCATTTGCCGGGCCGCAAAGCCAGAGGTTACGGTTTTACTGAGTGGCCAGGGTGCAGATGAGGTCTTGGGAGGCTACCGCGTTCACCTGGCTCATCGTCTGAGCCGGTATTTGGCTCATGTCCCCGGACCGATGCGGCGGACCTTCGCGCGCAATCTGCTCCCATTCCTGCACAGACACGCCGCAGCTCTCCCATTTGTTCACCCGGGATTGTTACTCGCATTCTGCCGTTTTTATGAGAAGCTGCAAGCGGCCGCAGACATGCCGGCGGAGCAACAATATTCTGCTCTCCGTTCGTATTATGCTGCTGGTGCGCTCCAGGATTTGCTATCTGATGAGGTTGCCGAAGCGACGACTCGCAAACCACTGCATCGCTTTGATGAACATTTTGCCGATTGTGCAGGAGAAGAGCTGTTAAACAAGCTGCTATACGTCGATTGCAAAACGTTCCTACCCGACCTGAATCTGACACTTTCCGACAAGATGAGCATGGCTCATTCCATTGAAGCGCGGGTTCCCTTTCTCGATAACGAAGTCGTGGATTTCCTATTGCGCGTGCCACCGAACATCAAAATCAAGCGCCTGACACAGAAATATCTACTGCGCAGAGCATTTCGGGACATACTGCCCTCCGGCGTGCTGCGTCGCAGGAAGGCGGGCTTTGGCTTGCCGATTCGATCCTGGCTGCAAAATGAATTGCGGGACATGGTCCACGACATGCTTTCGGAAAAGCGCGTACGAGAGCGAGGCTTGCTGCGACCGGCAGCGGTAAGCCGGATGATCGAGGAAAACATGAGCGGCCGACAGGATCACACTCTACGTATTTGGGCCTTGCTTACGCTCGAATTGTGGCAGCAGACATTCCTCGATAATTCTTCTGCAAACTTTTCGACCACCGAGTCAATCCTGGGAGTTGGAACAACGTGAAGGTGTGGATTGATCTGGACAATTCTCCGCACGTCCTGTTCTTTGCCCCCATTATTCGTGCTCTAGAACGGGATGGGATGGAAATTTTGATCACGGCTCGCGCCTTTTCCCAGACTCAGGAATTAGCTACGGCGCACGGACTGAACTTCGAAACTATTGGTGAGCACAGGACGCATCACCACTTTGCCACCCGAGTCGTGGGAACGGTACGTCGCGCTGGTCAGCTTGCGAAGTACGTGCGGAAAAAACGTCCCGCCGTGGCAATCAGTCATGGTTCCCGGGGCTTGGTACTCGCCGCCTGGATGTTGGGAATACCCAGCATGACGCTGTACGATTATGAGTTCATTTCATCCCGCGTCTTCAACCAGCTCTCATCGCGTATCTTGGCGCCCTCGGTTGTCGACCCGGAGACGCTACGACAGCGGGGCTTGGACTTACACAAGTTCACACCATATCCGGGACTCAAAGAGGAGGTCTATGTTTATGACTTCCAGCCCGAGCGATCGGTGCTCACGCAATTGAACTTGGATCCGCAGAGGGTAATTATCACTATCCGTCCGCCTGCGGAGTGGGCACACTATCATGATGCAAAGTCCGGCCTACTTTTCAGAGCACTGGTGGAGCGGCTCCGCTTGGAGAAGCAGGCACAAATAGTTGTATTGCCGCGTACTCAGGAGCAAAAGAGAAATCTAGTTGTCGAATACGGAATGGGAAGCAAGCCGTTCCAGATTGCCGAGCACGCCGTAGACGGCTTGAGCCTCATCTGGCACTCAGACGCAGTTTTCAGCGGGGGCGGTACTATGGTTCGCGAGGCTGCGTTGCTGGGTGCAGAGGTATACAGCATTTTTGCAGGGAAACTTGGAGGCGCTGACCAGGCTCTCGCCTCAAGCGGAAGACTTAAATTGATTAGCGAAGTAAGCGAGATTCGGCAGCTATCCTTTCATAAGACGACCCGGCTCAGACCAGTCATGAACGGAAAACGAGAGACCAGGGATTTTGTGTACCGACAGATCTTTGACTTTGCTCAAGCCAGCAGTTTGGCGAGATCGCGTGTGAAGACTGGAACCGCAAAATGGCCAACACAATAGAAACCCGCAACGCTGTCCGGGTTCCCTTTCTCGATCTGAAATTGCAAATGAAGAGGTTGGGGAGCGGATTGCGAGAGGCAGTCTGGTCGACTCTCGAATCAGCGGCTTTCATCGAAGGGAAGCCAGTGCTCGAATTTGAAAGAGCCTTTGCGGTGTATTGTGGAACCAGTGATGCGGTGGCTGTCGATTCTGGAACGGCCGCTCTTCATCTTGCCTTGCATGCGCTTGGTGTTGCACAGGGCGACGAAGTGGTTGTTCCCGCAAACACGTTTATCGGCACGGCTGCACCGGTACATCAGGTGGGGGCCAGGCCTGTCTTCGTGGATTCCGATGAGCATAGTTGGCAGATGGATATTCAGCAAGTCAAGCGCGCAATCGGTCCGCGTTGTCGGGCGGTAATTGCAGTGCACCTCTATGGCCAGCCCCTGCTGGTCCGGGAGTTGCGTAGCATATGTGATGAGAAAAATGTTCCGTTGATTGAAGATGCGGCCCAAGCGCATGGAGCTCGGTATGGAAAAGAGAAGATTGGTGGTTTTGGCCGGTTAGCTTGTTTCAGTTTCTATCCCGGAAAGAACCTCGGCGCCTACGGCGACGGCGGAATGATTACTACAAACGATACAGATCTCGCCACCCGATTGCGCCGGCTTCGGAATCACGGACGCACGACGAAATATGAACACAGTGAAGTCGGTTTCAACTACCGCATGGACGCTGTGCAAGCAACTGTATTGAATTTCAAACTTCCATTTCTCGACGATTGGAACGCCAGCCGGCGTTATTGGGCTGGACGCTATCGGGAGCGGCTCTCGGCGACGCCGCTGACATTGCCGGCACTGATTCCTGACACCGAGCCGGTCTACCATCTTTTTACGGTTCGTTGCACGTGTCGTGACAAATTGGCGAGTTTTCTGGCCGAGCGCGCCATTGAAACTGGCGTGCATTATCCCGTTCCTCTGCACCTCCAGCCTGCATTCCGGTTTTTGGGTTATTCTGAGGCTGATTTTCCGGTGGCCGAGGCAATCTGCCGCGAAATAATTTCTTTGCCCATCTTCCCAGAAATGACCGAGCATCAATTCGAGCACGTGTGCGAGTCGATCGATGAGTTCTTTGCCACCACCCCAGGTCGCTGAGCAGTCGGCGCTTCGGGATTTGCCGGTCACGTTTCATGCCAAACCTGTATATCAGGTTTGTAAACGGATGCTGGACGTTGTGGTGAGCGGCGTGTTCCTTGTCCTGCTGACTCCCGTATGGCTCGTGCTCGCCATTCTCATCAAACTGGATTCAACCGGGCCGGTCTTCTTTGTCCATCCCGCGGTGGGGCGTAGCGGTTCCGAATTTGTTCTTTACAAGTTTCGTAGTATGCTCCCAGCTTCCCATATCCCAGATCATATCGCTCACGTTGAGAGTAATTTACGTCGCGGAGAACCGACCTGTTCGGACCGGATGGGACCTATTTTCAAGACGGCGCTTACAGATCAAAGCCGCATCACTCGTATCGGACGCTTTCTTCGATGTACCAGCCTTGATGAATTGCCCCAGGTTTGGAATGTCTTCCGAGGCGACATGAGCCTTGTTGGACCGAGACCTGCCCTGCCTTACGAGGCTCGCTTGTATGACGAATGGCAAAAGCAGCGTTTTATGGTGAAGCCGGGAATGACCGGGTGGTACCAAGTTACCGCGCGAAATCGAGTACCAATCCAAGAGATGATTCGACTTGACCTAGAGTACGTACGCAACCAGTCCATGGCGCTGGATCTTAAAATCCTGCTAAGGACGCCCGTGGCAATGTTTTCTGGAATGTGACCCGAACTTCATTGCGACTCAGGAGGAGTACTTGATTCGTGTTGGCATCATCGGCTGCGGCTACTGGGGACCTAACCTAGTGCGCACGCTGAGTGAAATAGATGACGTCAGAGTGGTGCGTGTGAGCGATCTGAGACCGGGACGGCGGGAGTTTGTCTCACGCCGCTACCCGTTGATACAGACTACGGCCGATGCGAATGACGTTCTATCTGACACTTCAATTGATGCCGTTGCGATCGCAACTCCACCCGATACCCATTATTCTCTAGCTCTTAATGCTTTGGACCAAGGTAAACACATTTTAGTGGAAAAACCACTGGCTACCACCACAAAGGATGCCGAGAGGATCATTGAACTCGCTGCTCGCAAACAGCGGACTTTGCTAGTGGGTCATCTGTTCCTGTATTCCCCGGCAGTTGTTGAGATCAACTCGCTCCTGCGGCGCGGGGATTTGGGAAGTGTCTATTGCATCTCAAGCGTTCGGTGCAATCTTGGTCCGCCCAACACGCAGATTGACGCCCTGTGGGATCTTGCGCCGCATGACATATCCATGATCCTGCATTTCATGGACGATTCCCCAGTCGATGTTAGAGCTTACGGTGCCAGCTTCACGAATAGCCGATTTGCAGAGACTGTTTTTGTGATCCTTCGGTTCACCGACGGCCGTATAGCTCACATCCATGTGAGTTGGCTGACGCCTGCCAAGACGCGCCTCATGCAGATGATCTGCAGCAAACGGGTTGTACTCTATGACGATATGCAACCTTTGCAAAAAGTTCAGGTCTACGAGCCGGGCGTGGATAACCGTGTTAGCGCGAGCGAGAAGGAATCGGGTACTTTGGGCTTTGCTCCCGGCGGCATCTGGCTGCCTGCACTAAAAAGCTACGAGCCTTTGCGGGCTGAATGCGAGGATTTCATCTCGAGCATTCAGTCTGGAAGGCCGCCGTTCAGTGATGGAGTGCGTGCTCTCGAAGTGGTCCGCGTATTGGAGGCAGCTTCCCATCGTCTACGGGAAGGTGGACAGAGCGTATATGCGGGTGGTGAATTCGATGCTCGTCAAGCGGAGCTTACGAAGTGAATGGCAACCAAGTCTTTGTCCATCCTCAGGCGATCGTCGAGACCGATGCGATCGGCACGGGCACTCGCGTCTGGGCTTTCAGCCACGTGATGAAGGGTTCTCGTTTGGGCCGGGACTGCAATGTGGGCGAACAATGTTACATCGAGCCGGGAGTCGTCATCGGGGACGAGGTGGTGATCAAGAATGGAGTCGCTCTGTGGAAAGGGGTCACGATTGAGGATAGAGCTTTCCTTGGACCCAACTGCGTGTTCACTAATGACTTGAAGCCGCGAAGCAAGATCTTCAAACCAGCAGTTACTACCCTGGTGCGCGAAGGCGCTAGCATCGGCGCCAATGCGACTATCCTTTGTGGCGTTGAGATTGGCTTTTATGCAATGGTGGGAGCGGGCGCTATGGTCACTCGCAACGTGCCTGACTTTGCCCTGGTAGTCGGGAATCCGGCGCGCGTCCAATGTTATGTTTGCCAATGCGGGAACAAGCTCAAGTTCAATTCCCAAGAAGAAGCCTTGTGCGATTGTGGCTCTCGCTACTCTAAGGGAAGAGATGCAGTGTGTGCGGTAGACATCAGCAGGCAGCAGCAGGGCTGTCATTCGTGAGCGCGCTGGTTTTCGGACGAAATCGGAGAAGCAATATTGAAAGCACTAGTTAGCGGCGGAGCAGGATTCATCGGTTCTCACCTGGTTGATGCGCTATCCGAGAGAAACTGGGAAGTCACTGTGCTGGACAGCCTTGAAACCAGAGTTCACGGGTCGACGCCCAAACCGGTTCTACCGCGAGGTGTCAGGTTTCTGCACGCAGACGTTAGAGACAAGAGTGCATGGGAGAGGGCTCTGGAAGGCGTGCAGATAGTGTTTCACCAAGCGGCCTACCAAGATTACATGAATGACTACAGCACGTTTTTTCACTCGAATGTTGTGGGCACAGCCCTGCTGTTCGAGGTCATTCGCCAACACCACCTCCCGATTCGAAAAGTTATCGTTGCTTCCTCCCAGGCGGTTTACGGAGAAGGCCAATATCAATGTACGACGCATGGGTTGGTATTGCCGTCCGCTCGTTCCACTGAACAAATGCAACGGGGAGAATGGGAAGTTCGTTGCCCGCAGTGCGCGGAGTTTGTCCAGCCGCTGCTCTTGCGCGAAGAATACTCCAATCCCTTTAATCAGTATGCCCTATCGAAATTTTCACAGGAGTTGGCCGCGCTTCGACTCGGCCGTGCCATAGGAGTTCCCACCGTTGCGCTGCGCTATTCCATCACCCAAGGACCCCGGCAGTCTCTGTTGAACCAATATTCCGGAATATTGCGCATTTTCCTCCGGCGCATCAAAGCCCGTCAACCCATCATCATTTACGAGGACGGGCTACAGACCCGAGATTTTGTTCACATTAAGGATGTTGTCGAAGCAAACTTAAAAGTACTGGAAACGGAGAATGCCAACTACGAAGCTTACAACGTCGGTAGTGGACAACGTACTACTGTTCTGGACTACGCTGACCTGCTTGCCCGAAAACTAAAGACCGAACTCAACGTCCGAATGGCGGGGGAGTTTCGAGTTGGAGATAATCGGCACAGCGTCTCCAGCATCGATAAGATTCGAACCTTAGGCTGGGGCCCCCGACGCAGTCTCGACTGCATCATCGATGATTTTCTGACTTGGATCAACGACCTCGGCGAACTGCCATCGGATATTCCTGATGCCGAAGCACACATGCGCGCTGGTGGAATAGTACAAACCACTAATGCCACTAATCCAGCATAGAACATTTTGCTAAACATATAGAGGGATACGATGCCAAAGAACGGCGAATCCCGGAGAAAGACTTGCGTGGTTGTAAAACCTGAAATTATTTCTGCCGACGATTACTTTGGGTGCCTCGCAGCGGCACTTAACAACTTGCGGCATGCGCACGTTGATGAAATATCGGACATGCTGCTCCGTGCTTATGAACAGGAGCGGAGAATATTTCTTTTCGGCAATGGAGGAAGCGCGTCTTTAGCCTCCCACTTTGCCTGCGACCTCGCAAAAGGAACAGCTCTGCCAGGCAATCATCGCAAACGTTTTCGCGCGATTGCTCTTACCGACAGCGTTCCAATGATGACTGCATGGGCCAATGATTCGAGCTACGAAGATATTTTTGCGGAGCAACTGTACAACTTCATTGAACCAGGCGATGTGGCCTTTGCGATTAGTGCCAGCGGAAATTCTCCGAATGTCCTTAAGGCTCTCGAAGTCGCTCGGGGGAAGCATGCCTTTCGAATTGGCTTGACAGGGTTCCAAGGTGGCAAGCTCACGAGTTTTTGTGATGTCTGCCTTGTGGTCCCATCCGACAACATGCAAGTGATTGAGGATTTGCATTTGAGCGTAGCACATGCATTATTCACAAGTATTCGGCACAAGATCGAGAACGGGCTGGTGAATACGAATGGCAAGTCCGCAGCGCGTACTGATCCTTACTACTTGCCGAAACCCGAGTTGGCTTCACAAACTCTCTTACCCACCGTTGTCAAAAAAGCTCACAGTCGTTAATTGGGGAATTGATGCTCGTTCTCACTGCGTTGAAGATGGAATCGGAGTCTACTCCGGGAAGGAATAGCAGCATAGGGTTGATTGCGTCGGGGCTATGCCATAATGTCCGCTTGCTTCCCGAACGCGATTCGAACTCTTTCGTCTGATCTGCCTATATGGAAGCCCGTAAATTACGCCACTGGATTCTCATCGCTGACCTAATCTGGGCGGCTCTCGCATTGATCATTGCTTATGCGATGCGTTATGGAGTGGCCGGATATACCCAGGCGTTCTGGAAACCATTTTCCATGTTCGGTCTGGAGTTTGTGGGCGCGTTGGTACTCTGGGTTGGTCTCCACGAGTGGATGGGACTGGATGGTTTTCGCGGCGGTTGGTACCTTCCAGCTGTATTCTCGCGAATATTTTTGGGAGTTTTGACCTTAATGGCCATTCTTTTGGCGGGAGCTTATCTGGCTCGTGCTCTGGTCTCGCGCCTTGTCTTGTCATATTTTGGAGTTTTGGTTTTCGTTGGTTTTGTCAGCATACGCTGGGTCACGCAACTAGTTTTCGAGTCAAAATTCGCAACTGGGGCTCGCAGACGTGTGGTGATTGTTGGCTCAGGACGCACCGCCCGCGAACTTGCCGCAAAAATCGAACGGCACCCGGAAAGCCTATGCAGAGTCGTGGGTTGTCTCAGCCCATCCGATACCTATACTGGAGATCCCCTGCCAAGTGAGGTACCCACTATTCCCGTACAGACACTGGGCATAGTCGATCTTCTCAAGAGCTACGCAGTTGACGAATTGATACTTGTGGGGGCGAGCTGTGCCCATAGCGAAATGTTGAACTTGGCGGCACGCTGCCGCAACGAAAGTATTCAGGTAAGTCTTGTGCCAGAACTCTATGAACTTTATCTCTCGAAACCGAACTTGCTCGACCTCGACGGTCTCCCTGTGCTCCAGTTGCCAGAACCCACACCGCTCCTGAGGGGAAGGCTGAAGCGCGTAATGGATCTGCTGTTAGGCTCTATTCTGGTGGTGCCCGCAACTCCCATCGTTATACTCTCCGCGGCTTTTGTTCGGCTAGAGAATGGCAAGGCTTTCCGCTGGGAAGTACGTTGCGGCCAGCACGGCCAGCGCTTTCGAATGTTGCGTTTGAATGTGGAGCGGAACGCACCGAATTTGACACTACTGCAACGCCTCCTTCAGCGACTCAGCATTACAGAGCTGCCCCAGCTATTGAACGTATTGAAAGGGGAGATGAGCCTGGTGGGTCCACGTCCCGAGTCCCGGGATCGCGTAGACCACTATACGGAATGGGAGCGGCAACGGCTAACCGTCAAGCCGGGAATAACAGGTCTGGCTCAGGTTCACGGATTACGGGAGCAACACTCGTCGGAAGAGAAATGCCGTTTCGATCTTCAATATCTATTGGACAGTTCGGCATTCCTGGATCTTTTATTGCTCTTGCAGACAATATGGACACTAGTTCGCCGTTCGTTTCGTGGAAGTTCTATTTCTACTGCTCCCGCCGCTACCGGATCGAGGAAAGACACGCCAACATTAGAGGAGATTGTGCAGAGTGCTCATCGGACGTAGTCCAGTACGGATTAGTTTTGCCGGAGGCGGAACAGATTTGCCGGCTTATTACGAGCAGTTCGGGGGTGCTGTACTCAGTGTAGCGATCAACAAGTATTTCTACACTATTCTGGGGAAGCGCACTGACGGCCGTATCCAGATCATTTCCTCTGACTTACGTATTTCTGAGTCGTGGCGTGATATTGCCGCTATGGACACAGAAGTGAGTGGTTTAGAGATTCCGGTGGCTATCCTCAAGGATCTGGGATGTGATATTTCCGTTGATCTTTTTCTCGCTTCGGAGATCCCGCCAGGAACCGGGCTTGGCTCCTCGGCGAGCGTATGCGTCAATCTCTTGAAGACCCTGACTACCTACCTGCAGCAGCCGCTAGCAAAGTACGATTTGGCTGAGCGGGCGTTCGATATCGCGCGCCACATTCTCAAAAGGCACGTGGGGAAGCAAGATGAGTATGCGGCTGCATTTGGAGGGCTGAACTTTATCACTTTCCAGCGGGACGGTAGCACACAAGTAGAGGCATTGGATCTGCCGAGTCAGCTGCTGCATGACTTTCAGCAAAATCTTATGCTCTTCTTCACCGGTTCCGCTCATCACTCATGGACAATTCTCGAGGAACAGGAGGAGTCCACTCGAACCCACAAAGGTCGGGCGATTGAGGCGCTTCACGAAGTTCGCTCAATTGCGGAACAGATGCGGACGTCGCTCGAGAAAGGCGACCTGATTGGATTTGGAACATTGCTCGATGAAGCATGGCGAGCCAAGAAGCGGATTTCAAATAAGATTTCGAACACCCGAATCGACCAGCTTTACGACGTGGCTCGTCAAAATGGGGCTCTCGGCGGCAAGATAACCGGGGCTGGCGGCGGTGGTTTTCTGCTAATTTATTGTCAACCATCGTGTCAGGAAGCTGTACACCACGCCATGACTGCCCAGGGAATTCAAGAAATGGCTTTCACCTTCGACTTTCAGGGCGCACAGGTCATTGTCAACGACCCCTTTATTGATCGCGACGAACGGGGTGGATCACGCTGGGTTTTCGTTCCCAGCTCTACCGTCGCTTAGCTTTTGCATGCCGAGGTTGTCACGCGCTCGTGATTAAGCGGCCCGACTAATGAAAGCGTTTCTCCTAGCGGCCGGCCATGGCACCAGGCTGCGCCCGCTCACCGATAACATACCCAAATGCCTGGTGCCGATTCGGGGTGTCTCCATGCTCGACATCTGGCTTGAGCTGTGCCGCCGGGCCGGTATCAGTGACCTGTTTGTGAACCTGCATGCGCACGCGGACATCGTTCGCGCGGCGCTCAAAGACAGTCATTCTGGTGTAAAAGTATTGCTCTCCGAAGAGAAGGTGCTGTTGGGCTCTGCCGGCACATTGCTCTCCAATCGACAGTGGGTAGCCTCGGAACCGGAATTTTGGGTACTGTATGCAGACGTGCTTACGACGGCCGACCTATCGCACATGATGGCGTTCCACCGTCGCAACCGACCGACCGCCACGATTGGACTTTATCAGGTGACGGATCCATCGCGTTGTGGTGTCGTTGTTTTCGACGATCATGGAATAGTGCGTGAGTTCACAGAAAAGCCGGCACGACCGAAGAGCAACTGGGTTTTTTCAGGTCTGTTGATTGCTACGCCTGCGTTGCTCGATGCCATTCCACCGGAACCCCCGGTCGATCTGGGTTTCAACGTATTGCCCGGGCTTGCAGGTCACATGCTGGCTTATCCCATTTCAGATTATGTTCTGGACATAGGCACTATGGAAAACTACCAGGCTGCCCAAACAACCTGGCCGGGGCTCTCAAGCTAAATATGTCGGGGGACTATTGTGACCGCTAAGAGTGTTCGGCGAAACGGTAAGGTGCAGAGCGTCATCTTCGATATGGATGGTGTGATCATCGACAGTCACCCGGCTCACCGAAAAGCATGGAAGGACTTCCTACAAACCTTTGGCAAAGAGGTTTCCGAATCTGAATTGAGTTTCATCCTCGACGGTAGAAAACGCCGCGACATCCTTCGTCATTTTTTGGGAGACGTATCGGAGCAGGAACTGGTGGAGTACGGGAAAAAAAAGGATGGCTTCTTTCAGCAAGTGTCGCTCGAAGTAAACCCCGTGCCCGGGGTCATCGATTTTATCGACGACTTAAGGCATCGAGGGATCACCCTTGCAATCGCCACCTCGGCCAGCGAAACTCGCACTCTTTCTACGTTGAAGCGATTAGGTCTGACTGATCATTTCGCCGTGGTAGTCACGGGCGATGATGTTACCAACAGCAAACCTGATCCAGCCATTTATAACTTGGTCTGTGACTGTCTTAATTCCGAAGCGAGGAATTCGTTTGTCTTTGAGGATGCCGTATCGGGTATTCGAGCAGCTAAAGACGCTGGACTCACGTGTATTGGAGTGGGTGAACCCGCGAAAGGCGAGAAGTTGCGGGCCGCGGGAGCTGACCACGTGATACAGAACTTTGTGGGCTTTTCATTCGACGATTTGAAATCTCTATCGATCTCCGGGCAAGCATTTCTTGTTTAGCTCTCCTATGCTTGGGTCACAGGTTCCCAGTTCCTGCTCAGCGCACAGAGGTAATCCCAGCCATTTGAAAGTACCGACGCGCCATGCGCATTCTTCTACGGTGCGTCGGTCGATCTCATAGGACACCCTGCTCGATCAAGGCAATGTGAGTGTTAGTACCTGCGTTCTGTCTCATGCTGGCTGTCGTAATTGATTCCGGCCTGAACCTCCCTTTCAGCCTGCTCGGTCAATTGAATCGCCTTAACGCGATGGCCTCCCTTGTCGTGTTCGGCTTTTTGTAGCTCCGCTTGCGCTTGTTTCAAATGCTGAATGGCAGCTTCCATGTGTGCTTGGTCCTCTCTCTCATGGCTAGCTGCATCTCCTTTTGGAGAAGCACATTTTTCGACGACAGGTATTACTTGGTTGCGGATCGCCGGCTGCCCAGTGCTGGGAGTCCGGAAACTTCGTATCCCGCAACTCTCAGCTTCAGAGCTTGCGGTACGCGCGGATTCGACCTTAATGAAATAGGCAGTCCCCGGCCGCAGGTTGTTGAGTCTCACTTCATGTCTGGTGGTGCCAGTTGATGGTGCTTCCGCCGACTGCGTTATATTGTTTTTGTCCGTTCCGTACCAGACACGGCTATCCGAGGGAGCATTAGTGTTCCAGGTGATTACGGCCGAGTGATCGTCAGCATACGAGATCATCGGTGAACTGGTGAAGTAGACCGTCTGCGCTGCGATATTTGGCGCCAGTGCCAACGCGCACCCAAGCACAACAAGATGAGCTATCGGAATCGCTCTCATGAATATCCTCTCCGAACGGGAGTACCGTTTTGGCTTGGTACTGTGGGTCAAGTCAGTTGACTTCGTAATCAGGTGAAGTATGTATATGCGTTACATACAACATGTAGGGGCCAGACGCGATTGCTGGTGTCGCTAACAAAAGTAGGAAGGAAAAGAAAAGCTTAGAGATTCTAGTTGCGAAACAACGGCGATACATCTCTTGATGATGAGCGTCAGCACTTTACGACCGACCAATACCTCGCGTCCGGAGTTTCGGAAGCCGGCGAAATAAGCGAACGGGGTTTAATGAGTCAACCACTTCGGCAAGTCGCTCCCGTTGCACCGGACCTCCAATTCCCTTTCCTTGACCTGAAAGCGGAATTCGCGAGCATGCGTGAGGAGATATTCGAGGCGGTTGAGAGAGTTCTCGAGAGTCAGCAGTTCGTTCTTGGTCCCGAGGTGGAGGCGCTCGAGGCGGACGCGGCAGGTTTGGTTGGTTGCCGCCACGCCATTGGCTGCGCTTCTGGTTCGGATGCCCTCCTTCTCGCTTTGATGGCATTGGAAATCGGGCCGGGTGATGAAGTGATCACTCCTCCCTTCACCTTTGTGGCCACAGTAGGATCAATCGCTCGGCTTGGCGCCCGGCCAGTCCTGGTCGACATCAGTCCTGATGACTTTAATCTCGACCCGAGGCAAATTGAAAACGCGATAACGAGACGAACTCGCGCAATCATGCCAGTCCATCTGTTCGGGCTGCCGGCGAAGATGGATGCAATCTTTGAGA
>Ga0209802_1001957_pt1 | contig 14696 bp, 10 predicted proteins | sample GraSoiAngelo_129_FD_185886 | JGI IMG/M metagenome (GOLD analysis project Ga0209802, IMG submission 185886) | Grasslands soil microbial communities from the Angelo Coastal Reserve, California, USA - 14_0927_12_40cm (SPAdes) (version 2) | ecosystem: Environmental > Terrestrial > Soil > Grasslands ... | reverse complement strand
CATCCTCTAGGTAAAGATGTGCGTGAGCTCGGACGGAATCTTGCGAACTGTGGTTACAGTCATTGGAGTTGCGTTGGAGCCAAAAATTATAAGCGCAATCGGTAGCAGCACAAACAAAGTGTGCGTTTGCGTAAAACGTGAAACTCGCGTCCGTTAAAAGTCAAGCACTTACTCCGATCAAGCCCAGAAAAGCTGAAATTTGGTTACCACATAAGCTGTAAAATTCCGCGATGTCTTGACGTATATCCTGAAATTTTCGTCAGCGCCGAAAAGGAGCAAGTTCCGCGCAGCGCAGCCATACATATTCCTGAGCACTTGGCCGTAACTTCCGGCTAGCGACGTACGGCCAGTGACACCGGTTCGGGTTCGAGCGCTTAGCCAGCACAGGAGTGAACACTCCGCTGATAGCCAAGAGGACGACTGTTCGGCCGTTAACCGGCGGTGCCTCACTCAGAGCCCAAAAGGCTGGAATTCTCAACAGCTTGCCTGGGTTGTGGTTTTCAGGTGTGACGCGGAATGTGCCGAAGTCACTTCCGCTCACACCCTAGTTTCAGTGTTTCAGTGGCCCCGGGCGGTGCACCGTAGTCGAGCGCAGCACTGCTGACCTCGTACCGTGAAATCAAACCAGTAAAACCTAGATTCGCGCAGTGCAATCTAACCTTTCACAATTTTCTATATCGCATTGGCACTACCATACGTACGTCGCGACCGACTCTTCCGGCAAAGTCGTCGTAAACACTTCTCCGTGATGCCTGACGCTGAATGTCCTCTCAAAATTTGCGGTATTGGATACTACTAGCACGATCTTATGGTCTGGATTTACGAACGCCGCGGTCGCCAACTGTTCCGCTTCACTTGACGCGATTCGCACCGAACCGCGCCCTACAAACTTGGAGAAATGCGCAATTGTATAGTACGCCAGGTTACGCGTGACGTGATTGCCATCGACAGTAATCGCACCAATACAGGTCGTGCACCCTCCGTCATTCGTGTGAGGACCCATGTGAGGATCGGATGCAAGATTCCATAGCAGCACGTTCAGACTCCAGTTCCGCACGGATCCGATGGGCACACGTCGCACGGCCTCGGCAATCTCTAGCGGACCTTCACTACCCCCGCTAACGTCCTGCTCAGTCATGTAGAGGCTCTTGTTAGGATACTCATCGTGTACCGCGGTCAATGTCGAGGCATCTCCCCCGTAAAGGTGAAATGCAGTGCCTGCTACATATTTGCTGGCTTCTGGATTCGCCAGTATCGATAAGGCATAAGAGGGAACGTCGGGATTGTGGTCGTATAACAGTATTTTGGTAGAAATGCCTTCCTGAAACGCGGGGCCCAGATTCTTCGCGATAAATGCCGCTTCTTCCGGAGCAAACATGACCATGCTTGGTGTGTTCTTCGGATTTAGAGGCTCGTTTTCGACCGTTAGAGTATCCAGAGTGATCCCCTCAGCCCTCATAGCTTCCACGTATTTCATGAGATATTTAGCATAGGCTTCATAGTACTGGGGCTTAAGGTGACCACCTTTCAGCTTGTCATTCGTCTTCATCCATGCGGGTGCGGACCACGGCGACCCGAGTATTTTGATTTGCGGATTGATCGATAGAATCTCTTTTAATACAGGGATCACATCAGCCCGGTCCGGCACCAGACTGAAGTTGTCAAGATTCGCATCCGTCTGGCCGGGATGCAGGTCATCATAGGTATACGGATGATCGTTCATATCCGACGAGCCAATGCTTACCCGTATGTAACTGATGTTGATATCGTCGCTTTTCGTTCCGAAAAGTTCTTCCAGTAGCGCCTCACGCCGCGCCGGATCCATTTGCATTAGAAGTTGCGCGCTTCCGCCGGTTACCGCTAGGCCAAAGCCTTCCATGCGCTGATATTGCGCCATATCATTGACGTCGATGACAAGCTGCGTGTTGCTGGATGCGGAGAAATGCAGCGGACTAGCCTGAAGAGATAACAGTGCAGACCGATCAGCAGTCGTCAACCACATTTGAATAGCTTCCCTCTGCTCTTGTGCGATGGAGAACGCGTGCAAAATTACGACAACGGGCACGAGCCACAGTGCCGAATGCTTCAGATGCATCTGCCATCTCCTTTCGGGGTCAGAAGGGCACAGGCGCATCGACAAACGATCGCCTGGAGATCTCAGTTCTCGTTCTCTCGCTATCGAAAAGTCATGGTCGTGTTCACGAGCAAAGTGTAGTTGAAGAATGCTTGCTGCAGGGTTCCTCAAGGCAAATGCTCTTCAGTGCGGGATTCTGGCAGCGGCAATAACTCGTGTCAAGAAGATTGTGTCGCTGCGTCCCTCTGTGTGGGACATCAGCCCCAGAAAGTGATTTCTTTATCCCACTTGTGAATACAGCCACAGTAAATGCGATCGCTTCACCAAGGCGTCCTTTCTTCCATTATAGAAATACAAAGAATTAGCATCTCGAATAGCGGGACGATATGTAAAATTGCAGACATCGCTAGCTACTTCTGATGGACAGAAGCTGCCAACGACCTAAGACGCGCATGCATTTGAAGACTGCGTCGGCAAGGCACAGACCCGTCAAGTAGGGTTGAGAAATCTATGAGAACGCGATAATGGCCGATCCGGTGCGACTGCATATCCCTGGTCTCTTCATGATCGCCTCGTGCATGTGGGGTCGCGCCCAAGCCTGGAATGGAAACCCGCTCGGGAACCGATGATTCTCGGCGCATTACACGCACAGCAGAGCGCCGGTTGAAGACCTTTGGGACTAGCGGGACAATGGCGGTCAGTGATTCCATCTGGATTCTCGACCCTCATTCAGCCTCTTTGATAGTGTAGAACCGATCCGCAGCCAGATTGGACCGGACTTGCATTTTTCCATTGGGCCAAAGGATCTCAACTCTATCGACGTGGTCCTTGCTGCCGAGACCAAAGTGAATGCGAAGATCATTCTGGGAAAGATAACTTCCACCGCTTAGCACCTCACCGGTCTGCACCAAATTCCCGGCGATAGCTTTCACCCGAGCATTGAGCGCGAGCCGGTTGCTCTTGGTCCCCTCCAGTGCAAAGCTGATCCAGTGGTTTGCGGGACCACCTTGCGGTTGGAGAATCATGGGCCCACCTTTTAGATTTTCTATAACAATGTCAAGACGACCATCATTAAATAAGTCACCAACCGCCACTCCCCGGCTGACTTGTGGAGTCTGGAGGACCGGGCCGACAAGAGTACTGATGTTCTTAAATGTGCCGTCGTGCTGGTTCAAGAACAGCAGCCCAGGCTCGCGGTACTTGGCGGTTATATCGAGACCGTCCACTTGTGGGTACACATGACCGTTCACCAACAACAAGTCGGGCCAACCATCGTTATCGAAGTCGAAGAAGGCATCCCCCCAGCCCACGTAGGGCGTCGTTGCCGGGCCGATGCCTGAAGCGTAAGAAACGTCGGAAAAACTCATCTTTCCGTCATTCCGGAATAATGCCGTGTATTCTTCGTTGAAATGCGTAATCGCGAGAGAGAAGAGTCCGTTGTGCTGGTAATCGCCGAGAGCAATCCCCATGTTGGCTTGCTCGGCCCCATCCTGGTTGACGGCCACCCCCGCCAAAAAGGCAACGTCGGTAAAGTGTCCGTCGCTGTCGTTACGGTAAAGATAGTTGGGCTGTCCATCATTTGTAACAAAAAGGTCAAGACGCCCGTCGTTGTTGAAGTCTGACCACACCGCAGTAAGTCCAAATCGATTTTGTGGGTCATCCACACCAGCCTTTTTGGATACATCGGTAAATGTGCCGTCCCCATTGTTATGGTAAAGATTATCTGGAGAGCCATTGAGACCCTTCGGTCCGCACTGCACATCAATGCCGTGGTATTTGCACGTTTTCATGGATCCGAATGAGGGGAGATTGCTCAGATTAAGGGCTACATAGTGCGACACAAACAAATCTGCCCAGCCGTCGTTGTCATAGTCGCCAAAAGCCGCGCCGGTAGCCCATCCTGAGTCACTGCTCAAGCCGGATTGCTTGGTGACGTCGGTGAAAGTTCCATCACCATTGTTGCGATAGAGAACCACACCACCGAAACAGGTGACCAACAAATCCGGCCAGCCGTCATTGTTATAATCGCCGACGGCCGCACCCATGGCCCAACAGGGATAACCGACCCCTGCTTTATCTGTGACGTCGGTGAAGGTTCCGTCATGATTATTGTGGTATAGCGCGCTCCGGGCCTTCTTGCCGGCAAGCGCCATCTCCACGCTTTGCGCGTTGGTGAAATAGATGTCCGGCCAGCCATCACGATCATAGTCAATCAGAGCGACCCCGCCACTCATCGACTCCACAATGTACTTCTGTTCTGGACTCGAGAGATGTTCAAACTTGATGCCGGTGGAGCCGGTGATATCCACCAATTGCGGCCATTGGGAGGAGCTCTGTGGAGTTGTTTGCGCGCTGGCAGTAATTGCTACCACATCCTGCAGTCCTGCTTTGCCGTCGTGTGATTCAATCCCACGCGAGGGGCTTTCGGAAAGTTGAGAGTGAGCAAGTGCAAAGGCAACTACCATCAAGAATAAATGAACGAATGCGCTCAATTTTTTCCTATCGCAAATGGAGGTGTCGTGGTCCGGTGAGTTCAAGGCGTCAAAGATTTTCTTTTCATGAGCGGCGTAGATCCCGTCCATGGGCGATCCGCTATTGGCGCACGTCGGTTACCTCGCCTTCCTGTTTAGCCGGCACGACACGCATGTCGTGGTAAATATCCCGAAGCTTCTCTTTCAACTCTTTGTACTTCTGGTATTCCTCCAGTTCCCGTGTTGCGTCCGCAGTGCGTCCTGCCTGCCGATACAAGGTGCTCAGCCGGAAGTGGGCCGCGGCACTTGTGGGATCCAACTGAACGGCGCGCTGGAGCAGCGGTTCGGCTTTGTCGGGCTGATTCATCAGCATCAGTACTTTCGCAAGACCAATGTTGGCCTCCGCATCATTCGGCTGGAGTTGCACCGCTCGGGAATAGTGTGCGTAGGCTTCCTGCACGTCGCCTCGCCGGGAAGAGATGTCTCCCAGTCTAAACTCGGCCCTTTCGTCGAATTGGTTAACGGCAAGCGCCGCCTTGTACTCAGTCTCCGCCTCTCGCTGTTCGGACGCAAGTGACGAGGCATTCAGCATCTCGGCCAATTCAAAATGCAGCCCAGGTAGCTGCGGGTCTAGCTTCAGCGCTTCGCGGTAGTTCCTGATCGCAGCCTGCTCATCTCCGTGTTTCTCCAGTTCATGCGCCATGACCTGATGCATCCGGGCGGATGTTGGAGCCACCAGGGACAAGCTGAGCATGGCCTCGCCGGCAAGATCTGAATAGATTCGGTAGGAAGTGTAGAGTACCTCTACATTGGTTGGATACCGGCTGCGAAGAGCGCTGACGGTCGCTGCGGCCTTGTCCAGATCGCCAGCACCAGCGTGGATTTCAATCAACTCCATACCAGCTTCAATCTGAATTTTGTCTTCCTGCAACTTGGGGAAAGCTTTCTCCAAGTCTGCAAGAGCGCTCTTGCTGCTCCCAGTCCTCCTCTCCGCCATACCCAGGAGAGCCTGCATCCTCCATAGAGTGGGCCGGAGCTTGAGCGCCGCCCGAAGATGCGGAATCGCGGCCGGATAGTCGCCCTGGAAGAACAACAGAACCCCGAGGTTGCCGCGAGCATCCACGTTGTTCGGATCGAGCGCAACGATGGCACGAAACTCGGGTATTGCCAGATCAGGCCGTCGCTCTTTTAGGAATTCTTGGGCTTGATGGGCATGCGACGCGATTTCCTGGGGGCGGCTAGCGGTAGATTGGGAGACGCACTGGAGTGCACCGAGAAAAAAGAAGACAATTCCGAGCAGACCCAGGCCTTCTTTTGTTTTCATCGTTGACAATGGTACCGCACCATGAGTCTGCTCCGCCGGCAGTAAGAAAGGGCAGCGTCAGACGCTGCCCTTTCCAGTTGAGATGCTGCCGATGCTCCCTGTTTAGAAGGAGAACCTGGCAGCAAGCTGAAGTACGCGGCCACCGATCGTGGTTCCGGTGATAGTACCGACACTTGAATCAGTGAGTTTACCGTCGGGATTCTGGAAACTTGGATGGTTCAAGATGTTAGTAGCATCCATCCGAAGCCCCAGTTTCCCTTGCTCCCATCCCGGCAGACCCCAGGTCTTACCCAGTGAGAAATCCAGATCCGTCAACTTAGGTCCACGGAGCGAATTTCTCTTGTTGCTGCCGAATGTGTTTGCCGATGGGATTGCAAATGCCGCCGGGTTGAACCACTGACTTATCGACTGATTCGACACATGCGGATTGCCGGTCAAGTTAGGATATAGCGCACAGCCACCTTGGGCCGTGTTGCACAGGGAGCCGTCCGCAGAAGGATCCAACCACACAGTGAACGGAGCCCCCGATTCGGCCTGGAAGGTAAGTGACGCTTGCCAGCCCCCGAGCGCCGCATCCGCTGCAGCCGAGTTCAGGTATTGATGTCCCTTGCCGAGGGGCAGCGCGTAGACTGCCGTCGCTTTGAACGCATGTGGCCTATCAAAATTCGAGAGCCCATAGTTCGCGTGGGGATTGTACGCGTCCTGGTAGAACACGCCGCCGAATTGGTTGCCCCAGCCGGACGTGTCCATATCATCCTTCAGCCGCGACCATGTGTAAGCGAGTTCGGCAGACAAGCCATTGCCGAACGGTTTATGAAGCAAGCCCTGGACCGCCTCATAGTTCGAAACGCCTTTGTACAAACCGGTACGGGAACCGCCCGCGCCAACGCCAATGCCCGTATATTGCGGAAATGGCCTGCACAAGTCAGGCGTCGCCGGTGACGACGGGCAGCCTAGCTCGTTGGCAGGCAACTGGTTGACATCAGCTTCGAACATCATGTTCTCCCAGTGGTTGCCCACATATTGACCCTCCACCACCATATTTCCGGGCAAACGCCGCTGCACGCTTGCCGTCCACTGCCAGCCATTCATAATGGGAAGATCATACGGGGTATAGGGAATGAACCCATTTCCCTGACCGTTGTAAAGAGCAGGGTTGCGACCGGCAATAATCGGTAGCCCCGCCCCAGTCCCTGAAAGCTGCACCACTGGGGTGGTCGTGCTGGCAGTTGATGCAGTGCCGGTAACGCCAGAGCCGAAACCAAGAGGTCCGCCTACAGTGTCCATGCTCCACAGGCTGGAATATTGGCCAACCCCGCCCCGCACCACCCAATTATTCGACGCCTGCCAGGCGAAGCCCAAGCGAGGCATTTCTATGGCTTTTGTCTCGAAGGATTTAGTCCGCGCCCCGTTCAAGCCAGCAAACCAAATCGAGCCTGGTGTGTTGGTAACGGGATTCGTAAGGGTCGGATCAAAACCACCCATATTGTTCTTGACTTCGCTCATCCCACCATGCACTTCCACCCGGACCCCAAGATTAACGGTCAGGTTCGACCGCAGCTTGATGTCGTCTTGGGCAAAAAACGACGGGTTCTTGGCCCGCATTCCGTGCTCCGGTTGAGTCGAGGTGCTCCACTGTTGCACATCTCCTAACAAGAAGTCGGCGTAGCCCACTGATTTCGTAGGGTTGCTGGTCGTGTACTGGCCAGTAAAAGTGAAATCTGCGGCGTGGATGCTGCCCCAGGGAGTCGAATTATCCTGCTCGAACATAACCTCGCCCCCGAAGTGCAGAATGTGCTTACCGCGAATCATGGTTAATACGTCCGAGGGAATGAAGGTGTTCTCGATAAAGACTGCATTCGTGCCCGTATTCAATTGGTTGGGCGATGCAGTTCCCTGGAATTGGACCGTCGGAAACACGTCCGCCTGGGAGAACTGCAATCCCAAAGTGGCCGGGAAGCCCTTGCCCAAGGTTTGCGGAACGAACCAATTCCCCTGCCGAACGAACGAATACCGGAATTCGTTTACCAGAGAAGAACTGAAGGTGTGGACGTCCGAGACCTGTGCGCTATAGCTTTCGGCGGCATTGTTATCGCAACCTATTGGACAGGCAAAGCCGTCGGGGTCAGCATTAGTCTTGTGGGGGCTGTCATGCATATTGACCGTAATGTTGAGGCGGTTCTTTTCGCTGATGTTATAGTCCAGCCGCCCAAACGTTTTCTTGCTATTGCCATTGCTGGCTTTCAAATAGCTATAGTTGCTTGTCGTTCCAGGTAAGTTGGGCGCAGGCCAATACGTCTGGATTTTCGCTGCCACTGGATCAAAAGCGGCTGTTGGGAGAGCCAAGTCGGCAGGATTGAAAGCCCCGCATTGACCGGCATTGGTCGTTAATGGCGCGCCACCATGGGCAGCGTCAAGGGTCAGATTGTTTCCGAAGATCGCCGGATCGAAACACCCAGCTTTCATGGCGGCGGTAGGAACACTGACCGTAGCTTGCGAGTTGTTCGGGTTTTCTAACTGCTGATAGTTGAAATAAAAGAATAGCTTGTTCTTGAGGATCGGCCCGCCAATTGAGCCGCCAAAGTAGTTGAAACGCTGCCTCGCCTTTTCTTGAGGAGGCCGATTGAAGTAATCCCTCGCGTTCAGGGCGTCGTTTTGGAAATATTCATAGAGCGCGCCGTGAAACTGATTGGTTCCGCTCTTGCTGATGAGGTTGAATACATTACCGCCTCCGCCATACTGCGCGGGTGCAGTTGATGCAATCACGTTCACTTCGGCCACGGTCTCGCTTTCGCCCTGGTCAATGTTGGCGCTGTGCGGCAACCAGATCGATCCACCGTCAATCAGATAACTGGAGAAGTAGGGCATGGTGCCGGCGATGGCTTGATCGACTCCCGGGTTTCGATCACCGCCGCCGCCGCCACCGTTGGTGCCCTGGCCGGGGGTGCTGGTAGCGCCGGGAAGCCACTTCATAAGACTGGTCCATCCGTTTGCCGGATCAACGCTCGGCAGGTTGGCCAACTGTCTTGTTGACAAAGTCGTCGCTACCTGTGCATCCTCCGTCTTGAGCAGCGGCGCAGTGAAAGTCACCTCCACCACCTGCGTGCTCGAACCAACCTTCAAGGTGGCGTCGACGGTCACGATTCCGACCTGAATCGGGATCGGCCCCCGCTTGAGTGTTGCGAAACCCGCTTTGCCGAATTCAATGGTGTAGTTTCCGGGCAAAATCGAGTTGGTATCGTATAAGCCGTTGCTATTCGTCACGAACTTGTTAATCACACCGGTATCGTTGTTAGTTACAGTGACACTGACGCCCTGCATCACCGCGCCGGATGAGTCGGTCACGGTACCGCGAATATCGCCGGAGTTCGTATTTTGCGCGAGACCGACGTGGGCCACGCTGAGCAGAAGAAAACACGCGCACGCGACGTGCACTGCTTTTCTCACAACCCCTCCTCTTTGGCACGGACTCGGATGCTATTGGTTTGCCGATTCTTAGGGGATTCCGTGTCGATGCCGATCACATTATGCTGTTCGCCGATGGCTGACGCAGCAATGACTCGCCGCATCAAGTCGGGCCGGAACCTTCATTGCTTCACCTTTGGACTTCAATGCCGGGATTCTGGCAGCCTCGAATAACTAGTGTCAAGAAAATTGTGCCGCGGCGTCCCTCTATGCGGTACGTTGCCTCAGAAAATAAGCTGTGTAACGGCTTGGCGGCAAAAGCAACCCGCACTCTTACGCAGCCGAAAACGGATACAAACTTGACGCCACCAAATATCCCGCATAGCGGGACGCTCGTATATAAAAGTGCAGACAGCGCGTCATTATTTTGGTAAATAGGTACTGCTGGCCGTAATCGTTTACCGCATCTTGGGAATTCAAGCAGCCCCTTGGAAGTGACATTTTTCCTCGTGCACCATAAGAACCGACAGGCAAGGAACAACGACGAACTATGAAAACTCGTTTCATCGCCGATCCGGTGCGTTACCGCACGATGACGACCACGCAGATTCGAGAAACATTCCTGATTGATAATCTCTGCGTGCCCGGACAGATTCACCAGGTGTACATCGACTTGGATCGCGCAGTGGTGGGCATGGCCGCACCCTTGAAAAACCGAATTGCACTCACCGCGGATGACACGTTACGGGCGAAGTCCTTCACCGAACGGCGCGAAGTAGGAGTTCTGAACACCGGCGGTAGCGGCGCGGTTCAGGTTGGCAGTGACAGTTATGCTCTGGAAAATCTCGACTGCTTATATATAGGGCGCGGAGCCAAGGCGATTGAACTTGAGTCGGCCGATCCGGATTCACCAGCTGTATTTTATTTTCTCAGCTGTCCTGCGCATTCCAGTTATCCCACCACGCTGGTCCGTAAAGCCGATGCCAGCCTAGTTGAACTGGGCGGCGCCGAAATGTGTAACCGCCGCACCGTTTGTAAGTACATCCATCTCGATGGCGCGCGGAGCTGCCAATTAGTAATGGGCGTAACGCATCTTCATTCGGGAAGCGCGTGGAATACGATGCCTGCTCACACCCATATGCGCCGATCTGAGATCTACATGTATTTCAATCTGCCCGAGCAAGCGCGGGTCTTTCACCTTATGGGGTTTGCGGAAGAAACTCGGCACATTGTTATGAAAGATCGCGAAATAGTAGTCTCTCCCGGCTGGTCGATTCACGCTGGGGTGGGGACCCAAGCGTATAGCTTCTGCTGGGGCATGGGGGGCGAGAACCAGGACTATGGAGACATGGACCCTGCTCCGATCGAAACACTTCGATAAGCCGATTGACGAATGTAAGGAGAAGCGATGAAACTCCTTTCAATTTTTGTAGCCGCTGTATTCCTAGTTTCACTTTACGCGTCGGCCAAAGACAAAGCTGAAGTTTTTTCGGGCAAGAGCGTCGCCTCACAGCTGCAAGCTCTGGCGCAAACGGCGAAAGCGTCTGCGAGCGGTGGGGCTACACTCGGCGACTATGGATCGCATGCAATCAAACTCTCAGTGCGAATTACGAGCGGCGGAGCCGAAGTGCATGCGCACTATGATGACGTGTTCGTGGTGACTGAGGGAACGGCGACTCTGGTTACTGGAGGGACCGTTCTCGATGCCAAGACCGGCGAGGACGGTGAAACGAAGGGAAGTGGCATTCAGAATGGAACCTCACACACGATTGTCAAAGGTGACATCGTTCACGTGCCGGCAGGCACACCGCATCGACTGATCATTGCTCCCGGAGTAGTCTTCGGCGCGGTCGTAGTCAAAGTGAAAGAACCGTAGGTGGCTCAGCTGCCGTAGTGCGTCAGGAAAGGCGACGCTACGTGAGATTTTTTCTTCGCTCGCATACCCAGTGAGGCGGAGATTTCGCGGCAGCAGGTCAGCACGCGTTGCGCAATCGCGCGAACATTTTGTGGGGTGATGCGTGAAGTCGGTCCCGAGACGCTTACGGCTGCAATGGCCCACCGATCCGCATTGAAAATGGGGGCACCGACACAACGAACACCGAGTTCGATCTCCTCGTCATCAACGGCATATCCGCGCCGCCGCACGGTCTCGAGATGCTCGAACAGCTTCTCACGTGAGCAAAGCGTTTTGGGCGTGTAGCGCGTAAAACGAATTCTCGAAACAATCTTTTCGATTGTTTCCTCAGGTTGAAATGCCAGCATCGCCTTTCCCATCGAGGTACAATAAACCGGGTTCGAACTTCCGATCTTCGAGCTCATGCAGATCCTGCGATTGGGTTCCACTTTGTCCACATATACAACCGATGTTTTCTGCAGAACGCCCAGATGAACTGTTTCGCGTACATCCATCGCGAGCCGCCTGAAGAACGGGTAAACCCGCGCACGCAGATCGATCTGCTCCACCGCTCGATTGCCGAGTTCATAGAGCTTCAGTCCCAGACGAAAACGATTCTCTGGAGTTCTCTCTATCAGCGCGCTACGTTCCAGAACCATGAGCGACCGATGGGCAGTGCTTTTGTGCAGGTTCATGCGATGGCAGATCTCGGCGAGACTGAGCGGTGCCTCACTCTCGCTCAGAACCTCGAGAACAGAAACGGCGCGCTCCAGACCATGCAGTTGATATGATCCGTCGGTCTTGGCAACAGCTTCGGAAAGAGGCGTTGCAATGGATGTGTTAAGTGAGGCTGTCACAGAAATGTCCTTCATCGTTGGTTAGCCCGGACCCGCCGATCTATCCCGGAGGCAGACCCTCCAGTTACATATAGCTCAGTGACGGCGCACCAGTATTTTGAGATCGCCGGATCGGGCAAGCACGCCACACAAATCCTCTCACACTAGCTGTAGCCTGGCGAGGTATTTGTTGGCATTTTGTGAAGTGGTGTACCGCATAGAGGGACGACCGCAGCACAATCTTCTTGACACGCATTATTGCCGCCTGCAAGAATCCCGCGCTGAGCGAAAGGTGAGGCACCGAAGTTCTGACCGACTTGACCCAACGAGTCAGCGCCGGGTTAGCGACCGGCGAACAACATTATGAGATTGGCATCAACACGGAACCGCTTTTCGCTTGCCAAGACAATGGCAGCGCATCGTCGGGTAGGCGGTCTGCCGCGAACCTTCAGCCTTAGTTCGGCCAGTCGGGATCGGAACTGGCAGCGAGCAGAAATAATCCTTTGATCCTAGATCAGTTCACGCTCGGCGGCAAGACCGCATTGGTCACGGGCGCTTCGGCGGGCCTGGGTGCGGCCATGGCGATTGCGTTGGCTGAAGCCGGAGCTGACGTAATCAGCCACGGAAATTCACGCTCGCCGCAGGAGACTTGTCAGCAAGTCGAAAAGTTGGGACGCCGCGCATCCGGGATCCAGGCTGATTTGTCAAAACCCGGGGCTGCCGAGCATCTCTTTGCGGTAGCCCAGCAGATTGGGTCCGTAGACATCGTGGTCAACAACGCCGGAATCATCCGTCGCGCCAAGTCGGTAGACTACAACGATCAAGACTGGATGGCTGTACTTCAAGTAAATCTGAATTCACTTTGGAAATTATGCCAGGCCGCAGGTCGCAGTTTTTTGAGCAGAGGATCGGGCGGAAAGATCATCAATGTCGCTTCGCTACTCGCCTTTCAGGGTGGCATTACCGTTCCGGCGTATGCTGCGTCCAAGGGGGCGGTCGTGCAATTAACCAAAGCGCTGGCCAACGAATGGGCAGCGCAAGGCGTGAACGTGAACGCGATCGCGCCGGGCTACATGCGCACTGACAACACCGCCGCACTGCAACGCGATAAAGTTCGCAACCGTCAGATTCTCGAACGCATCCCCGCAGCGCGATGGGGAGAACCGAACGACATTTGTGGAGCCGCCGTGTTTCTTGCGGCCGCGGCGAGTAATTACGTTCACGGTCATGTGCTCGTGGTGGACGGCGGATGGATGGGCCGATAGCGGCGGGCAGATAACTGCCCGTATTTGTAGAGGCGAGTGTAACGTGCAGCAAAGTTCATCTGAGCTCGAACAGCCCTCGTGTGCGCCAACTTCAGGAACGGTCGACACGGCGTGGCATGCTCGTGGTGGGAACCTTCGCTGGGTTATCTGCGCCTTGTTGTTCTTCGCGACCACGATCAATTACATGGATCGGCAGGTCCTCGGACTGCTGGCGCCGTTACTCCAGAAAACTTTTGGATGGAGCGAAATCCAATACGGGAACATCGTGCAGATGTTCTTTTACGCGTATGCGATGGGTCTCATCGTTGTGGGCCGTTTCATCGATCGAGTCGGAACGCGAATCGGATATGCCGCAGCCCTGGCTGTCTGGAGCCTCTCAGCGATCGGACACTCGCTTGCGAGATCCATCTTTGGATTTGGCACCGCGCGGTTTATGTTGGGTCTCGGGGAATCGGGAAATTTTCCTGCCGCGATAAAAACCGTCACCGAGTGGTTTCCGAAAAAAGAACGCGCTCTGGCGACCGGGATTTTTAATTCCGGATCGAACGTCGGCGCGGTGGTTGCTCCGCTAACTGTTCCGTGGATAGCTGTGCATCTGGGCTGGCGCTGGGCATTTGTGTTCACCGGATTTTTCAGCGCGATATGGCTCATTCTGTGGCTCCTGCTGTACCGGCGCCCACAGCAGCATCCGCGGCTCTCGCCGAGTGAACTGCGGTACATCCAGAGCGATCCCTTCGAGCCTGAAACGAAAATTCCATGGCTGCGTCTGTTCCCGCATCGCCAGACGTGGGCGTTTGTGCTCGGCAAATCGATGACGGACCCGATTTGGTGGTTTTATCTCTTCTGGTTGCCAAAGTTTCTGCATGAAACCCACGGAGTGACCCTCACCGGGCTTGGTCCGCCGCTGGTCGCAATTTACATAGCCGCTGATTTTGGCAGCGTCGGCGGAGGATGGCTCTCCTCCAGTCTCCTCAAGCAGGGCTGGAACGTGAATCGCGCGCGTAAGAGTGCGATGTTGATTTGCGCTTTGTGCGTGGTGCCGGTGCTGTTTGTCTCGCAGGTAAAGGGATTGTGGCCCGCGGTAGCAATCATCGCGTTGGCCACCGCTGCTCACCAAGGCTGGTCGTGCAACATGTTCACTCTGGCTTCTGATATGTTCCCCCGTCACGCCATAGCTTCGGTGGTGGGAATCGGCGGATTTGGCGGCGCCGTGGGAGGTTTGTGTATCTCCTGGCTGGTGAGTCGGCTGTTACAGTGGACCCACAGCTATGCAGTGGTCCTGTTTATGGCTGGTTCAGCCTATCTATTTGCGTTGCTCTTAGTTCATCTTCTAGCGCCACGGTTGGAGCCAGTGCATATCGATTACGTTACGGCCTAGGAGCGACCAAAGAACCGGTTCGCGTGTGAGAGAGATTGAAGTCCGCGTT
>Ga0209802_1001951_pt1 | contig 14720 bp, 10 predicted proteins | sample GraSoiAngelo_129_FD_185886 | JGI IMG/M metagenome (GOLD analysis project Ga0209802, IMG submission 185886) | Grasslands soil microbial communities from the Angelo Coastal Reserve, California, USA - 14_0927_12_40cm (SPAdes) (version 2) | ecosystem: Environmental > Terrestrial > Soil > Grasslands ... | reverse complement strand
CGGTCACCGTGCATCCGTACTCCCAGAAGAGCAACCTCGCCCTCGGCTTCACCGAGGTGGGCGTGCAGCTCGGTGACGAGGCGCCCGTCGACTTCAAACAGATCGCGGGGACCGCCTCGAAAGCGCGTACGGCAACCATGCTCTCCTTTCTGAAGACGAACGAAGGCCCGCGGCGGGTCGTCTACGCGCCTGCGCATCACCGAAAGATGATCGAGCGTCTCTACGAGCACGGAGTGTTCCGGCGCGACCTGAAGGATGCATCCGCCCTGGCCATTCCGGCGAATGGCGCGCAGGTGAGCGTCGACGTCTCCATCGAGTGGAGCGAAGCGTCCCTCCGCGTCACCGTCTACGGCGCCGACCTCCCGGATCTCGTGCGCGCGCGGCTGCGCGAGCTGTGCCGGCGCCGGATCGACTGGATCGGCCTCGACCTGCCGCTGTCGCACCCCGAAACCGGGCAGGTGTGTGCGTCTCTCGAGGCTCTGGGGTTCTTCTTCGCCGGAGTCGTTCCCGATCTCGTCGGCGACGATATCTTGCGGCTGCAGTACCTGAACGAGATCGAGGTTGACGTGGCGTCGGCGCAGATCGCGTCGGACTTCGGCAAGGATCTGTTCGCCTACGTCGTGCGGGCGATGGCCCAGGCGTCCGGCGCGTCCCCCCAATAGCCTGGGTCGGGCCCCTCGGGCGATGACGCTGAGCCGTGGCGCAGTCGCGATGTGCGCGGCTCAGGCGTGCGCCCAGATCGGCGCCTTCAGTGTGGCAGCGCTCCTGCCGACACTGATCTCCGCGTGGTCGCTGAGCAACACCGAAGCTGGGTGGATCAGCGGGATCTACTACGCGGCGTACACGATCGTGGTGCCGCTGCTCTCCTCGCTCACAGATCGCGTGGATCCCAAACGCGTCTATCTCGGCTCCGTCGCTCTGACCGCCGTCGCCTTCGCCGGGTTCGCGTGGGTCGCGACCGGCTTCTGGTCGGCGCTCGTGTTCCGAGCGCTCATGGGCGCCGGGTGGGCCGGCAGCTACATGCCGGGGCTCAAGGCGTTGAGCGACCTGACCGAGGGTCCGCAGCAGTCCCGAGCCGTTGCCGCGCACGCGGCGGCGGTCGGCGTGAGCGGGGCGCTCTCGTTCGGCATCGCCGGCGCCGTCAACGCCTGGCTCGGCTGGCAATGGGCATTGGTTCCAGGCGCGCTGGGCGCCGCGCTCGCATTCGTGCTGGTGCTGGTCGGCCTGCCGGCCCGACCCCTTCGGGCGGCCCCCGGTCCGCGCGGCGCACTGCTGGACTTCCGACCGGTCCTTCGCAACCGGTCAGCGCTCGCCGATTCGATCGCGTACTGCGTGCACACGTGGGAGATGTCCGCGCTGCGCGGCTGGGTCGTCACATTTCTGACGTTCGTGGCCGCCCAGACCTCCAGCGCCTGGACGCCGCTGGCGCCCGCCACCGTCGCCAGCGTCATGGGCCTCGTCGGCGTGTGGGCCAGCGTCTGGGGCAACGAGCTGGCCATTCGATTCGGCCGCCGCCGTTTCATCCTCGGGACGATCCTCATCTCCGCGGCGTTGGCGGCGGTGATCGGTTTCAGTGCAGCGCTGCCGTACGCCGGTGCGGCCGCTCTCGTACTGCTGTACGCGATGCTGATCTGGTCGGACTCGTCGTCGCTGACAGCGGGTAGCGCCGGCAGCGCCGAGCCTGGCCGGCGTGGTGCGACGCTGGCTGTCCACTCGACGCTTGGCTACGCCGGCGGTTTCCTGGGTCCGCTGGCGCTCGGCGCGATGCTCGATCTCCTCGGCGGCGCGAGCGTGCTGGGATGGGGGTTGGCATTCGGCCACGTCACCGTGGCCCTGCTCCTCGGAGCGCTGGCGTTCGTGTGGTTGCGCCCGGCTGATCTCGCCGGCGATCGTTCGATGTCGGCTGCCACAGCCTCTGCGCCACCCCTGAATCGAGCCTGACCTCGGCCCGGACGGCACAATGCGGTGCTATCATTCCCTGGGATGCTTCTACGCCGGCAAAAGTCGCTCGTGATCGGCGTCGCCGTGGTGTGGATCTTCACGGGCCCAATCGCTATGGTGTTCAGTGGTTGCGCCGCGATGGCGGGCATGTGCGAAGCGCCATGCGGCACCGGGGCTCCGATGGTTGCCGCAGCTGAAACCGTGCCTATCCTTACGCCGGTCCGTGCGTCTGTGCCCGCGACGGCGGAGTCCTGCCCTCGCGGCGTCGTCCGTGTCGTCGAGCTTCCTCCCAGACCCGCTTCCCTCTCCGCCTAGCCCGTAGTCTGTCCGCATAACGGGTAACGCACCGGCCGGAGTCCGTATTCCGCCCGGGGGAGGGAGTGTCCGAGTCCGTGATCAACTGGCTCATCGAGACGTCGCTGCGCAACCGTTTCCTGGTGGTTGGCTTCTTCCTGCTCATCGGCGTCTGGGGATACTGGGCGCTGCTGACGACGCCAATCGACGCCATCCCCGATCTCAGCGACAACCAGGTCATCGTCTTCACCGACTGGACGGGCCGCTCGCCTCAGGAGGTCGAGGACCAGATCACGTATCCGCTCACCGTGAGCCTCCAGGGTCTTCCCGGCGTCCGTGTCGTCCGCTCGTCGTCCGCGTTCGGGTTCTCGATGATCAACGTGATCTTCGAGGATGCGGTGGATCTCTACTTCGCGCGCTCCCGCGTCCTCGAACGGCTCAATCTCCTGACGAAGTCCCTTCCCACCGGCGTGGTGCCCACGCTGGGGCCGGACGCCACCGGCGTGGGCCACGTCTTCTGGTACACGGTCGAGGGGAAAGGCTATTCGCTGAGGGACCTTCGCTCCATCCAGGACTGGTTCATCCGCTACCAGCTCAACTCCGTGCCGGGCGTCGCCGAGGTCGCCAGCATCGGCGGCACGGTCCAGCAGTACCAGATCGACGTCGATCCCACCCGGCTGCGGGCCTACAAAATTCCGCTGTCCGCCGTAGTCGACGCCGTCGTGCGAAGCAACCGCAACGTCGGCGGCAACGTCATCGAGGCGAGCGGGACCTGGTCGGTGATCCGCGGGCTCGGTCTGATCGAGAACGTGCATGACATCGAGCACATCGTCGTCGGCGCCGAGAACGGTGTCCCCATCTTCGTCAGGCAAGTGGCGTCGGTGAAGATCGGCGACGCCTTCCGGGCCGCCGCGCTGGTGAAGGGCACTGAGGAAGCCGTGGGCGGCGTGGTGGTGGCCCGCTACGGCGTCAGCACAGTGGACGTGATCAACCGGGTGAAGGACAAGATCCAGGCGCTTCAGGCCGGGCTGCCCCGAGGCGTCAGGCTCGTGCCGTTCTACGACCGCTCGGCGTTGATCGAGCGCGCGGTGGACACGCTGAAGCGAGCGCTGATCGAGGAGACCATCGTCGTGACGGTCGTCAACATCCTCTTCCTTCTGAACCTCCGCTCGGTGTTGATCGTCACGATTCCGCTGCCGCTCGCGGTGCTGACGGCGTTTCTCTTCATGCGGTACCTCGGAATCAGCTCCAACATCATGTCGCTGGCGGGGATCGCCATCGCGATCGGCGTCCTCGTGGACGCCGGCATCGTGGTGACCGAGAACGCCTTCCGCTTCGTGGAGCAGCGGGGCGTCAATACCCGCAATCGCCGTCGGGTCGCCGAGACGGTGTTGGACGCCACGCGGCTCGTGGGCCGGCCCATCTTCTTCTCGCTCGCCATCATCATCCTGGCGTTCCTGCCGGTGTTCGCCCTCACCGGCCAGGAGGGCAAGCTGTTTCACCCGCTCGCGTACACCAAGACGTTGGCCATGGCCGGGGCGACGATCCTGTCGGTGACGCTCGTTCCCGTGCTCTGCAGTCTCCTCATCGGCGGCAGGGTTCGGGGCGAAGAGCACAACCCGGTGATGCGCCCGCTGGTGTGGCTGTATCGCCCCGTGCTCGACCTCGCGCTGCGGTATCGCGCCGTCACGCTGGCCGGCGCTCTCGTCGTCGTGGCCGGTGCCGTCGCGCTGGTGCCTCGCATTGGCTCCGAGTTCATGCCTCCATTGAACGAAGGCGATCTCATGTTCATGCCGGTCACCGATCCGTCCATCGGCCTCGGCCAGGCGATCGAGATCACCCGGAAGCAAAACGAGGCGCTGCAGAAGTTTCCGGAGGTCGCCTCGGTCGTCGCCAAGATCGCGCGGGCGGACACGTCGACGGACCCGGCACCGGTCAACATGACGGAGACCGTCGTGAATCTGAAGCCGGCACGCGAATGGCGGCTGGGGATGACGCGCGACAAGCTCATCGGCGAGCTGGACGTAGCGACCACGCTGCCCGGCGTGTCGAACATCTGGACCCAGCCGATCATCAATCGCATCAACATGCTGACGACCGGCATCAGGTCCGAGGTCGGCGTGAAGGTCTTCGGGAACGACCTCAACGTCCTCCAGGAGGGGGCCCGGGCCGTCGCCGACGCGCTGCGCTCGGTCCCGGGCGCTGTGGACGTCTATCCCGAACAGGTGACCGGCGCGCCCTACCTCGACGTGCGCGTGAACCGGGAAGCCGCGGCCCGCTATGGCATCACGGTCGGCGCGATCCAGGACGTCATCGAGACCGCAGTAGGAGAGACGAACCTCACGCTGACGATCGAGGGGCGCCAACGGTTCCCGGTGCGCGTCCGCTACGCTCCCGAATACCGCAGCGACCCCGCCGCGCTGGCCGGAGTCCTTGTGACGGCGCCCAACGGCACGCAGGTGCCGCTGGGGCAGGTCGCGGAGATTCGTCACGTGTCAGGGCCGTCCATGATCTCGAGCGAGAACGGCCTGCTCGTCGTGACCGTTCTCTTGAACGTGCGGGGTCGCGACGTGGGGAGCTTCGTCCAGGAAGCACGCCGGGTCATCGCCGAGCGAGTCGCGTTGCCCCAAGGCTCGTACATCGAGTGGAGCGGCCAGTACGAGAACGAGCGCCGGGCTCGCGAGCGCCTGCAGATCGTCATCCCACTGGTGCTCATCGTGATCTTCGTGTTGCTCTATCTGACCTATCGATCGGTGCTCGACGCCGCCCAGGTGCTCCTCGCCGTGCCCTTCGGCCTGGCCGGCGGCATCTATCTGCTCTATGCCCTCGGCTACAACTTCTCGGTCGCCGTCTGGGTCGGATTCATCGCGCTGTTCGGCACCGCCGTCCAGACGGCGGTCGTCATGGTGATCTACCTCGAAGAGGCCGTGAGCAAGAAGCGCGAGGCGCTCGACGGCCGGCTCACCCGCGAGGCGCTGATGGACGCGGTCAAGGAAGGCGCGCTGCTGCGGCTCCGTCCCAAGGTGATGACCGTCTCGACGGTGGTCGCGAGCCTGCTGCCGATCATGTGGAGCCATTCGACCGGCGCCGAGGTGATGAAGCCGCTGGCGACGCCGGTGTTGGGCGGCATGGTCAGCTCGCTCGGTCTGGTGCTGATCGTCACGCCTGTCATCTTCTACTGGTTGAGGGAACGCGAACTGCGCAAAGCTCAAAAGGAGGGAACGTCAATGAGGCGTGTCACTGCAGTCGTCACAGCGCTCGTTTTGACGCTCGGGATCGCCGGCGGTGCGTGGACAGCCGAGAAAGCAATCGCGACCCAGAAGACCAAGGACGTGCTCGTCATGCTGAAGAGCGAGTCCGGGCAGTGGAAGGAGGGCAAGAACTCCTTCGTCCTGGAGCTCACGTCGCCCACGGATCAGCAGCCGGTCGACGCCGGGAAGGTCTCGTTGAATACGAGCATGGCGATGCCGGGCATGGCTCCGATGATCACGGGGGCGACCCTGACACCGGAGAAGCCCGGACGATACACGGGGACGATCGAGTTTTCCGACCGCGGCACGCGCCAGGTGACGGTGACCTGGGACGGGCCGGCTGGGAAAGGCTCGACGAAATTCTCCGTCCCGGTTCGGTGACGGCCATGAGGCGATCGCAATGCGTGTCGTTCGTCTGGGCACTGGCAGTCGTGGTGCTCGGGGCCAGCACTGCCGTCGCTCAGTCGGCAGGAGACGTCACCGTCGACGAGCTGGTGACCCGCTCCTTGGCCGACAACCCTGATCTCCGTGCGGCGCGCGCCGAGATCGACGCGGCCATCGGCCGGCTTCGGCAAGCCGGCTTGCGCCCTAACCCGATGCTGGAGCTGGGGGGGCAGAAAGCACTCAGCTCCGACAACAACCTCACCGTAGGGGTCAGCGTGCCGCTGGATCTCAACGGTCGGAAGGAGGGCCGCGTCGGCGTCGCGGAGCGCGAAGTCGAGCTGAAGCGTGCTCAGGCGCGGGACCGCGAGCGGCGTCTGGCGGCCGACGTGCGAATGAAGGCGGGCGAGCTTCTGGCGGCGCGCCGCGGTCTCGACGTGGCCGATGAGCTGCTGCGATTGAATCGTGATGCCTTGAGGCTGGTGCGGGATCGGGTTCGCCAGGGCGCTACACCGGCGCTCGACGAGACTCTCATGCTTGTCGAGGTCAACCGTCTTGACGCGAACCGTCAGATGCAGGCCAGTCGGGTCGAGGTCCTGTCGCTTCAGCTCAAGGCGCTGGCCGGCATGGCGCCAGATGCTCCGCTCGCACTTCGTGGCGATCTGGCCTCGAGTGCCGACCCGCCTGCCGTCGAGGATGCCATCCGGTTGGCGCTGGCCACGCGGCCGGATCTCGACGCCGCGCGGGTGGACGTCTCGGCGAGCCACGCCAGAGTTCGCAAGGAGCAGGCCGAGGGGCGTTGGGACGCCAGCGTCAACGTCGGCTATCAGCGTCAGGACATGGGATTCGGCCTGCTCGGGTTGACCCCGAGCGGCACCACGCGGCCGATTCAGGATGTCTTCCACTTCTTCGGTGCCGGCGTGAGCGTCATGCTCCCCGTTCGAAATCGCAACCAGGGCAACATCGCCGCGGCCCAGGCCGAGACGCAGGCCGCCGAGCGGCGGGTCGAGTTCGCGGAGCTCCTGGTGCGCCAGGAAGTCGCCGCCGCCCTCGCTCAATACGCCGCGGCGCGCCGATCGCTCGAGATCTACGGGCGGGGCGTGCGCGACGTCGCCGCGCGAAATCTCGACGTCGTGCGCCAGAGCTATGCGCTGGGGCGCGGCTCGCTGCTCGACGTCATCGCCGAGCAGCGGCGGTACATCGACATTGAAAATGGCTACACCGATGCGCTGAAGCAGGTGTACGACGCCGGCGTCGAGATCGCGCGCGTGACCGGTACGCCGGCGCTCGCGCCGGGGAGGTGAGCGGTGGACCGCGATGACGAGGAGATCAAAGGGCGGGCCGGGCGTCGCCACGCCGCCCTGGCGGCCGTCGCGGTGCTTCTGATGGTCGTCGGCGCGGCCGGCGGAGTCATATGGAGCGAGCGTCGAAGTCGCGGAGATTCGGCCAAGGCGCAGGCTCCACAGGCTCGAGCGGCCTCGTCAGCGGCGGGTGCGACAGAAAGTGCTGGCAAAGGTGAGGAGGCGCTGGAGATTTCGCTCACCCTCGATGCGATCGCGCGCTCGGGCATCAAGATCGCCGAGGTCAAGAGTGGAGCGGCAACGGCAGTACTCGCGGTTCCTGCCACGGTCACGTCGAACGCCTACCGCGACACGAAGGTCAACGCGCTCGTCGCCGGAATCGTACGCGATGTCTCGGTCGAGCTCGGCGCCGCGGTGCGCCGCGGCGAGCCGCTGGCGGTCATCGTCAGCTCGGATCTCGCCGACGCCCAGATGAAGTACGTCTCGATGCGCGCCATGCTGGAGGCGGACCACCAGAAGCTCGAGCGGACACAGAAGCTGGTTGCGCTCGGCTCGGCGAGTCGGCAGGAGCTCGAAGAGGTGACCGCCCTCCACACTGGCCACGAGACCGAGGTCGCCGCGGCCCGGCAGCGCCTGCTCCTGCTCGGCTTGTCTTCTGACCGTTTGGACCGCCTTCAGAACGCCGCGCAGGTCGTATCCGAGGTGACGGTGCCGTCACCCGCCGACGGCCTCGTCATCACGCGCAGCGTGAACCCCGGGCAGGTCGTCAATAGCGGCCAGGAGCTCTTCGTCGTCACCGACCTCGGGACGGTGTGGATCATCGGCGATCTCTACGAGAGGGATTTCCCGCGCGTTCGCGTCGGATCCCAGGCCACGGTCACAGTGCCGTCGGCACCCGACGGCAAGATGCAAGGCCGCGTCGCGTACATCGACCCGCGAGTCGATCCGGGCACGCGAACGGCCAAGGTCCGCGTCGAGGTATCCAATCGGAGTGGCGACCTGCGGCTCGGAATGTTCGTCACCGTGGCTTTTCAAACGAACGCGACGGAGCACGTGACCGTCGTGCCCCGCGCGGCTGTGCAGACGATCGGCGACCGCTCGGTCGTCTACGTGCCGGCGGACAGCGACGAGGGCAAGTTCGTCGAGCGTCGAGTAAAGCTCGGAGCTCGGTCGGCAGAGTTCGTCCAGGTGCTCGAGGGGCTCACGCCAGGCGACAAGGTCGTGACCGAAGGCAGTTTCTTCCTGCGAGCCGAGGCCGCGAAGACTCGATAGGGCTCTTGACCTTGCCTCGCCTGCTGCTCTACGACGCGAGCGAGCCGGGCAGCATCCTGCTGAAGGGACCACGCGGGCTACAACGACGCCATGGAAGCGGCTCGGCTCACCCGCCGCTCCAGTCGAACGCGGAGTAATGGCCGTTGCGGCCGACGTTGCTCCAGTCGAAGCCGTGGTCCGTGTACGTCGAACGCGTGGCCCGGGCGGCGGCGAGGCGGCTCGACACGAAGTGCCTCACCTTGTCGATCCAGACCTCCGAGCCGTCGCGGCCCTCGATCCCCTCGATCTCGACGTCGAGCACGCCGGGGATCCGCGCGGAGCGCTTCCGTCCCTGCTTGGCGAAGTGGATGGCGACGGTACGCGTCGGAAGCCACGTCGTGACGAGCGCGGCGATGTTCGCCATCACGCCACCAGCACGGCCCGCGAAGATCGATTCGAGCGCTCGCCGCTGGTCGGCCGTCGCCCGCTCGTCGACGTAGACTCCGGCCGTCCAGTTGCCCTCGCCCATCGGCCCCGGCGTGTGGACCACGAGAGCCGCGTGCGTTCCGTCGAGGGCGACGGTGCCGAACCGCCCGCGCTCGACCGCGAACACCACCGGGACGTCGCACGTCCCTTCCGTCGGCCGCGCCATGGCCCCGCCCCGGGCGTTTCGCGGGCCGAGCAAGCACGGGCAGAGGACCTCGCAGTTGCAGTTCTCGAGATACTCGCCCTTGATTGTCCACGGCTCCGCCATGCGCATCCTCCAGCTGTCGACGGTCGCGGGCATCGTACCACCTGAGTCTCGTCGCGGGCGCTTGACCATCCGCCCCAAGCTCGCTAGGCTCGGCCGCGTCCTTCGAAGCTGTTCACCGGAGGTACCCATGGCGACCGCGACGAAGACCCGTTGGCAAATGAGCGGGCAGGGTTACGAGTTCTGCAACTGCGACTTCGGCTGTGGCTGCAACTTCGGTGGCTTCCCGAATTCGAAGGACGGCAGCTGCCGCGCGCTCGTCGGCTTCACGGTGACGAAGGGGCGCTGCGGCGACACCGACCTCGCCGGCGTGAAGGGCGCCGGGATCTTCGTGTGGCCCAAGGCGATTCACGAGGGCCACGGGAAAGCCGCCTTCATCGTCGACCCCACCACCACCGACAAGCAGGTCGAGGCGCTGTCCCAGATCTTCACCGGGCAGCTCGGTGGGATGCCGTGGGAGTTGCTCGGACCGACCTTCCAGGTCGTCGGACTCCTGAAAAAGAAGATCACCATCGAGGGCAGCGGGCGCAAGAGCACGTTTCGCATCGACGGCGTGGGCGAGGGCCGCGGTGATGCTTTGAAGAACCCGGTCACGGGCGAGGACCACATCGTCAACGTCGATTTGCCCACTGGCTTCATCTGGAAGAAGGGCGAGGCAGGGCAGGGCTCGTTCCGGGCGTCGGCCGCCGGCCTCTCGGTCGAATTCAATAAGACGAACTGGATCTACTACCAGTACGACTGGTCGAACGCCGCCTGAGGCGGCGGGCACGCGCGCGATGAGCGAGGCGGCGTTCGAAGCTCTGCTCCGTCGCGACCGTGTCATCGTCGGCGCGGCACTGGCAGCGCTCACCATCGCCGCCTGGCTCTATCTCCTTCACCTGGCCTCCGCGATGTCGGACATGGCGATGCTCGACATGCCGACGATGCCGGGCATGGCCATGGCCATGCCCGCGGTGCATGCCTGGAGCTGGGTCGAGGTCGGCGTGCTCGTCGTCATGTGGGGCGTGATGATGATCGCCATGATGACGCCCACCGCCGCGCCGATGATCCTCATGTTCTCGACCATCCACCGGCGCCGCACAGCGGAAGGTCGCCCGGCGGTACCGACGGCGATCTTTGTCCTTGGCTACCTCGTGGTCTGGACGATCTACAGTGTTGTCGCGGCGCTCGCGCAAGCCGGCCTCCACTCCGCGGCGATGCTATCGTCTGCGATGGCGGCCACGAGCCCGCTGCTCGCCGGCGGACTGCTCGTTGCTGCCGGCGTGTTCCAGTGGACGCCGCTCAAACGCGCGTGCCTCGCCACCTGCCGCTCACCGCTCTCCTTCTTGATGATCGGCTGGCGCGAGGGCCGCTGCGGGGCTTTCGTGATGGGCCTGCGCCACGGCCTCTACTGCCTTGGGTGCTGCTGGGCAGTCATGGCGCTGCTGTTCGTGGCAGGCGTCATGAACCTCCTCTGGGTCGCCTTCATCGCGGTGGCCATTTTGGTAGAGAAGGTCGTGCCGCGCGGCGATTTGATCGGCCGTCTTGCGGGCGTGGTCCTCGTCGCCGCTGGCGTGCTGATCCTAGCCCGCGCGTCATAGGCTGACCGCTCATCGCGAGAGCGCCGGAAGCGTCCGGCAGCGAGCAAAGCGCGTGAGAAGCTGGCGAAGCCTGCGAAGGTTACGAAGCCCCTAGCGCTTGGGGCACCTACGGCTCTAGCGGGTTAGGACTGCTTCCAGCGGGCGCGAGCGGCGTTTGTCTGGCTCGACTGGTGCCGCGCGTCGCGGAGGACCTGGACCGCGGATGTTCCGAACATCAGGGCGATCGCCAGGCCGACGAGAATGTCCGGCCACGCGGACCCGGTGAGCGCGACGCCGCCGGCCGCCAGGAGGACGCTCGCATTGGCGATCACGTCGTTCCGCGAACACAGCCAGGCCGAGCGCATGTTGATGTCGTCACCGCGGTGACGCCACAGGAAGATCAGGACGGCACCGTTCGCCGCGAAGGCGAGACACCCGATGCCGATCATGAGGTCCGGGGACGGTACGAGTCCGCGAGCGATCTTGACGACCACCTCGGCCAGCACGCCGGCGCCGAACGCCGCCATGATGCCGCCCTTCAGGAGCGCGGCCCGCGCCTGCCAGGCGGTTCCCCGACCGACGACGTAGAGGCTGAAGCCGTAGACGATGGCGTCGCCGAGCATGTCCACCGAATCGGCAAGGAGCGCCGTGGAATGGCTGGCCAGCCCGGCGACGAGCTCGACGACGAACATGACGGCGTTGATCCACAGAACGATCGTCAACATCCGCCGCTGGCGTTCCGGAATGTCGAATCGGAAGTCGCAGCACTCGTCCATGACATCAGTATGTCGCGGACGGCATCGCTGTGTCAGGCCCCGCTGTTCACGACCCCGATGCCGGCCGCCACCGCGAGGGCGCCCACGGCCTGGAGCAGGCTGATCGGTTCGCCGAGCACCAGCCAGGCGATCACCAGCCCGAACACCGGCGACAGAAAGACGAACATGTTCACTCGGGCGGCCGAGTACGTGCGGATGAGCCAGACGAAGAGGACGAAGCCGGCAGCGGCCGCCACGACGCCGAGGTAGATGACGCTCGCGACCGCGGCGGCCGTGAAGTGCCAGGTCGCGCGCGGTTCGAGCAGAAGCGTCAGGAGGCCCATCACCGGGACCGCGCCGGCGACGTTCCAGGCGATGACGGAGACGGTGTGGAGCTCGCGCGGCATCGTCTTGTTCATGATGGTGTTGGCGCTCCAGGCCAGCGCGCCGAGCAGGACGAGGAGGTCTCCGAGCAACGCCCCGCCCGCCGTCCCGCGCTCGATCAGCACCAGCACGACGCCGATCAACGCGAAGGCGGTCCCGGCCGAGCGCCGGACGGTCAGCCGTTCGGATGGCACGAAGCGCGGCAGGAGAAGCAATGTGAAGAACGGCTGCACGTTGAAGAGGATGGCCGCGCGCCCGGCCGTCGTCATCGTGAGTCCGAGGTAGAGCAGGGCCTGGTTCAAGACGAACGCCGCCGTCTGGGCGGCGATGAACCACGCCGCACGTCCCCGGTAGATCAATGGGAGCTTGCGCCACCCTACGTAGGCGACGAGGACGATCGTGGCCAGCAGCATCCGAAGCGTGAGCGAGCCGAACACCGGGAGATCGCGCAGCCCGAGCTTGACCATCGTGTACGACGCGCCCAGGATCGCCATGACGAGCACGGCCAGCCCGACGGCACGCGTGTCCAATCGGCCGACGACCGGGTTGCCCACGGAAGGCTGTCAGGTCGAGCTCCGGGCGCACGGCTCTTCAGGCGCGCCACGAGGAGGGCGCGGCGACGGTCGACGTTGCCTGGCAAAGGCCGACGTCCGTAGCCCTCTGAAGGCGAGTACGGAGCTGGAGCAGGGACGGTTTATGGCTGTTTCGTCAGACCCGCTCTGACAACCATATGCGTGCAGTCCCCCTCGAGCGCGGACCCAGTGAAGGTCATGCCCGTTCTAGTAACGGGATTAAGGGACCCGACTCCCTGAAGAATCATGACTCCGTTGACTGCACAGTTACCGGTGGCCGGCACGCGCAGCTTCAGGAGGGAAAAAGTTGTTGGAAAGGACAACTCCGGACAGATCAAAGGAGACAGGGGGATCGCCTTGCGGAGATCCAGTTCCGTTGCCCCCGAGTTTCATGCCATCGCGCGTGATCGTGAACGTGGCGGGCACTAACGCATCGCCCCTGGCAAGCCACATCTCCGGGTTCACTTGAACCGTCATGGGTTGGAGGTTCTGCGGCTGGACTACAGTGAAGCCCGCCGCCGGGCCGTTGGGTTGCCCACCCGGGCCTGCGGGGAAAAGGAAAAAAACTGTTCGAAGTCGAGCGGCGAGCCCGGAGAGGTGGACCTGACCGCTCTGCGGAATTGCACCGAGTTCGCCGAACCAGCCCACGTTCCAGCCAGCGCCTGCGCGGTGCCATCGTCCGCGATGGCCGCCGTGATGTTGTTGATCTGTCTTTGGAGGCTGGACGTTGCGGTCTGTAGATTCGAGATCTGCTGTTGTAGGGCTGTGTTCTGCGCTTGGAGCGCATCGATCTGGGCGTTCACTGCGGGGAGGCCGCCCGGCTGAGCCAGTGCCGGTGCTGCGATGAAAATAAGCGATAGCGCGACAAGAAGAAAGGAAGTCGTGAACCCTCCTCCACTATTTATGGACCATGAGGTTAGCCGAGGCCCAAAGGAAGATGCAATAAGACGAGTGACTCATCGGTGAGGACATGCCCGGCACGCGCGTCCGGTAGGCCGGTCACGAGGACGCGCGGCGACGGTGGTTGCCTGGCAGAGTGCTGGCGTGGCACGGTCGAGTACGGGTTCACCCGTGATCGTGGGCCTGCTTACGCGCAGCAAACCCCTCGTCCGAGCGACGTCACCGTTCAGGGACCTTATGGGGCGCGGGGGCGTGATCTGGCTTGAGCCACGACGACCTTCTTCGCGGACGTACGCTGGTAGAACCCGGTCCACTTTGCCAAATTCTTTGCCACGCAGCCCGCCGACCTTCCTATCGAACAGCCAACCAAGTTCGAGCCGGTGATCAACCTCAAGACAGCCAAGGCGCTCGGCCTGACCATCCCGCCGTCGCTGCTGTTGCGGACCGATCAAGTGATCCAGTGAGCGACCGCGCGTGGCAGCATCCCTGACTCCGCGTCCACCGGTACGGATACACTTTATATAAGAACCATAAATTATATTTTATGCCTTGACAAACGCCACCTCTAGGTCCACAGTCTTGCTGCAGTACCAGGCTGTCGCGCGCTGTCGGAGCGGAACAACCGACGGCGCGTCTGCTTCAACGTCGTGACGGCCAGGTCGCGAGGTGCAGTGAGGCTGCGCCTCTCGCGCTGGCATGCGCGGCTCTCGCGTAGAGCCGTTGTTCGCGCGCGGGAGCACCGACGTGAACGAAGGTCCAATAGAGACCCCGGCAGCCACGCGCGTCCAAGATCGCTCGGGCGTCGACAGCGATAGCATTTCGAGCAGCTCAAGGGAGGTTCCGCAATGAAACCAGAACGCGCCGCGAACATTAAGTACGGAGTCTGGGGTCTGATTGGTGGGGCCGTGCTCGCAATGATTGTCGGCTTCGGGTGGGGTGGCTGGACGACCGCCGGCACGACCCACGAGATGACCGACAAAGCGGTCGTGTCGAGTCAGGCGGCGATCTGCGTCGCCCAGTTCGTGAACCAACCCAATCACGATCAGAGACTGAAGGAGTTCGGCGAAGTCAGCACCTGGACAAGAGCCGAATACATCGAGAAGGGCGGCTGGGACAAGATGCCCGGTCAAGAAAAGGCCAGCCCCGCGGTAGCCCGAGCATGCGCCGACGGGCTCGCACTTCTCGTCAAGAAGTAATCGCGGAAGGCGAAGGCGGCTAGCCGAGACGAGTACCGTGGTCTGCAAGGATACTCAACCACGGGTGGTGAGAACTCTACGGGGTGGCTGAACGAAAAAGGGGGGCGGCATTATCCCCCTGATTTAAACGGCCTGTGCACCGGGCAGCGGCTAGCTACGGGAGCACCCAGGACGATGATCGGCG
>Ga0209802_1001947_pt1 | contig 14730 bp, 16 predicted proteins | sample GraSoiAngelo_129_FD_185886 | JGI IMG/M metagenome (GOLD analysis project Ga0209802, IMG submission 185886) | Grasslands soil microbial communities from the Angelo Coastal Reserve, California, USA - 14_0927_12_40cm (SPAdes) (version 2) | ecosystem: Environmental > Terrestrial > Soil > Grasslands ... | reverse complement strand
GATGTAGCTTCGGTGCATGGTTTCTCGGCCCCGGCCGGCAGCGCTGCGCGAGTTGCAGACCGCATGTCGCGCTTGCCACGTGTGCGTGGACGCGGGCATCATCGCCGAGGCCAACCCGACTTTCGCCGGCGAGTGGGGCGCTCCCTTCTTCCTGGTCGGGCAAGCGCCTGGACCCGCCGAGCGCGAGACACGGCGACCGTTTTCAGGTCGCGCCGGCAAGGAGCTCGACCGCTGGATGCTGCGCGCCGGCTTCGCCAACGCCGAAGAGTTCAGGCATCTCACGTACATCGCGGCCTTGATGCGCTGCTTTCCCGGCCGCAATAAAACCGGCACCGGCGACCTCAGGCCTCCGCCGGCGGCGGTCAAGAACTGCGCGCACTGGCTCGACGCCGAGCTCGAGCTGCTCGAGCCGCAGGTGATCATCCTGGTCGGCCAGATGGCGATCGCCCGGTTTCTCGGACCCGGGCCGCTGGAGCAGCGCGTCGGCCGCTCATTCGGCAAGAGCCCGGTCATGGTCCCGCTACCCCACCCGTCCGGACAGAGCCGCTGGCTCAACGATCCGCTCAATCGCAAGCGTCTGGAACGAGCTTTGACGCTGATCAAAAAGCTGCGCGCCGGATGGGAGGAAAATCCACAGAAGAAAATCCACATGGGACACGCGCGCGAGCATCCGCTAGGCTGACGGCCACCGCATTTTCGGCAGCAAAGAGGAGGGAGTGAATGGCGAAGTACCTGCTCGTTTTCTACGGCGGCGGAATGCCTGAAACACCGGCCGCGCAGGCACGGGTGTTGAAGCAGTGGGGCACGTGGTACGGAAAGCTCGGCCCCGCGGTTGTCGACATGGGCAACCCGTTTTCGGGTGCGGTCAACAAGATCAAGGCAGATGGCACCGCGGCGAAGGGGCCCATAGGTCAGAGGGCCAGCGGGTACACCATCGTCGATGCGGGGTCGCTTGATGCCGCCACCAAGATGGCGAAAGGCTGCCCCATTCTGAAGAGCGGCGGGCAGATCGCGGTCTACGAAACCTTGAGCATGATGTAGCCCGGGTCGGCTGATTTTTGCCGTCGTTCTTCGCACAGCGTGAAGGTGGGCGCGCCGTCATCACCGGCGGCGACGCCCGCCACCTGGCCCGCTCGCTGCGGGCACGAGTGGGGGAGGAGATCCAGGTCGTCGACCCCGCCGGTTCGCTCCTCACCGTTCGACTCGACCGCGTCGCCGCGGACCGCGTCGAAGGCGTAATCGTCGCCGAGCAAGAGCACAGGCCGGAACCGGAGGCACGCATTACGGTCGCCATCGCGCAACTGCCCGCGCCCGCATTGGAGCTGGTGCTTTCGCGGTGCACCGAGATCGGCGCCTTCTCTTTTCGCATCCTCTCGGCGGACCGCAGCGTCGCTCGGGGCGCCAAGCTCGAACGCTGGAACACCATCTGCCGGGAGGCCGCGATGCTCGCCGGGCGCACGAGGGTGCCGCAGGTTGACGGCCCTTCGACCTTCGACGAGGTGGTGGCAGAGGTGGAGCATCCGGTGCTGCTCGTGCGCGGGGCGCCGATCGCCCTCGCCGCCATGACCGAGCCACGCGACCTCACATTGCTCATCGGCCCCGAGGGCGGCTGGTCCGAGCGCGAGCTCGGTGCGGTCCCGCTGAAGGCCGGGCTGGGGCCGCGCAACCTGCGCGCCGACACCGCCGCCCTCGTCGGGCTCGCCGTCGCCCTCGCCGTTCGCCGCCAGATCTGACCGCAGTCCACTGACGCTTCGTTATGAGATAAGATGAAGCACGAGATGGTGGAGCACTTGCCAAGGCATGGCGCTTCCGAAGGGCAGGCGGCACTCGATGCCGCAAGCTGCCCGGTGGCAGTCGACCTGGCTGTGTTCACCCTGGCCGGTCGCGAGCTCAGCGTGCTGCTGAGCCAGAGGCGCGAGGCGCCCTACCCCGGGTTCTGGGCGCTCCCCGGCGGCCTGCACAGACCGGGCACTTCGCTCGACGACCAGGCCCGTTCTCTGCACCAGGGCATCACCGGGCTCGAAGCCGGCTGGATCGAGCAGCTCAAGACCTTTCACCGGCCGCAACAGACAGACCGGTCCGGGCAGGTGGTCGTGCCGGGCCGCGACCCGCGGGGTGATGTGATCGCTGTCGCCTACATCGCGATCGTGCCGAGCGCTCAAGCGGAGAGCTGCACCGCGGCGGGCGATGGGAGCGACCAGGAGTGGCATCCTGTGCGCCGCCTCCCGGTGCAGATGGCGTTCGACCACCGCGAGATCGTCGATTACGCGGTGCGCCGCCTGCGCAGCAAGGTCGGCTACTCGTCTCTCGGCTTCCAGCTGCTGCCTTCGGAATTCACGATCTCCGAGCTCCAGCACGTGTACGAAGCGGTGCTCGGCCTCTCGATCAACCGCGGCAACTTCTGGCGCAAGGTCGTCGACCGCGGCGTCATCGAGCCAACCGGCAAGGAGCGCAGCGTGCGAGGTAAGCGCGCATATCTCTTCCGGTTCACCCAGCAGGCATTCGGCCTGCGTGAAGAGCCCGATGGTTTCATCGAAGCCTGAGCTCGACCATCTGGTCGCCGCCGCGCTGAGGGAAGACCTCGGCGGCGAGATGCAAGACGCCGACGTCACCACCCGGTACGTCGTCGACCCGGAGCTGATGGGCGAGGCGAAGATCATCGCGAAGAGCCGAGGCGTCCTGAGCGGCGCGGATGTGTCCGCGCGCGTTTTCGAGGCCGTGCGCCCGCCGTGCGAATATTTCGCGCTCGTGCCTGACGGCGCCGCCCTCGAGCCAGGCGATGAGGCCGCAAGGATCGTCGGCCCGCTGGGCTCGATCCTCACCGCCGAGCGCACCGCGCTCAACTTCCTCCAGCGGCTGTCCGGCATTGCAACCCTGACGCGCCGCTATGCCGACGCCCTCGCGCCGTACCAGAACGCAGTGCTTCTCGATACCCGCAAGACCACACCGGGACTTCGGTTTCTCGAGCGCGCGGCGGTCCGCGCAGGTGGCGGCCACAACCATCGCGCGGGACTGTGGGACGCGATCTTGATCAAGGACAACCACGTCGCCGCCGCGGGCGGCGTTCGCGCCGCGATCGAGCGCGCGCGCAGGACCGGGATGCCGGTCGAGGTCGAGGTCGACACCTTGGCCCAGCTCGACGAAGCGCTCGCGGCCGGCGCGGAGATCGTGCTGCTGGACAACATGTCGATCGACGACATGCGCCGCGCCGTAGAGATCAACCGCGGCCGCGCAAAGCTGGAGGCGTCGGGGGGCGTGACCCTCGAAGGTGCGGTGGCGGCCGCGAAGGCTGGAGTCGACCGCATCTCTGTGGGGGCGCTCACGCACTCCGCGCCCGCGCTCGATCTGAGCCTGGAGGTGACCAAGACGTGGCGGTAGAAATCATTTCGCTCGAGGCCGATGCCGCCGACTACGCACGCCGCAGCGTGCCGCGCGACGTTGCGGGCATCAGCGCCGAGATCCGTCACCTGGCTCGCGCGCGCAACGCCGTCATCCTCGCGCACAACTACCAGGTGCCCGAGGTGCAGGACGTGGCCGACTACGTCGGCGACTCGCTGGGGCTGTCGCGCCAGGCGGCTGCCACCGACGCCGACGTGATCGTGTTCTGCGGCGTCCACTTCATGGCCGAAACCGCGGCCATCCTGAGCCCGAGCAAGCGAGTGCTCATCCCCGACCTCGAAGCGGGCTGCTCGCTGGCCGCCACCATCAACGCGGAGCAGCTTTCGGCCTGGAAAGCCGAGCATCCCGGTGCGGTGGTGGTGTCGTACGTCAACACGACCGCCGAGGTGAAGGCCCTGAGCGATTACTGCTGCACGTCGGGCAATGCCGAGCGCGTCATCCGCGCGATCGCTGAGGACAAAGAGATCCTCTTCCTGCCCGACATGTTCCTGGGCACATACCTCGAGAAGGTGACCGGGCGGAAGATGCATGTGTGGCCGGGCGAGTGCCATGTGCACGCGGGCATTCGGCCTGCGGACATCGATCGAGCGCGAGCCGAGCACGGCGACGCCGACCTGCTCGTCCATCCCGAATGTGGATGCGCGAGCCAGTGCATGTACTTCAAGGCCAGCGGCGACATCGACGCCGACCGCACGCACATCATGTCGACCGAAGGGATGGTCCGCCACGCGCAGGAGCATCCATCGCGCAGCTTCGTGGTTGCGACCGAGCTCGGCATCATGCACCGGCTCAAGAAGCAGGCGCCGCAGGGGCGCTTCTACGCAGCCAGCGAGCGCGCGATCTGTCGCTACATGAAGAAGATCACGCTCGAGAAGGTCCTCACATCGCTGCGTGAGGACGTGTTCGAGGTTCGGGTGCCCGAAGAGGTCGCGGACAAGGCGCGGGGCGCGATCACGCGCATGGTCGAGCTGTGAAAACAGACGTACTCGTCATCGGCGATGGGCTCGCCGGTTCGGCCGCGGCGCTCGAAGCCGCCCGCCTTGGGGCTCGCGTGATGCTCGTCTCCGCGGGCAATGGCTCGTCCGATCGCGCGCAGGGCGGCATCGCCGCAGCGACGCTGCCCGAGGACTCGCCGCGCCTTCATGCCCTCGACACGCTCGCCGCGGGCGCCGGTCTCTGCGACCCGGACGCCGTTTCGATCCTGACGAGCGCCGGCCCCGAAACGGTGCGCTGGCTGGAGTCACTCGGCGTCCGTTTCGATGGCGGATCCGCGCGCGAGGCAGCTCACTCTCGCGCGCGAGTTCTTCATCTTCGTGGCGACCAGAGCGGCAGCACTTTGATGGGTTACATGCGGAATGCCATCGACCGCGACCGGCGGATCGAGAGAAAGCGCGGGCGCCTGCACTCGCTTCTAGGCGGTGGCGTCTGCGGGGGCGCTGTCTTCGACAGCGGCGTGGTAAGGGCGGGCTCGACCGTGCTCGCGACCGGTGGCTATGCGGGCATGTACGAGCGCACGACCAACAGCCGGATCAGCAACGGCAAGGGAATCCTGGAGGCGGCGAGGATCGGGGCGCGCGTCGCGGACATGGAGTTCGTGCAGTTTCATCCCACTGCTTTCGCCGGCGCCCACACCTTCCTGATCACCGAGGCACTCCGCGGCGCCGGCGCCTACATCGTTGACGAAGACGGCAACCGATTCATCGACGAGCTTCTGCCGCGCGACCAGGTGGCGCGCGCGCTGGCGATGCACGCCGGCCAGGCTTACATCTCGGCGACGCACCTCGACGCCGAGGTGCTCCGGCGCAGCTTTCCGAACTTCATGCGCAACTGCCGGAGCGTCGGGATCGATCCCCTACGGCAGCCGGTGCCCATCGCCCCTGCCGCGCACTACACGATGGGAGGCGTCGCGACCGACCTCGACGGCCGCTCGTCGACCGAGGGCCTCTTTGCGGCGGGCGAGTGCGCGCGCACCGGGGTGCATGGCGCGAATCGCCTCGCCAGCAACTCGTTGCTGGAGGCGGCGACATTCGGGCGGCGCGCGTCGGCTGCAGCAGTCGACTCTCCTCCGGTGCATGCCCGCCCTGCGAGGCGAACCCGTCTGTGGCGTCGCGGCGACCTCACCGTGACCACTGTGCGGCGGCTGCTCGACTCCGCCGCCGGCGTGCTGCGGACCGGCACAGACCTGGAGTCAGCGCTCGAGCGGCTGCAGCGCGGTTCGGCCTCCGCGGCCGCGGCCGACGCAGCCGAAGTCGCGACCATGATCTGCTCGGCGGCACTGGCCCGTCCACAAAGCCTGGGCGCGCATCAGAGGCTCGACGCGCCGACCCTCATCGCCGTCTAAGTCTTCGAGTGTGCGGCCGATCGGCTCATGAGGGCGCTCGATTGCCTCTTTTCGCAACTCTCGCTGCACGGTCCTTCAGCGCTTGAGCGCCCGGAACGTTTCGATCTCGCCGGCGATCGCGATCACCGAGGCGCCGGCGAAAGTGATGCCGCCCAACACCATGAGGCTCGTGCCGATGGGCACGTACCATCCCGCGACACCGAGGCCGAGGGCGAACACACCGACGGCCAGTATCAGCGTCGCGTAAATGTTGAAGCCGCGTTTCGTCGACGCGAAGCCCGGTGCCAGGTCACCAAGAGACTGAGAGGTGACGCGCTTGATGACCATGTCGCCGGCGCCGCCCACGTTGAAAAGCAGGACGAGACCCGCTGCGGACAGCACGACTCCGATGGCGATGACCATGGCTCACCGCGCATGTTCCCACGGCGGACCATCAATCACACCTAGCATTCTGTCCGTGCCCACCACCACCCAGGCGCGCGTGCGCAACTTTTGCATCATCGCCCACATCGACCATGGGAAATCGACGCTGGCCGACCGCCTGCTCGAGTTCACTGGGTCGATCAGCCAGCGGGACATGCAGGACCAGGTCCTCGACAGCATGGACCTGGAGCGCGAGCGCGGCATTACGATCAAGCTCCAGGCGGTGCGCATGACGTACCGGGCGAGGGACGGCGAGAGCTACGAGCTCAACCTGATCGACACGCCGGGCCACGTCGACTTCGCGTACGAGGTGTCGCGCTCGCTGGCCGCGTGTGAAGGCGCGATCCTGGTCGTCGACGCCGCCCAGGGCATCGAGGCGCAAACCCTCGCGAATCTCTACCAGGCGGTGGAGGCAGGCCTGACCATCATCCCGGTCGTCAACAAGATCGACCTCGATGCCGCGCAGCCGGAGATGGTCGCGGAGGAGATCTCGGATGTGACCGGTATCCCGCGCGACCAGGTCATCTTCGCCTCGGCCAAGCAGGGCATCGGGACCCAGGACATTCTCGAGGCGGTCATCGACAAGGTGCCAGCGCCGCGCGGGGATCCGTCGGCCCCGCTGCGCGCGCTGATCTTCGACTCGCATTACGACGCCTACCGCGGCGTGATCACATACGTGCGCGTCGTCGACGGAGAGATCAAGCCGCGAACGAAGATCCGGATGATGAACACCGGCAGCATCCACGAGGTGGACGAGGTCGGCTGGTTCGCGCCACGGCCGCGCCAGGCCGAGAAGCTGACTGCCGGCGAGGTGGGCTACGTCATCGCCTCCATCAAGAACGTGATCGACGCCAGAGTCGGCGACACCATCACCACCGTCGAGGGAGGTGCGACTGCGCCATTGCCCGGCTACCGGCGGGTCAAGCCGATGGTTTTCGCCGGGCTGTTTCCGACCGACTCCGACCAGTTCGCCGACCTCAAGGAAGCGCTCGAGAAGCTCCAGCTGAACGACGCAGCGCTCTCCTACGAGCCCGAGAACTCGGCCGCGCTCGGTTTCGGCTTTCGCTGCGGGTTCCTTGGACTTCTCCACCTCGAGATCGTCCAGGAGCGCCTCGAGCGAGAGTTCGAGCTCGAGCTCATCACGACCGCGCCGACTGTCGAGTATCGCGTGAAGCTGAAGAGAGGCGAGACCATCGAGGTCGACAACCCCGCGCTGCTCCCAGACCCCATGGCGATCGAGTCGATCGCCGAACCGTTCGTGAGGCTGTCGATCATCGTCCCGTCGACCTACGTCGGGCCGATGATGGAGCTCTGCCAGGACCGCCGCGGCATGTTCAAGAAGCTGGAGCACCGGGCGGGTGACCGTGTCGTGCTCGAGTATGAAATACCGTTGGGCGAGATCATTCACGACTTCTACGACCAGCTGAAATCGCGCTCCAAGGGATACGCGTCGATGGACTACGAGATGATCGGCTTCCGTGATGCCGAACTCGTCAAGCTCGACGTGCTGGTCGCCGGCGAGCCTGTCGATGCTCTTTCCCTGATCACACACCGCAGCAAAGCGCAGGCTCAGGGCCGGCGGCTCGTGGAAAAGCTGAAGTCGATCATCCCCCGCCAGCTGTACGAGGTGCCTATCCAGGCGGCGATCGGCGGTAAGGTGGTCGCTCGCGAAACCGTCTCGGCCATGCGCAAGGACGTCATCGCCAAGTGCTACGGCGGTGACGTCACTCGGAAACGCAAGCTGCTCGAGAAGCAGAAGGAAGGCAAACGGAGAATGAAGCGGGTGGGTTCGGTGGAGATCCCGCAGGAAGCCTTCATGGCGGTGCTCAAGCTTGACTGAGTCATCGCGGTGGATCGCGGTGGTTGCTGTCGCGGCCATAGCCCTCGTGTCGTGCGCGAGGCCAGGGTCGGGCGGCTCGAACCTAAAGGCCGAGGATCTCTACGCCGCGGGACCGACTGTCAGCGACGTGCGCACATTGCTCGGCGACCAGAACTGGTGGCAGGGGCCGCCGTCATTTGAGCTTCGGCCGCTCGACGCCGCGAGCATCCCCGAGACACAAAACTTCTCGGTCTCGCAGCGGTTCATCCGGCTCGGAACCGCGGAGGAGTTCTTCGTCCGCTACACCCTCTACGACAAGGTGACGTCGGCGACGAAGTTCATGACCGACCTGAAAGCTGCCTATGGCGCCACGACGCCCCTTCAGAAAGTTGGCGACGACACCCTGTATCTGAGCGGATCAAGCGGCGGCGGCGCCCCGTACGTAAGCCGGACCATCGTCCGCCTGGGCCAGGTCATCGTCCACATCATCTGGGCCCGCAAGGATGGCCAGCCCACCGTGCCTCAGCTTCAGAAGAATGCCGCCAAGGTGATGGAGGGGCTCAAGAAGGTGGTCGATGGCAAGGTGCACGTGAAACCGGCGAAGGCCGACCCGAAGCTCCTGCCCAACCCAGGCCTCGACATCACCTACCTCGGATCCGCGCAGCTGCCGATAGAAGCGTGGGTCGTCATGACCCACTCGGCCGTCCCCGGAACTCTGGTGGACGCGCTCCACCAACTGGGGATCAACGAATTCGCCTACGGCGATTACGCGCTGAACAACGACACCCATATGGAGGTGCGAACCGCTCTGTTCACCTTCCCTTCTCCGGCCACGGCCACGCAGTGGGTCACGCTGTTCGGTCCGGGAAAGCCGGACGCCAGCGGGATCGACTGGGCCTACATCTCCATCCCCGGCGGTGTGGAGGGCTCCGGCGAGTACAACTATTACCTGGCGGCCGGGACACATGGCGTGATGATGGTGTGCGCCTCGACCATCGAGGGAGAGGCCGCTTCCCGCGCCTGCGAAAAACCGATGGAACGAGTTGCGATCGGCTGGATGACAGCGCTCGGCGGCTAGTCGCGCACCGCGCCGGCGCTCTTTCCGGTTCGCGTCGCGAGGAACCAATCCCACTGCTTGCCCATGCCGTCTCGCAGCGCAACCCGCGGCTCCCATCCCAGCCGTTCACGAGCGAGGTTGATAGAAGCCCCGGTGTGCCGCGGATCCCCGGGCGCCGACGGCAGATCCTCTCGCCGGACCTTCAGGTGGCTGATCTCTTCGAGGGTCGCGAGCACCTTGTTTACGGTGACGCGGCTGCCTCCGCCGAGGTTGAAGACCATGCCCACGACATCGGCGGTTGCAGCCTTGACCGTGCCCTCCACCGCATCCGAAACATACGTGAACTCGCGTGTCTGCTCGCCGTCGCCGTAGACCTCGATCGGTTCGTCATCGGCGAGCGCCTGCATGAACCGCGCGAATGCCATGTCCGGCCTCTGGCGTGGGCCGTAAACCGTGAAGTAGCGCACCGCCACGGCAGGAATCCCGAAGTTTCGCGTATACAGGTGCGCGAGGTGCTCGGCGGCGAGCTTGGTCACGCCATACGGGGAGACCGGGCGCGGCAGCGCCGATTCGCGGGTCGGAAAAGCCTCCGCATCGCCATAGACGGACGAGCTGCCCGCGAACACCAGCCGCTTCAGGCCGCTTCCTTTTAGATGTTCGAGCAGACGCTGCGTGGCGATGATGTTGTCACGCGCGTAGCGGTCGAACTGGTGCCCCCAGCTGGGCCTGACCCCGGGCTGGCCGGCCAGGTGATAGACGACGTCCGCACCCTCCAACGCGGCCGTGAGATCGGCGTCCACGAGGTCGAGCTCTTCGAAAGAGAAGTTGCGATGGCTCTTCGCCACCTCGAGGTTCTGCTCCTTGCGAGCGCGGCGGTAGTAGTCGGTGAAGCAGTCGATGCCGACCACCTCCTGGCCGTCGGCGAGCAGGCGCTCGCAGAGGTGCGAGCCGATGAACCCCGCGGCGCCGGTGACGACGGACTTCATAGAACGCAAGCCTGCGGGGTGGCGACCGTGATTTGCAACCGGCCCTATCTTTTCCAGCATGTCCCGCTTCGAGTCATGGCTCGCAAATTCGGGTATAGGCGTATCCGTGAAGCAGTTCCCGGCGGGCACGCGCACGGCTGTCGACGCCGCCAACGCAATCGGCTGCGACGTCGGCCAGATCGTCAAGTCATTGGTGTTCGTCGCCGCGGACCGGCCGGTGGTGGCGCTGGTCAGCGGGGCCAACCGCCTCGATGAGCGCCGCCTGGAGCTGGCCGCCGGCCAGCCTGTCAGGAAGGCCGGGGCCGAGGTCGTCAGGGCCGCGACCGGCTACTCAATCGGCGGCGTGCCTCCATTCGGACACGCCACGGAAGTGCCTGTGTTCATGGACCGCGACCTGCTTGCGCATTCTGTGGTTTGGGCGGCCGCGGGCCGGCCTGACTCGGTTTTCGAGATCGACCCCGAGCGGCTTTGCGAGCTCAGTGGCGCGGTCGTGGCGGATTTGAAGGTCAACTCTTGAGCAGCATCCTCATCTTCTGCAGGGACTGCGGCAAGCAGGTGCCGAGCTCGCAGACGCGCGACGGCCTTTGCGTGGAATGTCGCGTGCGGCGCTCGGTCGCCGACCTGCGCAACGAGCATGCCCGGCTGTGGCGCAAGCGCGAGCGCTATCGAAGCCAGAACGCCAACGTCGAGCAGATCGGGCGACAGATCGCGCGCGTCGAAGACCGCATGGGACAGCGGATCAAGGAGCTGGTCTCCAACGAGCGCGAGGCGACCGACTACCTGCGCAAGGAGCTCGAGGCCGCGCGCGGCCAGCGCTACAACATCAGGGGCGTCTGACCGTGCAACCGATTTCGAATCTCTATGTGCACATTCCCTTCTGCAAGCACAAGTGCGGCTACTGCGACTTCAACGCCTACGCGGGGATGGACCGCCTGATGCCCGACTACGTGGCCGCCCTCGAGACGGAGCTGGCCGCGGCACGAGAGCAGTGGGAGTTCTCAACGCTGAAGACGGTGTATCTCGGCGGCGGCACGCCCAGTCTTCTGCCCGCGGATCTGATGACGCGTCTGCTGGCCTTCATCCGCGGCACCTTCGAGGTTGCGTCCGACGCCGAGGTCACGCTGGAGGCCAACCCGGCGAGCACGGACGAAGGAAGGCTGTCGGCATGGCTTGAGGGCGGCGTCAATCGCCTGAGCCTTGGAGTGCAGGGTTTCGAGCCCCGCGCACTCGCGGTGCTCGAGCGCAAGACCGACGCCGCGCAGGCGACGCGGGCTTTCAACCTCGCCCGCGCCATGGGCGTCGCGAACATCAGCATCGACCTCATCTACGCCGTCCCTCACCAGAGCCTCGAATCATGGGTCGAGACGCTGCGGCGGGGGCTGGCGCTCGGCCCGGATCACATCTCGACCTATTGCCTCACGTTCGAAGAAGGGACGCTTCTCTGGCGCCGCCGCGCCGAGGGCAAGGTGCCTGAGCTCGCCCCGGACCTGCAGTGGGACCAGCTCGACGCGGCGTGCGCAGAGCTGGAGGTCGCCGGGTTTCGCCGGTACGAGGTTTCCAACTGGGCGCGGCCGGGTTTCGAGTCGCGGCACAACCTCGCCTATTGGCGCTGCCGGCCCGTCTACGGCGCCGGCGCCGGCGCGCACTCGTACGCCACGGACGGCTCGCGTGCCTGGCGCTCGTGGAACGTCGCCCGCCCGCGCGAGTACATCGCGGCCGCTCCGGCTCCCAAAGCCGATGGGGAGGAGCTGGACCCGCGCAAAGCGCGGGCGGAGGCCTTGATGCTCGGGCTGCGCACAGCCGAAGGGATCACGCGGCCTTTCGGCTTCGACGCCGAGCTCGACGGGTTGGCGTCGGCCGGGCTGATCAGCGCGGTCGATGGACGCCTCGTCCCGACCCGGCGCGGCATGGACCTGCACAACCAGATCGCGCTCGCGGTACTGTAGTCGGCACTCTCGCATCGAGAGTGCCAAACAGCATGGAAAATAGAAAGCAAGCCATCCTCCGGGCAGTGGTACACGAGTTCACCACGAGCGCCGTGCCGGTGGGCTCCCAATCCCTGCACAGCCGGTATTTCGTAAACCTGTCGTCGGCGACCATCCGCAGCGAGCTCGCCGAGCTGGCAGACCTCGGCTACCTCACTCAGCCACACACTTCGGCGGGGCGCATCCCCACCGACTCCGGCTACCGCTACTTCGTCGACTTCCTGATGGACCTCGAGGAGGTGCCGGAACGGGTCCAGCACTTCATCAATGACGAGCTCCGGCAGACCACCGCCGACGTCCAGGGCCTGGTCGAACGTGTGGCCATGACGACTGCGGCCGTGACGCAGAACGCATCAGTCGCCAGCGCCCCGCATGGTTCACAAGGCCGGATCAAGCACGTCGACCTCGTCTCGCTCGAGCCGAAGGAGGTGCTGCTGATCCTCCTCCTCGAAGGCAACCTGCTGCGCCAGCAGGTCGTCCAGGTGACCGACGCCGCCGCTCAGCCTGAGCTGACGCTGCTCGCCGCCGGGCTCAACGACTCGCTGGGCGGCAAGGGCGGCGAGGAGGTGCGGAGGCACTATGAGGGCGCTGCCCTCGGCATGGAAAAGGAATTGCTCGGCCGTATCGTCGCGGCCCTCGACCAGTACGAGCAAGGCGCCGAGAACCTGGTCGTGCACGACGGTGTTCGCAACCTGCTTCGCCAGCCGGAATTTGCCGAATCGTCGCGCTTGCAGCAGGTGCTCGAGGTGCTGGAGGAAACCCGCTACCTGACGGTTCTCCTGCGCCAGCTCATCGGCAACTCTGACCTGCAGATCGTCATTGGCTCCGAGAATGCGTCGAGCCAGCTCCAGGGATGTGCGGTGGTGCTGACGACGTACGGACCTTCGAATCAGCTCAAGGGCGTGCTGGGCGTGATCGGCCCGACGAGGATGGCCTACAGCCAGACAGTGGCTCGCTTGAGGGCGGTGGCGCGGGGAGCGAGCGAGCGCATGCAGGAGCTCGGGGTTTGACAGCCGTGCCCGCCGCGGTATCTAAGCAATAGCCATGACCACCCGAAAGTATCCCCACGAGCCTCACGAGAGCGAGCGCGGGCGCGAGACCGCGGAAACACCAGCCGCGAGGGAGACGGCCAAGCTGGAAGGCAAGATCGCGGAGCTGGAATCGGCGGCGGCCGAGTCCAAGGATCGCTACATGCGGCTGGCGGCGGACTTCGACAACTTCAAGAAGCGCGCGCGCCAGGAGCAGCTCGAGACCATCCAGCACGCGTCGGCCGAGCTCATCAACCGGCTGCTCCCCGGCCTGGACGACCTTCACAAGGCGCTCGATCACAGGCCGAAGGGCATCGATCAGTCGTGGTTGAAGGGCGTCGAGCTGAGCGTTCGCAAGCTGGAGGAGGCGCTCACCGCGCACGGGCTCGAGGCCATCGACGCGGTCGGCAAGCGCTTCGACCCCAAGCTCCACGAGGCGGTCGGTCACGAGGAGTCGCTCGAGCATCCGGAAGACACGGTGGTCTCGGAGCTTCGGCGCGGCTACCGCATCCGTGACCGCGTAGTGCGGCCGGCGCTCGTCAAGCTCGCGCGGCGCCCGGAGCTTCCCGCTGAGTCGAGCTCGGGTTCCGAGTCGGTCGACGGCAACCCCAAAGCCTGAATATTTAACTCGTGGCGGTAAAGCGCGACTACTACGAGGTCCTTGGCTGCAGCCGCCAGGCGTCCCCTGACGAGCTGAAGAAGGCGTTTCGGAAGATCGCCATGGAGTCCCACCCGGACCGCAACCCGGACGACCCGGTTGCGGCCGCTCGCTTCAAGGAGGCGAGCGAGGCGTACGCGGTGCTGTCCGACACGGGGCGCCGGCGGAGCTACGACATGTTCGGCCACGCCGCCGTCGATACAGGCGGCGGTCCGGCCGTGGACTTCTCGGATATGCCGTTCGCCGACATCTTCGACACCTTCTTCGGCGGCGGCGTCGGGTCGCGGTCGCGCCGGCAGCGATCGGATCGCGGCGACGACCTCCGCTACGACATGACCATCACCTTCGAGGAGGCGTTCACCGGCGTCGAGAAAGAGATCGACGTCCCGAGGCTCGCGACGTGCGAGCGCTGCTCGGGCAACGGCGCCGAGCCCGGCACCGGGACCGAGACATGTCCCGGCTGCGGGGGTTCGGGGCAGATCCGTCGAGCCCAGCAGTCGATCTTCGGCTCGATCGTCACCCAGATCACCTGCCCCACATGCGGCGGTGCGGGCCGCTTGCTGAAGAGCCCCTGCACCCTATGCCGCGGCCAGGGCCGAACGACCATCACGCGCCGGCTCGCCGTGCGCATACCCGCGGGTGTCGACACGGGTTCGCAGATTCGCCTCAGCGGCGAGGGCGAGGCCGGGATCCGCGGCGGCCCTCCAGGCGACCTTTACGTGGTGCTTCGTGTCAAGCCGCACCCGCACCTGGCGCGCCGCGATCAGAACGTCATCTACGAGCTTCGCGTCAACATCGTGCAGGCCGCGCTCGGTGACAGGATCGAGATCCCGACGCTCGATGGCCCGGTTGAGATCGCGATCCCCGCGGGGACGCAGCACGGTCAATCGTTCAGGCTCGCGGGCAAGGGCATGCCCGACGTCCGTGGCGGCCGGCGCGGAGACCAGTACGTGCTGGTGCAGCTGGTCGTCCCGAAGGACCTGACGGTCGAGCAGAAAGCAATGCTTCGCAAGGTCGGCGGCCTGACGGGTAAG
>Ga0209802_1001939_pt1 | contig 14748 bp, 14 predicted proteins | sample GraSoiAngelo_129_FD_185886 | JGI IMG/M metagenome (GOLD analysis project Ga0209802, IMG submission 185886) | Grasslands soil microbial communities from the Angelo Coastal Reserve, California, USA - 14_0927_12_40cm (SPAdes) (version 2) | ecosystem: Environmental > Terrestrial > Soil > Grasslands ... | reverse complement strand
CAGTACCGCCCGTCCAGCTCGATCCGCTGAGCCGCCGCCACTCCGGGCAGGGCGACGAAGAGCGCCAGGCTCACCAGTAGCTGCGCCCGCATGTGCTGGCTCCTCACCTGTCCGCGTCCATTCCACCAGTCGGGCCCGACGGGTGTCAATTTTTCTGCCGTCGGAGGAGCGGTTGGGCGTGTGCCGCCATCCGCCGGGGGTGCGTGCGAGCCTGGACCGCCGGGGCCGACGCGGGTACAATCCGGCGCCATGCCGATCCGGTGGGACGCGTCCCGCAGCGCGCTGGCGTCGATCGCCGAGGCGGTCGGGCGCACGCCCCTCGTCCGATTGAACCGCGTGACCGCCGACGTGGGGCCCGAGGTCTTCCTGAAGCTCGAGTGGTACGGCCCCACCGGGAGCCTCAAGGACCGGATTTACCTGCACATGTTCGAGCGCGCGGAGGCGCGCGGCGAGCTCGCCCGGGGCATGAGGGTCCTCGAGTGCTCCACCGGCAACGCCGGGATCGCGTGCGCCTTCGTCGCGGCGGTCAAGGGCTACAAGTGCACGATCGTGATGCCCGAGGGTATGAGCGACGAGCGGAAGAAGATCATGCGCGCCTACGGTGCCGACCTGGTGTTCACACCGGGCGGCGAGAGTGACCTGGACCTCGCCCTCGCCCGCCTGGAAGCGATTCGCGCAGGCGACCCTGCGGGCTACTGGGTGCCCGGCCAGTTCGACAACGCCGACAACGTCGCGGCGCACTACCGCGGGACCGGCCCCGAGATCTGGGAGCAGTGCGGCGGGCAGCTGGGGGCGTTCGTCGCCGCGCAGGGCAGCGGCGGCTCGCTGACCGGCGTCGGCCGCTTCCTCCGCGAGCGCGACCCGCGCGTGCGGCTCTACGCGGTGGAGCCCGACGAGTGCGCGCTCCTCACGCGACGCGAGTGGGGACCCCACGGGATCGAGGGCATCGGCGACGGGTTTGTGCCCGGGAACCTCGACGTGTCACTCCTCACCGGCGTGATCACGACGACCACCGACGAGAGCGTGGCGATGGCGCGGCGGCTCGCCGCCGAGGAGGGGATCTTCTGCGGCATCTCGACCGGGTGCAACGTCGTCGCGGCGCTGAAGCTCGGACGCCGCCACCAGGAGCTCGCGCCGATCGTGACGATGGCGAACGACACTGGTCAGCGCTACTTCACCACCGTGCTGTGCGGTGAGGCCAAGTACGTGGAAATCCCCGCGCGCGACCACCCGATGGACCCCCGAACACGCGAGGCGCTCGACCGGTATCAGGCGGGCTGGGAGCTCCTCCCCTGAACCCTGGCGAGTACGATTTCGTCGCCGCGCGGCGACGGCTCGAAGACAAGCCGAAGTCCGCGGGCCCAAAGCTCACCTCGCTCGACGAGGCCGTCGCACGGATCAAGGACGGCGACCAGGTGGCCGTCGGGGGGTGCCTCTTCTCGCGCACCCCGATGGCGCTCGTGCGCGAGCTCCTCCGGCAGCGCCGCCACGGGCTCACCCTCGCGCGCAACCTCACGTGCACCGAGGGCGAGTTCCTCATGGTGGCCGGCGCGGCCGCTCGGATCGTGACCGCGTGGATGTCGATCGGCCTGCCGTGGGGCGTCTCGAAGATCCTCCGCCACTTCGTCGAGTCCGGCCGGGTGGCGCTCGAGGAGTGGAGCCACCTCGCCCTGGGCCTGCGCTTCCGCGCGGCGGCGATGGGCGTCCCGTTCCTGCCGACGCTGACGATGCTCGGCTCCGACCTCATGGACGTCGGCGGGATGAAGCGGCTCCAAGATCCGTACACCGGGGCGACGCTCGCCGCCGTGCCGGCGCTGTTCCCCGACGTGGCGCTGCTGCACGTGCACCGCGCGGACGTGTTCGGCAACTGTCAGATCGACGGCTATCCCCACATGGACGCCGACATCGCGCGGGCCGCGACGACCGTGCTCGTCACGACGGAGGAGATCGTCGGCGTGGAGGAGACCCGCCGCCACCCCGAGCGCACCGTGATCCCGGGCTTCGTCGTCGACGCCCTCGTGCTGGCGCCGTTCGGCGCGTTCCCCCACGAGTGCTACGGCCTCTACGAGGCAGACTTCGACCACTTCGCGGACTACACGCGGGCGATCGACGCGCGCGGGCCGGCCGCCGTGGCCGACTACCTCGAGCGCTACGCCTACGCCCCCCCCACGTGGGGCGACTACCTCGACCTCTTCGGCGGCGAGCGGCTCGCGCTCCAGCAGCGCCGGGCGCGCGAGCTGACGGACCCGTGACCGACGTCACGGCGTCCGAGCTCCTCGCCGTCGTCGCCGCGCGCGAGCTGCGCGACGACACGACGGTCTTCGCGGGCGTCGGCGTGCCGCTCCTCGCCGCCGCCCTCGCCCGGCAGCGCCACGCCCCGCGGCTCACCCTGGTCATCGAGGGCGGCATCATCGGCCCCGAGATCGCGCCGGGCCGGCTCCCGATCTCGACCAACGAGATGCGTGCGGGCCGCCGGGCGACGATGCTGCCCGGGATCACCGACGCCTTCCTCCTCGCCCAGCGCGGCTTCGTCGACGTCGGCTTCATGGGCGGAGCGCAGATCGACCGGCACGGGAACGTCAACACGAGCGTGCTGGGCACGGACTATTGGCACCCGAAGGTGCGGCTGCCGGGCACGGGCGGGGCCAACGACATCGCGTCATTGTGCCGGGAGGTCATCATCGTCACCCCGCACGAGCGGCGCCGCTTCGTCGAGCGCGTGGACTTCGTGACGAGCCCGGCGTGGCTCCACGGCGACGGTGCGCGGCGCGCCGCCGGGCTCCTCTTCGGCGGCGTCTCCCGCGTCGTCACGACGCTCGGGATCCTCGGCTTCGACCCGGACTCGCGACGGATGCGGATCGACGCAGTCCACCCCGGCGTCTCGGTGGCCACGATCCGCGAGCACACCGGCTTCGAGCTCCTGGAAGCTCCGCGCCTGGCCGTCACCGTTCCGCCCTCCGAGGACGAGCTCGCAATGCTCCGCGCGCTCGACCCCGAGCGGCGGTTCCTCGGCTGAGCCCGCGATGCACTGGGGCCTCGCGCTCCGGAACTTCGTCGGCCCGCGCGAAACGCCTGACGTGGACGCCCTCTACGCGTACGCCGAGCGTGCCGAGGCGCTCGGCTTCGAGTCCCTCTGGGCCTGGGACCATGTGATCCTCGGCGTGGAGCCGGCGTTCCCGATCCTCGACGCGGTCGGCGTCCTCACGGCGATCGCCGCGCGTACGCACCGCGTCAAGCTCGGGACGGGTGTGCTCGTGCTCCCGCTCAGGAACCCGACGCTCGCGGCCAAGGCGCTCGCCACCCTCGACGCGATCTCCCATGGCCGGCTCATCCTGGGTGTCGCCGCCGGCTGGTACGCCCGCGAGTTCGACGCCGTCGGCGTCCCCTTCAAGCAGCGCGGGCGCCTCTTCGAGCGGAACCTCGAGATCCTGACCCGCCTGTGGACCGAGGACCGCGTGACCCTCCGCGTGGACGAGTTCAACCTGCGCGAGGCGGTCATGCGACCCCCCACCGTCCAGCGGCCGCGCCCGCCCGTCCTCATCGGCGGCTACGTCGATGCGGTCCTTCGCCGCGTCGCCCGGATGGGCGACGGCTGGCTCACCTACTTCTACACGCCGGAAAGCTACCGGACGTCGTGGAAGAAGATCGTGGGCTTCGCCCGCGAGGCGGGCCGCGACCCCGCGACCCTCACCGGGACGAACCAACTCGCGATCTACGTCGGCCGCTCCCGCGAGGAGACCGAGGCGCCGATGCGCCGGTGGCTCGAGACGGAGTGGGACGTCGCCGCCTGGAGCGAGTCGACCCTCGAGCACGCGATCCGCGGGAGCGCCGCGGAGTGCGCCGCCCAGCTCCGCGCGCACGTCGCGTCGGGGGTGGACCGGGTCGTCCTGATCCCGTACCGCTACGAGCCCGAGCAGGTCGAGCTGATCGCGCGCGAGGTTCTCCCCGGGCTCGCGTGACGCGACCGACGCCGGGCGATCAGCGCCTGAGAGGGCCGATGACCTTTGCAAAGCTCCCGGCGATGACCCAGTACCCAACGGCGTTTGGGTGGATATTGGGACCGACGGGATCGGGCGCGCACATCCAGGTCCAACTGCAAACGAGGATGACGTTGACGGGCACCCCGAACGGCGGCACGGATGTGAAATTCGTCGTCTGGAAGGCCGACTGGACGTCGGCGACGGGGACCCCAAAGGCGCTGTACACGCTTCCGAGGAGACCGTTGAACGCTACGGTGAGCTGTTCGGACGCGGTGGCAAGCGCCTGGCCCGGAGGCCCCTGGAGCCACACGGCAAGGAAGGGATCATAGTAGTTCATCCCCACGATCAGAACGTCAGGGCGGGCCGCCCGCAGCTGCGCAAGAATGTCGGGCAGCTCAGCTTGCGCCGCCTTGAAGCCGCTCTCCAGGCAGCTCGGGTCGGTGCCGTTGCTGTCGATACACTGATCCACGTTGTTCGCGCCGATATCGATCGTCACCAGGACGACGCGGTGCGTCTTCAAGAAGTCGACCGCCTGAGCCAGCTGACTGCCGAGCGGATAGTTGCAGCGGCCGCCCCCGTGGATCATCGTCGTGGTCGTCTCGTCGGGGCAGCCGAGCTTCACGAGCTGGAGCCCGGGAATCCCCGCTCGATAGAGAGTATAGAGATCGTCGACGTATCCTTGATTGGTTTCGACGTCGACTCCGCTGGCGTCGGGTTGGACTCCGCGCGCGAGCGAGTCACCGAGCGCGAGGTAGTAAGCCGTCGCGCCGATAGTGGCGGCGGTGGCTTGCACCGGGCCTGCCGAGACGAGGGCGAACAGCACGCCGGCGACAATCGCTGGGCTGAAGCGCGTGCGCATATCGGGCCTCCTTTGTGGACGGAACACAGCCGAGGCAAGCCTCGTGCCGTGGCCTGCGCGCCGTAAGTGGCGATAACTGAGGGCCTCGGCCAGCGCCGCTGTCGCGAATGTGTCACGCGGACACGGACCGTTTCGGCACTGCGCCACTCTGATATCATCGGGCGTGCGTACGGCCGGGTGATCCCGGCCAAGGAAATCACCGACGAGGTGTCGACATGGTGAAGTTCTCGGGGGTCATGCCCGCGAACCTCCTGCCGTTCACGGCGGACCTCGCGATCGACGAGCCCGCGTACCGGAAGCACCTGCGCTGGCTCGCCGACACCCGCGGTGTCACCGGGGTCGTCGCCAACGGCCACGCCGCCGAGGTCTCTTCGCTCTCTCGCGAGGAGCGCAGGCGCGCCCTCGCGATCGCGCTCGATGAGGTGGGCCCGCAGTGCCCCGTCGTCGCAGGGGTCTATGCCGACGGGACGCAGGAGGCGGTCGAGCTGGCGCGCGACGCCAAGGCCGAGGGCGCGGCGGCCGTCCTCGTCTTCCCGCCGACGCTGTTCATGTGGGGCGCCCGGGGGAAACCCGAGATGGCGCTGCGCCACTTCTCCGAGATCGCCGCGCAGGCCGACCTGCCGATCATCGTCTTCGAGTACCCTCCGGCCTCCGGCATCGGATACAGCCCCGAGACGCTGGCGCAGCTCGCCGCGATCCCCCACGTCTCGGCGGTCAAGGACTGGTCGAACGACATCGTCGCCTTCGAGGCGAACCTCCGGGCGCTCAGGGCGACCGGGCGCCCCGTCGCGATGCTCTCGGCCTTCACGATGTCGCTCATGGCGACCTTCTTGCTCGGCGCCGACGGCGCAATCTCGGGGATGGGAAGCGTCGTCGCCGACCTCCAGGCCGAATTATTTGAGTTGTGCCAGAAGGGAGACGTGGACGGCGCGCGGCGCATCAACGACCGTCTGGATCCTCTGGTGCAGGTCTTCTATGCGCCGCCGTTCGTGGACATGCACAACCGCATGAAGGCGGCGCTGGTGCTGCTGGGCCGCCTGCCCGCCGCGCACGTGCGCCCGCCGCTCACCCCCGTGAGCGCTGCCGAGCGAGAGGCGATCAGGCAGGCGCTCGCGGCGGCGCGCCTCGCTCCCGCGCGACCGAGCCCGTAGAGGAGACGGGCCAAGATGGACCTCGGCATCCGGGGACGGAACGCGATCGTCTGCGCGTCGAGCCGCGGGCTCGGCAAGGCGTGCGCCATGTCGCTCGCCCGTGAGGGCGTCAACCTCACGCTGATGGCGCGGACGAAGGACGCCCTCGAGGCGGCCGCGAAGGAGATCCGCGACGCCACGGGCGTCCGCGTGACCGCCGTCGCCGGCGACGTCACGACCGAGGCCGGGCGCGCAGCGCTGCTCACCGCGTGCCCCGCGCCCGACATCCTTGTCAACAACGCGGGCGGTCCGCCGCCCGGCGATTTCCGGGACTGGGACCGCGACACATGGATCCGGGCGGTCGACGCGAACATGATCACGCCGATCCTCCTCATCAAGGCGACCGTGGACGGCATGATCGCCCGTCGCTTCGGCCGTATCGTCAACATCACGTCGAGCGCCGTGAAGCACCCTATCGACATCCTGGGGCTCTCGAACGGGGCGCGCGCCGGGCTCACGGGATTCGTCGCCGGGCTCGCGCGCAAGACCGTCGCCCACAACGTCACGATCAACAACCTCCTCCCCGGGCCCTTCGACACCGACCGGTTGCGCTCGACCATCGCCATCCAGGCGAAGACGAGCGGCCGGACCGTCGAGGAGGTCGTGCGTGATCGCCGCCGGACCAACCCGGCGGGCCGCTTCGGCGAGCCGGCGGAGTTCGGCGAGCTCTGCGCGTTCGTCTGCGGCGCGCACGCGGGTTTCATGACGGGCCAGAATTTCCTGATCGACGGCGGGACCTATCCGGGATCGCTCTGAACCCGGGCCTCTTGCGCGGTCCGACCGGTTTAGTGTAGTAAGAGGCAATCCTTTTCCCGAAATCACCCGCCCACGCCGTGGGCTTCCGTAAGGAGGCTGGCGATGACCGAACGTTGGCAAGAGGAGCCCTGGGCTCAGGACCTATGGTGGAGCGGCAAGACCACGCGGCGGCGCTTTCTCGGACTGTCGGCCGCGACCGCCGCCGCGCTCGGCGCGACCATGCTGGTTCCGGCGCCGTGGCGCAAGGCGTTCGGCCAGGCGAAGCCCTACAAGGTCGGGATCATGCAGCCGCTCACCGGCGTCGCCGCGGCCGGCGGAAAGACAGCCCTGGTGGGATCGATGATGGCCATCGACCGGGTCAACAAGACGGGCGGCGTCAACGGCCGGCCGCTGGAGGCGATCGTGGCCGACTACGAGTCCAAGCCGGACGTCGGCCGCCGCAAGGTGGAGAAGCTCCTCGTGGAGGACCAGGTCGACGTGGCCGAGGGCGGCTATCTCTCCAACGTCTGCGTGGCCTGCATGCCGGTCTTCGACGAGCACCGGACCGTCTTCATGGTCGGCGTCTGTCTTGACACCACCATCACGACGACGAAGTGCAGCCGGTACGTCTTCCGACCGTTCGACTATGCGCCCGCCCAGGCGGTCGCCTTCGCCCCTTACCTCGTCAGCAAGCTGGGCAAGAAGTGGCACATCGCCTACCTCGACTACGCCTGGGGCCAGTCGACCCGCGACGCCTACGCCGCCGAGATCAAGAAGCTGGGCGGAGAGGTCGTCGGCACGACGGGGATTCCGCTGGGCACGGCCGACATGACCTCGTTTCTTTCGAAGATCAGCGGCAGTTTCGACGGGTTCTTCGGGATCTTCTTCGGCGCCAACGCCGTCGTCCTGGCCACGCAGGCCTACGACCTCGGTCTCACCAAGAAGTACAGGTTCGCGGGCGACGGCGCCGTCGCCGAGTCGACCCACCTGCCCGCCCTCGGCCAGAAGGTCGAAGGCTTCACCGGCATCAACCGGTACATCCCCGTCCTCGACCCCCCGCTGAACACGCCCTATCACAAGAGGTTCTACGAGGAGGCTCGCGCGCGGCTCAAGCAGATCGACCCCTCGGGGCCGGACCCGGACCGGTACGTACAGTCGAACTTCGAGGCGATCAACTTCCTCAAGCTCGGCATGCAGAAGTCGGGCTTCCGCGGGCGCGAGGACACGATGAAGCTCATCGAGGCGCTCGAGGGCATGGAGGTGAAGGAGAGCGACGACTTCCCCCAGGGTGACAAGACCCTGCGCAAGGAGGATCACCAGGCGTTCATCCGGGAGTTCATCTTCGACATCAAGAACAACAAACACCGGCTCCTGGAGGTCATCTCGAAAGAGAAGACGTTCGTCCCGCCCGCCTGCTCGTTCCAGAAGGCGTGACCCGGCTTCGTCCTGCTGAGGCGACGTCCCCGGCCCGCACCGGCGGGGGCGCCGCCCCGTCCGCGATGCTCCGCACGGAGAGACTCTGCATGCGGTTCGGCGGGCTCAACGCGCTCAACAACGTCGATGTGGCGATCCACACGGGCGAGATCCGCGCCATCATCGGCCCCAACGGCGCCGGCAAGTCCACGCTCTTCAACTGCATCACGGGTGTGCTTCGCCCGACGAGCGGCCGCATCCTCTTTGCCGGCGAGGACATCACGGGGCTTCCTCCGCACCGGATCTCCCGGAAGGCCATCGCACGCTCGTACCAGATCACCAACATCCTGCCCGGCGCCACGGTGCTCGAGAACGTCCGAATCGCCGCCCAGTCGCGTCATCACGCATGGAGCCTGCTCCACCACCATCGCTCGTACACCGATGTCATCGATCGTGCGCGCGACGTCCTCGCCGCCGTGGGCCTCGCCGGCAAGGAGGACGAGCTCGCCGCCAACCTCTCCCACGGCGAGCAGCGGAACCTCGAGATCGGGATCGCGCTCGCGACGGAGCCCCGGCTCCTCTGCCTGGACGAGCCGACGGCGGGCATGAGCGTGACCGAGACGCACGCCATCGTCGCGCTGATCCGGCGCATCGCCACCGACCTGACGATCCTGATCGTCGAGCACGACATGGAAGTGGTGATGGGGCTCGCGCGGACGATCACGGTCCTCCACTACGGCGAGGTGCTCGCCGAGGGCACCCCCACCCAGATCCAGGCCGATCCACGCGTCCAGGAGGTTTACCTCAAGAGCTGATGCTGTCGCTCCAGGACGTCCACACGTACTACGGCAAGTCTCACGTCCTGCACGGCGTGTCGCTCGAGGTGGGTCCGGGCGAGGTCGTCGGCCTGCTCGGGCGTAATGGTGTCGGCAAGAGCACCACCCTCAAGACCGTCATGGGGCTGGTCCGTGCCGCCGACGGCCGCGTGGTGTTCGACGGTCGTGACCTCACGGGGCTCGCGCCCCACCACGTCGCCCGCCTCGGCATCGCCTGGGTCCCCGAGGATCGGCGGATCTTCCGGCTGCTCACCGTGATGGAGAACCTCCGAACCGGGCTGGACCGCCAGGGGGTGACCGAGCCGCGGCGCCGAGAGCTCCTCGACAAAGTCTACGCGAGCTTCCCCGTCCTGCGAGAGCGGCGCCACCAGGCGGGCGGCACGCTCTCGGGCGGCGAGCAGCAGATGCTCGCCATCGCGCGTGCGATGACGCTCGAGCCCAAGATCATTCTGCTCGACGAGCCGACGGAGGGCCTGATGCCACGCATGGTCGCCCAGATCCGGGAGATCATCGACGTGCTGCGCCGGGACGGTCTGGCGATTCTCCTCGTCGAGCAGAACGTGCCGCTCACCCTGGAGGTCTGCGCGCGCGTGTACATCATGGAGAAGGGCCAGGTCCGGTACCGCGGCCCCGCCGGCGAGCTCAGGGCGAACGAGACGATCATTCACCAGTACCTCGGCGTCTCGGCGTGATCCCCTTCGAGCAGCTCCTCGTCCAGGCCATCAACGGCATCGTGACCGGAATGATCCTCGCCCTCGTGGCCTCGGGGCTCACGCTCATCTTCGGGATCATGGACGTCGTCAACTTCGCCCACGGCGACCTGTTCATGCTGGGCGCCTACGTGGGCACCACGGTCTTCGTCACCACCGGCAACTTCTGGCTCGCTCTCCTCGGCGCCTGCGTGACGATGGCGGCCCTTGGCGCCGCGCTCCAGATCACCACGCTCCGCCCGCTGCTCGGGCGCGATCCCCTCACCACGATCCTGGCCACCTTCGGGATCTCGCTCGTCCTCCAGAACTACGCCCTGTGGCAGTACGGGCCGGTGCCGCGCAAGATCATGGAGCCGCTCACGGGGCACTTCCAGCTCTTCCACATCGAGTACCCGTGGTACCGGTTGCTGATCGCCATGCTCTCGGGCGTGATCATCGGTGGGCTCTGGCTCTTCATGAAGTACGGAACGTACGGGATCTGGATCCGGGCCACCACCCAGGACCGGCTCATGGCCTCGGCCATGGGCATTCCGGTGCCACGGGTGCACACCGGGGTGTTCGCCATCGGCGCGGCCATGGCGGCGGCGAGCGGCGTCCTCTTCGCTCCCCTCGTCGGGGTCAACCACGCCATGGGCTTCGACTTCACCCTCAGAGCCTTCGTGGTGGTCGTGGTCGGCGGGATGGGGAACCTCGGGGGCTCCATCCTCGCGTCCATCTTCCTGAGCCTGCTCGAGGCGTTCGCATCGCTCTGGGTGAGCCCCGCCCAGGCCGTCATCGTGTCCTTCATCGTGCTCATCCTCACGCTGCTCTTTCGGCCGACCGGCCTCTTCGTGCCCACCCCGAAATGAGGACGCAGCGCACGGGGTACTGGGTCGGGTTCGTCGTCGTCCTCGGCCTCCTGACGGTGGCGCCGCTCGTGCTGCCGGAGTTCTGGCGCCGCTTCGTGACCGAGATCCTGATCTGGGGTCTGCTGGCGATGTCGTCCGACCTCCTCATCGGCTACACCGGGATGGTGTCCTTCGGACACTCCGCGTTCTTCGGGCTCGGCATGTACGGGACGGCGGCAGCGCTGCTGGCCCTCGGTCCGCCCAACCTCTGGCTGGCGCTCTCGTCCGGCCTCGTGAGCGCGGCCGTGGTTGCGGCCTTCGTCGCATACTTCGCGACGCGCCTGCGCGACATCTATTTCGCGATCACGACGTTGGTGTTCTCGCAGATCTTCTACGTCATCATCTTCACGTGGACCGACATGACCGGCGGCGAGAACGGCCTCACGTTCAGCCAGCCGCCGTTCTCCATCCCGGGCCTCGGGTCGGGACGCTTCACGCCGGTGACCCTGCACTGGTTCGTCCTAGGGGTGGTGACGCTCTCCTATCTCGGCCTCCGACGAATCACACAGTCGCCCTTCGGGATGGTGCTGCAGTCGATCCGCGAGAACGAGGCCCGCACGCGCGCCATCGGCTACCACGTCGAGCGCTACAAGATCGTCGCGGTCATGCTGTCGGGGCTCTTCGCGGGCCTCGCCGGGGTGCTCTACGCGATCCAGAACAAGTTCGCGGCGCCGGACTTCGTCCTGTTCCTCGTCTCCGGCGAAGCGGTCATCTTCAACGTGATGGGAGGGATGGGGACGCTCGTGGGGCCGGTCGCCGGCGCGGCCTTCTTCCTCCTGCTCCGTGAGGCGTTCTCGCGCTTCTTCCCCGAGTACTACCTGATCCCCGTCGGCGTCATCTTTACGCTGATGGTCGTCTTCCTCCCCCAGGGGCTGCTGGGCTTCCTCCGCCGACGGCTGAACGCGTAACCGCCCTCACGCCGCTCCGTTCAGCACCTCGCGCACCGTCTGGGTGAGCGCCGCGATGGTGAACGGCTTCGGGAGCAGCGGCCCGAGGCTCAGCGCAGGCGGCGGCACGTCCGCCTCCGGGTAACCCGACACGTAGATCACCTTGATCCCCGGGCGGGCGGCGACCACCCGCTGCGCGACCTCGTCGCCGCCCGCGCCCGGGAGGACAAGGTCCGTGATCAGCAGGTCGATCGGCCCCTCGTGGCGCTTCACGATGGCGAGCGCTGCCTCCCGATCGGATGCCTCGAGGACCGCGTACTGCTCGAACTGGAGGATGTCGCGGATCAGATCCCGCACGTCGGGCTCGTCCTCGACCACGAGCACGGTCCTGGCGCCCGACGGCGCGGCGCTCGACGGCTGCTCGGCACCCCCGGTCGCGTTCTGCGCGCGCGGGAGGCGGATCGTGAACGTCGAGCCCCGCCCGACCTTGCTCGACACCTCGATGCGTCCCCCCGCCTGGGCAACCACGTCCCGAACGGTCGAGAGCCCGAGCCCGGTGCCCTTCCCCGGCTCCTTCGTGGTGAAGTACGGCTCGAAGAGACGCGCCTGGGTGACGCCGTCCATGCCGACGCCCGTGTCGCTGACGACCAGCACGATGTCGGACCCGGCGTTCAGCGTCTCGATGGTCAGCCGACCGCCCTGGGGCATCGCGTCCCGCGCGTTTACGACAAGGTTCATGATGACCTGGCCGAGCTGACCGTGGTTGACCGCGACACGACCCACACCGGGATCGAGGCGCGTGACCAGCGTGATCTGGTCGCCGACGGCCGGCTGGAGCACCTTCGCGACGTTGGCCACCACCTGGTTCACCGCGATCAGCGCAGGTCCCGGGTCGCGGCTCGTCATGAGGATCAGATCGTTGGGCCGGAGGCGGCGCAGCATGAGCTCGCTGTAGCCGGCGATCACGGCCAGGAGGTTGTTGAAGTCGTGCGCGAAGCCCGACGCGATCCGGCGCAGGTGCTCGTTGTCCACGGGCAGGAGCGACGGGCTCTCGGGGGTGATCATCGCGCCGCCTCGTCCGCGGGGCCGGGGCCCGTCGGCACCTCGGCGATCAGCGGGAGGACGACCGTGAACACGGTCCCGCCCGCGCGCCCGCCGCGGAAGGCGATCGTCCCGCCGTGCTCCTCGACGATCTTGTGCGCCAGGGCGAGGCCGATCCCCGTCCCGCCCTCCTTCGTCGTGTAGAAGGGAGTGAAGATCCGGTCGCCCTCGGACGGGGGAATGCCCGGACCGGTGTCCTCGACCTCGAACTTCATGCGGCGGTCGGGCGGCCGCCGGCGCGGCGGGAGGGGATCGCGGCTCTCGCTCCACCCGGCGCGGAGCGTGAGGCGGCCCCCGCCCTCCATCGCGTCGACCGCGTTCGCGACGAGGTTGACGACGACCCGATAGAGCGCCTCCGCGTCCGCCTGGAGGGGCGGCACGTCCCGCGCGTACTCACGGACCACGACGATCTGTCGCGCCTCGATCTGATTGCCGTACAGCTCGACCACGCGGTCGAGCAGGACGGGCAACCGCACGAGCGCCAGGCTCATCCGTGCCGGACGCGCCAGCTCGAGGAGCCGCTCGACGATCCCGTTGATCCGCTCGAGCTCCCGGGGTACCACATTGTGGAACTTCTCGCGAAAGTGCGGGTCGTCGAACCGACGCTCGAGATGGCGCGTGAACGTCAGGAGCGATGTCAGCGGGTTCTTGATCTCGTGGGCGAGCCCCGCGGCGAGGGTGCCGAGCGCCGCGAGCTGGTCCGAGCGCCGGAGGTCGTGCTCGAGCTGCCGCACGAGCGTGAGGTCGCGGAGGACCCCGATGACGCCCAGGTCCTTGCCCTCGCCGCCCTTGAGCGGCGCCGTGCTCAGCTCGATCGGGACCGTGCTCCCATTCCGACGCCTGAGCGTCAGGGGCACGCTCGCGATCGGTGCGTGGCTGGCGAGCGTCTCCATGAGGATGTCGCTCAGCTGTGGGGTGTGCGCGAAGGCCTCGCTGCAGTACCGCCCCGCGACCTCGCCCTTGAAGAAGCCGGTGAGCAGCTCGGCGGCCGGGTTGAGGGTCACCACCCGCCCGTCCAGGTCCACCGAGACGATGCCGTTCGTGAGCGAGGCCAGGATGTTGTCGGTGTACGACTTGAGATCGACGAGCTCGACGACGTGCCGCTGCAGCTCGGCGTTCGTCTCCTCGAGTGCTCCGCGCTGCTGAACGAGCTGCACGGCCATGTGGTTGAACGCCGCGGCGAGCCGTCCGATCTCGTCGGCGGTCGTCGGCTCGATGCGCTGCGCCAACTCGCCTCGCGAGATGGCGACCGCGCCCTCGGCGAGCCGCTGCACCGGGCGCGCGATCCGTCGGGCCATGAGCGCCGCCGCAAGGCCGCCCAGGAGCAGCACGGCGAGCGTGAGCGCACCGAGCTCGACCCGGGTCTTGCCGATCTCGGCCTCCATCCGCTGCTTGGAGAGCCCCACGCGGATCGTGCCCCACTTCCGCGCCTCCACCTGGACCGGAAGGGCGAAGTCGTAGATCGCCTCCCCCCGCGACGTCACCGTCTCCTGGACGAGGAGCTCGCCCGCCCGGGCCGCCCGCCGGTGCGCGGGCCCCTCCAGGACCGCCCCGACGCGCTCGGGGTGGCTGCTGTGGGCGGCCACCCTGCCGTCGGCGTCCAGCACGAGGGCGTAGACCACGTCGGCCTCGCCCGCGACCCGGGCGACGTTCTGCTCGAGCGCGGTGTAGTTGTAGAGCAGCAGTGGCCCGTAGGAGATCGCCGCGAGGTTGCGCGCGATGACCTCGCCGCGCCGCTGCACCTCCTCGATGATCGCGGCGCGCTGCCGGTGGTCGACCACGACCATGACGGCCGTCATGACGAACCCGATCACGAGCAGCGTGCCCCAGAGGAACTTGGTCTGCAGCGAGCGGAGCTTCATCGTGGCGCCTCGAGCCAGACCTTTCGCAACGGGATGTACGGGTCGCCGAGGCCGTTCACTTCGACGCTCCGGACGTACGGGTGGAAGAGCCGCTCGTAGGTGTGATGCATCATCGGAATGACCGGCGCGTCGTCGAGCACGAGCTGCTCGGCGCGCTGGTAGAGCTCTACCCGCCGCTGGAGGTCCGGCGCGTTCCGCGCGGCCACGAGCAGCTCGTCGACCGCGGGATTCGAGTAATGGAAGAAGTTGCGGGGGCTCTTCGAGTGGAAGAGCTGGAAGAGGAAGGTG
>Ga0209802_1001935_pt1 | contig 14796 bp, 16 predicted proteins | sample GraSoiAngelo_129_FD_185886 | JGI IMG/M metagenome (GOLD analysis project Ga0209802, IMG submission 185886) | Grasslands soil microbial communities from the Angelo Coastal Reserve, California, USA - 14_0927_12_40cm (SPAdes) (version 2) | ecosystem: Environmental > Terrestrial > Soil > Grasslands ... | reverse complement strand
GCGGCCGCCCATCAATACAGTGAGTGTCCCGAGGAGATAGTCCCTCGTGTACGTGTGCTTATCGTCGATGGGGAGCTGCATCGTCAGGCCCAGCGCCATGCCGCGCGGAATGATGGTGACTTTGTGCAGCGGATCGGCGCCGGGGGTCATGGCCGCCACCAGGGCATGCCCGGCTTCATGATAGGCAGTGTTCCGCTTCTCCTCTTCCGAGAGGATCATGGACTTACGTTCGACGCCCATCAAAACCTTGTCTTTGGACATCTCGAAATCGGCCATGGTGACGACCTTGCGATTTTGCCGCGCCGCCCAAAGCGCGGCTTCGTTCACCAGGTTGGCCAGATCCGCGCCGGAGAATCCCGGAGTGCCGCGCGCAATCACCGAAAGATCCACATCGTCGGCAATGGGGACTTTGCGCGTGTGCACGCGGAGGATTTCCTCTCGTCCCTTGATGTCCGGCCGAGGAACTACCACGCGGCGGTCGAACCGGCCGGGACGCAACAGCGCCGGGTCCAGCACGTCGGGGCGGTTCGTCGCAGCGATCAGAATGACGCCCTCGTTTGATTCAAAGCCGTCCATCTCCACCAGCAGAGCATTCAGGGTCTGCTCGCGTTCATCGTGACCGCCGCCCAAACCGGCGCCACGGTGGCGTCCGACCGCGTCGATTTCGTCGATGAAGATGATGCAGGGCGCATTCTTCTTGCCCTGCTCGAAGAGATCGCGCACGCGGCTGGCTCCTACGCCGACAAACATCTCCACGAAGTCAGAACCGGAGATGGAGAAAAACGGAACGTTGGCCTCACCGGCAATGGCGCGCGCCAGGAGGGTCTTGCCGGTTCCAGGAGGGCCGACGAGCAGAACGCCTTTGGGAATGCGCCCGCCCAGCTTTTGAAATTTTTGCGGATCTTTCAGGAATTCGATGATTTCCTGGAGCTCTTCCTTGGCCTCGTCGATCCCGGCCACGTCTTTGAATGTGGCCTTCTTCTGCTGCGCGGTCAGCAAACGGGCGCGCGACTTGCCGAAGCTCAGAGCTTTGTTTCCGCCCGCCTGCATCTGCCGCATCATGACGATCCAGAAGCCCACCAGCAGGAATAACGGCGCCGCGGTGAGCAGGAAATTGATCCAGTCGGCGCGGGTGACTTCCTTGACGTTGATGAGAACGCCCTTCTCGCGCAGTTCCTTGGTGAGATCGGGGGCCGCTTCCTTGAAGAGAGTTACGCGGAATTTCTTGGCTGGTTCGCGCCACTCGCCTTCGATTTCGTAGCTATTCGGCGAGAGATAGAGCGTGACTTCCTTTACGTTTCCACGGTCCACCTGGCTCATGAACTCGCTGTAGCTGGGTTCTTCCTGACGCGCGGACTGGCCGCTGGCCGATACCATGCGCCAAAGGACGACGCACAACAGGATTATAAACATCCAGAAGAGTATGGTTTTTGCCGTGGAACTCGAATTCACGCTTTACCTCTTTCTTTCCTTACGCGTGGCCGCCAACCGCAATCCTCGCGCCCGGCGAGGCTGCACCCCCACGTAGGGCACGTTACGGTACCACCCGCGGCTTCCCGCAAGCCCATAACCCGCCAGATATTTAGATGCCGCGGCGAAGCAAAAGTAATCCGGTTTCAGATCCACCCTGCGTTCCGAAGGCTTATCGAAAAGGGCAGCCAGCTTCAGGGAACGCGGGCGCGTCTCTTGCAGCCGCTTCAAAAGAAAATCCTGTGTCAGGCCCGACTGAACCACTGCATCAATGACCAGCACATCGCGCTTCTCCAGGCGCGGTGGCCTGCTGAAATAGATCTCCCGGCGATCATGGCCGGCAAACTGGACGTCGCGGATTTCCGCCCACACGAAATGGCAGACCACCGGGCAGGAGATGCGCCTGATCAAATCCGCGGCAAAAACGAAGGCGCTGTCGAGCATCACCACGATATCCAGCGTCCGGTCGCCATAATCCCCAGATATGGTTCGGCCCAATGACGTTACTCTCTGAGCCAATTGCTGCGAGGTATAAACGGGTCGCAGGTGCAGCTTCAAAGCCCTTCCTCCGCGATAATTACTCCCGCGCGAGTTGCCGGTCGCGGCGCGAAGGCCGCCGCGACGGGTAGGCCGCGGGTCCAAACCAGCATATTGGCGCTCGTTAGAACCGGCCAGCCCTCCCGATCTGACACCGCTACTCGCTTCATCCTCAAGAACTGCTTAAGCTTACGGGAGCAACGCCGCCCCTTTGGCCGGAAGGAGTCGCCGGGACGCCAATTGCGCAGAACCAAAGGTGAGTCAAGCAGGTCCCTGTCTAAGACAGCTTTGTCCGGATCAGTGTCGCTCCGCCAGAGGTGCCAGTCAACCACTTTCAGGTGAAAGCGGCGCCTGATTTCTGGCACTGCAACCACTGTTGATTCTCCGGGATTTCCGAGCTCCACAAGCCGTGAGAAAGCCGGCGAAACACCGGAATTCGGCTCCGAGCCGGCGGCATATCCCTTGGTTTCCTCGTTAGCCACGGAAAACCAGAGCCAATCAAAGCTACGCTCCACGATCACGCCGGGCAATTCGAGCCGGGAGCCGCTCGAGCCGGCCACGGCCAGATGGACCACACGTTCTACGTGATCCGCAGTCCATTGCCGGCAATGGCCGCGCAGTTCCTGGATGATCCCGCGAACCAAGCGCTGCGTGACCGCCAATCGCGCCTCCTCGGGCAGGTCGATGCCGAGGGGCGGAGCGGCATTCGAAGTTGGGTTCAATAGGTCGGCGGAACGGATGCGAAGTCGGCCGTCTTCTCGCTCTAGCAACGTATCCAGACGCGCGCGCGTCAGGGCGCTCCAGAAGGCTTCGTCTTCGCGCGACATTCTCGCCAACCGGCCGAGATGATTGACGATGGCGGGCTGAATGTCGCGTTCCAGAATTGGCAGGAGTTCGTGGCGCAGGCGCGAGCGCAGTCGTGAGCGATCGTAATTGCTTGCGTCTTCCCGCCACGTCTGACCCAAATTGCCCAAATATTCGCGCAACTCAGCGCGACGAACCTCGAGCAGCGGGCGGACTACCTGGCCGTTCACGGGATAAATTGCGGCCAGGCCAGCGGGCCCTGTCCCTCGGAGAACTCGCGCCAAGACCGTCTCGGCCTGATCGTCGGCGGTGTGCGCCACCGCCACGCCGTCGATGCGGCCTTCCGCCACGCGAGCGGCAAAAAATGCGTAACGCAAACGCCGCGCGGTATCTTCCAGGTTCCAGTGCCTGGCACGGGCGACGCCTCCAACGTCTTCCCGGGCTGAAAAGAATGGAAGCTCGAAGTGAGCGGCCAATGCCGCGACGAATTCTTCGTCGCCTTCCGAATCCGCTCCCCGCAGGCCATGATTGAAGTGCAGCACGGCGAGGCGAATCCCCTGCTGCGGGCCTACTTCGCGCAGAATCCGAAGCAGGGCCACTGAATCCGAGCCGCCGGAGACGCCGACCCCCACGCGATCGCCAGCCCGCAGCATGGCATGACGAGAGATCGTGCTGAGCACGCGCTTAATGAGGTCAATTGACACAGTAGAGTTTCCCTCTCGTAGGAAGCCCCGCTAGCCGCCGCCTTGGTGACAAAGCCGCGAGACATCTTTTGAGGGAGGGTAATATTATAGACGCCGGGGAGATCATTTCAGTTCCCGCGGATTGAGGGCAGATTTCCGGTTCCGGTTTATCCTCACGCGCCCAAAGCTGCTTGCCGAACCGCCCATCACAATCTTTGCATCGCCGGCAGGCCCTTTGTCCAAGCGACTCGTGCGTCCTCACTCCATCACTTCACTTGCTGGACACAGCGGAGCGCTTCGGTGAGTCCCTCTTGTTGCTGACGTGATTTAATGATTTCTTCGGCGCAAACCGTCGGGTGCTACAACGCTCGGGATCCTGATCGAATCAGACAAGGAGCATCGACTTGCTCGGCGCTATAGCAACAGATCCTGTCCAGAGTTCGCCCTCAGTTGCACCGTTACTTATGTGCCGCCGACTCCAGGCGCGGCTATTCGAGGGCCTCGGTCCTCCCGTACCTTGGAACCGCACAACCTACACAGGGCTGGTGATCCTGGTAGTCCTGTGGGCCGCGCGGATGTACGCGACGTGGGCCACTTGGGGGAACCTTACCATTGATGGCGGGCACGAAATGTATGTACCTGCGGTTCTCTCTGAAGGCAAGATGCTATACCGCGATATCTGGTGGCAATACACGCCCTTATCGGTATACCTGAACGCTTACTTATTCCGCTTGTTCGGTGAAAATCTGAACGTGTTGTACTGGGCGGGGTCGCTATCGGCCTTAGCGTCGGCGTTGCTGCTGTACGCGGCTGGAATGCGGTTATCCTCATGGCTGGCAGGTTGGACAACGGCGGCGATCGTTATCATCCAAGCCTTCAATCCCTACATCTTTTGCTTCCCGCTGCCTTACAGCTTTGCCGCAGTTTACGGCTGTCTGGCCGCCTGTTTATTCGTTTTGTTCGCGCTGCTTGCGGCGCGTTCTGACAAGTGGATCTGGACATTCGGGGCGGCCAGCACCGCGGCTCTGGCGCTGCTGGACAAACTTGAATTCGGTGCGGCTTGCTATGCAACCTTGCTGGTTCTGATTGCTGCACGCTGCATTCAGCAGCATTCGTGGAAGCGGATCGGCCGCGATCTCCTGGCGATCTTGCCCGGAGCGGCCGTGTGCGGATTAGTGGCCTATTGGATGATTTCCATACGCGGAGTGGAATTCATTACCCAGGAGAACATCATCAGCTGGCCGACTACGTACTACATGAAGACCTACGGCAAAATGTGGCTAGCGGCCACGGGGTTCGCCATAAATGGCCCGGCATTGGGGCAGGCAGCCCTTCGCACAGCCCTGGTTGCCGCCGTCTTCGCGGAAATCTGCATGGTACTGCGCCGGGCACGATCCGAACGGCGTGCGATCTTCACCCTGACGCTCGTCGTTGTGGCTGTGGCGTGTGTGATAGGCGTGTGGCGGCCGCAAGCGGAGACCCTGTTCCGTTCGATCTTTCTTCCCCAGGACATGGTCTTGTATGTTGTGATCGCGGCGCTGGCGGCTTGCTGGTACTTCTGGGAGGAGCGGACGGAGACGGCTCTGGCGGCCGCTCTTTTGCTTACGTTTTCCGCTCTTCTGGCGTTTCGCATCCTGCTGGGGATGAATGTATCGGACTATCCCATCTACTATAACGGTCCGGTGATTCTCGGTTTTCTCCTCCTCGCTCCTTCACTCTTGCCGCGATCCGCTCGTTCGCCCCGGGCCGCAGTTCAACGCCAGTTCCTGATTTGCTCGGTCTGTTTGACCGCGGCCGTGCTTCACATAAGCGTGTTTCCGAAAAGGAAAGATCTCGTACCTCTGACGACTTCACGCGGAACGATTCGAGTATCGAAGCTGATGGCCGAAAGGTATCGCCTGGCGATTGCCTTTATGAAGGAGAAGGCCGCACGAGGAGAAGCGGTTCTATCGCTCCCGGAAGACACGAGCTTGTATTTTCTCTCCGGGACCTACTGCCCCACACGAGTATTCATGTTCGTGCCGGGCCTGCTTGTGCCAGGGAAGATGACCGACGAACTCATAGCCGAAATCGAGCGCGCACCCGTGCGCTATCTGATCTGGTCGAACCGGACGTTCTGGGAAATGGGAGCACCCAATTTCGGCACCGATTTCGACCGACCGCTGGGCGATTATTTGAGAGCCCACTATCGTTTTGTCCGGCCATTGGCCCCGCCACCGATGGGAGAGTGGGACGCCGGTATTTACGAGCGCAGACCCGACAGCGAACTGCCAGATAAGATCGCCGCGAACCATTAGGCATTTACGTTTGCGGCTATTTGCTAATGCCTGCATGAGTTCGGAGTCCGAGGCACTGCCTGCTTGGGGCGCCGCAGATTAAGTTTTCCTACCGCTCGCATTTATTCAATTCTGATTACTTGCCGGAGAGGTCAGGGCCGACGGGAGAACCTCACGAGGGGCGGTGATCCACATCACTGCCTTGGAAATCAGACCCCTTTAAGCTCCAGCCGAACGTTGAAATCGTCAGGCCGAGAGGAGAAGGCGATGATCGGCATATCACATTCACTAGCGTATCTGCTGGTTTCCTGGGGCGTCGCTACGGCGGTGCTTGTGGTTCTGGTGATCTATGGGAACACCTTGTCCAGCAGGGAAGATGATGAGCTATACCTCAACCAAGCCGAGCAAGTGATGATGGCCTCAGAACAGCAAACTCTGATTGGGAAGATGAACCACTTGGCGCGCGTCATTGTTTATCTGGCGGTCCTTTCGGGCTTGTTACTGGCGGCCAGCGCCGGGGTGTGGGCGTGGATTGGACTGAGCCGCTAAATGCCGCGAAAAAGCCCTAGCAGAAGGAGGCATCATGCGAAACGATTCCAAGGCCCATGTCTTGATTGTAGATAACGACGATCGGACCCTCTGGAAATACCAGGAAATGCTGGAGAATGCAGGTTTCAGGACGTGTGCCACGTGGAGCGGTCACGAGGCGTTGGGCTTGCTTCGATCGGGCGCCTTCGACGTTCTACTGGTAGACGACTATCTCCCGGATCTTCACTCACACGATTTTCTCGAGCGGGTTAACCGTTTATCCACTCAGCCTGCGGTTGTGGTGATGCACAGCTACCCGGCCAAGCCTGCCGATTTGCAGTGCTATGCGTCTCTGGGAGTCTCGGAGGTAATTGACAAAGCCGATGCGGCCAGGGTATGCCGGGCGGTCTCGGCCTGCGGTGTAGAACAGCCGTTGGCGAGGAAACACGTGAATTAAGCGGCTGAGTTTACGGCTTCGCGCCAAAAGGAGACGGCCATGAGTAGCTCCGGGTTACTAGCGGCGGACGAGACGAAAACGATTTGGAACGAATTTTGGAAATTGGGCGAGGCTCGTGCGAACGTGCCGGGCATTCGCGCCCGGGTCATGCTGACGCAGCCGGCGCTGCCGAACCAAAGGCAATTTGTCGTCGAGACCGGCAGCGGGCATCATTTGTTAGTGGATGATACGGCGGGAGGGACGGGTCCGAAGCCCATTGAATTGGTAGCCGCCGCACTGGCCGGCTGCACGGCTTTTGACGTGATAACCATCCTTCGCGGAAAAAAACGCCAGGACGTCACGGGCTACGAGGTCCGAGTGGAAGCAGAGCAAGCGGAGCGGCCGCCGCAGGCTTTCGTCGCCGTGCGTATCCACCATATCGTAACCGGCCGCGACGTCGATCCGGCTGCGGTGGGCGAAGCCATTCATATTTCCGAGGAGAAATACTGCTCGGTTGAAGCGATGCTCAAGCATAACGCCGTGGTCAGAACGACATTTGAGGTCATCAACGAAAACACCGCATCAGCCGCGGGCTCCTGATTGGTGCCGGACGGGGAGCGGCCGAAGGCAGTCGCAGGTATGAAAAGAGATCCGGTTGGCTCCCAGCAGGCATCGGGATCAGCTGGATCGCAGATGAGAACACGCCCGCTGCCTTACAATTCGTAGTGGGTTTCCGTCACATACGTCCTACATTCAGCCAACCTCGCGCGCCCACTCCTTCTTCGCGCAACCGGCTGCATTGTTCTCCGTCGCGCGGGTGCTTTGCGACTCTTGATCCTTCCCGGAACTCGTCCCTTGCGCATTTTCTTGCTGCTCCTTACCCGGAGTGAATCGAGCCGGGGCAGGGGGCCTCTTGTTGCGAGCGCCTCTTTCCGAACTGCAGCTCCCTGAGGAAACCGCCACACCGTCGCAGGATGTGAGCCTCGGTACCAGGTCGCTTGCGAGCAGCTTCGCAATCTTGGCCTTTCTGCTTCCGCGCCGGAAAAATTGGCCAAACTCCTGCTGGATTTCTCCGTGAGGGGGCAGCAAACCAAAGAGGGCACTCGCGTCAAGCTGCCGTTGACGCACGAAGAGATAGCTGAATTCATTGGCACCACGCGCGAGACGGTTACGCGCACTTTGAGCGAATTCAAGAGCCATCACCTCGTCGAGCTGCGCGGCTCGACCCTGGTGATCGAGAATCGGAAAGCCCTGGAGGAATTCGTGACCGTCTAGGTTTTAGCAGTGGGTGTGATCAGGGCCGCCATTGCCATCCGAAAGACCACCTGCAGATTGCGTGGCGGTGCGAGCGATCGGGGGTCGCGGTCCTGATCTTCAGTTGCCGGACAAATAGCGATCGAAAAAGTGGAGGAATAGCTCAAGACCCGCGATCCAGACGACCGCCATCAACCCCAGGGCCACCGAAGGAAGCAGTCTGAAGCTGCCTAGTATCCCAGGAAGTAGTTCCACCTCGGCCATCCCGAAAATCGCGATGAGCAACAGCATGCAGCCAATTGCTCTTCCGATCCATACGGCAAGCCGAAAGCTTCGGCGTTGTCCGCCAACCATCATAAGCTTGTCTCCCAAGATCCACCTCCCAGGAGCTTCAGATCCTCTACCGCGGGTCCGAAAAGCCTCTCCAGCCGCGGGCGTGCTGCAGCACCTCTTTTGCGCGCAACTCGAGAAATCCCAGCATCGCCAAGCCGGCGCGATCCAAGACGAAGAATAGGAACAACACGGCTGCGATGCAGCTAAACAGGACCGCAAAGAGAACCAAAGCCGCCATCATCTCTTGTACGTAATAAAGCCGAGTCGCTGCGAATACGGCAGCGGCAATCAATATCCACTTCCACGCTTTCCGAGAGACTGATTTCAAGATCCCCACCTTTTCACCTCTAACTTGTTCACCTGTACTTGCAAGATCAATATCCATCCGACGATTTCCGATATCTGTGACGGCCATCACCGGTCTGATTTCCTCGGTTGCCGCTTGACGCCCGCCAAAGCGTCCAAGTCTCGTGAAAGTTGTAGATCTCTTCTCCGAAAGGACCGATGGCGCCGCCATTGGCTTGTTCAAGAATTACATATTCGCCTTGAGCGACCTTAGTCCGCTGCTTTTGTTCAGCGGAGGCCGGGCCCAGGGCTCCTTGGCTGAAATCCCCCGCCTGAAAGGAAGCCGCCGCGAGCCAAAGCGCTGACGCTACTAGCGTAAGCGACGCGCAGCGATAAATATTCATATCTATTCCAGGCGGTCTTATTCCAGCTCCGTGACCGGCGTTATTCCCCCTGATCCTTCCTGCAGAGACGCCAGATAGGCGCAAAGGTTCTTGATGCGTTGCTGCACGGCTTGCTCATTATCCCGATCGATAATTTGGAATATGGGGCCCCACGTGGGCATGTCTGACGAACCGTGAGCAGTTACGCCTGGTCCGAATCGCAGGATATTGGAAACGTACTCGTACGGAAACTTGTCCATGTGCCGCTTAGCGAGAGTGGTCAAGTCCGCGGGCCGGGTCTTGAGTCTCGACGCGGCGGGTCCGTTGCCCTTGGCCTCGGCGCCATGGCAGGCGGCGCAGAACTGATGGTACATCTCCTGCCCGGAGGGCATGTAGCTGGGCGGGAATTGGGTTTCATCCACGGTTGGGTGATTTCTAGCCTGAGCGGCCAACATTACCACGAGCAAAGCGCTCCCAAGAAGTGCGTAGCGCATGACCATACCTCCTTTGCAGGTCGAATCTGCGGAGCCTGCTTTGTGCAATGTGCGTTGAATATCATCTTGTTCCCGGCCTTAGAAGTGAAGGCCACCAAATTCGTTTCCATGACTGGCACACGACGAATTTGGCACGGCACCGTCTCCTGCACCGTGTTCAGTGTCATTCTGTGACGTGACGGCCATCACAGGGCTCGCGCCGACGCTTGCCGAATGTCCTCCGAGGCCCTTTCCCTTCCCATCTATTCCCTGGCTGGCGACAATCGCTGCCCATTGCGGTCGGCTAAGAAATCTGCTATCCCTACTCCCAATAGCGCGATTCTGGCGCGATAATGCTGGCCGGGCAGGTGATGGCGCATGAAATACGGCTCGATGGTTCTGCTGTTATTGGCTTTGCTTTTTCCACTTACGCTCCCGGCTCAGACCGGCACTACCGCACCGGCTTCTCCCAACGACACCGTGATCCTTGGGAGGCGCCTTTTCCAGCAAAACTGCAGCGTCTGCCATACGCAGGCAACTCTGACGAACCCGATGTATGGTCCTTCGTTATACCGGGACATCGTGAACGGCAAAGAAGAGGCCATGCGGGATTTCATCGGCAAAGGATCGAGCAAGATGCCGGGCTTTCGGTACGGACTAAAGGCCTCCGAGATCAATGCCATCGTTGAGTATTTGAAAACTGTGCCAAAACCAGCGCCGCGCAGCCCGCAAACCAAAGGCGAAGGTCCCGTCGATTAGCACATAAGGAGCAGAGCGATGAGGAAGACCCGAAGCTTTTCGTCCGAGCGTGTCATTGGAATCCTGGTTCTTGCAATTATGACCACCGCGTTGGCGACCTCTGTTTCGGCATGGGCCTATGGAGCCGATGAGAATGGAGCCTTGCTCGCAGGAACCGTCAAATCGGCTTCGGGCGAAAAAATGAGCGGCGTGACCGTGTCCGCCAAAGCGGAAGGACGGACCATCACCACGACTGTATTCACCGACGGGCAAGGCGATTACTATTTCCCGCCCATGGCGCCGGGAGAATACGAAGTTTGGGCCCAGGCGGATACCTTCGAGACAGCCCGAGCAAAAGTCAATTTGACCGCCGTGCAGCATCAGGATTTTGCACTAAAGCCGCTGAAGGATTTTCAAAGGCAATTGACCGGCGACCAACTGCTGGCCTCATTGCCCGACGGCAATCCGGAGGATCGCCGCTTGAAGCACGTATTCCGAAACAGCTGCACTGGCTGTCACCAGCCAAACTACATCCTTCAACAGCGTTTTGACGCCGCCGGCTGGACCTCCATCCTCGATCTCATGAAGCGCGTAAATGTTGCCGGCGGCTATTTGGGGGACAAGAGCGAGCCTGCGCCCGTCATCGACTTCCACGAGAAGGAATTGGCCGCCTATCTCGCGCGGATCAGCGGGCCTGAGCCGAGCGCCATGAATTTCAAGCTGCGTCCGCGCCCGACGGGAGAGGCTGCACGGGCCGTTTTCACCGAGTACGAGGTTCCCATCGCCCCGGACGAAAAATCGGGAACGGAATATATCACCAACGACGGAAGCGATTGGTCGCTCGGTACGCCGTCAAGTTTGAGCGGCGCGCACGGCATACACGACGCGCAAGCCGATCTGAACGGCAACATCTGGTTTTCGTATAACGTTTCCAATCACGACATCAGCTTGGGGAGAGTGGATGCCAAGACCGGCGCGCTCAAGACGTTCAAGGTAGCCGGATTGCACGGTATGGCGGCCAATGGCCACGGCCTCAGCAGGGATCCGCAAGGAATCCTCTGGTTCAATATGAGTGCTGGTGTGGAAGGGGGCCAGGGACGGTTGGCCAGAATCGATCCCGCCAGCGAAAAGATCGAGGTGTTTACGGTGCCCGAAGGTATGACCGGCCCCACCACGACAGCCGGAACCGTTGACGTGGATGGTAAAGGAAAGATTTGGGCTACCACGGGCCCGGGAGCCGTACGGTTCGACCCAGAAACGAAACAGTTCACAGAGTTCAAGTCTCCGATATACAAGAACGCAGACGGGATCGGAAACACCTATGGGCTGGCCGCCGATGGCGATGGGAATGGCTGGTGGGCGCAAATGAACATGGACACCATCGGCAAGACCGACATCAAGTCCGGCAAAGTCACCCAAATCAAGCTCCCTCCCGTCCCAGGGCAGATGGATCTCGCCACCGATGAAGAACGTAAAGTCTATGCCGCCGCCGGATCCACCTGGAATACCGCGGTGCCGTGGGCCCAGGGGCCCCGCAGGATGGGCGCGGACAAGAACGGGCATGTGGTTTGGGTTTGCGATTGGTGGGGAGGAAGTCTCGCCAAGATCGATACTCACAGCTTGAAAGTGACCATGGTTCCGCTTCCCCGGGCGGACGCCCTGCAGCCTTATCAGGCGCAGGTGGATTCAAACCATAATGTGTGGATCAATCTAATGAACGCCGACGAAGTGGTGAAATTCGATCCCAAGACTTCCAAGTGGGTCGAATATCCCTTCCCCACGCTCGGCGCCGAGACGCGCTACGTTTCCTTGCTCGAGAAAGACGGCGGGATTCAGGTCATTCTTCCCTATTCGAGGGCCAGGAAAGTCGCGCGCATGACTCTCCGAAGCGACAAAGAGTTGCAGTCGCTAAAAGCTCAGGCTGGGCTGGAACAGGCTCGCGCGCGTTAGCAGCCTCCAGAATGGCGCCCAGAGCACACGGTATGTAGAGGTATCGCACGATTGCACAGCTACTTTGTGTACATCGTTTCCAGCCGATCACGAAATTTATATACGGGTGTGACCAACGATTTGGAACGCAGAATTTCCCAACATAAACGAGGCCTCGTCCCGGGGTTCACGAAGCACTACCGAATTCATCGGCTTGTATATTACGAGGAATTCGGAGATGTTCGTGCGGCCATTGAGCGCGAAAAGCAGGTCAAGCATTGGAATCGGCAGAAGCGGCTCGCGTTAATCGAGGCCCAAAATCCCACGTGGAAGGATTTGACGGAATTCCTCTTTCCGAAGTTCAAACGTACTGACTAAGCATTCCCCAGCCATTGTCAGAGACGCAACTGAGATCGTCATCACGAGGCCCGATCTGTGGGCCGAGGGATCTGCAGTTGCGGTGGATGGAAGGAAACTGCAGATCCCTCGGTCGTCCGGAAGGCACCCTCTAAAATGCATAGGCCGCGGGGGACGACCTCGGGATGACACCTAAGCCAAACAAACAAGATTAGCTGATAGGTTAGGCTACTTTTTCGATTCGGATATTTTTTGGAGATTCGAGAAGTTGACGTTGTCCTCGCAGATGGTTTCCTCGATCTTCCAGTCCGGCTTCAGATCAAAGACCATGTGTGAAGTCCACGGTTTGGTGTAGGCCTCGGGATCCTCGATGGTAATGTCGTTCACTAAAGTGTCGTGGCTCGTGCGCTGTATATGCTCCACCAGGTGCAGCTGATCGCTGTGCGGATGCCCCGCGTAATCGAGCCAGGTCTTCTCATTGAAACCGATGGTATCGACGACGAGCGTATTCCCCTCCCATTTACCGATCGACTCTCCCATCCACGTGGGATTCAAATCCTCCGTATGCTGCCTTCCATCGGTGAAGATTTCGCGCACGAAGTGATCGTACTCAAAGTACATCATCACTCGGCCGGGCGCTTGCAGAATCTCCAGCGGAGCGCCTCGCACGAGGTAAATCTTAGGCACTCCCGGAGGGAAACATTGGGCGACCGGATCGTTCGTCTGGACCAAAGTGACGGCATGAGGTCCGACATTAGGCCTGGCGGCTTTGAACTTTTCGAGTCCCCATGGCGTCATGGGCGGCTCCTCGTTGGTCAAGGTTAAGGCGATCTCGTAGAGTGTGTACTTGCGCTTGTTATCGGGAGGCCGCCGTGTACGCCTCCAAACGCCGGAAAGGTCCGGCGTCGTGCCCGCCGTGGCAGGCTTCGGCGCGGACGGAGCTTTTGCCGCTCCCGGCGCGCCATTTTGACCTCGCATGACGCAGGGAAAGCCGATCGCCAACAGAAGCGCGAAGGGCGCCAACCAAACGCGCATTGCAGTTCTGTCAGAGGGAGCGCTCATTGTCCCGCATAATCCTCGCCGCGCTCGAGTCCAAGCTCCTTGCCACTGGCCAAAACCACCTTGGTCAAACGCATTGACGGCGATCCGTTCTTGGACGGATTACCTGCGACCGTGATCGCGTCACCCGGTTTGAGTATGCTCTTCGTCCAGCCGCTTCTCGATAGCGTGGCGATGCCCACCGCTTCGAGAATCCAGTTCTGGACCTTGCCCGACGAGTCCTTCACATCGAGAAAAATTTGGGCGTGAGGATTCTGGAAGCGGAATTCGGTTACGGTTCCCTTCAAGGTTGTTAGTTTGTTCGAATCGTAGCCCGCCGCGCCATGGTGTGCGAAGGCCGCACTGGCGACCAGCAAGAGAGCTGTAGCCAAAGCAAAACGTGCCGCCAATTTGACATTCATTGGAGAAGACCTCCGATTGGAGGCGACTATTCCATTGCCATATGTGTTTTGTCAATGCCTACTCGCGGTGGAAGCGTTGTGCGGACGAGTCCGAGTAAGCATTCGGAGCAAATTGTGTTACAGTCGGCGGCAAAATCGGTCGAAGGAGGGAGCCCATGGAGCCTCCTGCGTTCAAATCCTCTTCGGCAGCGCCGTGCAGAACCGCGCGCCATCTTTGCATCACCTTTTTCCTGGCTGCGCTGGTTCTCGCCGTGCCTCGTGCAGGGGTCGCTCACGATATCCCGAGCGATGTGACGGTGCAGGCGTTTGTGAAGCCGGCCGGGCAGCAACTCGACCTGCTGCTGCGCGTGCCGCTCAACGCCATGCGCGATACGGAATTCCCCGAGCGCGGCCCCGGATATCTGGATTTGGCGCGCGTGGATGCCTCGTTGCGCGAGGCGGCCTCAGTGTGGATTGCCGATGCCCTGGAGCTCTATGAGGACAATGCCCGGCTGCCCAGTCCGCGCATCGCCGCGGTGCGCGTTTCGCTGGAATCGGACAGATCCTTCGCTTCCTACGATGAGGCATTCGCTCACGTTACCGGTCCGAGTCTCACGAATGACGTGCAGGTCTATTGGAATCAGGTCATGCTCGATGTGCTCTTCGAGTATCCGATTCATTCGGACCGGTCCCGGTTTTCGATTCATCCCGGCCTGGCGCGGCTCGGTTTGCACGAGATCACCGTGCTGCGTTTTTTGCCGCCCGATGGGGCGGTCCGCGCGTTCGAGTTCGCCGGCGATCCGGGCCTGGTCAGGCTGGATCCGCGCTGGCACCAAGCGGCCCTGCGCTTCGTCAAACTGGGCTTCTTTCA
>Ga0209802_1001933_pt1 | contig 14806 bp, 15 predicted proteins | sample GraSoiAngelo_129_FD_185886 | JGI IMG/M metagenome (GOLD analysis project Ga0209802, IMG submission 185886) | Grasslands soil microbial communities from the Angelo Coastal Reserve, California, USA - 14_0927_12_40cm (SPAdes) (version 2) | ecosystem: Environmental > Terrestrial > Soil > Grasslands ... | reverse complement strand
ATGCGATGGTCCAGCCTGCGTAAGAACAGGTAACCGTCGGAGAGGAGTTTATGCTCGCTCTGCGGCAAAATTTTTTTATCCTTTAACGCTTTGAGCGCCTGCAAGGTTTCTCTGCGTCTCAACTCGGGATGACGACAGCCGTGGGTGAGCTGGAGCATCTGGGTTAAGAACTCGATGTCCACCAGACCGCCGCGGCCTTTTTTGAGATTGAAACGGGTTTCGTCTTCACCCGCGAGCTCGCGTTCCATGCGCGTGCGCAGATGATGAATCTCGCCGACGCCTTTCGATGTTAGTCCCTGTCCGTAAGCAAAGTTCTCAGTGATTTTTTCAATTTCTTTCCCGAGGGCAGGGTCCCCCGCGACAGAGCGGGCCTTAATCAGCGCTTGTCGCTCCCACAAAAGAGAGCTGGTCTTGTGATACTCACGGAACGCGTCGAGTGAAGATACCAGCGGGCCAGCTTTGCCGGAAGGACGAAGCTGCATGTCGAGTTTATAAGCGATTCCTTCCTCGGTTGCTGCGGACAAGTAAGTGATGAGCTTCTGTCCCACTCGCACGTAGAACTCGTGAGCTCCCAGGATCCCTTTAGAACCGCCGCGGCTTTGCGCGTCGTCGTCGGCATCGTAGATGAAGACGAGATCAAGATCGGAGTTATAATCGAGCTCACGCCCTCCCATCTTTCCCATACCGAGGATGGCGAATCTCCCTTTGGGAATGGCGCCGAATCGCTCTTGTATCTCATCGATGGTGATCTGCAGGGCGCATTCCAGACAAGCCTCGGCAAGATTGGAGAGCTGGATCAGAACCGGCTCGAGCTCAATGGTGTCCCCGAGGTCGTGAAGCCCTATGCGAATGAACTCCTCAGTCTTGTAGCGCCGCAACGCATTGAGCTTGGCTTCCAGATCGTTTTGATCCTGCAACGCAGCGCGCAGTTCCCCGAGCATTTCATCCTTTGATTTTTCAAAACGGGTGAGATCGACCCGGATCAAAGTGTCGATCAATTCCGGACGATTCAAAAAAAGGTCGGTGAGGAACTGGCTGTCGGCGAATAAGGTGATCAACAGGCGCATCGTTTCCGGATTCTCCGCCAGGAGCGTGAGAAACCCGGTCCGGCCGCCGATCCGATGGCTAAAGCCAGAAAGATTTAGCAATGCACGGTCCGGAGCCGACGACTCGGCGATTTCAGTGATTAAAGCAGGACCCAAGGTGCGCATCACTTTGAGTCGCTTCGGGCTCGGAGGCGAATAGACTTCGCCCTCTCGCAGGGCGAGAAGATTCTCGTAAGCTTTGGCGGGATCGCTGAAGCCGATTTTGTCCAGCTCGCCGATAATCAGCTCGGGTCGGTCCAGATCGTTCCAGATGCTGCCGGCTTTTGCAGCCCCGTCGGCGATTTCTTTCTGCGCGCCGTAGAAGAGCCCGTCAAAAATGCTCCGCGCGGTGGTTGTGTGGGTACGGTGATCTTTCCAGAAGAGATCACGCGCAGTCTGTTTTTTGACTTGCGTATAGCCCAACCGGCGCGCCAAGGCTTGCTCTTCATCCTTTCCTTCTGGAATGGAGTGAACATGCCCTTCCTGAACCATTTGAACTTTATGCTCTACCTGGCGCAGAAAGCGATACGCGTCGCTCAGCTTGTCTTTGTCCTGAGCGGGAATAAACTTGTACTGCGCAAGCTGTGCCAATGCGCGCAGGGTGCTCGGCTCGCGGACGCGGGGTTCATAGCCGCCGTTGACCAGCTGCAGCGCCTGGGTAAAGAATTCTATCTCGCGGATTCCGCCGTATCCTAATTTGATATTTCTTTCTTTCTCATGCGGGTTCAGAAGTTCGTTCTCGATGCGCATTTTCAAGTGCCTGAGCTCGTCCACTGTCGTGTAGTCCAGATAGCGCCGATAGATAAAGGGCTCGATCTCTTTTAGAAAATTTGCCCCAAGTTCAAGATCTCCGGCCACCGGCCTGGCTTTGATCAACGCGGCCCTCTCCCAACACTGGCCCCACGACTCATAGTAGAGCATGGCGGAGTCGACGGACTGCACCAGCGGGCCGCTGACTCCCATTGGACGAAGCCGGAGGTCGATGCGAAAAACAAATCCATCTTCCGTTACCTGGCCCATGGCCTGAATGATTTTTTTTCCGACGCTAGTGAAAAATTCTCTCGGCGTGGCCGTCCTCTTGAGCCCCCCAGAACTTTCGCCCTCATCGTCCTCGTACAGAAAAGTCACATCGATATCGGAGCTGAAGTTAAGCTCACCGCCGCCGAGTTTGCCCATGCCCAGGATCACAAAGCGGTTAGGCGATTTCCCGCCCGGCAGCAGCAGAGGGCCGTAATCTTTTTCCACCTCATTCCGACAGTATTGATACGCCGCCTGAAGCGATGCCTCGGCGAACGCGGTTAGTTCCCGAACGGTTTCCTCCATCGTGACCGAAGGGAGGAGATCCCTCGCCCCGATGCGAAGATACTCACGCTGCTTGTGTTTTCGGAGCGCCGCGGAGAATTCATCGAGGGAGTTCGATTCGGCAAACGCGGGCTTTAGCTCGCGTAGATGCTGGTCAACCGTTTTCTGCGAGTTTCCGACCTGTCGCAGAAAAATGTCCGGCCAATTCTTTCCCTGATTAATCAAAACCTCGCTGAGATAGGCACTGCTGCCGAGGACGCGGAACAATGCCGACAGAAGAGCAGCCGGGATTTTGTTTATGGCTTTGGCGCCACTATTCTCAACAAGCCGAAGAAGATGATTCTCAGCCAGTGGAGGTAAAGGGCTTTCCTTAAGCAATCGCTCAATTTTTTTTCTTTGCTCGGCGGAGGAAAAGATCTTGCGCAAACGATTCACGATGTAAACTCGTCGAATGAAATAAAGCTATGGTGTCACCAGTAACTCATTAACTACCGAGGAGTAATAAAAAAGTTACCCTTCTATCACCGACTCTCTACCCTCAGCAGCTTTGTTAGAAAAATACCTTGGTAATTTACCACCTTATTTGACCGAACTTCCATCCTGTGAATTGGCACAGCGGTTGCGCTAGCAGCTGAATCGAAAGGAGGACAAGACAATGGCACAAAAAATATTGGTTGCACTTAAGAGAGGTGACCGAATCGAGGAGATCGTTCCTTACCTGGAGGAAGTCACTAAACCGGGCATGAGCGTCGTGTTCCTGATTCATCGTCCGATGAATCGGTTTAAATGGTTGCAAGCTTACTGCGGAATCATGGAGTGCGGGCTCGAGAAGACGCTGGCGATAAGAAGAATGGTTGAGAGCTACTCCGTGCAGATGCGTCGGCAATTAGCTCAACAGAAGGTGTTTCATACCTGTGAGGCTTTGCAGCGGCTGGGCGTGAAGATAGCTGTAGATGTTTATGCGGGTAGTCTGAGAAAGACCCTGAGGAGCCACGTGCTCAACGGAGATTCCCAACTTATTGTCATGCGGCCTGCGATTGGGCACCGAGTCATGAGTTTCCTACAGGGAACGGTTTCCATTTTCAGCGTGTTCAAACGGCCCTCTTCATCGTTTGTGTTCCTGCTTCATCCTGGGACACAACTTTCACCCCAACACACGGGCGATCTTTGATTCGTCTTATTTTAGGAAAGAGACAAAGCGCCACGTTGGAGGGAAAGATCACGGCCGAACAGATGTTGGTTCTAGTGAAAAGAAATGACCGGGTTGAGGAGCTCATCCCGTACGCACCGAAAGTCGCTCAACCCGGCGTGCGGGTCGTCTTCCTCGTCCCCTATCCCGTGAACTTTCGACCGTCGACTTTGGTTGCACCGGAGTAAGTAATTAATATACGGTAACACAAAGGCTACGGTCACTCCTCGTTGCGCGCAGCCTTTTAAGCCCGCTCAATAGGTTTTCTTTAACTCCAGAGACTTATGTTGATCAGTCTCTCGGTTAGCTGGACGGTATACGGTTTGCTCATTATTTTGTGGCTTTCATACGTCTAAACTCTGAGGGGAGGGTAATCCGATGAAAACATCTTTCTTGGCAGTTGCACTGCTGGCTTTGCTTGTCTTGGGCGCCCGCGACCTTCAGGCACAGGCATACGGCCCTTATTACTATGGTCCATATTGGGATCAAATGCAGTATCAGCAATATCAGCAGTATTTGCAGTACTTGCAACAATATGATCCGTACTACGAATTACATCTGATGCACTACCAGCTGTATTTACAGCAATACCAGCCGTATCAAATATACCAACCTTGCTGCTATTCACTGGGTGTCATCGTACCAGGATGGTCAAACTCGATTGGTCCGCGACCACAGGCCGTTATTAGCCCTCGCTCGCAAGCAACTAGAAGAAGGTAAAGACGCCCAGGGCCGTAGCTGGCCCGCCCGTGCTTGCTCCATAGTTGTGTTATGCGTCTTGCTGTCGGACCGGCCGGGGGCGCGTTTTGTTGTGCATTTGCGCTGACTTATGGATAGCTCGATCGTTGGTTGGACTACGTCGATCGTAAAAGAGTTACTTAGACCTGAAGATCAGGACAGAAAAACCCAACGGTACGCGATTTTCCCCGACGCGGAGATTAACATCTAGGTCCCGGCGAGAATGACTGTGGGTCACCATTTAACTCCATCTTTTTTGTCCAGAGCGTCCTGGAGATCGTGCAGGCGCTTAATGGCTCTCGCTCGGCATTTACAACATGCCAAGATAGAAAACGATACCTCGCGACATTCCGGACAATTCGCGTGCCTACAGAACAAACATTTCGTTCTGAGAAGAGGCCAGTCTAGCCGCTTGGCCATTAGCTGGCCTTACTATTTTGAATCTCATTACAGCTATCGTGAGTATGGGTTGTTATCATGGAAAATTGAGTCGGAGTTTGCTCCGCCTATTTGGAGCGCCCTAATCGTTCCTGTTTTGCGTTGAGCAACCGTCGCATTGCATGGAGTTCGCAATTGAGTCGCTGAATCTCTTCTGAGAGGTCTATTCTAACGTTTATGATCTCTTCCTCTTTCTGCTTTAGTTGGCATTCCAATTCGTAGATCCTTCTCTTGAGGGGTTCCTCCGATTCTATTTTTGCAGGTCCTCTTGTGTGCATACTGTTTTGCTAAAGTTCCGGGTGCCGGGAGTTGAACATTTCGGGCAATTCTAAAGTTCCGAAATTAAGGTTAGCTAGCTAGCGTCTCTATGCGAACACGGTGCCGGAAGCTAAAACCCGCTATCTTGTAATGAACTGGCGTCAATTGAGAAAATTTGGAACTAGCCAGGTAGGGGACGCTGCCAATTCTGACAACGGGCCTGACGCCATTGACAGAGAAGAAGAATTAGTGATCCGACATAGTTGCTCGATTCGAAACTGCCGGATGACCCCGCGTGTTTCTCTCACCGCGCGATTAGTGGCAAAGGAGGCAAGATGAATGTAACAATACGCCAGGCAGTCAGCGCAGATGCCGAAACTTGCGGCCGCATTATTTACGACGCTTTCAAAAACATCGCTGACCGCCACGGATTTCCGCCTCATTTCCCTACGCTGGAGACCGCCATCCAGCGCGCTAATTTCTCCATAACCCATCCCTCGATCTTTGGCGTCGTCGCTGAGAGCGATGATCAAATCATCGGCTCGAACTTCCTTGACGAACGCGATCCCATCCGTGGTCTCGGGCCTGTTACCGTTGACCCGCGGGTTCAGATACGCGGCATAGGGCGGCGCCTAATGGAAGCGGTGCTTGAACGTGATCGCGGTGCGGTCGGCGTCCGTCTGGTTCAGGATTCCTTCAACATGCTGTCTATATCCCTTTACGCTTCCCTCGGCTTTGGGGTGAAGGAGCCGCTTTTGCTGATGAGAGGCAAACCCAACGGCAAGCTTCCTCCAGGAATAGCAGTCAGGCCTCTTCAGAAAAAAGACCTCGGCGAGTGTGCGGCCCTATGCAGAAAGGTCCACGGATTCGAGCGATTCAACGAACTACAGGATGCGGTGACTACTTTAACTCCCGTCGTTGCTTTGCGTGAAGATCGTATCACTGCGTATGCTCTGGCCCTCAATTTGTGGCCGCGGAATCATGCTGTAGCCAACGACGAAGAAGATATGAAAGCGTTGCTGTTAGGTGCTGCGGCCATGAATTCAGAAGCACTGTCATTACTTTTGCCGGTGAGGCAAGCAAGCTTGTTTCGTTGGTGTTTAAGCCAGGGGTATCGAGCAGTCATGCCGATGACGCTGATGGCGCTGGGCGAGTATCGGGAACCCAACGGCTGTTATATCCCGTCGGTTCTTTACTAAACGCTGCTGAGCAACAGACTCAGGCGCGCACATCTGGTTTTAAACCTTCTCGTCCCTCCCACACTCCACACGAGAAAAGAGCAACTTTTTTATTACCATCAGGTAACGCGAGGTAAGATAAAGGTTACCTTCTTTAGGATCCCTCACTCTTCAGTCGAAATTCCGTAAAGGAATTTTCTCGACAATTCAGCACGTTCTTTGAGAGGTTCACGGGTTACTCGTTTTGGCGCGCTCATTGCTCTACCAGCGTTTAGCGAACTGCCGGGAGGACGGCCGATAGGGGATGGCCGATGATGGCTCTTCCAAGGGAAAATGAGGACGCGCTGAAATCGCTGAGCGAGGGCAGGTGCGACCTGGTTTTTTGGTAAAAGATTTGCGGCTGTTTCCTGATGATCCAAGTTTCGCAAACGAATCGTATTGATCCAAATTTTGCGAATAAAATTTTCTTGACGGGTTTTTCCGGTGTGATATGTGTCGCGGCGTAAAGCCTCCCCTATCATTGAAAAGGCTTCTAGTGTGATCTGAGGCCGACGTAGAAACGCAAAACGTTTCTCGGAGGGGGAAAATGCACAGAAGAGGTTAAGGCCAGCCACTCAGGCGATTTATCACGCGAGTGCGCTGGCTTTTTTGTTGTACGGGTTGGGAAACAGATTAGTGTCCCAACTCACGTCGGGATGCTTGCGTCAATACCGAATGGGAGGCTTGCGCAAAACTACGTGAACACATTGGTAGCGAGACCACGCGAGCCTTCTCGACGGACGAGAGGAGCAGGATTAACAAAGGCTCCGTAACAAGGAGGTTTATATGTCTAAGTTTCTTATGCAGGGGTCTTTTACCAGGGACGGTATTGCAGGCCTTACCAAAGAAGGGGGAACTAAGCGACGGCAAGCGGTACAGCAGTTCTTCGGTACCGTCGGCGGTAAATTGGAAACGTTATATTTCGCTTTTGGCGACACTGACGTTTTTGCGGTCGTCGATTTCCCCGACAACGTGAGCGCCGCGGCGGTTTCACTGGCCGCTAATGCTGCCGGAGCTATTCATGTCAAAGCGACGGCACTCATTACCCCGGAAGAGATGGACCAGGCCGTACAAAAAAGCGAAGGCCTTCGCCCACCGGGCGCGTGAGAAGGCACAAGCATTACAACGGCAGTGACAAAACATCGTGGGGAGCAACTGGCGATTGAAGCGGTCACTTAGTAGCTAAACTTAGCGAAAGGGTGGGGACTGGCAGCGAGTTCCCACCCCTAGCGAAATTCTCAGGAGGCACAGATGAACTACTCTAAGCAGATTGCATGGGCCGTGATGCTCGGTATTATGAGTGTGGCAACTCCACCCATCTGGGCGCAAAGCGGAGTTCATACAGAAGGCACCGGTCATAGAATGCTTACACCGGGGGATCTTACCTGGGTTGAGGTCCCGTCACTACCACTTGGCGCCAAACTTGCGCTCATAGAAGGTCCGCTGAATGAGCCTGTGCCATTTACATTTCGCCTGCAATTTCCCGCCAACTACCAAATACCTGCACACTGGCATCCGGCGGTTGAGCGGGTGACCGTGATCTCGGGTACCGTGAACATGGGAATCGGAGACAAGTTGGATACGCAAAAGACCAAACCTTTAGGTCCTGGCAGTATGGCGATCATGCAGTCCAAGACCAATCACTTCGTGTGGACTAAAGAGGAAGCCGTTGTTCAACTTAACGGAACGGGGCCATGGGGCATCACATATGTTAACCCTGCCGATGACCCCAGAAAGAAATAACGCCTTAGGCAAAGCGAGCGGGGCTTGAAAACGCAGGCGCCGCGACGTTCGCGCGAATGACGCTAAGGAGGATAGCTGTCATGCCGATCATCACAATCTATCAAGGCGCTTCTGGAGAAGGTCAGGAATTGGCCGAAACTGTGGCCGAGGCTCTTGGCTACCGTTGTGTCGGGCGCGAGGTGCTCGTTGAGGCGAGCCGGCGCTATGGGATACCCGAAGCAAAACTCAACGAGATCGTCGAGAAAGGCCCGCACTGGTGGGAGCGTCTGCTGCAGGATCTGCGGCCCTACCGGATCGCTCTTCAAGCTACGCTGTGCGAACTGGCTCACGACGGAAAGGTGGTTTACCACGGCCACTTAGGTCATGAGCTTTTGCCCGGTATCGGGCATGTGCTGAAAGTACTCTTGACCGCGCCAATCGAATTTCGCATCGAACAAATTCGGGCACGGCAAAGTCTGACTGATATCGCGGCGCGCCATTATATAGAAGAGATCGATAAGGCGCGCAGCCGGCGGCTCATGGCGATGTTCGGCACGGATTGGCGCGATCCTAATCGTTATGACCTTATTCTCAATATGAGCAAGATGCGCCGAGAGGGGGCCAAGCGTGTGATCATAGAGGCAGCGAAGCTCGAAGAGTATCAGCCCACTCCCGCATCCGATCAGGCTTTCAACGACGGCGCTCTTGGTTCCCGGGTCCATGCCACGTTATTAGCATCGCCCGATTTACGAGGATCGGCTTTCGAAGTTCATGCCCAGGGTGGCCATATTCACATCAAGGGTAGAGTAAACCAAGGATTGGAAGAAGAAGTCGTAAAGCTAGTGAAAAACGTACCGGGTGTGAACAAGGTGACATCCGATCTTTATTCCGTTCCGCCGGACGCGTTTTTTGGTCCCTGAGCGACGGGGAATCAATCGCACTCTGTTTTTCTTTGCCGTGGCGGGCTGAGCAATGAAATACTTCATTTATTCAGGAGGACGAGGTGCTATCGAGGTTGGGTCGAAGTAAATCGAAGTACAATCCGATCTAGAAAGAAGGGAACGACAATATGAAAGTCATTCACTACAAAGACCGACCGCTTTTGGAGTTTCCTGATGAGCCGTGGCGCCAGTCTTTGCGGTTGGCGGTGAACCGATCCGCCGGGTCGAATTGTTTGTCTGTCTGGTTAGCTGAAATGGGAGATCATCACCGAACACCGTTGCATTGGCACGATACTGAAGAAGTACTGGTCTTCCTCGAAGTCGATGGCGACGGGTTCGCGCGTGTCGGCGACGAGGAACATAAGATCGAAACCCAGACTAGCGTAGTTGTTCCGGCTGGCACCATTCACGCCTTTGGGCTGCGTAACGGAAGAATGCTGAAGTCGGTTTCTATTCTCCCCGACGCTGACGCCGTGCCTGGGCACAGACTCTTGGAGAAGGGCGAAGAGAGCTTTGAGATGCCAGAGCCGAAAAAGAAGTGAGCAAAGACCATTGGTGCAACCGGGACGAACTCGGGATGCTGATCGAGCTCGGTGTAGTGACAGCGTCTCAGGGTTCTCGCTAATCCTAGGCTTGAGAATGAAACCAGCTAGGTCCGGAGATCTGCATTCGCTTGTAATTGCTTTGCGGTAGGTCAGAGTGGTAACACAATGCGGCGCTTTGCCCGCGATACACAAAGGAAGGAGGTAGACAATGGCACGAATTCGGCACATCGCGATCGCCACACGGGACCCGGAGGCGACGAAGCGGTTCTACATCGAGGGCCTCGGCTTGAAAGAGGTGGGTAAAGTCAACTCCCCGACCTCTGAGGGCTATTACCTGAGCGACGGCCACGTAAACCTCGCGATCCTGAAGTTCAAATACGACGATCCCGCGACCACAGAGGGCACGCTCAGGTACACCGGCATCCACCACTTCGGTGTCGAAATCGAGGACATGGAAGAGGCAAGGACACGGATCGAGAAGGCGGGTGCCGTGCACCGCCCTTACCCCGGAACCGAAGAGATGGCGAAGCGAGGCAACGTCGAGGTCAAGTTCACGGGGCCGGACGGCGTGACGATCGACCTTTCCGAGCACGGCTGGCTCGGCACCAAGTAAATGGCCACTGCGCGGTGGGCTCCCATGTTGCCGGCTGCGGTGAAGCACAGATCATTGCGAGACCTCTATTGGGCGAAGTAATCGTCGGCACAACGGGCGCGAGTTCCTGGCCGCCGCCGACCACTTACCCGAACCGGCCGCGAATGAGGTCAAGGCAAAGCCACTAGTGTTGTGTAACATTGATTTCAGTAGTACTATATGAAGCATGCAATCTGTCTTGAGTCTTACCAAAGAGGAGCGCCGCGCGTTGGTGTCGTTGACGCGGTCGCGGGTTTCGCCCGCGGCCGATGTCAAGCGTGCGCGGTTGATGATCATGCTGGATGATGGGTTGAGCTGGAAGAGCATCAGTAAACAGCTGCCGTGCTCGCCAGACTACATTAATCGGTGGCGACGGCGTTTTGATGAGGATCGGCTTGGCGGGCTCTATGCTCGGCATCGGGGCCGTGCACCGGCAAAGAACGAGGCGAAGCTCGAAGCGCGGATTTTGGCCTGGACTCAGAACAGACCTGACGACGGCTCGACGCACTGGTCGAGTCGTAAGTTGGGTAAGGCGCTCGGCATATCGCATATGATGGTAGCGCGAGTATGGGTCAAGCATGGCTTGAGACCTCATCGACTTGAGCGCTACATGGCATCGAACGACCCGAAGTTTGAGGTTAAGGCCGCCGACATTATCGGGCTGTATCTCAATCCGCCTTCCCATGCGGTCGTTTTTTGTGTGGACGAAAAGACGGCGATTCAGGCACTTGACCGCCTTGATCCAGTGCTGCCGCTGTCGCCCGGAAGGGCCGAACGTCACGGCTTTGAGTATTGCCGCCACGGTACGCTCTCTTTGTACGCGGCCTTTAACACTAAGGACGGTAGCGTGCTCGGCAAAACCGCAGCGCGACACACCAGCGCAGAGTTTGTGGCCTTTCTTGCCGACATCGTCGCCCATCAACCCAAAAGCAAAGAGATCCACGTCATTTGTGATAATCTCTCAGCACACAAGACTGCTCGGGTTAAACAGTTCCTCGCGGATCACCCCAAAGTTTCTCTCCATTACACGCCCACTTATTCCTCCTGGCTCAACCAGGTCGAACTGTGGTTTGCCAAAATCGAGCGTGATGTCATTACCCGCGGCATTTTTACTTCTGTGACCGATCTCAAACGAAAACTCATGCACTACATCCGCCAGTACAACAAAACACCCAAACCGGTAAAATGGACCTACCGAAATCCCAATAACCGTATCACTACGGATTCAAATGTTACGGTCCACTAGTATGCTGTTTCTGGGGCGAAAAACAGATTTGATCTGTAGATAGGATCAGGAGCATTCTTCTAAGGCAGTTACAATCGTATTGAACGCTTCTATAATGGAGAGTTATTGCCGAAGGGTTGGTGCCCTTCACTTTAAAGTTTCCTCCTTGATAATCTCTTCTCTAATTCCCGACCCACCTCTAATCGGAGAAATGTCTGTCTTTCTGACAAAACCGTTGGGCTTATCCATGCGGGAGATAACAAAGGCCTCTGTCGTGGTGAACCCCACAACATTTAGCCTCATTCCCTTGGCAATTGGGAAGCGTTTTCCTTCCTGGGTAATGAGGCTTGTGTCCACTATCGTCTCGTAGACCTCAACCTTATTAAGAAAGGTCACCTCATCAATACTCCCAGACCGCGCATCAAGCGGAAACAGCGAGATCAAAATAATAAGGCACGGTATCAAAGATTTTCTCTTGGTAGTGCGTCGGGCTTCCATTCTTTCACCCACTTTTCCAACCGCGGCGCCGCATCCTCAGACGTGAGTTCCACTCGCGCCACGTGTTGCAAATCGAGCCAGCTTTGATCGGCGGGTAGAATATTTTGAGGATCTTGACTAATTATTTGCTTACGCATTACTTTTTTTACTATATCTTTCTATCCTATGTAACTCTAGAAGGCCTACCGCTTCACGCTAACCGGGACCGGCTCCTTTTGAGCCTGAGGCTAGATGGCTCAGTGACTCTTTTCCGATGGCTTCGTCATCGCGGGAATGCCGCTCACAGTGTTCTGTACCGCGCGGATTAACCACTCTCCGTCTTGTTTGACAGTGACCATGGTGATGATTCCCTTGAAGCCCTTAGCCTCCTCGCCCGACGGCGTGCGGCCGAATTCTCAAAAAAGGCTGCCTTGACGGTGATTACTTATCCACTGTTTTCCCGACTGCAGCGCGTACTCTTCGGCGTCACGTTGAGTTGTGAAGCCATTTGAATCTTGTAGCTTTTCTTCCTGCCGCCCGCCTGCCCATGAAATATGAGTATGGGGCCGCCAAACTCCTTCCTCGTTCTTCGCCGTGCCTGTGACCTTATAGCCGTGATACAAGATTTGCTTCATGTAAAGAGCCACTTATGGTTAAAGCGAACGCTATTTTCTTGAACGCAAATGGAGGGCGAAAGCGTGAACGACGGAAGTCCGACAGAGAGCGCTTCACAAAAACTCAGGCAATCTTGCGACCGTAGCATCTTCGGCGATTATGATTGTTAACGGCTTTCGAATGAAACTTTCGCTGCGCCTCCTTCCAGGACAACAGCCCCTGACGTATGTAATTTGGGTCTAGCCGTAAGGCCTCACAGATATTCTCAAAAGAAAATAACCAATCGCTATTTTTCTCCAGAATCCACTCTTCCTCCTCTTGAAATAGCTTTTTTCCCTTCTCATCCTCTGCAAGGACATACTTCTGGAAATACTCGACAGCATCTGCCAGGACCGCCAGCATGAGCCCCTCCTCTCCCTCCTGGATGTTTTTCCGAAGCAGTCTCTCGAGAAGTCCACTGTCCGTAGGGTCTCTAAAAACCAATGAGTTGTTCATAAGAGAATTCATTAGTCTTTTTATCAGTATGGGCCAGTCTTTGGGTGTTGAGTATTACTGGATGTGTTTCCAGCAACAACTCATCAGTCGCGTTTATCGGAATTATGATGGTGCCATGGCTTCTGCCTAGTGGCTCGTTCTATAAAGCAACGCGAATGCCGAACCGAAACTGGGCTAAGAGTGCAGGAATTGGCCCGAAAGTCCAAGAAAGTCCTACGTACCTAGGTGCGTAAATGCCGTGAGGCTAGGTATGATGACGGTAATAGGGCGGTTTAGCCTAATAAGATTGCATTTAGTTAGAGAATAGAAGCCGAAGGCAACTCCCCAATTTGCGGATCCTCAGGCCCGAGCACTGCGTTGGGGTCCATCACGATGCCACTAAGCCCATCGCGAACGCGTTGGGATCGAGAAGGTTGTCGGATTCTTCCAAACTTTCTTCTCTGCGCCAGAAAACATCGAGCGGCTTTGTCGCGATTGATGCGCGCAGTTCGGCTTTCAGACGCAAGTCTGTGTCGTCCTAGCGACCCAGATTCACCGCCACTTCGCGCCCGTTTAGAAGCAGGCGCGGCACCACCTCTACAGGCTGCCGCAGAGTGTTAGTCGCGTAGCAGGAGCGCTCCATGAATGCCAGAAGCTTAACCACCCGCTCCTCTTTCTCTGGACTTTGCAGATCGAGCTGATAGGTGAATCGTTTGCAGGCCGAAGGAACGTCGGCGAGGCCGAATTTGCCCCTCTGATCGAATTCCCCTTTTACCGTTAACTCCGCCTTTTCGATCCGGACATTCAGGTACGACGCACACTGCGTCAGTTGGCTCAACAGTCAAAGTCCCACGGAGGCGACCAGATACTGCAACGGTGCCGGGCCCTTGCCCGAACCTCCCCTCTCGGCCGGCTCGTCGCAGGCGATCGTGTAACCGCCGGGTACCTGCGCTTCTTTGTAATGATCCTTGATCAAGCGGATCTTCGCCTGGTGGGTGGTGACCGCCTTTTCCGGATCTTTCAGGAAAGCTTGCCGACGCTGCTCAAAGATCTCCTTGTGATGCTGATAGTCGATCGTACAACAGCTTTCTTCCTCCTTGTCCATTTAGCTCACCTCGCTCAGTGTTTCTCAGTCAGAATACCAAATCAGAGCCGCCGAAGCGTATGACAACCTCGGATAGATTGTATTCTCCTTGCTACCCCTGCGGCCATACGAGAATCCAGAGTTAAAAGTCCTATCCTGCTAATGATCGATCTCCAATGCGCCAGAGATAGATCGTGCTACGCGATCTAAAAAACTCCCGACCCTTTTAATCTATGCGGGTTTAATTCCCCGCAGCTTGCTACGTAAGAGCTAACCCCAGACCTCTAAAGCTGTCATTCCCCAATGCTTCTTCTATCAGGAATCCAGACGAAACTGTGACTGGACCCCCCGATAAAAACGTTCGGGGGTGACGCCGTGGCTCACCGCTGTTCTTGGTCTCGCGAGCACCCCATCACTGATCTAGGAGCCGCACGCGCTCGACGTGGTGCGAGATCGCATCGGTGATCTGCCTTGTGTCGGCGCTCAACTCAACTGGGCGGTTCTGTTGACTCGGGTGGATCCCTGCGAGCGTGCCCGAGTGATAGGCGATCTTCTGGTCGGTGAACTTGAGGCCGTTCGCCGTTGAGATGACCACGATCCGTTCGTGTGACCGAATCACCTTTCGCTTGACGAGCTTACGCAGCGCGGCCAGTCCCACGCCCGTGTGAGGGCAATTGAACATTCCAGTGCGGTCGGCACGGGCGGTTTCTTCGATGAGCTCTAGCTCCGAAGCCTGCTTCACCACGCCGTCGAAACGTTGCAAGGTCGCTATGGCCTTCCGAATGCTGACTGGATTGCCGATCTGAATCGCGCTCGCGAGCGTCTCGCGTGCCGTGACGGGCTCGAAGTGCTCGAAGTTTTTCAA
>Ga0209802_1001930_pt1 | contig 14813 bp, 8 predicted proteins | sample GraSoiAngelo_129_FD_185886 | JGI IMG/M metagenome (GOLD analysis project Ga0209802, IMG submission 185886) | Grasslands soil microbial communities from the Angelo Coastal Reserve, California, USA - 14_0927_12_40cm (SPAdes) (version 2) | ecosystem: Environmental > Terrestrial > Soil > Grasslands ... | reverse complement strand
CTCCGAGTGGCCCTTCGAATCTCGCAATGTTGAAAGACTCATTGCGATCCTTCTAGCCATCTTCGCGGCCCTGCTAGCTAGACTTCTTCAGCTGCTTTAGGGAGAGTCTATGAGGTAGGATGGTTAGAATAGCGGATTCTTGAGTTTGTATCCTCTGACGAGTTCAGGCAGCCATTCAGGGTGGTTTGTTAGACCGTATTTCTCGTCGAGTTCCGACTCCTTTCTCTTGGCAGAGGAGACGGGTTCTGATAGAATCTTGGACAACTCCTCAAAGTAGCTTGCAAAATCTGGCGGTGCTATCATCTCAAGTGTCCGTGCTGCACTTGTTGGGGCAGGTAGAACCTTCTAGACGAATCATTTCACCCTCCGAATGTGTGGCTCAGATCCACTTGGTCCGTATCTTGAGTGTCTGGTAGTGCTGGTCGTCCGTTACGACGTACTGGGCGTCTCCCATTTTTACCGGTGATGCTATGAGGGCATCTGCGATGGGGACGTCCTGGTGGGACAAGAGTAGCCTTCCTGCAGTTAGTGCCATCTCCTCTGTGATCGGTATCACCTTCATGCCTCTCTCCTTGAGCAGGTTGAGTCTCAGCTCGGCTGCGGACTCTCCTATTCTGGCGCCTGCAATCTTGAGGAATTCAGTCGACACCACGGATGGAGCGACGAGGCGACCTGCAAGTTCGCGGGTAATTGTTTCTTCAATGCGCGCCTTCAATTCCTTAGTAGGAGGAAACTGTAGTGTCAGGAGAAGGCGCGTATCTGCTACGGCAGTCATCGCCAGTTCTTTCTGAGGGTTTCTAGCTCTCGCAGGATCCGCTTGTACTCGTCTTCTCCCACGACCTTTCCAGCTTCGAGAGGCAAGGCGGGCTTGAGTAGAATCGCGTTGTCTCTCTCTTCCACTTCGAGCACCGACCCCTCGTGAAGATGGAACTTCTCTCTCAGATCAACTGGAATGGTCACTTGGCCCTTGTGCTTGACCTTGACGTTGGACAACTCTTGTCTGGTACTACTAGAACAAAGTCGAACTTAAGCGTTATGCGACACGTCATGTCTTATCATTTCAGTGTAGGTTTGCACGTTAAAGTCGCTTTCGCACGACCACATGCCAGCCAGCGTCGCGGTGTGACCTGAAACCATTCTTATGATACATCGACAAAGCGCCGGGAAAGTTGTCGGCGGCTGAGGCCGCTTTCTTGACTGGATATGCTTCAACATACTCTAGACCTTCCTTGGAAAACCATTCGCAGGCGGCGTTCAACAGACCGGACGCTACTCCTTTACCACGGTGCGAGGGGGCTATAGCTCGATTGCTCAGTCGTCGCTTCTTTCTCGAGATGAAACTTCGTTTTCGTTCTTGCCTAAGTTTGCCTTATGCCGATTCCAATGGAGCGTGAGAGGAAAGCAGGCAATAGTCGAGCCGATAAGCGCGACAGCGTCGCTGATTATGACGGTTATTAGTTGAGCTGGTTCATAGGCTAGAGGCCCAGCGTAGGGTATCGATCCTACAGTCAATAGGAGACCGGGCTGGCATGGTGGCCCACCTAGCTCGTAACTTGCATCCTTTGCTGAATTACTCACATCAATCCTAGAGAGGATCTTTGCGACATGAGTCCCTTGGAATGTAATGTTCTGGAATGTGATGGTGACGCCTGTCTCGTTCGCCTCGACTTGATTTTGATATTCCAGCCCGGTGAAGCCGTCGATTTGGTATAAGTATTGACTGACCGGATTGCTTCCGGGCGGCGGATAATTTTCAAAAAACCGGGTAAGATTGTTGTTGTCGCTCCGGTAGGATTTTGTCTCATAGGCTGTAGAGCCTTGATGCATGACCAGTTGCATCTCGGAATAGAAGGGAGGCCCAACAACCTGTGCGGCTCCACTTACGTCGAACCAAACGGGTCCGAGGATCACTGCGCAGTTGAACCCGGTGTTGGCGTACGCGAATGCTGGCCAAAATGCGTAAGAGTTCGCGATAATCAGTCCGATTCCGAAGACCGCCACGTACCGCTTCCAGTACACCCGGTGCAAGACCCGGCTCGGTTGAGCAAGCCTAATCATTTGTGTACTTCTCCGCAGCCTTTCGCAGCAGCTCCAACTCGAAGCTCGTTTTAGATTCCCGCTGTTCGCTGCGAGATCTAAGGATAAGTAATCTTCACGCCGTCTATGCGAGCACACTTCATCGTAACATGTCCCGTTTAACCTCCCATGTTTCGCTTGAACTTCCGAATAGGATGCGACTTTTCGACCGCAAACCACTCTCCACTGCACTTGTTCGGGCATGAAGAACCTTCAGAACGTGAGTACGTTTTTGATTTTACACCAGTTTGACCTCACTCCGCATGACACTCTAGACACCCTAGATTTCAAACCGCATTGGAGGGCCGAGGTCTACGACCAGTTGAGAGACTGAGAATCTCCTGTTCTAGAATGGTGCTCAGCAGGTATTGGATTAAGCCGGGGGTTTTGTCTTCCGTCGACGAGCGACTACAACGACAGCGGAAACGATGACGATTGTGCCGATGATCCCTCCAATTATCTCGTAGAAGAGCGTTTGATCTATTCCGAGAATGGTGGGAGCGTTTGGAGTCTGTTGTGGAGCGGAGAGCTGAATGTCGATCTTGACTGGGCTGTGGAATGTGAATGTGAAGTAGATGAAATAGGCTGAAGAGTTGCTTGTTATCCTAACTCCAGAGTTTAGCTTGTTATTGTCGACAAAGACGTGCATGTCGTCAATGTTGGGAATCTCAGACTTTGGAACAGTCACGTTCGCATATCCGTGCCCACCCTGGGTCCCATCAGCCTCAATGTGCAACGTGTTTCCAGCGATCTTTACATTGGACAGGGTCGCGTTGCTCACGACACCACAAGACTCGTTATGGCCACAACTGACTGTCGAGGTGGACGGTTCAATCACGGTGATAGTGAATGTTGCGGTGCTAGATGATTGGCCGGCTGGCGATCCATGGATCGTTACGGTATACGTTCCGGGCGGGAGCATAGCGGTCGTCATGATAGTCATTGTTGAGGTCGCTCCTAGTGCTGTTGGAGTAATACTCGCGGGAGAGAAAGAGAGTGAGCCGCACGGGCTCGTGGTTGACTGGCATACTACCGGGTCTGGAGTGATAGAGCTCACTATCATTTGCACCTGTTGACCAGTGCCGCTTGTCAGCGTGGCAGTGACTGTGGCAGATGTTGCGGACCCTTGGACAATGGATGCGCTGGTCGGGTTCACGGACAACGAATAGTCGAACGGCTGAGTCGGCGATACAACGATCAGGGTCAGATGGGTCGATTGAGCGCCCGTAATGGTCCCGCAGCAGATTGTCAGATCGTAAGTGCCCAGTATCGCGGTGGTGCTCACCGAGAAGGAGATTGTGACTGTACAGTTGGGGTTGCAAGGATCGTTCGAGTAGTTCGGAGTAATACCATCGCCCACGGACAACCCGTTTGTAACGGCAAGTCCCACTGCACGTCCCGATCCGCTCACCACTGTGAGAGTAATCATGGTCGGCCGGCTAGTCGATCCCTGCGTGACGGTAAGACTGCTTGGAGATGGAGTAGACACGCTGACAAGGTAGGCGACATTAACAGTGAGCGTCATTTGAGTTGTCCGGGTTACTCCGCCACCCGTGGCTTGAATGTCCACGGTTACGGTTCCAAGTGTGGCCGTGAGGGTCGCACTGAACCCTAGTGCTTCGGTGCAAGTTGGGATGCAGTTCGTGGACCCGGGTGGCAGGGTGAGGAATTGTGCGGTTACTCCGTTGGGAAGAGTTGAAGTGATTGAAAACGTGACCGGGGCTGACGAACCGCTTGTCAGCGTCGCTGTGATCTCTTCCGCGACAGAGGGGCTAATTGATCCCTGGTCGATCGTTAGGCTGGGCATCGATGGACCGGAGAGTGAAAAGTCGAAAGGTACCGTCGAGGCTGTGACGTGGATTATCAGTACGTTGCTTGTGCTTGACGAGTGAGACGCATCACCACCGTACTGGGCGCTGATAGACCCCGTTCCTGCCATTGCCCCGGTAAACGTCACACTGCAAGTGCCCGCCGTTAGAATGCAACTACCAGAGCTCAAAGATCCTCCCGTGGTTCCGGCCATGAAAGTGAAGGTCACTGTACCACCAGGAACGTTCGACATTGCAGTTGTGTCAGTGACGATAACAGTAACAGCGGCGTTGCAGCTGTTCGCGCCAGACTGTATAGTGCAGCTCACGCTGCCAACACTGGTCAACGTGTTGTCCTTGACAAATGGGACAATCACCGTAACAGTAGTGGAGGCCCCTGACAACGTCGCACCCACAGGACTACCAGTCGCCGTAAACATGTAAGTCCCAGCAGCCACAGAAGAGTCAACGTTGATCATCAAATCACTGCCAGAACCCCCAGAGGTAGGGGTGACAGGATTCGGCGAGAATCCTCCACATGTAATCCCAGCCGGAAGACCCGCACAGGCCAACGTAACAGGCTGAGCAGTACCACCAGTTAACGAAGCAGTAATCGAGACTGCACCCGACGTGCCAGCCGGGATAGTGACTGGACTGTTGTTGAAGAGCGAATAGTCGAAAGGAGGCGGACCGGAGGATGCTGAGAACTTCCAAGTATCACCCAATGGTGCTCCATTGACGGCTTGCCCGCCGAAGAGGACTATGTAGCTATCAGCAATGTCATAAGCCATCGCTCCTTCGAATCGTGGGGAAGGGCCACTGCCTGCTGTAATGTTGGTCCATGAGCCGCTGACGAACTTCCAGGTATCGCCTAACATTGCGCCGTTGCTGCGCTGCCCACCGAACAGAATAACATAGTTATCGGCAACGTCAAAAGCCATCGGAGCGAAGAACCGTGATGAGGGGCCGCTACTGGATGTAATGTTCGTCCATGAGCCACCGACGAACTTCCAAGTATCACTGACAAAAGTGTAAGAGCTGCTAACTCCCCCGAAGAGAGCGACGTAGCCATCGGCAGCATCAAAGGACATCGACGCACCTCTACGTGGAGAAGGACTACTGGAAGGCGTAATATTTGTCCATGAACCGCCGACAAACTTCCAAGTATCGCTCAACACACTAGCACCGCCCGTTCCTCCGCCGAAAAGGATCACATAGCCATCAGTAGGATCATTAACCATCGATACACCATCCCGGGGGGAGGGGCTAACACCCGGCGTGATGTCAGTCCATGAGCCACCGAGAAACTTCCAAGTATCACCGATGGGATAGCAACATGTTCCACCTATACCACCCGATCCGCCAAAGAGGATGACATAGCCATCAGCGGAATCGTAAACCATCGATGGTTCATATCGTGGGGAGGGGTGGCCAGCTGAGGTAATGTTTGTCCAAGTGCCACCGCTAAACTTCCAAGTATCTGCCAGCACTCCAGCGAGGTTAGGAGTCTTCTGTCCGCCGAAGAGTACTACATAGCCATCAGCGGCATCGTAGATCATGGACGCCGTGTACCGCGCAGGGGGGCTGCTGCCGGGCGTAATGTTTGTCCATTGACCGGACGCTGAAACGATCACACTTAGAGTAGTCGCGGTTGTAGTAGCACCCAAGGGCGAGCCGGTCACCTGAAGACTGTGTGAGCCCACAGCGGCGGAGGACGCAACACTGATCGTCAGAGTGCTAGTTGCGCCAGTCGAAGACGGAGTCACGGAAGCTGGACTAAACGAGGTGCAAGTAATACCTGTCGGCAGAGGAGTGACACATGATGGCGTGACAGGCTGAGTCGTGCCAGAAGTCAATGATGTCGTGATAGTCACGGTGCCAGAACTACCTGCTACGATGCTAACGGGTCCATTGTTGGACAAGGAATAGTCAAAGCCGGCAGGGGCACTCCATGTCCACGTATCGTTTAGCGTAACAGAATTGGAGTTCCCACCGAAGAGGACTACGTATCGATCAGCATCATCATAACTCGAACCCGCGACGCTCCTCGGGGCTGGGCTGAGATCCGTCGGAATGTTAGTCCAGACTCCTCCCGAGAGCTCCCACGTGTCACCGAAGTCGCCCGTCAAGAAGTTGTTACCGCCGAAAAGGAGCACGTAGCGGTCGGCCGAGTCATAGCTCATTGTAGATACCGTGCGCGGCGTGGGGCTGACCGATCCAGTGATGTTCGTCCAAGTACCTCCGACAAACTTCCACGTGTCACCGTAAATAGTGTAACCCCCAGGTCCGCTAGGATTGTTGTTGTTGTCTCCTCCGAAGAGAACAACATAACCGTCTTTCGCATCGTACGCCATAGCCGGCTCTTCGCGGCCAGGAGGCTGAACAATAGTGACGATTTTGGTCCAAACTCCTCCGTGGAACTCCCAAGTATCGCTGAGCCCCTGGTTCGTCGTTAGAGAAGCGTTAGAGCCGCCAAAGAGGACGATGCGCTGGTCGGCGGCATCGTAGGTCATAGATGAGTGATACCGGCCAACGGGGCATGTTGCGGTTGTGCAACTGATCTTCGTCCAAACGCCTCCTTGGAATTTCCAAAATCCCGCACCAAAAGCAAGGAGATAGCCATCCGACGCATCATACGCCAACGGAATAGGAGCCCCCGACCCGCCCGGATATCCGGCAGTAGAAGTGATGTTGGTCCAAACCCCGCCTTGGAATTTCCAAGTGTCATTGATGTATTCGATGGGAAAACCGGAGCTGATTTGTCCACCAACCAAGATGACATACCCGTCAGCTGCATCGTACGCCATGGATGCCCAAAATCTGGGAGATGGTCCCTTCGAATTCGGAAGTGGTGTCCAGGACCTGAGCCCTTGCTGACTCCAGGTCCAAGTTTCACTTAGCCCAACACTAGATTGTGTTCCCCCGAATAGTACTGCGTACCCGTCCGCCGTGTCGTAAGTTATCACTCCGTTCGATCTGGGAGATGGAGTGGAGGTTACCGAAGCAAAAAACCATGCTCCTGCCAAGAATCTCCAAGTGTCACCCAGGAAGCCTGTTGATCCGTTCACCCCGCCGAAGAGGAGAATGTAGCTATCACCAGCATCCCACGTCATGTAAGGATAGATTCGAGGTGTCGGTCCGAAGCTTGTGGTGATGTTTGTCCATGAGCCTCCAACGAACTTCCAGGTATCACCCATGGACCCTGTGAACGGAAACGATACCGGGAGGATCTTGATCCCTCCGAACAGGACAGCATATCCGTCCACCGCATCATATGCGATTCCTGAGAGCACGCGCGGCCCTGGACCAGTGGTTGTCGTTATGTTAGTCCACACTCCAGCCTGATATTCCCATGTGTCACTGAAACCCACACGGGTCGAGATGTTCTTGCAGCAACCCCCGTAAAGTAGTACGTAGCCATCCGCAGCGTCGTAAGTCATGTCTGCGAGGGCTCTAGGGGGAGGGCTGCTTGTTGTGGAAATTGTTGTCCATGTGCCTCCTTGGAATTTCCATGTATTTCCATTCGTGAGCAAAAGTAGGTAGCCATCAGATGTATCATAAGTCATTGTCGGGTAGCAATCAGCCGAGGGGCCTGGGACTGTGATGTTCGTCCAAGCTCCACCTAAAAACTGCCATGTATCCCCATAGCAAGTCGGGGTCGACCCCGCATCTGAGGCTCCACCAAACAGAACCACATAACCATCCGCAACATCGTAGGCCATTGAGGCTCCCACCCTTGGAGAGGGCCCAGGAATGGAGGATGTGGAAAGGACTGTCCACGTTCCAGAGGCAAACTTCCATGAGGAGTCATCAAGACTGAACAAGAACACATAGCCGTCTTTGGCGTCAAACGTGAGTGTTGAACCGAACTGGGCTGAGGGACCCGAGGTAGCGGTAATATTTGTCCAAGATCCACTCGAGAATTTCCACGTGTCCTTTAGTGGTGCTCCCAAATTGCTACCGGTAAGTATGGAGTCTCCTCCGAACAGAACTAGATAGTTGTCGGTTGTCAATGAGTCATAAGCCATGGCGCCGAGCGCGCGCGGTCCCGGATTAGTGGTGAGCGAGAGACTTGACCATGAACCCCCTGAAAACGTCCAGGTGTCGCTAAGTAGTGAAGTCTGATCTGCCCCTCCATACAACAGAAGGTATCCATCGGAAGTATCGTACTCAATGTATGATCCCGCGCGAGCCGGAGGACCGGACGATGTCGTTATGTTGGTCCACGTGCCACCGGAGAACTTCCACGTATCCTTCAATGCAGCTCCAATAGAATTCATCGAGGTGGGAAATGCCGGAAGACCTCCAAACATGACAACATATCCGTCCCCGGACCGAGCATCATAGGCTATCGAAGCGCCCGCTCTTGCAGGCGGGCCGGAAACCCCCGTAATGTTGGTCCAGGCACCGTTAGAAAACTTCCAAGTGTCGTGGAGTGTCTGAGCTAGTGGACCTGGATTTGCGAATCCACCAAAGAGAAGAACGTACCCGTCTGCAGAATCGTATGTCATGGATTGGATAAACCGAGCGGGAGGGCTAGTCGCGGAGTTGATCTGGGTCCAAACACCTCCGACGAACTTCCAAGTCTCGCTCAACGCGTTGTTGCTGCCGGAGACTCCTCCAAACAGGATAACGTATCCGTCGGCCGAGTCGTAAACCAGACTTGCAAAGGCTCGTAGAGATGGACTTGTAGGGCCAAGCCTTGTCCAGCCCGTATTTGATGGGGTTGTCGTTAGCGCAGCCGGAGCTTCGGGCAGGTTGCTTGCACAATTTGCAAAAACTGTTCCACTCAACGTGCAGTGCAGCGAAGCTAGAGCTTGAGGCGCAGTCCCAGACTGTAGAGAATTAGTAGCAGCCAATAATTCGCTGCTACCGTCCGAACTCTGCATGCTTTCAGACCGAGTTATATTGGCTGACTGATTGAATTGAACCGATGGGAAAGCAGACATGATCGCGACTGAAAGATAGAGGAGAAACATAGTCGTGACAAAGGTTCGGAACCTTCGTCGCGAATGATGCGCTACCATAGCGTGCGCATCCTCAACGATTGCTCAAAACTGGTCAAAGTGGCGAGCGGCCTTTGCCCGACGGGATTTAACGTTATGCCAGAGCCGTGGTTGAAACAGGAATATTGGGATAGAAGCAGGCATCCGCGCTTACCGTTCGAGCTATACGTGGCTATCTCAGTTTTTGAGTGAAACGAGGTAATGGCACTTGTTCACGAATCGCGATCTAGGTTACTTCTATCGTCGAAAGATGCTTCGTGGTAGGTTGGGCATTAGATTGCTACGGGGTCGACCTAAAGCGGCGACAGGACGATACCACTCAACGTCATGTCCTCCTGCGCATACCACTAGTGCGAGGCCCATAGTCTGTCGTCATGAGCCCCCTTCCGCTTACGATTCTTCTCTGCTTAGCTCTCAAAGGTTCGCTTGAATTTCCGAATAGGATGCGATTTTTCGACCGCGAACCATTCTCCGCTACACTTGTTCGGGCAGATAGAACCTTCGAGACGAACCATCTCGCCCTCCGAGTCGTCCGGATCGCCACGCCTCTTCTCGAAACTTCTCTCAAACTTGACACCACAGCTAATGCATCTCAACTCTAGAACAGTCCTGGCCATCCTCGTCTCTCCGGTGTCGGCTGTGGGACAAGGTTTGAGGGTAATAAACCAGAAAGGGAACCAACAGTACGAAAGAGGTTGAAAGTCTGCTACTAAGGTCAGGAATCGGGTTTTGGTTTTGGCTTGCTAAGATTCGACCACGGTCGGCCCGTCAGGACGCGTGCTGCGATTACTACGACTATTATGATTACTGTGAGTACAACGATTAGGAGTATTGTTGAGGAAGTAACCAACCCACAATCAACGCAAAGGCTGATCGGGCGAATAGATATGCTTGCTTTCGGTCAAGAATGCTGGAGTCACAACCAAGTCCGAGACACTCTTATCATCGACACTTGAGCCAAGTAAGGATTCATTTCCCAGCTGGGCGAGACCACGAACACTTCAAGTGCGGCGCTCAAAGTTCAGATCCTTCTGAGACTCGATGAGTCTCTACGCCAATCTCTTGCATCTGTCTACGACGGCCGACTCGATAGTGTAATTGAATCCCTTGGCGGGATGTGTCCAAGATACTATTTCCGCTTGAACGATCTCGCGGGCAGCCAGCTCGATACTCTGGAAAGTATGCGTGACGGTGGTCTCGAAGCCGGCTCACATGAGAGTGTAATGGACGCGGGGTATCTGACAGTCACAGAATCAACAATCCCCCTGAATGAGAACCGGGTCCAAGCAGACCGATTCGCAGCAGAAGCGGTGATGCAGGGCGCACATCTCTACGCTAGGGGGGTTAGGAACTGCAAGAAACTGAAGGCCGGAATGTCTGTAACCGTTGTCGACCCAAGCGGGACCCCAGTCGGGTCAGGCATAGCACGTCAGAGCGAGACCAGCATCCTCAGATACCATCAGGGCATAGCCGTGGAAATTCTCCACAGCCGATTTCTTCTCCCTCACATGCGAGAAACATCCTGGTACGGGGCTGGCCTGATCCATCTTCAATCGCTCCCCGCAATGGTCACCTGCCAGGTTCTAGATCCGAAGCCCGGCGAGGTTATTGTCGATCTTAACTGCGCGCCCGCGGGCAAGATGTCCTATCTCTGCCAGTTGACGAAGAACAAGGCGAGGGTCATTGGTTTCGACAGAAACGAGGAGAAGATAGGTAAGGCACGTGAACACTTGGAAAGACTCCGATGCGAGAACTACCAGCTTATCGCCCACGATTCTAGATATGCGCATCTGGACTACAAGTTCAACGCTGACAGAGTGCTGGTTGATCCTCCTTGCACTGGATTGGGAGTGATGCCGAAGCTGTCCATCGAAACGACCAGGAGGGATATCGAGAATCTCTCATCCTACCAGAAACAGTTCATGACCACAGCCGCAGCCCTAGTCAAAGAGGGTGGAACGGTAGTCTACAGCGTCTGCACGGTTACGGGAGAGGAGTGCGAAGAGGTCGCCAGGTTCGCGGAAGAAACGCTCGGACTCGTCAAGGTCGCTGCAAACCCGATTGTGGGACGTGCAGGTCTCGATGCGGAGAAGCTGACTCAGAGATTCGATCCCGAGCTAGATGGGGCCGGCTATTTTATCGCCAAATTCGTAAAACAGTAGACGGCGCGCAAGTTATCGTGTAGGAAGCGGATTCCCGATGGACCGCCAAAAAGAATTGTCTAGCTTCCCAAGCTTCTCGCTCTTGCCCATTGAAAGGTGAGCAAAACAAGCGTCGCAATCTAGCAACACTTCAGCAATCCTTTTTTGTCGGGAAAATGATAACGAAACAGCAGTGGCAATTGGAAAGAGCCAAAGCTCTCGGAGTCCCAGTGCTGGGCTTCGCAGTTTTCAGTCTCTATCTGTTCATAGCAAACTGGCTCCATTCGCTCACCATCGCAAGTCTACCCTTGGGTGCTGCTCCCAGCAATCTCAGCCTCCCATTAGTCTTCGTTGCTATCGCATTTGTGAATCTGTACGTGGTGTATAGACGCCGTCGTCCCCCCAGCCCGTAACGCCCAAAGTTTCACAGCAATTCTTTTTTGCGAGTCTTCCACTTTTCAATTGGGCAAGAAAGGATTGAAGCGTCGAGCTGGGAGTTGGCGTGTCATGTTAATGCTCAATGTGGCTATGTTGGGGCCTTTGATAGCGGGGTCCATCGTAATCTGGTTGGGTCTCGCCCAGCCGCGTGACTACTGGTGGGCGGTTACGATTGCGCTCCCTTTCGTGTTTATTGGAATCGCCTATCTGAGTCTCTACCGTCTGCCCGAGAGGAAGCATCCGGAATGAGATGCGCGATTTGTGGTGCTGCGGTCGAGAGAATGCTTTTGAGAAGACATAGAGAAACCGTTAGCAACCTACTGAGGGTTCGAAGGATCACTTTCCCAAGTTTTTCGCTCTTGCCCATTGAAACGTGAGCAGACCGAGCGTCGCAATCCCTCCTATGATTGCAGCCACCGAGGCGTAGAGGAGTGCGAGGTCGATGGCGGGAGTTACATATCCAGAGCACTGAACGCCAAGAGGCTCTGGAGGACAAGACTGCTGAAAAGGGATTAGCATAACCCCCAGGAGTCCCGCGACTATGGAGAACAAAGCAGGTCCGAGCCATTGTGACTTTTCCATTGAGTCTAGGTTGTTTTTCCGTCAACAAAAAAATAGGAGAACGAAAAAGCCCCAGCCCAGGTTACAATAACTCGGCACAACTCGAGTCTTTCCTCAACAAGCTAGCCCAAGCCAAAGAAACGATAGTACAGTCGGGCCTGAAGGAAGCTGTCGTCCTTCATCATGATGAAGCCGACGGGCTCTGCTCCGCAGCCCTGACAAAACTCGCGATCGAAAAGCTGGGCATAGAGACCCGACTCATCTGTCTAGACAAGCTCTACCCGGAGGTTGTAAGAGATGTCGAAGGAGGCTCACGCCGTCTAGTTGCCTTCTCGGATTTAGGCTCCGGGCATGTTCAACTGCTGGAAAGTCAGAACCGGTCAAAGAACATCCTTGTCATCTTGGACCATCATGACACATCCGAAAGTAGAGATCCCTTGGTTCACAATTTGAACCCTGAACTAAACGGATTCTCGGGGGAAAAGGACGCGTCTTCGTCAACAGTCGCATACTTGTTCGCCAAGACCGTAGACCCTTCACTCGTTACCTTCGCGCCTCTTGCCATCATAGGTTCTACAGAGATTCCTGGCGAGGCTCAGGGTCTCAACAAGATTCCTATTGGAGACTCTGAGAAGACGGGAGCAGTCAAACGGACCCCGAGGGGAGGCATCAAGTTCGACGGAGCGGTGTCTTGGCTCTCTCCATCACGAGCCTCTTCGATATTGAACGTTCTCGGGTCAGTGGGCTACTATCGTGGCGGCCCACAACTCGGTCTGTCTGCATGCATCAAAGGATTCGAGAAACAGATCTTGGAAACAGCAAAAGGACTCGAGGAAGAGAGGAAAAATGCGAACCAGCGAATGATGGAAGAGATCCGCAAGGAGAGTCTCTCCCAGATGAAGAATATCCAGTGGTTCCGTGCCAGGGACAATTACAGGGGAATGAGCGGTAAAGTTGTGGGAAGCTTCTGTTCGTATCTCAGCTACCAGAGATTCGTCAATCCCATCAAGTATTTGATAGGAATGATGAACGTGCCACCAGAAGTACCGGGATGGGGCCGACTCCCATCACCATTGGTCAAGGTCTCAGGACGGGCCCCCCGACCGCTGGCGAAGATGATAGAGACCGGCAAGCGGCCCCCACTATCCAGGATACTGCCTGACTCGTGTGCGAAGCTGGGTGGATTCGGTGACGGCCACACCGTCGCCGCCTCAGGGGTCTTTCCGATAGGCCGGGAGGAAGCTTTCCTGGACGCCTTGGACGCTCTTGCTACAACGGACCCTAGCTAGCTCCGGAACAGATTCTCATACGCTGAACAGTAACAGTCAGACCAATCAGGATTATCCACAAACGCAACATTTTCGAAGAGCAACAGAAAGCCGTCTCTCAGAGACGGCGCCAATTCTTTGACCACGGGTCCGCTCATCCAGGGGCGAGACGTAGTGCTCTTCCAGGTATTCGTTCGTTTGGCCGCTTTAGGGTATGTAGGTGTGAGTCCGCCCGGACTCACGGCAAATTTACGGTGGAACCCACTTTGTAGGGACGACTTTTCACTAAAACGGGCGGGGCGGCTCAGAGAGCGGCCCGGGCATGTACATTAGGCGGTTCCGACATTATCAACGACTAGGGTCATCGTACCGGTTGCTGATATACCCGCACCGTTTCCGACTAGGAGATTGTCACAGAACGCATTGTGATGGGCACTTCCTCGTTCAACAGCTGCATACCCAATATTGTTTGCAAGGGTGTTCCGAGAGCAGGAACAGTAATCGGAAGGAGGCGTCACTCCCGTATCGTCAACTTGGACGCCATTCTGTCCTGAAGACTCGAAATGGTTCCCGAAGGCCTTCACATAGATCGAAGAGTAGATAAAAAGTCCATTATGACGGGGCTTGAACGTCCGGCACCCCACTATTCGCGCATCCGCCATCTGGCCAATGTAGATCCCGTGGCTATCTTCTACGCTTCCACTGCCATCGATGTCTGCACCTTCTATCAACCATCTTCTGTTGAAGGAGCTGGTGTTGGGTTCGTTGTTCTCGGTGTGAATCGCGTTGAAAGCTCCATTAAAAAGGCCGCTCCGGGCTCTATCGCTAAAGTTCGTGATTATCGGCCTAATGATTCGGACATTGACATTGTCTCCCGGGACCGACGTATCCGATGCGATTGCAGCCCCATCGGTATGGTCAAAAGAGAGATCCTGAAGCAACACGTCAGACGTGTTGCCAGCTAGGTAAACGCCGTAACCGCGGAAGATGTTGATGAATTTTGTTCCAATGACCTTTATTCGGCTAGTGCCAGAGTCCAAGAATACTCCGTGACGTCCGGGGGCGGTTGAGGTAGGGGGAGGTCTATTTCCGTCTATCAATCCTCCCCAAATCTCAACATCGCTTGTGTTGGGCCTTGGTATGGTAATAATGCCTTGGCCCTGGTTGCCTGCGACAGCCTGTAGGGATGCGCCCGTAATGTCGAGAATTGTATATGAAGACACAAAAATAATGACCGATAATCCGAAAGGCCCGCCAACCACCACGACCTTTTCTTTCCATGTTCGTCCCGGTGTTAGGCTGTTTAGAGCCGCTTGCAATGCATCAGAATCACGTGTGCTACTCGTATAGGTTGTAACCATCCCAGTGATCCCGTCCCGTACGTACGTCGTCGTGCTGTCCCGCCATACCAATTGCCTCATAGGCGAAACGAGAACATTACTTGAAACCGCAATCCGGAGCTGTTCGTATCCACCAGGGCTAAGAACGGTCTTTGTTATTCCGGCTCCTGCGGAG
>Ga0209802_1001926_pt1 | contig 14831 bp, 12 predicted proteins | sample GraSoiAngelo_129_FD_185886 | JGI IMG/M metagenome (GOLD analysis project Ga0209802, IMG submission 185886) | Grasslands soil microbial communities from the Angelo Coastal Reserve, California, USA - 14_0927_12_40cm (SPAdes) (version 2) | ecosystem: Environmental > Terrestrial > Soil > Grasslands ... | reverse complement strand
CTGGGTGATTATGCTGCCGGACCGGTGCTGGCCTGGATGGTCGCGATCAGCGGCGCCCTCCTGCTGATCTTCGCCAGCAACACCGCCCTGATCGGCAGCTATCACGTCTTCCTGGCGCTCACCCACATGCGGTTCCTGCCCCGGCCGCTGGCTCAGCGAAATCGCTGGCGCAATACGCCTCAGTGGGCGATCGCGGTCGCCACCGCCATCCCGGTCGGGGTCGTGATCTTCGCCCGCGGCAATACCGGCACCCTGGGCGGCATCTACGCCTTCGGCCTCCTGGGTGCGTTCATGCTGACCTCGCTGTCGCTCGACGTGATCCGCTGGCACGAACGAGCCTCGGCGGTCGTCATGGTGGTCGGGGTCATTACCACGGCAGCCGTGACCGTCGCCTGGGTGATCAATCTCTTCGCCAAACCCCTGGCAACCATCTTCGGCGGCGGTTTATCACTGGTGGGCATCGCGATCGGCGTGGCCACCTATCGGGTAGCTCACCGCCGCGGCGTGCCGGCCGTGTTTCCGCATCTCTTGCGCGATGATCGCCCGCCCACCCTCATCTCGCGCGCTCGTCGGATTGGAAAGTGCTACGTCCTCGCCGTCGTCCCGAGCGAGCCCGGGCCGGCAGTCGCGCTTGCAAAAGCGGCCGTCGAGGTGGCGAACAACCAGCCGATCGTCTTCCTCTATCGGGGCCAGGGCCTCCCGCGGACCGGGTTGCCTCATTTGATGGAGATCGTTGATCCCTATCTCACCGACGCCACCGCCCAGGACGTCCTCGGGCGGGTCGAGCGAGAAGCCCGGACCCATGCCGGGCATCGCAAGTACATCTATGCGGGTAAAGGCACCGCCGCCGAAGCGGCCGGCCGGATCGGCGCGGCGCTCCACCCCATCCACACCCTGGTCGTCGATGGCCCAAGCGAGAGGTCAGCGCCGACGGCGGCTGGCCGGCCAACACGCATGACCAGGGGTTCGGTCGGGATTCTCGACTACGGACCGTCCTGACGCCGCGCGCGTTTCGCAACTCCGCGCAGCTGCGCGATGCGAGCGCCGCCGAATGCGAGAACGATGACCGCCCCGAGGATCACGGCAAACAGCAGGGCGACGGCCAGCGGCAGGTGACCATGAAAGACCAGGAAGGATATCTCCACGCGCTGCAGGTTCTGAAGGATGAAGATCAGAATCAGGACCAGGGCAAGGATCCCGATGATGAGCGCCGTCCAGGCTCCACTGAGCCGCGTGTGTTCCTCGCCAGGATACGGCTCCTGTTCAGCCCGCTGTTCCGTCGGCGGGGGATTGTCCGAGCTCAACTCTTGCTGCGCAGGGCGCTCCACCCCAGGACGCCCGTGACCCCGTTAAAGTGGTCCTTGACCGTCAGGCTGTGTTTGTCGATCACGTACTCGAACACGCCCTTGTCGTGGTTGCTGGTTCGCATCTTGAGTATTTGCTCCCACCTGGAGTCTAGCCAGACAGGAGGGAATCCAACAAGTCCAGCGACGGGACGAAGAACAGATTGCCGGTCAGGGCGTGGCTGAAGTCCAGCAATCGATCGTAGTTGCCTGGCGGGCGGCCGACGAACATGTTCTCCAACATCTGCTCGATCGGCCGTGGCGAGCGCGCGTAGCCGATGAAGTAGGTGCCGAACTCTCCGCGGGCGACGTCGCCGAACGGCATGTTGTCGCGAAGAATTTTCACCTCGTTACCGTTCTCGACCAGGACGGTCAGGGCGTTGTGCGCCGAGGTGGGCTTGACGTCCTCGGCCAGCTCGATGTCGGACAGCTTGGTCCGGCCGATGATCCGTTCCTGCGCTTCCGTGGTCAGCGCGTTCCAGGCGGGCATATCGTGGACGTATTTCTGCACGATGACGTAGCTCCCACCGGCAAACCCTGGGTCCTCGTCGCCGATCAGGGTGGCGTCCGCCGCGGCTTCATTGGTCGGGTTCTCGGTCCCGTCGACGAAACCGATCAGGTCGCGATCGTCGAAATACTGGAAGCCATGGACCTCATCGACGGGCGATACCGCCCCACTCAGCCGGGCCATGAACTGGGTCGCCAGCTCGAAGCAAAGGTCCATGCGCGCGGCGCGGATGTGGAAGAGGATGTCCCCGGGGGTAGAAATCGCATGGCGGGATCCCGCGTGGAACTCGCGAAACACATGGAGTCCCGCCGGCCGAGCCGATTTGAAGAGCTGGTCCCAGGCCGCGGAGCCGAACCCCATCACGCAGGACAAATAGCCCTCGAGATCACGAAACGCCACCGCCCGCACGAGCGCGGGGAAGTCTTCGCAGAAGGACCGCACGCTCGCGCGATGGTCATCATCGGGGTTGACGGTCACGACGAGAAAAATCGCCGCTCGTGTCAGTGGCGCGATCACCGGCTGCGGCTGCCGGTTGCTCATGGGCGCTAAGCGCGCTCCGCTTTGGCCTCGTCGCGCGCGATCAGCACCGGGTCGGGACGGAGGCCAAGCCGTACTCGTGTCCCCGCGGGATGCGTCACAGCGTCCGAGGTCGGAAGCTGCGCAAGGATCGTGATGTCGCCGAGATCGACCGTAACCCGGCTGGTGGCTCCAAGGAACGCCGTCGCGATGACGGTACCAACCAGCGGCCCGGCCGCGGTCTCTCCGTCGCCCGCGAAGGTCACCGCTTCCGGGCGCACCAGCGCGATCGCCGGCCCGTCGGCAGCGTCCGGTTGGACCAGCGGCAGCCTCGCTCCCCTGACCTCGACCTCACCGCCCCGCACAACTCCCGCAAGACGATTGGTCAGACCCACGAACTCCGCGACAAACGGTGTGGCCGGCCGCGAGTAGATCGTGGTCGGCGGGCCCAGCTGCTCCAGCCGTCCCGAGTGCATGACCCCGACGCGATCGGCGATCGCCAGCGCCTCCTCCTGGTCGTGGGTCACGAAGAGCGTGGTGATCCCGACCTCGAGCTGCACCCGACGGATCTCGTCGCGGAGCCTGGCCCGCACTTTGGCGTCGAGCGCAGACAGCGGCTCATCCAGCAGCAAGACCTTCGGCTCGATCGCGAGCGCCCGCGCCAGCGCCACCCGCTGCTGCTGCCCACCCGACAGCTGGTGGGCGAAGCGATTCGCGAAGCCGGATAGGCCGACCAGCTCCAGCATGTCGCCGGCACGCTTGCGCCGGCGCGCCGTGTCGACCTTGCGCATCTGCAGCCCGAAGGCGACGTTCTGCCAGGCCGTCATATGCGGGAAGAGCGAATAAGCCTGGAACACCATGCCAACGTCGCGCTTATTCGTCGGCTGGCCGGTAACGTCCTCACCGGCGACGACCACCCGTCCACTATCGGCTTGCTCCAGTCCCGCGACCAGCCGCAGCGCCGTCGTCTTGCCGCAGCCGGATGGACCCAACAGGGCGACCAGCTCGCCGGGAGCCATCGTCAAATTGAGGCCGTCTAGCGCCGTCACGCCTCCGTAGCGGCGCCGCAGGTTCTCCAGCCGAACCTCGACGCCCGCGCGCGCCGCGGTCCCCACGCCGGCAGCCGCAACGGCGGTTGGCATCTAGGTCTTCTGCCCCCAACTCAGGGTGGTGTCCGCCTCCAGCTGCGCGACCCGCGCCCTGGGCCGACCGAAAAACGAGAGGATGACCAGCAGGATAAACGCGAACATCAGCGAGGCGACCGCGACCGCGATCGACACGCCCGCGTTGGCCCGGCCAAGCAGCGCAATCGCGACCTGGAGGTTGACGTAGTTGAGCAGGTTGGCGATCGTGAACTCGCCGAGGACGACCGCCACGGAAAGGAGCGCCGCGTTGAGGAGCGCGCTCCACATGTTTGGCACGATGATCCGGCCCATGACGGTGGCCCATCCCGCCCCCAGGCTCCGCGCCGCTTCGGAGAGCGTTTTGACATCGATGGCCGCGAGGCCGGCGTGGAGCGTTCGATACGTGTACGGCAGCACCAGCACCAGGTAAACGAATGCAAGAGTCAGGATCGACTCACTGACGTTGATCGACAGCCAGCGATACTCCGGCGCCAGACCGGCGACGAGCACAATCGCCGGAATCGTGAGCGGTAGCAGGCACAGGAACTCGACGACGCGGTTGAGCCGAGGCAGGCGCAAACGCACCCAGATCATCGTGGGCACCAGCAGGACCAGCATCCCCGCCGATGTGATCACGGCCAGGGCCAGAGACGCCAGGATCGCGGCGACCAGGTCCGGGGTTTGGAAGATGGTCTGCCAGGCGCTCAGCGTGCGCGGCGCGGTATCGGTGTTCCCGCGCGTCGAAAACTCGAACATGGCGCCGATCGGGACCAGGAAGAACGCGCCGAACACCAGGAAAACGATGACCCGGAAAACCTGGAGCTTGAACCGGCGACTGCGACTCATCCCGCGGACTCCGGGCGGCGGGCGCTCATTGCAGCCACCTGGCCGTCCTCTGCTGCAGGACCGTGTACAGCACCATCACGATCGCCACGACGATCACCATGACCAGCGCCAGCGCCGAGGCGAGACCGGGCTGAGCCAGGCCGACCTCGCTGGTAAGCGTATTGGCGATCAGCAGCGAGGCGATGATGCTGCCCTGGTTGATCAGGGCCGCGGCGGTCGCATACGCCGAGAACGAGTTGGCGAACAACAGCAGCAAGCCGCCGAAGAAGGCGGGCGCCAGCAATGGACCGGCGACGTAGCGCCAGTAGTGCCAGGTGGCGCCGCCGAGGCTCTCGGTCGCTTCCCGCCACTGCGGGCGGATGCCGTCGAGCGCCGGCAGGAAGACGAGGACCATGAGCGGGATCTGGAAATAGGTGTAGACGAGGAGCAACCCGCTGAGTTGAAAGAGCCAGATGCCGTTGGCATAGATGTTGATCCCGTGCTGCTTTAGCCAGATCGTGATGAATCCTTCGAAACCGATGGTCGCGATGAAGGCGAAGGCCAGGGTGACGCCCCCGAATTGGGCTAGCACCCCACAAGCTGAGGTAACCAGGCGGCGCAGCACACCGTCCGGGTTTCCGGTCACCACGGCATAGGCGAGGACGGCGCCCAGAACAGCTCCGATGATGGCGCTGCCTGCCGACAGCACGACACTGTTGACAAAGGCGCCGACGATGAAGGGCTTGTTCATCGCGGTCAAGTTAGAGAGGGTCAGTCCGTTGGGCCCGACGAAAGAGCCGCCGACAACGATGGCGGTGGGCAAGAGGAGAAAGACGCCAACGTATGCGAGGAACGGAACGGCGCCGAGCCAATCGAGCGAGAAACGGCGGCCGCCCCCAAGGGGGCGGGCCGCCGTCTCGACCAGCGGTTTAGCGGCGACGGTCAACCGATAGCCTGGGCCCAGTGCGAGGCGAGGTAGTCCTTCGCCTGGGTAGCCTGAGTATCAGTGAGGAAGGTCGGCTTGCCGTTCACGGGCGCCAGCTTGGCAGCCGCCGCGGAATCGATCTTCCCGGACTTCTGCATGGCGGCCATCCGGACCGGCCGCGCCAGTCCCCTCAGCCACGCGTTCTGCCCATCATCCGAATAGAGGTACTCCATCCAGAGCCGTGCGGCCGCCGGGTGGGGCGCCTGCTTGTTGATGGCCTGGTTGTAGTAGTCCCCGAGGATGGCGTTGCTGGGCGTAAAGACCTTCCAGGTCGGCACGTCCTTGCCATGGGCGGCCGACAGGTAGTCCCAGTCGAAGACGACCGGCGTCGTCCCGTTTTTCACCGTCGCGGTTGTCGCCTGCACCGGCACGAAGTTACCCTTCTGCTTCAGCTGCTTGAAGAAATCCACGCCCTTACTGATGTCATCCGCCGAGCCGCCGTTGGCAATCGAGGCCATCATGACGCCGTTGAGCGCCGCGTTAGCCTTCGTTGGGTCGCCGTTCAGGGCGACCTTCCCCTGGAACCCGGATCCCAGCAGGTCCTGGAGCGATGTGACCGCCGGCACTTTGGCGGAGTCGTAGCCGATCGACATGTAACCGCCGTAGTCCTGGACCCAAAGGCCGGTCGACTCCTTCTGGTTGTCGAGGATGTCATTCCAGGTTTGCACCTTGTACGGCGCGTAGAGATCCAAATTGGCGAGCGTGACGGCCTTGCCGATGTCGAGGACATCGGGAGCCCGGCTGGTCCCCGCGAGCTGCCTCACGGCGTTCACCTCATCCTGGCTGCTGCCGTTGGGATTCGCGGAGTCGATCGGAATCCCGTATTTGGCGGTGAACCCGGTGATGATCTCGCCATAGTTGGCCCAGTCCGGCGGCACGGCGATGATGTTGAGCTTGCCTTCCTTCTTGGCCGCGGCGATCAGGGCGGCCATGCCACCCATGTCGGCGGCGGACTTGGCGTTGGCGGCGCTTGTAGTCGAGCTTGAGGTGGTCTGTCCGCATGCCGTGAGCAGGACGAGGGCACCGGCAAGGATGCTCAGGCGGCGCGCAGCCCCGCTCATCCCCTTTCCCCCTCGAGCTGGCCGCCCCCCGGCCAGAAAGTCGCGTCGCCGAAGCCAAACGTATTCCATGTTCCCCTCCCTTCAGAGTCGGGCTAGTGTCTTCCCCCCGTTTAACCATCTCCCGGACGGGTTGTCAAGGAGCGGCCGATTAAGGCTTGCGGAGGCTACGATCGATGCGAGGACCGACTACCACGGCAATCCGGGCCGTGTCCAGCGGTTGAGGCGAATCTCCTGACACTGAGGCCGCATGGTCTATCGTGGGTGGACACCGGAGCCCAGCGTGAGTAAAGGGGAGACAATGACCACACTCAAGAACCGGCCGAAGACCGCACTCCTCGTCATCGACGTGCAGAACGGCGTCGTCAAAGGGGCTCACGAGCGCGACGTCGTCGTCGCGAACGTCGGCGGCCTTGTCGAGAAGGCGCGGCGGGAACTAGTCCCGGTTGTCTGGGTGCAGCACTCCGACGAGCAGCTTGCGCGGGGGAGCGACGACTGGCGGATCGTCCCCGAACTGACTCCGGGCGACGCCGAGCCGCTCGTCGAGAAGAACTACGGCGACTCTTTCGAGGACACCACCCTCGAGACCGTGCTGTCAGGCCTCGGAGTCGGGCGACTCGTCGTTGTCGGCGCACAGACGGATGCGTGCATCCGCTCGACGCTTCACGGCGCATTCGTCAGGGGATACGACGCAACCCTTGTCAGCGACGCCCACACGACGGAGGACCAGACGGCATGGGGGGCGCCGCCGCCGGACAAGGTCATAGCGCACACGAACCTGTACTGGACCTACCAGACGGCGCCAGGGCGGACGGCGGGGACGATCAAGACCGAGGCGGTCGACTTCGGCGGAACGTCCTGAAGCGTGTAAGACGGCCCTAGGAGAGACGGAGCGAATGAAGGGTCGGGCATCGGCCCGACCCTTTCTTGATCCGGCTCCGCGTCCTAGTGGCTGTTCACATAGGCGATCAGGTCGGGAAGCAGGTTTGCTGCGTTCGGGGTACCGAGGCCCGTCACCGGATCCCATCCCATTGTGGCGGGATAACCGGCCACCGGGGGATCAAACGCCGCGTTGTTGCCGGTCGTCACGTCGTAGAAGTCACTCGCGTACGTCGCCGGGTTAGACGCGAGGGCGTAGAGCGCGGGATTGATGTAGCCGAGCTGGTGGCCGCCGTTCATCTCATTCGCCACGGCGATCAGGCCGGCCCACTGCGGGGAGCTCGAGCTCGTGCCGCCGATCACATACCAACCGGTGTCGTTGACGTTCGTGCTGTAGCCCGGGTTGGTGATGTAAATCAACACGCCTGTCCGGCTGCTCGCCTGGAGCCCGATGTCGGGTACCCCGCGCATCGAGCCGATGGCAGTGCTCCCGGCGGGCAGGTTGTTCTGGAAGGATGGTTTGCTAAAGACGTGGCTGAAGCCGCCTCCCGCATCGATCCAGCCGACCTCCCGAACCCCTGGATGGGATTGGCAGTTGACTGGAGGCGAGACGCTATCCACAGTCAGGCCGGTGCTGGCATTGGTGCACTCGTAGGTCCCGCCGACTCCGGTCACCAACGGATCGGAGGCCGGCCACCAGACGGCCGGGTTCGGCAGCAGGGTGCCCCCTACATGAACGGGCGTCTTCAAGAGACCGGCACTACCGAAATCCCCCGACGACGCGAAGACGGTGACGCGGTTGGCCTGGGCCGCCTGGAAGGCGAACCGCAGGTTCTCAAGGGCAGCCGTGCCGCCGTTGAAGGCTTCTTCGGTTGACGCAAAGCTCTGCGTGATCACCGACCCGCGGTGCTGAGCGATCACGGTTGCCTCGGCTTTGAAGAAGTCCGGGAAGCCCTGGACGCCGAGCGTCTCGGCCGTTGGGGTCGTCACCAGCAGGATGTTGGCCATCGGCGCCATCGAGTGCGCCCACTCGACATCGAGCGCGACTTCGATTGCCCAGGCGCTCCGGTCCTCCTGGCCGGTCGAGTTGCTGCTACTTGGCAGCGGGTTGGTCGAGGTGTTGCCTTGCTGGAACTCGCTGAAGGTCGGGCCACTGCAGCCCGCCGCCGTGCCTTCCTCACCGCACATGTGCGGCAAGCCGAACGCGTTATTGAAGACCTTCAGGTCATGGCGCATCGTCTCGCTGCCGAAGGCGTCGACGATGATGATCGTTTGCCCCTGGCCCTGGTGACCGCTGGCGAGGAGTGGCGTAAGGTTGTACGAATTCTGCTCCGCCGTCGGGTTGAAACAGCGGCGCTTGATGGCGTTGCACTGCGCCTGTGTCGGCGGCACTTCGCCCACGTTAACGAGCTGGATGTCACTGAAGCCAGGATGGAACACGACTCCCGAAGCCACCGGAGGCACCGAAAACAGGGCTGAACCGAGCGCCATCGCTCCCATAGCTACCGGGGCGATCTTGCGTGCGGTAGAACGAACGACAGATTGAAGCATGCTTCCTCCTCCCAGAATGTTTGCGCCGCCCTCGGGTTCACCCTAGCAACGGTCATCGCGCGTGTCAAGGAACCGTTAATTCCGATCAACGCTCGGCAGGCGAGCGCGACGTGCGCGTCCGTCTGGCGACGGTTCGGCTGAACCTGACGGCCCCGCTCACCCCGTCAAGGGGCTCGGTTGGCTGGCCTCTCCGGCCATCGGGTGTTCTCCTGTGCGATTCGTCGCCGCCGACCCGACCGTGGACCGGCGTCGGCGAGGACACGATGACGAACAAGAACGAGGAACTGATCCGCAGAGCTGTTGAAGTCAGAGCTGGAGGAGGTCGCTGCATGGGGCGACCAGGTGATGGTGGCGGTGTCGCCCTCCGCGATTGCCGTGACGGACAAGAAGCGAGGGCGATCGCGGGCATCGAATAGGCGCACTTCGGCTCAGTTTTGGGCTCCAGCGCGTGCCATGGCAAGCGCCTGCTCGAGCTCCAGGCTGCGGCCCTCCTGCCAGCAGCGCTCCGCCTCGTCCTCGCTGAGCTGCGCGCGGGCTTCGGCAGCCGGGTCCCCTTCCAGCATGCCACCGAAGCCGGGCGGCGGACCGCCGCCTATACGATCGCTTATGGACGCGGCCGCGCCCGCGAACTTCAACGCCTGTCGTGGCCGTCCCTGCCACGCCGCCAGGAAGGCCAGGTCTCGAAAGGCCAACGCGATCCCGGTCGCGTTGCCCGCCTCCTGAAACAACGCCAGCGCCTCCAGCGCCGCCGACCAGGCCTCGCCCGGGCGGCCGGCTCGGCCACGGGCGAAGGCAAGCCAGATCAGGTCGAAGGCCAGCTGAAGGCGGTCGCCCAGGCGCCGCCAGATCCGGACAACTTCTTCGAGTTTCGCGATCGCCCTCTGCCAGTCGCGCGCCCGGGCATCACGGATCACCGACATGGCGAGAGCCCGCGCGACGCCGTGCTCCAGTTCCGCGGTTCTGAACAGGGCGAGGCTCTCCTCGAGCATGTCGCCCGAACCGTCGAGGTCTCCGATCGCGCCCGCGACGAATGCCTGGTTGTAGAGCGCCTCGGCGATTCGTCCCGGCTCGCCCAGCTCGCGCTCGATGGCAAGCGCCTCGCCGTAGAAGGCTCCGGCACTCGCATGGTCGATCTGCCACCAGGCTATGCCGCCCGCTCCGGTCAGGGCCTTGGCCCTGGCCGCTGTCCTGCCCTGCCCTGCCGGCATCGCAAGCAGCTCGTCGAGCCAGGCGCGTCCCTCGGTGAGGTGGCCATGCTGATGCCAGAACCGCCATAGAGCCCCGGCCGCCTTCTGGCCGAGGTCGGCTTCGCCTGTGTCGATCGCCCAGCGTAGCGCCGCGCGCAGGTTGTCGAGCTCGCGCTCGCACTGCTCGAGCCAGGCAGCCTGCTCCGCGCCGGTCAGCTGCTCCTCTGCCTGGAGGGCGACGTTCAGAAAATACTCACCGTGACGACGACGGATGCCCTCGAGCTCGCCCTCGGTCACGAGCGCTTCGTGGCCGAACTGCCGGATCGTCTCGAGCATGGTGAACCGTGGAAAGCCGTCTGTCGGGTCGATTGATTTAATCAGCGATTTGTCCACCAGCGCCGAGAGTCCCTCCAGGGCGTCCAGATCGAGCCCTTGCGGTTCAGCGACCGCCTCCGCGGCTTCCAGCGTCCACCCGCTGCTGAAAACCGAAAGCCGCCTGAACAGGCTCTGCTCCGGCTTCTCGAGGAGGTCGTAGCTCCAGGCGATCGCGCCTCGCAAGGTTCGCTGGCGTTCCGGCAAGGTGCGACCACCAGATGCCACCACGGAGAGACTGCCCTCGAGCCGGGCAAGGATCTGTTGAGGAGTCAGCACCTTTACGCGTGTGGCGGCAAGTTCGATGGCGAGCGGCAATCCGTCCAAGCGAGCTGTCAGCTCGGCCACGGCCTGAGCGTTCTCACTGGTGAGCCGGAAGCGCTGTTGGACCGCGAGGGCGCGCTCCGTGAATAGCCGCACTGCCTCGGAGCGGCTCAGGGTATCGAGATCGGCAGTTGATTTAGGGTCCGGCGGTTCCAGCGGAGGAACTACATACTCGCGTTCTCCGCGAAGTGAGAGCACGACTCGCGATGTGATCAGTACTTTCAGCTTCGGTGCCGCTGAGACCATTTCCTCGATGACCCGGCCTGCCGCAACGAGCTGCTCGAAATTGTCGGCGACCAGCAGCAGTTCCCTATCGTGCAAACGTGCCTTGACTGTTTCCAGGATCGGGACGCCGGCGACTTCCGCAACGCCGACGGCGCGCGCAATGACAGCGGGAACCAGGCCGGGGTCCGTCACCGGCGCGAGGTCCACGAAGAAGGCGCCATCCGCGTAGTCGCGCAGTGTTTCTGCGGCAACCTGCAGGGCCAGGCGCGTCTTCCCCGAACCTCCCGGACCGGTGAGCGTCAGGAGACGCACTCCACGGAGCAGATCACGGATCTCAGCAATCTGGTCGTCCCGTCCGACGAATGAGGTCAACTGGAGTGGCAAGTTGTTTGGTCTGGCGTCGAGGGTCCGGGGTGGCGGAAACTCAGCCGGGAGTCCGTCGATCACCAGGTCGTAGAGATGCTCGGGCTGGACGATATCTTTCAGGCGGTGGTTCCCGAGGTCGCGTAGACGAGCTCCAGCCGGCAGAGACTGCTCGGTGAGCGCCCGGGTCGCGTCGGAAAGAATCACCTGCCCGCCGTGTGCTGCACTTGCGATCCGAGCCGCACGGTGCACGTCCATCCCTACGTAATCCGAACCGCTCACCACGCCGTCGCCGGTGTGGAGACCCATTCGGACGCGGACCGAGAAGCCCTCCGGCCAGCCGTGGGCGGCGAGGCCGAGCTGCGCTGCGACCGCGGCTCCGACTGCTGCCGGAGCGCTCGAGAACGCGGCGAAAAAGGAATCGCCTTCAATGCCGACTTCGGCCCCGCCCGCATTCGCAATCGCTTGCCGGATGATCAGCTGATGTTCCTTTAGCACCGTTGCGTACCGATCGCCCAGCTCCCGGAGCAGACGCGTTGAGCCTTCGATGTCGGTGAACAGGAAGGTGACTGTGCCAGTAGGCAGCTCAGCCATTAATCTCGGAATCTAGCGCTACCTCGTCGGAACCGCGCCGCACGTGATGTTCATGGCGGCGGCCGTCATGGTTGCAGCGCGGTCTGAGGCGATCAGCGCGGCCATGTTGCCAACGTCGGCCAGCGACGTCAGCCGCCTCAGCATGGTTTTGTCCCGCATCCAGGCGACGTGCTCATCACGCGTCATCGGGTGACCGGTCCCGTAGGCCGGACTGGTGCCGCCAGCCGCGGGAAACGCTTCCGGGATACCGGTTGTATGCAACCAGACGACCCGAATCCCGAGCGGGCCGAGTTCGCACGCCCACTGACGGCAGAGGCTTTCCAGTGCGTCGAACGCGACTCCGGTGCCACCCACCTCGGGGATGGCCTGGCGCGCCGTCGCGGCGGTTATCGTCATGATCACGCCCCGTCGGCGGGTTGCCATGTGCCGCGCAGCAGCTCGCGAGGTCAGGAATTGCGACCTGACTGCGATCGTGATCGGCCTGGCAAAGTCTTCCAGGGCCATATCCAGCAGGTTGCTGCCGTGAACATCTGCATGACTGATCGCGTTGAAGGAGATATCCAGGCCGCCAACTTTCCGAGTAATGGCTGCGGCGTGGTCTTCGACCTGGCGTTCATCCAGCGCATCGACCTCGTCAATCTCGGCCATGCCGCCCGCCGCTGAGATTTCGCCAGCAACCCTGTCCAGCGATGCCCGAGTTCGACCGGCCAGGAAAACGCGCGCTCCTTCCCGAGCGAAAGCGCCGGCGACGGCGGCGCCGATTGCCCCACCGGCACCGTAGACCACTGCGTTCTTGTTCTCGAGAAGCACCGTCATCCCTCCCGTTGATCAGGCTTTAACTTGGAGCTGTGGATCGGAAGACTACCGATCCGTTCCCGATCTACGACCGCGAGATCAACGGTATCAAGGAGTACCAGAAGGGCCTCTCTTGGGGGCAGGGCGAACGCCGACGAACGACTATGAACGCGGGCGATCTATCGGGCAGAAGACCCATAATTGCGGCCATGGCCACGACCCGACGAGCCGACATGTTTATCGATCTCAAGGACGACCCGCGTGAGAATGGACCAACGTTGGGCGACGAGCGCACCGCGCTGGTCGAGTATTTGCGCTGCGTACGCCTCACACTGGAAATGAAGTGCTCAGGCCTTGATGCCGACGCTCTGGCGCGGCGCTCCGTCGAGCCGTCGACCATGTCGCTCCTGGGGCTGGTGCGACACCTGGCGGAGATGGAACGTCATACGTTCCGGAACGTGATGGCGGGACAGGACGCACCCGGGCTGTTCTGCTCCGACACCGACCCTGACGGGGATTTCGACGGCGCTGTTCCCGACCCCCAAGTGGTAGCGGGGGCGTGGGACGCATGGCGAGCGGAGGTGGACTTTGCCGAGCGGTTCGTGGCCGGGTCACCCAGTCTCGACATCACCGGCAACGATCGCAGTGGCGTTGGCCAGGGGCAAGGGCCGATCTCGCTGCGCGAGGTGCTGCTCGAAATGATCCACGAGTACGCCCGTCACCTCGGTCATGCCGACCTGTTGCGTGAGCGGATTGACGGACGCATAGGCCAGTAACTCGTTCAACGGCCGCCCGCTGAGGCGGAACCGACCGAACCACGAGGGGGCCGCACCGAGCGGCCCCCCTCGACTACGACATGACTACGTGTTTGGCCCGCCTGGTCGCCGCCGTCAGGCCGGGCAGCGATTGCTGGACATCACGTTCCGGAAGTTGTTGATGCGCTGGACAGTCGAACCTCCGCCACCAAATGCCAGATAGGTCGAACTCAACAGGGTCCCCCAGCCCTGGTTCTTGCCGAAGTCATTGGTCGTGTTGGGCATCTCGGTCCCGAGGTTCCAGCGGCAGGCGCCACCGGCGGACACGGCGCTGAAGAACGGATAGAAGCTGGCCGGCACGCCGTCATCGGTCGTCGGGATCAGCGTGCAGCCCACGCCGGTGCTGCGGTTGCAGGTGTTGAACTCGATCCGCGGCAGGTCCGCTTCGAAGGCGACCCGCTGGTAGTTGACGTTGAAATCCTGCCCCGTCAGCGGGCTGCTGAAGAGGAACGGTGTCGGATGCAGGCTCGTGTTGCCATCCGGCCAGACCGGTGTGTAGTCGAGCCCGTCAAAGCCGGTGTTGGTGTCGGTGCACCCGTTGATGTGGATGCGCAAGGCCTCGGACGCCGGGAAGCAGAAGTTGTCGTCGCCGTCGGTCGGCTCGGCCCCGAATTCCTCCTTGTTGCCCTTCGGGCAGCCGATCGGATTGCCCGCGGCATCGACGCCGAATGGCGTCGCCGGAATGGATTTCACTCCGGTGCAGGTTTCGAAATGCCCGATCTCATCCGAGAAGGCGACGTTGTAGGTGTGGGCGGCCCAGATCACGCGCGTCCCCTCTGACGACGTGCTGTACATCGGGTGGAAGTTGAAGGGGATCGCGTTGCAGCTCGTACCGGTCGGGTCATATTGGATTTGGGCAAACCCGTTGCTGGCGCTGGCGGTCATCGATCCGCTCTGACCGGTACTCAAATCGTTGACCACGGCGCGCAATCCACTCGCCGTATCCCTGAGCGACACGTTGAGATGGTCCCCGGAGTTCATGAAAAGGTCCCTCTGCGGGTCCGGCGTGAAGGTCGCTAGCGTCGAGTCGACCGGGTTCGGCGGAGCCTGGGTGCGACCGTTCCTGGTCACGAAAGCAAAGTTCACCGTTTCCAGGCCGATCCGACTGGCGCAGGTCGCGTTCTGCGTCGTGCCATTGATCGGGTCCTCGAGGAGGTTGAAGATGTTCATCGCCGCGCACCACTTCGTCGCATCACAGGCGCTGGCGCCCACTGCGACGGCCCAGGTTGGCCACGGCACCCAGCCTGGTGGATAGAACTGCAGCTCGACGAATGCCGTCCCGCTGTGGTGCCCAATGAAGTCGGGCGCGTTCCGATCGGGGTTATTCGCGATATTGCTGTCGCTATCCGCGGGGCACGTCGACACCT
>Ga0209802_1001923_pt1 | contig 14842 bp, 13 predicted proteins | sample GraSoiAngelo_129_FD_185886 | JGI IMG/M metagenome (GOLD analysis project Ga0209802, IMG submission 185886) | Grasslands soil microbial communities from the Angelo Coastal Reserve, California, USA - 14_0927_12_40cm (SPAdes) (version 2) | ecosystem: Environmental > Terrestrial > Soil > Grasslands ... | reverse complement strand
TGCAATTGACTTGTTAGGTGCGATCCCGACACTCACTGTGAGCCCTTCACCATTCTTGAGCTCAGTCTTCACCTTCCGTGAGAGGTCGATTGCCTCATCAAAACTGGCACATCTGTCGCCTACATCGAGGTAGACTTCGTCGATGCTTGTTTGCTCAAACTTGTCGGCGAACCTCCGTAGCAGGCTCATGACTCGGTCAGAGACTTCGCCATAGAATTCGAAATCGGGCCTCACGTAGACGCCTTGAGGACAAAGCTTGTAGGCCTGTGAAATCGGCATCCCTGATCGAACTCCGAATTTCCTTGCCTCGTACGAGCATGACATCACGACTCCGCGGCCATGACCCGCCTTTGGATCCGCACCCACGATGAGGGGCTTTCCGGCAAGTGAAGGGTCTCGCTTTATCTCGCAGGAGGGATAGAAAGCGTCTAGGTCACAGTGCAGTATGATCCTTGGACCTAGACTCGGCCGCATCAGGGTCTCGAAATAATGATGTGACGGAGGTCTTTTTCAGTTGTGTTGTGAGAAGAAAGAGGTGTGGTCCCGGTTCGCTTAATCGGAATTATCCTGGTGATCTCCCCTTAGGGTTTCTAGATCACTGGCGAATTGGAGAAGACAATTCCCTGCTGAGTGATCTGATAGAAGTAGCCTCGAGACATGATAGGATTCCGGCCTATTCGCAATACCTTCATTGTCCCACCCTTCAATAGAATCTCGCCGGTCCGTTTCTTCATCTCAATAACGCCGTCTGCCAGATTGGCTGTTGCATTCTCAAGCGACTCGTCAACAACCTCTGTGTGAAGGATTGCGATTGTGACCGCGCGAGCAATTCTTGTTGCGAAACGCATTACCTGCACATACTGGAAGACCTTCCGGGCCTCCGTAAGCAGGAAGAAAGGTGTGATCGAATCCATCACGATTATCTTAGGTCCCATCCCGGGTCTGAGCGCGAAATTCCGGCCGTAGGCGAGAAGGTCCTGAAACTTCAGCGTCTCCTCAAGTATCTCTGACGGGTCCATCTTCGGCAGAGACTCAGCCAGTTTTTCGGCTCCTAGGGAGAACATGTCGACAAACTCAAGGCGACCCTCCTGTTCGATCTTGTCAACAGCGATGTGATGATCCTCCAATCCTAGCTTCACGATATCTGCCGGATCATCAATGCAATAGTAGAGAAGACTGCATCCTTGACGGATGAAATTGGTCACAAGTTCTCGGACGAGCGAGGACTTGCCGCTACCAATGGGCCCCATCAGGGCAATGGCGGAAGGACGGGGAAATCCGCCACCCGTGACCTTGTCGAGAATTGGAATACCAGTCGGCTGAAGCGCCTCAACTCTATGATCCTCCGCCGACCTCTTCAAGGACTCTCGTGCCCCGAACGGACAGGTCCGAGCTTTGGTTCGAAAGGGGGCTTGTAACCGGAATCGGTCTCGGCAAGTGACATGTCAACGGAGCATTACACAAACCCTCGACAGATCAGAGGACTCGACTTGATTCGGCTCAGCTTTTATTAGATCCCAGAGGCGCGCTTCCTTTTCCCTATGATAATACTAGGCGGCTCAGCATCAGCTAGCCTCGCGGAAAAAGTCGCGAAGGAACTGGGCCAGAAACCGGCAGAGATCGAAATCAAGAGATTCCCTGACGGCGAGAAATACATTCGAATACATGACGACGTGAAGGACAAGGACGTCGCAATCATTCAATCCCTTTATCGATCGCCCGACGAATACATTTTCGAGTATCTGATTATCGCAGACACGCTAAGGGACATGGGAGCCTCATCCATAACTGGCGTCATACCATACTTGGCCTACGCACGGCAGGACTCGCGATTCTATCCGGGAGAGGCTTTGACCTCCGCATCGGTCGCCAAGCTCTTCGAAGCCGCGGGGACAACGTCAGTCCTCACCGTCGACTGCCACCTTCACAGGCTAGGAGACGTATCCAAGGTCTTCAAAGTTCCAGCAAAGAATCTGTCAGCCATGCCATCACTCGGTAAGTATGCCCGGGAGACCTTGAAACCGAAGAATCCGATTGTAGTGGCTCCCGATGAGGAGGCCGAGCAATGGGCGGAGACCGTGGCAAAGGAGCTCGAGGCCGAACACACCCACTTCACGAAGAGGCGAATCCGCGAAGAGGGACAAACATCATCGAGGCTGGAGTTGGACACAGGGAGCGTGGACTTCAAGGGAAGAGACGTTGTCTTCGCAGACGATATCATCAGCACAGGTGGAACGATCGCGCAGGCTGCTCGGGCTTGCAAGAAGAAAGGAGCAAAGCGTATGTTCGTAGTCTGCACTCATCCAGTCCTCGCAAAGGGCGCGATTCAACTGGTCAAAGCCGCCGGAGTCTCCAAGATAATTGCGACAGACACGATCCCAAGTCCCATAAGCAAGGTGTCTGTTGCGCCCGTTCTCGCCCATGCCCTAAAGAATAATCCCTAGAGGAATCTAAGGGCTAGAAATCTCCGTTTCAGTTTGAACATTCTTTAAGCCAACACTTCTCACTCGACTGTTGATTCCTTGCCTCCAGCACTAGCGATCACAGGTGCACTGAATTGGGACATCAATCTCTTCGTCAAGCGCTTACCATTGTCAGGACAAGAAGTCGTCGTCGAGAAGATCGACCGAGTTCCCGGAGGCAAGGGTGGTAATGTATCGGTAGCTGCTTCCAGAATACTCGGGCCCGGGCATGTAGCATTGCTCGCCTGCGTCGGGAGAGATGACGTAGGCAAGAAGCAGATCGCTATTTTGAAACTTGAAGGAGTTGACACCTCTGCGGTGCAATCACTTCATCGGTTTGAATCCGGCCAAGCCTACATAACAGTGGATGAGAAAGGAAGCAACGTCATAGAGACTCATTTCGGAGCAAACGCTGGACTAAAGCGTGAGCACTTGATGCTTCCGCCAGTCCAGTCTATCCTCGCGAGTTCACGCATGCTCGTCGTCATCGACCCGCCGCGGCATGTTGCCGGAAAACTGCTCGCAGAGGGTCGTCGGCTCGGAAGGTCAGTGATGTGGCACCCGGGAGTTCTCACAAGGTTCGGACTCAACGAGTTCATTGACGATATGGAGGATCTGGACTATCTTGTCCTGAATGAACACGAAGCATCCTTCTTCGCGGGAGTCAAAGGACTGGACAATTCGTTAGCGACCCTCAGCAAGGCGGCACCTAAGGCAAAGATTCTTGTCACGTTGGGAAGTAGAGGTGCAGCGTTCTATTCCGCCGGAACGCTATCTAAGATTCGTAGAATCTCTCTGGAGAAGCTAGGACGGAAGGTAGTCAACACTACTGGAAGCGGAGATGCGTTTGTCGGCGCATTTTCAGCCTACAAGGTACTAGGGCTGGATGATATGACTGCGTTTCGCTATGCGAACATGGCCGGAGCGTTGAAGGCTTGTCATCCCGAAACGCGTGGAAGCCCGACTAGGAAAGAACTGGAAGACTCCTACAAAAAATATTTTGGCTAGCGAGATTGGGCGAGACTGGCGGAGCAAAGGTCGATAGTTCGGTTAGTCCGTTCGTCTTGATCAGTGCGGTTGAGACTGTGTAGAGAACGTTGCCGATGTACAACGCCCGAGTTACGTAATAAGCGGAGTTGTTGCGAATGCTTCTCTCGCGGGAACGAGAAGACTATCCGAGCCAAGCGTTCGGCAAGTCAACATAGCCACGTATATCGGCGGCTTCAGAAGATGCTATTTACTTAGCCTAACCCCAATACTCATGTGCCAACTTCTAACCTGCCCACAGCTCTAGCGTATGTGACGAAGAACAGGGACCGATTCCTACAAGACTTTCGCACCCTTCTCAAGCAACCCAGTGTCTCCGCCCAGAAAATAGGAATCGAAGACTGCGCGCGGATCGTCAGGAAGCAGATGGAAACGGCTGGGATCAACGCGAGGATTCTGCCTGAAAAGAACGGAAACCCAGTCGTGTATGGAGAGGCCCGATCAAAGTCGAGCTCGAAGACTCTCCTCATCTATGGCCATTATGATGTCCAGCCGGTGGAGCCCCTCGAGAAATGGGTCTCGGGACCCTTCGATGCGAAGTTGAGTGGGCGGAAGATTGTCTCGAGGGGCGCGGCGGATAGCAAGAACAACGTTGTCTCTTTCATCAAAGCGGCTGAGAGCTATCTCAAAAGCTCCGGCGATGTTCCTCTCAATCTCAAGTTCGTTGTCGAGGGCGAAGAGGAGATCGGGAGTCCACACCTGCCGAGTTTCATTGACGAGAACGCGGAGAAGTTGAAGGCTGATAGTGTCGTCTGCTACGACGGCGACATGGCCGAAGAGGGCCGCCCAAAGTTCGAACTGGGAGTAAAGGGTCTCCTCTACGTTGAGTTGCGCTGTAAGAAGGCGAAGGAGGATCTCCACTCATCCTACGCGCCCCTCGCCGAGAATCCGGCCTGGACGCTTGTCTGGGCAATGAACACGATCAAGGGTCCTGACGAGAAGATCATGATCAAAGGATGGTATGATGACGTTGTACCATTCTCACCAATCCAGTCCAGACTGATGAACAAGATCAAGTTCAACGGCCCAGGGCTCCTCAAGGAGTGGGGACTGAAGAGTTTTCCGAGGGCGAAGAACAACAGAGAAGCCTTCAAGCATTACATGCTAGAGCCGACTTGCACCATCTGCGGGTTCAAGACCGGCTACATCGGCGAAGGCTCGAAGACTGTTCTTCCGGGAAATGCGATGCTCAAGATCGACTTCCGAATCGTCAATGACCAGAATCCCAGAAAACTCTTGCAGTTGCTCAAGGAACACTTGCACAGTCATGGATTCGACGACGTCCAAGTCAAGGCGCTGGGCCTTGTCGAGCCCTCAACGACCAAGCCTTCCGCGCCAATCGCGAAAGCGGCAGAGAAAGCGGGAAAGATGGTCTACGGACGCACGCCTGTCGTGATGCCGAGAAACCCCGCCTCGGGACCCGACTATCTATTCACCAAACATCTCGGGCTCGACTCGATATGGACCGGCAGCGGGCCGCCCTCAGCATACAGCCACGCACACGCCCCGAACGAATGGACGACAATCGACAACTTCCTAAACGGAATCAGATACATCGCGACCATAATGGACTGTTACGCAACCACAAACTAACCCCCAGGCACACAATTTCTGATAAACCGGTCTTGTGTCTCTACTCCATTGGCTCTGGAACATCCTTGAGGGACCGGACAGGGGAGAGAAATACCCACAGGAAGGAAAAGAGTCCTCCAATGACACCGATCACAATTGCTTCTCTGAGGCCAAAGACCTCGGCGAGCACTCCGCCAGTAATGGCGCCAGCTGGAATTGTGCCCCAGACTATCCATCTCATGCTGGCGTTCATTCTACCCTGAATGTTCTTCGGGACAATCGCCTGCCGCAGACTAACCTGGTTAATGTTGTAGACGACAACTCCAATCGACGTGGCAAACCCTCCGATCATCAAAATTAACGCGTTATAGTCCAGTCGAAAAGTGCCGAGCAAAGGAATCCCGGTCGCTGAGAGGATTGGAGTTGATAGACCGGGATTAGCGAGAGCGAAGGGTATCGTACCAAGGCCGCCCACTACCATAGCTGCAATGATTACGGGACCTACTCCCAAGATTCGCGCCAGTCTAGAAGAGACAGCAATTCCGGCAAATGCTCCCAGTCCACCAATGAAGAAAATTGTACCAATTACCAATACTGTATACCCAAGTTGTTGTACCAAGAAGAGAATGAGAATCGCGAATGTTACATTACTGAAAAAGTTTGATGTTGCCGTTGAACCCGCAATTGATCGAAGGCGTTTGTCTTTCAAAACAACCGCCAGTCCCTCCTTCAGATCATTCCACACGCTTGCTGTCGAAGGCTTGATCACCTCATCCTGTCTTATTCTCGAGATAACAGATGCCGACGCCATGTAGGCAGTAGCGTCGATGGCTATGGCGAGTGGTGGAAAAACCGCTTGAACCACAATCCCGGCCATACCGGGCCCGACGACTTGGGCCCCGGATCGGCTCCACTCTAGTTTGCTGTTGCCCTCAACCAGTTGACTTCGGTCAACAAGTGACGGCAGTATGGCCTGATAGGAGACGTCGAAGAACACAGTGAGCAATCCGACCATGAAACTCACAAGGTACAGTAGCGGCATCCCTGCCCTGATCAGAGTTCCGGTTAAAGCGGCGAGCGGGATTAGTCCAAGGAATATTCCTCGTCCAACGTTGGCGAGAGTCATTATTCGCTGTCGGCGGTGTCGGTCGACGTAGACTCCGATGAAGAGCGCGAACAGAGGGAACCCAATGAATGCGCTGACGTTGAGAATCGAGAATGCTAGTGGATCCTTTGTCAGCAGTAGCGCCGTAAAGGGAATGGCGTAGCCGCTGAACTGTGTCCCGAATTGGGAAATGGTATCGGAGGTCCACAGCTTGAGAAAATTGGGATGATGCCAGAGAGAGGGTCTCCGCTCAGTCTCCGTCTCCATACGCCGTTAGAAAACGCTCGGCTCTCTTAAGGGTCGCTCACAGTGAGTAGTCACATTTGACAGTCACGTGTAGTGTCGAAGAATAAATGATCAGGACGGAGAAGTCGAATTATTCCTATTTACTGCGAAGCGTTGTAGACGAGGATCACTGTCTTCCCTTCGAACTTGTAAGTGGGGTCTCGCGTGAGATTATCGAGGCGTCATTGGAGCTTCTCCCTTAGCCATATACTTGGTAATAATCCGGGGCTAGTTCTTTAGCTCGAGCTTGCGGCGGCTTCGGTCTCTTGTCGGTTTGTTTGAACTCAAGAAGGTATACTTTCCCTTCTCTGATCGCCACAGCGTCACATACTTGAGAGCTATTTGCCACGTAGTCAAAATTCGGCCGAAGCTTTTCGATCATTTCTCTCTCGTATTGTCTGGCTCGGCTTCCCGCACTATGAGCTAATTTCGCTAGGTCTTTCGCTCGCAATTTGCCAGTCATTTTCCCGCCTTTTCTGGCATCTTTTAGAGTAAGAGAAGGATGTTCCAAGCGCTGTTTCCTGCGGAGTTCGCGGAGCTCTGGAGTGTAGGAATTCTTTACGGCATTACTGAGCTTACTGTGAAGCTCTGGAGTCCAATGGATCTTTTTGTATCCAGTGTACTGTCTTATCTTTGCTTTCTTGCTTTTCGGAGGATAATAGGGATGCCCTTTCCTAAACAAGCTGCGTTGTACACTAAAATGACTGGTTTGCCCTCGAATTTATACTGAGGGTCTATCCAACTTTTGTGTCTCCCGTAACGTTTCAGTGTGGAGGCGGTGTGTGTTTTGTCGCCGTCTAGCCGGTATCCAGTCCATGTTCCGTCCTGGTTTGAGAACTCCGGCGGTAAATCAGCACAATTGTGAACGATGAAGGATAGGAGGTAGGTGTTTGAGGGAGTCTCCATGTTGCAGACTTTGCCAGAGAACTTTTCTCTCTGGATTTCCTTTATTCTAATCCAGTACCCGTTCCTTGTCCTTACAACGTGACTCTCTTTGTTGGAGTATTTGCTCCCTTCAAGATGAAATCGAACTTCGTACGAAGGTTTCGCGTTTACTCTTCGTCCCTCGATGAGATGCCTTCCTTCTCGATCATCTCTGTAGATTGCAGGAATGATCCCGAGGCGGGAGCCGATGAGTAGCGCCTGGTATGCAGCTGTGCGAGATGATGTATGAAGGCGCCAAGTGTTTCCTTGTCTAAAACCATCGCCCTGTATCCAGCCATCAAGGAAAGGTCGTGGGTTTCGTTGCTCTAGAATCCAGGATGGAATCTTCTTGTTGAAGGCTCTGCTACCGAATTCCTTTCTCATGAAATCGGCTAAAGATTCCTTTGACAAGCGCACCGAAAGTCCTGATCGATGAGAGTTGATCGTTGCGCGAACATTCCAATGCCTCGCCACCATCCGGCAGATTCGTTCGGCGAGTTCTCTTTCATGATGACCGAGTGAAAAGCAGACTTGCTTGCCCGTAGGATATCCTTCTGCCATGTACAATCCGAGCAAGTAAAGTAGCTCGGGATCAGCTTCCCGATTGCCTTTGAAGATGGGGAAGAAAACCCAGTCGTCCCTTGTCAGTTCACTTGCCGGCTTCCATTCTTTCTTTAGCGAGGGCCTGGTTTGAGGATCATACCACTTCGATTTCTGCGGAGTGGAGCCACAAAACAAGACTGGATGTTCAGGGGTCAGCCGGGTCTCAGGAAGAAGGAAGGGTTTGACAACGACCAAGTCACCGGCATAATCTCTCTCGAAGTATCTCGTAGGGATTTCGTAATTGCCATTATAGGACACGACTGAGTCGAGCTGCTCGCCCATTGTTTCTAGTCCAGGGTTAGCGAACACAGGGTCTCCCTTCGGAACACACCAGAACGTGTAGCCTTTGTCCTTGTATTTCTCGTAGATGTCTTTGTAGCTGCCGTAGTCTCTGGTGTTGATCCACCGGTAGTAGTGGTACTTGTAGCGGACTCGGATCTTGTACCTGCTACTCGTTAGTCTCTTTGAGCGTTTTCTTCTTTTCTTTCTTGACTCCATTTGGGTTTGTTGGCTCATGGGGGTTCACCAGCTGTTTTTCCCACTCGTGGGCGAGACGAATGAACACGTCCTTGCTCGCGCACTTCAAGCGCTTGGTGTGATATGCGACAAAGTGCATGAAGCTCTCGATGTCGACGTCATCTTCAAAGTCCACGGTCAAAATGTATCTCATTCAGATCCTCTCGGCGCTCCTCCGTCTCGCCAATTGGAAACTCGGCTTTACGAAGATTAAGCGAATCGAAACCCTTGAACCGGGTCCACAGTACTATCGAATCGGCAGTCACTGTGACACATTGCGAATGATTTGTGGACACACTTGGGTAGAGTATGCGGCCAAATTACTTGCTTGCGGATTGCTTCGCTTCCAACAAGGGTTGTTGGGGCTTTCGCGCAAAGAGGCGCTGAATTAAGCCCCTCTTCTCTTCAATTTCCTTGGGATGATACGATATGTTGCCGGAGCCGATCACCAAGAACATCTTCAGACCATACCCTATATCGACCCAGCCCTCCGTATGAAGGAGAACTCCGCCTGGCAGTTTTGCGTCGGGTCCGTGCAGCAGTGCTACATGGACAACAAGTTCGTTCTGATGTCTCTCTACCTTCACCGTATGAGGCATTCCTCTCATTCCGCTCACTTCAATCCTGGACCTGTCTCATGTTTCATTTAAGGGGCGAAATCTATAGATCAGTTGAATTGCCCGTTGGGCCGCAAAAGTCCTTAGTGCGATCAGTGGACGTTTGTCCATCTGGGACGCCAGATACCTTAAATTTCATTGTTCTTTTAACGCCAGAATGACGGTTCGTACAGATCGACTTTGGCGGAACACAATGGAAGAAGCAGGCTACAAGCGTTTCAAGATAGAGCCAAAGCCGGCTCCGCACGTCTATCAGATTCCCAACAAGTTTGACGTGAGCGCTCGCAAGGTGCGCCTCGCAGCTATGCTTGTTCACGAGGCCTTCGAATACAAACTGAACAAAGAAGTTGTGCTAAGCCGGCCTTGCATCTACGGGGTCTTTGGAGGCCACTTTGGCGGATTCAAACCGCTGAAGCACAAGTGTGTCGGGTGCATGAGATGCGTCCAGGAATACCCGCACATTATGACGGTTAAACAATCTGACAGCTACAAGCGGCTCGGTGATTCGTTCTGGACCCCCGAGAACGTCTACACGGTATGGAACGAAGCTTCGACCGGGAAGATCCCAGTCAAGGGCATGGGCTACAAAGGCGCGTTTGCAGGAGAGGGGTTTGACGGAATGTGGACCGACATGTCAGAGATAGTTCGCCCAACTAGAGATGGGGTGTATGGTCGGGAGTACATCTCGACAAGCGTCGACATTGGACGTAAACCAACCAGTATCGACTTTGCTAAGATCGACGATAAGCCGAAGTCGTTGGAGATCCCGGTTCCGATAATCTTCGACGAGCTTCCCACTGGCACTGATACCGCGGACATTCGGGCTGCGGTGGGCTTAGCAGCCGAAAGGATCGGCACACTCAATATTTCCCGGGACATTATGCCCCGAGAGACGGGACTTGACAATCTGCTGCCGATAATTGACGAAAGGGGGATCGCAGAAAATGAGGAGCGGGATCAGCCAGAGATAGCCGAGTTTGACGCGGAGACACCAGGCCTCCTGGATAGACTGCTCGCGCGTTTCGATCGGTCGATTCTCATAGCTAGGCTACCCCTTAGGGAAGATTCTGGAAACGCCGCGAGCAAACTAGTCCGTCAAGGTGTACACGGGTTGCACTTGTATGCTGACTATCACGGCCAGGACTATTCGAGGGATGCCCGGCATATCTCGATAGCGCTGAAGGATGTGCATCAGCAACTTGTCCGAGAAGGGCTTAGAGACAGGGTTACACTCATCGCCAGTGGCGGGATCACTCTAGCCGAACACGTTCCTAAGGCGATCATTTGTGGTGCAGACCTGGTCGCGATAGATACGACAGTATTGGTGGCGTTGCAGGCCGAGTTCAAAGGCGAGACCGGAGACAGGGCGAACCATCACTTGGTGCCGCGGAGGATAAACCCCGAATGGGGAGCGCAGCGCCTGATCAACCTCATCGGTGTCTGGCATGACCAACTGATTGAGATTCTCAGCGCGATGGGCATGCGGGACGTCCGACGTCTAAGAGGAGACATCGGTCGATCGATGATGGACTCAGAACTGCGGGAACAGTTGTTCAAGGGGATAGCATGGGCAACCTAGAGCTCATCCTCGAGAAGCATACCGAACGGATTCACCACGGCCTCGAAGTGTTGCCGACGCTAAGGCATGGCGTCCCAGAAGGTTTGGGGAACAAGCGGTGGACTGGCGAGCTGATCCTTGCGACGTATGAGCAGGCGCTCACGGGAGAGATTCCAGAGAATGGTCTAGAGTACAAGACTGGAAACTCAGGAGGCGGCTTCGACGTGCTGGGATGGAAACGCCATGAAGGGGTTGCGAAGGTCGACGAGGATAGTGCCGACCTATCAATTTCACTGAACAAGCGACATGAGGGTAGGATAATCGAGATCCCGCTACCGATCTACGGCGGGGGAATGTCCTTCGGGTCGATCAGTCTCAACTTCATGATTGCGCGCGCCAGAGCTGCCAGAAAACTCAAGACCTACACTTCGACCGGTGAGGGAGGATATCCGGATCAGATTGTGCCCTACCGGCACCACGTGATTACTCAGGTTGCCACAGGCATGTTCGGCGTCCGAGAAGAGACGATCCAGTACGCACCGATTGTCGAGTTCAAGTATGCCCAGGGCGCAAAGCCGGGACTGGGCGGTCACCTCCTCGCCGACAAGGTGACATCTGAAGTTGCGAAGATGCGAGAGTCGTCCATGTTCACGAGTCTCTACTCGCCCTTTCCATTCCACAGCGTGTATTCTGTGGAGGATCACAAGAAGCACGTTGACTGGATCAAGACCGTCAATCCACGAGCGCTTGTCTCAGTAAAGGTCTCGACCCCTACTGACGTCGACATGGTAGCAATCGGGAGCTACTATGCTGGCGCGAACATCATCCAAATCGATGGTGGCTATGGTGGGACCGGGGCGGCGCCGGAGATTGCGAAGAAGAACATTGCAATGCCGGTCGAATACGCGATACCGAAGGTCCACGAGTATCTCGTGTCCGAAGGGGTTCGGGAGCGGATCACGCTGATGGCGAGCGGTGGGATCAGGACTGCGGACGATGTGGCAAAGGCGATTGCGCTGGGAGCGGATGGATGTGTCATTGGTACTGCTGAGGCTGTTGCGGTTGGCTGCACGCACTGTGGGAACTGCGAGCGGGGACGAGGTTGCCAGGTCGGCATAACGACAACTGATCCAGAGCTATCTCAGCTCATCGATCCTGAGTGGGGAGAGAAGAGGATTGTCAACCTGTTCAACGCCTGGTCGAAACGTCTACGGATAATACTCGCAGAGTTCGGACTCGAGAGTATCCGGGAGCTTCGAGGAAGAAAGGACCTACTCGTACGATACAAGTGAGCCTGCGATGACTGGTCAAGCGATTATTGACTCTCGAAAAACATTGCCAGTCACGGACACGCCCTCTGTGAAACAGGAGGCGGAGGGAGGTTGCGGTGTCGTTGGGCTCGCGTCCAACGTCCCGTTGGAGGGAAAATATCTCCTACCATCGCTTATGCAGATGCGGAACAGGGGTAACGGCAAAGGCGGCGGTATTGCTGCTCTCGGACTCCTCCCCAAACAGCTAGGAGTATCACAGAAGATTCTGGACGAAGACTACATCCTCCAGGTCGCCTACCTTGACAAGTCTGTTAGGAAACAGGTGGAAGACGAGCATATCCGCCCGTTCTTCCGCGTCGACTACGAGTCGAGGGTTGAAGCGGTTGATGATTATCGGTCGATTCCGGGTCTCGAAGTAGAGCCTCCAGAAGTTTACAGATATTTTGTGAGGGTCAAGCCGGGGGTTCTAGAGGATTTCGCCCGGAAGAACGATCTTACTGGGCATAAGAGCAGTGAGCTCGAAGACGAGTTCGTCTACCAGAACAGCTACCGGCTCAACCTCCAATACTACTCATCGCTGGGCGAGAAGAAAGCATTCGTCGTTTCCCACGGCAAGAACCTGATCGTTCTCAAACTGGTCGGCTACGGAGACGATGTTGTAAAATATTACCGGCTAGAAGACTTGAAGGCTCACATATGGATCGGTCACCACCGCTACCCAACGAAAGGCCGAGTCTGGCATCCCGGCGGCGCCCACCCGTTTGTAGGATTGCATGAGGCACTTGTCCACAACGGCGACTTCGCGAACTATCATTCGATAATGGAGTATCTGGCTCAGCGGAACATCCATCCATTGTTCTTGACGGATACCGAAGTGTCTGTCCTATTGTTCGATCTGATCAGCCGGGTCTACAAGTATCCCCTGGAGTATCTGATCGAAGCGCTGGCACCGACGACCGAGCGGGACTTCGAGATGCTTCCGGAGGAGAAGAAAAAGATCTATCGACTGATCCAGACTTCTCACATCCATGGGTCCCCGGATGGTCCTTGGTTCTTCATCGTCGCTAGAAATGACGTAGAGAAGAATGCCTGGCAGTTGCTGGGGATTACCGACACGTCGATGCTCCGACCGCAAGTCTTCGCATTGCAAGAGGGTCCGCTTAAGATTGGAGTCATTGCGTCTGAGAGACAAGCGATCAACGCAGTACTGGGACGATTACAAGAGGATGGTAAGATTCCGAGCAGGTTTGCTGACTCCTACTGGAACGCTCGGGGTGGGAGCCACACAGATGGCGGAGCGTTCCTCTTCAGTGTAAAAGATGGAGAGGATGGAAAGGAACTGGGATGTGCTGACAAATTTGGACAGGAAATTGATCTTCCAGAACAGGAATGGCTATACGGACCCCGAACGGATCTCGCTCTAAACGTCAGCGTCGCGCTGCAACTACCAGGGAAGGGTCCAAAGACTCAGGACCCGCTGGGATTCTACGAGTATGTTCGTCCCGCGCTGAGGGAGGCTGGCTTCCAGTATGCCGGAGAGATTCTCGAGGAGCTGAAGAGGCTCGCGTTGAAGGGACGAGAGTCAAGAGGCTTTGCAATACAAACCCTCTCACTGTTATTCGACAGAATCTATGATACAGGCTACAAGAAGCACAGCTCACTGTTGCAAATGTATCATGAGGCTCTGAACGAGATCTTCTCTTCCGTCCCACTGTCAAACTACGACGTCTACACTCGGCTGGACTGGAAGAACAGGTTGAGACTTGCGCATCCGGGACTGGACTCGCAGGTACTGGTGGTTGATGCTCTCGAATTTCCGGTCGAGGGAGACGAGAGCGCTGCCAGGTCTGTGGTCGACGCGCACGACCAGGGCTGGAAGAACATATTGTTGTACAACTTGCGAGGCCATAGGTTCATCGGAAGCGGGCTGGGTCCGCGAACGAATGGATTGAAGATTGACTGTTACGGCGATGTAGGCGATTATGTCGCTTCGGGAATTGACGGCTGTGAAATAACGGTCCATGGTGCCGCTCAAGATCAAGCCGCTCAGATTCTCAAGTACGGTAAGCTCGTGGTTCATGGCGATGTGGGTCAGGCCTTCATGTATGCGGCGAAAGGGGGTGACGTGTACGTGCTGGGTAACGCAGCGGGACGACCACTCATCAACGCGGTAGGTAGGCCGAGAGTTGTGATCAACGGGACGTGTCTAGACTATCTGGCAGAATCTTTCATGGCAGGTGATCCGTACAATGGCGGAGGGTTCGTAGTTGTCAATGGGTTGAAGCCATCGTTTGACGGGAAGTTCATTGAACAAGAATATCCGTATCCAGGAGGCAACTTGTTCTCATTGGCCTCCGGTGGAGCGGTATTCATCCGAGATCCTTACAGGAAAGTGTCGAGGGACCAGCTCAACGGTGGACGATTGGCAGATTTCACTCGGAAAGACTGGGACCTGATTCTGCCGTATTTGGAAGAGAACGAGAGATTGTTCGGAATATCAGTTGCTCGGGATCTCCTAACTGTCGCTGATAAACATCTGGAACCCCACCAAGTCTATAGAAAAATCGAACCCATATCCCTGCAAGAACTAGCCTGATCGGTTTCTCCTAGATTTCTCTCTGCCCATGCCTTCGCAACGGTCATGATCTTCTCTTCTGGGACGGCATCAAGAATCAGCCTGAGCAGAGGGCCAGGTAGGTCGAGGGGTTGAACCTTACTGGCATACCGATCGAATTCGGCATAATTTAGGAAAAGCTGGTTTACGAAGGTGTTCAGACTGATTTTTCCTTTGGCTGCGCCTTCTTCTAGCGCTTTGTACGCCTTTTCGCTTATCCTAAAGGATCGGTTTACAGTTTTGTCCGGTTTGACTACCCTAGACTCGA
>Ga0209802_1001919_pt1 | contig 14850 bp, 6 predicted proteins | sample GraSoiAngelo_129_FD_185886 | JGI IMG/M metagenome (GOLD analysis project Ga0209802, IMG submission 185886) | Grasslands soil microbial communities from the Angelo Coastal Reserve, California, USA - 14_0927_12_40cm (SPAdes) (version 2) | ecosystem: Environmental > Terrestrial > Soil > Grasslands ... | reverse complement strand
AAGAGGCCAAAAAAAAGTTTTACGGGCATTTTTGAAATTTACCCCTAAGAATTGTTATTGATCCCCACCCCCCATTATTTTTCTCCAGCCACAGACAGCACATCTTCCCTTTCACAACCAGCTCCCAATACCCTTCTCAAGAAGCGCAGAAACCCCTCTCCTCATAGAGCAAACCCGTCAAAAGCCTGAATCCGAACAAAAAGGATCCCTACAAGCGAGAAGCCTTCACAGAACCCGTCTTCCCCGACCTCTCCTTCCGACTCCTTCTCCTCCGAAAGATCACAACCCCCGCGACCCCCGCAATACCCACCACAATCACCAATCCCACAGAGAGATACGGAAACTCTGAAGACGAAGGCTTCTCAACCAATACCACAACCATCCCAATATCCGTCGTCCCAGAAGCATCCCTCACAACCACCCTCACAGTATGATTCCCCAAGACAGTATACGTATGCGACGGACTCACCTCATTACTCAAACTAGAATTATCCCCGAAATCCCATTGATACATGAACGGCGTCAAAGTCCCCAACACATCAGCCTGAAACATAACAGTCAACGGCACAGTCCCAGACGTCTTACTCGAAGAAACCTTCGCAACAGCCAAAGGAACCGGCAAGAAAGGCCGGATCAAAGGATAATGATCCACAGTATCAGCAGGAAGACTCGTATTCCCAATACCATCATAATTAGTATCCACACCCGCATAATCATCCCAATAATTCCCGCCCGTCGCACCCACCGTCAACGACGCATTATCCCAATAATTCAAAGGAAGATCAGAAGCAACAACATGATTCACATGACGAAAACCACTACGCAAGAAACTATTATGATAGAAAATATTCGGCGGAGCACTAGGATTCCCGGTCGCATTCTGAAGATCAACACCAATATGATTTAACTGGAAAGTATTCTCATTCAGAATATTTCCATTCGCAAAATAACCCATGAAAACCCCAGCTATACTCATCCCACGCAAAAGATTCCGCGTAACATTGTTGAGACTCGTTAAGGCCCCGTTCATATCCACACCCTCCTCACCCGAAGCAAGATTATTTTGAAAGACTAGATTCTGCGAACTATCAACCAGCTCAACACCAATCAGATCGTTAGATCTCATCATGTTGTTAGTAACTCGATTGTGCGATGAACTCGTAATGTTCACACCGTACAAATTATAAGAAAAGACATTCTTGTCAACCAGCGTAAAATTCGACCTGTAAAGGTCAACCCCAGCACCAAGCGGTCTGGACCCCGAAGAAATGTCCGACATGATTATGTTGTTGGTAACGTTGAGATAGGTGACCCCAGCCGCATGTATTGCCTGACCACCGGGCCCAGCATTTTGAACAGTAAAACCCGCAATGCTCACATGATCAGAAACAACGTTGATAATCGGTCCTTGTGTCTGCCCATCAATAATAACGGTCGCTCCAGTAGCACCTGTAAGATGAACCGTCTTATTGATCGTAAATCTTTCATGATACGTTCCATTCGAGACGAGTATCGTATCCCCAGGACTCGCCAAGTTGATCGCCAACTGTATGCTCTCCCCCTCATGCACGACAATCGTCACCGCACGACCACTAAATGGAAAGCTAATCATCACAAAACTCATGAGCAACAGCAAGATAATCAAATACCGCGAAAGACGTAGCCTAGCCATTATCGGGACAGTCCCAGCACTCCACCGGTCAGAGACAAAGTGGACTAGTAAATGCTTCCCCAGGAATAAAAGTACCATCCCAGAGCCGCGGATATCCAAAAACACACGTGGGCATGCGACTACGACAACTGCCGCACGAACAGCATATCCTTTTTTAACCCGACAGACAGAGCTCTTCGATACTGTTTAAGGACTGATTGAGAAGAAAGCAAACTCTTCAGAAAATGTGATCGTTCCCTGACAATGAGAAAAATATTAACACCCTGCCTTGACAGTTGTTCACTCTTCATATCTCACCGTTTTCTCGAGATGGGTTCAACAGGAAACGGAATAAATAGACGGAATCAAAGAGAATGAGACGAGCGAAAAAGGCCCTCCTACTAACACTCAGCCTCATACTCGTATCCACATTAGGACTAATGACAAATCATCTACTCCTACCTAGTATCACTCCAACAAACGCGGTACTCACATGCCCAACAGGCGGACCAGCAAATGCGTGCTTGAGCGTCTCCCTCGACGTGAACAGCAGACCAACCACAACGGCCAGCTCGACTTGTGCGGTTCCCTCCGGACAGAAAGGAGTCTGCGACACAACGGTCGCCACACTCGCATCGAACGCTACGACCTTCCGGGTCGGAGCAATCCTGAACGCTAGTGCAGCTGCAAGGACTCTCACCACGTCGAGCTGTGTGGGACCCCCGGCATCTGCAACACTTGTTGGATGCGGCGTCTTCTCGTGGCAATTCGGGATAATTTATGACCCGACACTAGTTACGCCACAAGGAGACCCTACCAGCTATTGTGCCGGCCTTCCCGCTCATCCCGACTGTGGAGAAGACACTGTCTGGTATGGTTCTAACACGTCTCCCGTTGGTAACCCCAACACACCCGCCGGCGGACAAGTCAATTGGGCAAGCTACCCCACAGCAACTCATCCCATAAGCATTACCGAGGATCCGACGCATCACACCGCCGAGATACTCATCGGATTCGCCTTTCTAGCCCCATCCGGTTCATTACCCAGCGGAGTCGTCATCAACAGCAGGAACACTCTCGCAAGCGTCGCCTTCGGACTCGTTGGGAAAGGAAGTCCCACTTTCAGTATTGCTGACGTAATATTCGCCGACGCTAACGCTGCCCAGATACCTGGAATAATGGGCGCCCCGGACCTTCAGAACGACCGTACTCTAATCGGTAACAACAATTATCAGAATAGGTTGGAATTCTCAGACACTAACGCTAACGGTGTCTGGGATTCAGGAGAGCCCGTGATTTACGACTCTAACGGCGACGGCAAGTATGAAGCAGGAACCCTTTACTCCGATACCTTGCTCGCGGGTAGCGCACCCGTCAACAACACACTGCTCTCAACCGATCCTCTGATCAGATTCCAAGACCTCAACGCTAATGACATCTGGGACACTGGAGAGCCTGTCTCATACGACTCGAACAATAACAACCTGTACGATACCGGCGAACCAGTCATTTCCAGCCCGACCCCCTCCACTCCCTGCACCGGAGGCCTACTGCCGAACAACACCTGCGGAGCAGTGTCGGATACGATCACGAACGATCCCCCACACGCCATCTTCGCAGCAATTCAGACCCCCGGCCAGCCCTACGTGTATACATTCACCAGCTCGAGCACTGATTCCGACGGTCCCATCACTGGTTATTACTGGGACTTTGGTGACGGAACACAAGATCTCAACGTAAGCGGCTCGACAGTATTCCTACACAACTACGGAAGCCTATGCCTCCCCACTTGTCCCAATGGATTGACCTTTCCAGGCGCGTTCACCGTGACATTGAGGGTTATCGACAACCTCAATGCAACCGGTGCCGCCAGAGACTCATCAGATGCACCGATTTCAAATGGTCAACCCAGCCACAAGACCCAACTCATATTCGTCGACGCATTACCAATTCCCAGCTTCACCTTCACGCCATCACACCCCGTCCTAGGAAGGACAGTCAGCTTCGACGCATCCGCAAGCAGCGACTCAGACGGCAGCATAACAAGCTACAGATGGAACTTCAACGACACCCAAACCGGAACAGGTGTCAAGATCACACACACGTTCTCAGCAGCCGGCCTGTTCAATGTAACATTAACCGTCCAGGATAATGTTGGAGCCACATCCACAAAGCTCCTACTCGTACCTGTGCGCGCGTCAGACCAAGCGCCCACAGTCAGCTTCACAAGCGACAAAGTAAACCCGGTAACCAGCGACACAATAACTCTAACAATAACCGCGAGTGACATCGACGGAACCGTGACCAGCCTAGCCGTCGATTGGGGAGACGGTACAACCCACACGATCCCGGGCACAGCCACGACCGACACACACGCCTACAACACATTTGGAACTTTCACGATCAAGATCACCGCGACTGACGACAGCGACTCCACAACCATTGCCCAAGCAAACCAGATCGTCCTACCTCGGCATCCCGTCGTGACGATAAGCGGCCCCTCATCAGCGAATACCGGCGCCACCGTGACAATAACCCTGACCAGCTCCGCCCCAGACGGAACGATCTCATCCATCAAAGTCGACTGGGGTGACGGAACCACTGATAGCCTAACCGTAACCGCCACAACTGCTGCCCACACGTATGCAACAGTAGGAAACTACAACGTTACCATCACCGCCACAGACAGCAACGGACAAACATCAACGAAGTCCCAGACAATCGCAGTTACCACTCCTCCAGGCTTATCCACCATCACACTAATCGCTCTAATAGCCGTACCAATAGTGGCGATCGTCACCGTGGGGTTGCTCCTTCTTCGAAGGAGAAAACCAGCGGCGAAACCGGACACTCCACAATCCAGCCAAGTTAACCGATAATCCACTGATGGAAATTAGCGTCACAGTATATCCACGGCAATACCCAGCGCCCTATCGGTCTCCCGTCTCGAAAACTCTTAAACCAGTTGAAGACCTAACCTCCGAGGATATCACCTTAGAGTGAGTAATAGGAAGCTCTGAAATCACGAGAGCAATCACAATCCCACTATTGATTCTGACCACATCTAGTGTCTTGCTTCCCGCACTCCTGTTTCTCCCAGCCTACGCACCCGTCACATGGACTGGTCCAAACACGGGTACGAACACCTCAAACCTCCACTACTCAACCTCAGTCGTACAAGACCAGCTGGGAAATGTCTACATCTTCTGGGACCAGAACCCAGGAATATACTATACAGTCACCACGACCGGCCAGCTCATCAACCCCTGGCCAACACCCCAGCAATACACGCTGAACGGAAACAATTACGATCTCGAGCCCGCCCCGATCGTCCTGAAGAACGGCACGCTCATAATGTTCTTCTCCAGCAAGAGAGGAAACAACTACGACATCTACTACTCCCGGTACAACAATGGAGCGTGGTCACCAGAGTCCCGGTTGACGACAAGCGCCGCTTCTGACCAAGGGCCCGTCGCAATGCAAGACAGATCCGGAAAGATCTGGCTCGCCTGGACTAGGACCGAAACGGGCGATATCAAAATCAAGTTTGTGGACGCGAATAATAATGGTGCTTGGGACGCCGCGGATCCCACCGTCAATGAGACTCTGAAAGGAGATTCAAAAATCACGTTCGTCGACAGCAACAATAACAATGCCTGGGATGCCGGAGAAGCTGTAACATACGACGCGAACGGCGACGGGAAATATACGACAGGACGATACTACAATGACACTCTCATCTCAGGCATTCTACCTGCGAATAACACGATTGTGAAGAGTGATTCAAGAATCAAGTACGTGGACTTTTACTACAATAACCTCTGGGGCCTAAGAGACCCGGTTGCCTACGACGCCAATAATAACGGAATCTATGATCCGGGAGAACAGGTCATCGTCAGCTCCCCCGAACCCATATTGTATGATTCTAATGGAAATGGAGTATACGACTTAGGAGAACCCGTAATTGCGGGAATACAGCCCACGCAAGATGCTCCGTTGACCATTGATCCCAGGCTTGGATTCATGGATTCCAACGGAGACAATCTATGGAACTCTGGAGAATTTGTCGTATACGATCCGAACGCCAACTCCGCCTATGATCCGAAGCTGATGTATGTTGACTCGAACACCAACAACATATGGGACATTGGGGAGTCGATAATATACAAAGCGAACAGCACTTTCGCAGGCTTCACGGGCAACGCACGATGCTCGGGCAGCCTCCCACCCGCTGCGGATTGTGTAATAATCGGCTCCGCCCCTTCACAATCAACCCTCCTCAAGACCGATACCCGCCTCAAATTCGTGGATCTCAACGCCGACAGTTCTTGGGAACCCGGTGAGACACTTACCTATGACACGAACAACAATGGATTATACGACACAGGAGAACAAGCCATAGCTCCACTTACGACAGATGCGAAACTCAAGTTCATAGGAACAGGCACGAATTGGGTCCAAGGCAACACTGTAGTCTACGACGTCAACGGAAACAATCTATACGATAGCAGGATCAAGTTTGTCGATACCAACGGTAATGGTGTTTGGGACACAGGCGAAACTGTAGTCTATCACACGAACCTCCTCAACAGCATCTACGATTACTCCGATACCCCGATCTTTGAAACTACCCCCCAGGGAGACGTAGGCCACCCTCTGAAGAATGACCCAGGATTGAGGTTTGTCGACTTATGCCCTGTAAATGCCCTGCCGCCTCCATGCCCTAACGGAACATCTTCAACAAATGGATCATGGGATCAGGGCGAACCCGTCGTTTACGATTTCACGAGCTCAAATCCGAGTTACAATCTCAATGGAATATACGATGGACGAATCAAGTTCGTTGACACTAACACTAACGGTCAATGGGACTCGGGAGAAACCGTAGTTTATGACACCGATGCCTCCGGACCCGGTGCCGGCATCTTCAATACCGGAAGATATCATAATGACACAATCATCGCTGGTTCCACTCCAGCGAATAATACAGTGCTCAGTCAGGACTCAAAACTCAAGTTCTACGATGCAAACGGCAACACCATATGGAACATTGGAGAACCAGTGGTATACGACACTAACAATAACAATCTCTACGAGACTACGGAGCCCGTCGTAACCGGAACCACCCCGAATCCTATGACAGGCATAACAACAGGTCTTGGCGAGACCATTGTCGCCTATGGCTCACCAGCAACACTTACGGCGCTGAGAACTGATCCTCACCTAAAATATTTCGACACTAATGGGAACAGCGTCTGGGATCCAGGAGAGGCTGTAGTGTACGATACGAACAATAACAACGTCTATGAGTCCAACGAGTCCCTCGTAGCCGGCCCTGTCCCGAACCTTAACGCAGATACAAAAATCAAGTACGTAGACTCCAACAGCAACGGTATCTGGAACACCGGAGAAACCGTCATCTATGACACGAATAACGACGGCAAATATACTACGGGACGATACCACAATGATACTCTCATCGCTGGCCTCGCTCCCGCTAATAATACTGCCATATCCTTTGATCCGAGGATCAAATATGTAGACGCGAACGCAGACGGTGTTTGGACAACTGGAGAAACAGTAGTCTACGACACAAACGGCAACGGACTATACGATATCGGCGAGCCGGTCATCTCGGGCACTGCACCCACCCTCAAAACCGATTCGAAGATAAGATATGCGGACAGTAACGGCAACAGCATTTGGGATTCAGCCGAACCTGTCGTTTATGATGCCAACAGCGACGGGTTATTTCAGAAGGCAGAATTTGTCATTCGTGGCATAATTCCACAAGGCAAAACTAGCCTTACGATCAGCTTAGGAGAAGCCTGGATAGCCGGGACAAACACGCCCATTCCAGGCTCAACTCTAAAGTCTGATCCGAAGCTAAAATTCCTCGACCTCAACGGCAATGCCTCCTGGAATTCAGGTGAACCAGTAGAATACGATGTAAATGGCAACGGAATATTTGATTCAGGCACCGATACAATAGTTGCTGGAAACCCTGTTCCCGCAATCGGAACAAATCTGAAGTCTGACGAGGCAACGCTCGCGGGAACAACAGCCGCCCCGGGCACGCACACAATCGTTCAAGACACAAAGATCAAATTCGTCGACGCAAACAACAACAATGCATGGGACGCGGGCGAAACTGTCGTTTATGACACGGATCTCTCCGGACCGGGGTTGGGAGTATACAATTTTGGAAGGAATCATAACGACACGATAATCTCTGGAGCTGCCCCCGCGAACAACACCGCGCTCAGGACAGATCCGAAATTGAAATATTTTGAACAATCAACCGACACACACTGGGACACAGGTGAAGATGTATTCTACGACACCAATAATGACGGAACCTATCAAGCCGGAGAACCACTTGTCGCAACTTTCCAAGTCCCATCTGCATCCGCTAGATTGACCACAGACTCGAAGATCAAGTATTTTGACGCGAACGCAAACAATGTCTGGGATTCAGGAGAATCCATAGTCTACGACACGAACAACGATGGACTCTATTCTAGTGGAGAACCTGTCCTCGCATTCTCCGTCCCAACCCTGGGCGCAGCTCTAAAGACTGACAGCAAAATCAAATTCGCCGACACTACTGGGAACTTGATCTGGGACAGAGGAGAAACAGTCGTTTATGATTTCAACGGTAACAGTCTGTACGATGCCACCGAGCCCATTATCGTTGGCTCGAATCCCACAGGCGGCCAACCGCTCAGAAGCGTTACTCACATTTTCTACGAGATCTACAATGGAGCTTCATGGTCGGCCGAGCAGAGGCTAACGATCCAGCCGAACAGCGACCGCACACCTTCCATTGGTCAGACCGAGGACGGTAGAATATGGATAGCATGGTCCGGAGAACGCCCCCCGGGTCCGAACACGATACTGTACAGAACCAGCACAGATGGGGCCGCTTGGACCACGGAAGTGCAAGTTACGAGCAGCCCCACCAACTTCGGGGACAACGATCCTTCGATTGGACAGGACCGCAACGGGACGATATGGATCGTTTTCAGTAGAAATGTTGCATGTGGGAATTGCGGCAAGGCCGCGTTCCAGGCCGACTTATACACTACAAGTTCAAACGACAATGGGGCAACATGGAACGCCGCTACCACGCTGCCTGGCGAGCCCACCACCGACGATGAGATCCAGCCGAACTTGTCCCAGCTCAGTGACAACAATCTCTATATCTTCTTCTCGAAGATCGTATGTGGAGGATCCACCTGCACTGTCAGCATCCTATACTATGCTTCCTCAACGCCGCTACTGATCCATAGCGCTCGGATGAACAATTTCACTTCAAACTCCAGCGCAACACTAGCAAATTCGACAAGAGCGGGCCAAACCGTTAGGTTGACTGCTAATATTACAAACACAGGAGATTACACTGGGAGCTTCACGTTTTGGGCTATGGCAAATTCCACAATAATCCCATCCACCACAATGTCTTTGGTACCCGGGCAGACGGCCGTGTTAACTATAAACTGGGTCACGACAGGGATGAAGCCTGGCATCTATTCTCTGACAGCGAACGTCACAACAACTGGAGAAAGCGCTCCAAACTTTGTCGACAATATGGGCGTCCCACACAGTATTCGAATCCGTCCAGCCGGCGACGTGAACGGAGACTGCATCGTGAATATTATTGACGTCACGTTGGTGACCATAGCCTTCGGACGATCCATAGGATCGCCTGGATACAATCCAAAATCGGACCTCAATAATGATGGAACAATCAACATAATAGACGTAACAATCGTCACGACCACATTCGGCAAGACATGCTAGGAAACGTACAAGTCCTAAGTCTCTTCCACTAAGGTATTGAAGTAGATTCTCGTTCTAGCGTGGACTACCGACGGAAAAATCAAGGAAAACAAGGACTCCTTCCCGGATAAGTTTAAAACCCTGACGACTAAAAGACCTCAACTAAGTGTCCGCTCGGATGAGAAAGTCTGCCATTCTAGCTATTCTATTATTGACCATAGCCGCTTCCGCAACCCTGTTTGCTCCACCAGGCATGAAGATCCCGTTAGTGTACGCCGCTGCGACTCCAACCATGGAGGTCTGGAGCCCCGTATACGGAAACAACCTCACTAGTCTGAGCAACCTGTTACCGGGTTCAGAATTTGATGTGAAAGTTAATGTCACAAATGTTGGTCAGATTAGCGGTTACGATGTCAGCTTAAGCTACAATATTACGTCTCTCCTTCCGAACGTCTTACAAGTAATGAAGACTGGGTCGGAAACATCCGGTAGCTTGTTCGACCCAAACAGCTCCCCGACAGGATGTCAAACACAAGTACCCATTCAGGATATTGACCTGCCCCCCGGGCGTATTAGGCTCGCGGGCTACTTTAACGGAGGGTGCTCTGTAGACGGGACCAACGGAGTTTTGTTCACTTTGCACTTCAAAGTAGTAGGAATAGGAGCCACTTCGATCGATATAATTGCGGCGTCTCACGGTAGCAAGAACCTGATAAGTTTTGTTGTTACTCCACCTCCATGTCTTCCATCTTGTCCAAACGTTGCTGGAATTCACTTTTCCGGCGCGTATTTCAGAAACAAGTCCGGGCTTCCACCCATCGCGAAGTTCACCTATATCCCAGTAACCCCAGCAGTTGGTAACAACGTGGCGTTCAATGCCACGGACAGTTACGACCCTGACAACCCATCAGGACCTTCCAAAGGAATTCTGAAATTCAGTTGGGACTTCGACGACGCATCTGGCGGAGGAGCGACCGACCAAAGCGTCCTGTCACACCAGTTCAGGTTCACACCAACCGTCTTTGGGATAGGCTTCTTCAACGTCAAGCTAGTCGTTATTGATAGTGACAACAATCTACCGAATAGACAAGTGTCCGTAGTGTATGTAGACCCTGGAAAGATCCACGACTTGGCGGTTTCGCTTACGATCGACAAACCACAGCCAAGGGTTGGCGACAAGGTCGGCGTTAAGGTCACAGTGACAAACAGGGGCAACCAAGACGACAGAGGAGGTCTGAACGTTACGTACGATAACCAAGGTCCCCAACTATTAAGCCAGACTTTGAGGAATGACGAGAAAAACTTCTCAATCCCTCTAACCAACCCCACCCAGGTCTTCTCCTACACGCTCGATACGAGCGGGCTGTCCGCAAGAGTCTATGCGATAAGTGCCAGTGTCAAATTGCTAGGCAATGCTACCGATGCGAACCCTCTCGACAACACCAACACCGTTAGCTTCACGTTGCAGCCTGGAACGACCGGATTCTCGGTCTCGCTGCCTCTATTAGCAGGGTTAGGAGTTGTCGTTCTTGCAGCAGTTTTCGGCGTTGTGCAGTTGATGAAGCGCCGTAGAAAGGACACTGACGTATTGCCGGAATAGGTGGATATACATATCCACAGACTACCGTTGCTATCCGAGTGTCTCTCGGGGCGTTCGTAGGCACTCCTTTCGGGGATAATCTTAAAAGGGCTGGTTCCTCTAACCGCCGTTCGAAGAAAAAATGCAAATAAAGATTCCACTACTTACAGCAATCATTGTACTAACAACTGTCATCGCTATACCACTTGCAACTCACACAGTCGCAGCTACTCCAGGAAAGAGCGTGGACGATCCGGCCAACGTATGGTATCCATACGGGCCCGCTCCAGTTCTTACTGGTGGAGCACAGGGAGTTACTAAGCTAGTTCTCTCGTACTATGCCGCTCCAGAATCGGAGTTCGCTGATTTCATAGCAGGCAAGATTGACGTGACCGACTGGGAACAGCCAAAGGCCAGCTTCGCTTCGTATGATCTGAACCCTGACTTCCAACTCAGCCCTATCCAGGGCCAGTTTGGAGACTTCGGGATTTACTTCAACGGGCTAGACACCACTTGGGCGGCTTGGGGCTGTGACTGGACACTAGCTGGAGCATACACCGACAGCCTTGGCGCTACTCATCCATTCCAGACCTACCAATCAGGTTGCGGCATTAACATGCGACAAGCATTTGCTCACCTAGTCGATAGACCCGCCTTCGTAAGAGACGACCTCGGAGGAACATCGGCAGCACTCGCTGACCCCTCTCCGCCAGCGAAGGATCCATCGGCCAGCTCATTGGCTACCCAATGCTCATGGGACACAATGTTCCCAACATGCATCAGCGCATACAATATACGAGACGATCCGGGTGGTTTCGCACAACCTGGCACGCCAGACTTCTGTGCAGCAGCTGATCACATGATCGCTGCCGGCATAGCAACTGGCAAGACAGCAGGAACCTGCGTCCTCACAGGTGTAAACGCCGGCGTCTTCGCAAACCACATGAAAGGCATGGTACGAAACAACGACAGTCGCCGCTTCGACTTAGGCAATGGATTTGACAGTGCCCTGAACCAGCTCTTCGGCGCTACCGTGGTTGATCCAACCTTCGGTGGCATCGGTGTACTCGGCGGCATCGTCTTTACTGATCCGCCTGAGAGCCCAGTCAATGACTGGAGCTTCTACACCTTCGGTTACGGCTTGGGCGGTCCATTCCCAGACCATCTCTTCGATCTCTACTACAGCGGTGATGCATCAGACCTCTGTGGTGGTCCAAACAATCCAGAGCCAGACAATCCAACATTCGTATGCATGAAGAACTTTGACAATGACGTGATACTAGCATCCAGCACTGCTGACGTCCCCACCTTCAAATCCGCGACACTCGCAGCGTTCAATGAGTACGGAAAGGCAGCTGCCGACCTTGCGACTTTCAGCGCGGGCGTCCGAACTGCCGCTCTGACATCAGTAGCAGGTCTCACGAACTCGCGGGGACTCGGATACTACAACGGCTACACCATAAACTATGCGCACAAAGATGCAAGTTACACTCCTGCCAATGCGAACTATGCATTCGGCGGTGGACACGACGACACATTGCGATGGGGTCAGGCACAGGACACGAAACAACTGAACATCTTCCACGCTTCGACAGTGTGGGAATTCCAGTTGATCGGTGAGATCTACGATACGATCTTCAGCGCCAGCCCGGTCCAAATCGCAAGCGTCTATGGGAACATGTGCGTCACAAACGCTAACTTCCCATGCACAACACCAGACACAACCAGCAACCCAGGCAATACTGTGTTCCACGTGCAATTGCGACAGAACCTCAGATGGCAAGACGGCGTGCAGGTCGATGCGAAAGATATCGCCTTCAGTCTTCTGTCTCTGAGAGACTTTGCGCCTACTGCGGGCGGTGCACTGCACTTCCTCAAATCAGTGAGGGTGTTCAGCAGCACACAATTAGATGTCACATTCTCAGGACAAAGCATCTCGTTCCCGATTGACATGGAAGCCTTTGTGATTCCAAGACATGTTTGGGAATGCACAACTGACAATACATGCGCGGCATCAGTAGGAGCAAACCATGCAGACTATGTTGCAGCAGGAGTCTCTGAACCGTCAATAACGAAACGATCCACCAGCTTCGACCCAGTTGCCAACGGAGCCCTCATCGGTTCTGGGCAATGGGTATGTGCCTCCGTCTTCGGGACGGACTCGGGCAAGGTCGGAACAGGTTGCACTCGTAACGCAGACGGTAGCAGAGGTGGACAAGCGATACCCGTAGGCGGCACAGCACTATTGGCAGCCTACGACTTCACAGGCAACGCTGGCAACACTGACCCGTTCCTGCAGTACATGCGCAGCTACAACGCAAACTGGGGCTCAGGCTCCGGTACAGCAGCACAATCCGGTCAATATCAGGAATGGAGTTGGGCAGACCAGAACAATGACGGACAAGTAACCATCGCTGACGCGGTCGCTGTCGGTGCCTGCTGGCACGCAACAGGACCCAACACGAATTGCAACGCTGCAGCGTACAACTACTGGCTAAAGTCATCACTCCATTCGGGAAGCCCAGCGGAGATCAGTACTGAAACCGCCGTGGTACAGTCCCACATAGACGAAGGATGGCTTCTACCATTCGCATGGTCCAACACTGCGTTGGAAAACGTAGTACCATTCAGCCCATAGAAAACCCCAAGACCTAAAAACCCCCTCCTTTTCCTTTTTTATCTAGTATAGAGGACACTAAGAATGGGACTTCGAGGTTATCTGGTCAAGCGAACAATAAACACGATAATTCTGATACTCTTTGTAATCGTCCTCAACTTCATCATTTTCGAAGTGATGCCAGGACAAAATGGATCGATTCAGGCTCTCGCGCAGAATCCCAAGATTCCAGCAGAAGCGAGACGACAATTCGTACTCGATGAGGAAACAAGGCTTGGACTAATATGCGGAGTCGACTCTAATGGAAACGGGATACCTTGTCCAATATGGACAAAGTTCGAAAGATATTTTGTGGCGATGGTGACGTTTAATTTTGGTACCTCTTTCCAGAGCGGAAACACTGTTACTCATGACATCCTTCAATCAGGAAGACTCGTCAATACACTTCTGCTACTCGGAGTATCATCGGTTATTTCTATCATCGCGGGAGTCTTCTTGGGTACTCTAGCAGCGAAAAAACGCGGGAGCATATTTGACAGTGCATGGGTCACAGCCTCCTTAACCACTTTTTCTCTACCGACCTTCTGGATGGGGTTGGTATTGATCCTCATCTTCTCCTTCTGGCTTCATTGGTTTCCGCCAGCCGGAGTGACTCCTTCGGAATGGATCGATCCCTCAAGAGCACCGCCTAATCTTTTGGCTGAACTTCCTGCAAGGTTGCAGCACCTCTTCTTACCGGCCATGACATTGACATTATTCTTCTACGGTGGATACTTGCTCCTAGCTAGAGCGACGGTCATGGAGGCCCTCAGCGAGGACTACATCACGACCGCCCGCGCGAAAGGTCTGCCCGAACGCACCGTGCTCTACAAACACGCTTTGAAGAACGCTTCACTGCCCCTAGTGACAGCCGCAGCACTGCAATTCGGTTTCCTATTGAGCGGTGCCATAATCACTGAAACCGTATTCTCTTGGGATGGTCTGGGATTGTGGCTCTTCAATGCGATTACATGGAAAGATGGTCCAGTGCTCCAGGCGATGTTCTTCATAATCGCATTATGCGTGATCATAGCTAACTTCGCCTCGGACATACTCTACGGTCTGTTAGACCCACGCATCAAGTACGAGTGACGCAAGCGATTGACTGACTGGAAAGTGATGGCAAAACGCATCACTGGCTTCCTTAGGACGCTATTCAAATCCAAGATGGCGATAGTCGGA
>Ga0209802_1001917_pt1 | contig 14860 bp, 16 predicted proteins | sample GraSoiAngelo_129_FD_185886 | JGI IMG/M metagenome (GOLD analysis project Ga0209802, IMG submission 185886) | Grasslands soil microbial communities from the Angelo Coastal Reserve, California, USA - 14_0927_12_40cm (SPAdes) (version 2) | ecosystem: Environmental > Terrestrial > Soil > Grasslands ... | reverse complement strand
GAGGTATCTCTCTAGGATCGTCTTTCCCATTTCCGGCCATTACAACAACGAGCTCGTACCCGTTCGCCAGAGCATACGAGTACCCCTGTCTAATCGCATGCCCGATCCCCTTCCGAACTGGGTTTTCAATAATAGTTACAGGAATGTCGATCGTTTTCCGAGCTTCATCTATCTCTTGCAGAATACTGGGAATTGGATCGTCGATCACGAGGCATATCTGATCCACTACCGAAGGTTCGAACTTTGAGAGGACGCTACCAATCTTTCCGATCTCGCGAAAAACAGGTATTATGACGATGCTTTTCAAAAATGGTTTCGACCGCGTATTCTTTGACTATTTGGCCCCATTGTATTGGACACGTGGTCTATGTCCCACTATCCTAGCAGGGGTACCCATAGCAATAGCATTGTCCGGGATGTCCTTAGTGACTACGGATCCTGCTCCGATCAATGCGTTCTCGCCAATCGTCACGCCAGGGATGATCGTGGTGCCCGCGCCGATCGACGCATGACTCTTCACAAGGGTCTGGAGAAGTTTCCATTCTCCATGCGATCTGGGATGCTTGTCATTTGTGAACGTCACGTTTGGCGCGATGAACACGTCATCTTCAATGGTCACGCCTGTGGGTATGAAGACGAATGGGCGAATCTTGCAGTCGTCGCCTATCGTCACTCCTTCTTCAATGTAGACGTACGAGTCTACCTTCGTGTTCTTTCCGATCTTGCAACCGTAAAGGTTCACTTGATCGTAAACACGCGACCCATTGCCGACACTGGCCTCTTTGATGATCGAGTATCTGGGGCGTCTCACCTTGCCAAGATCTTCTCCAGTATCGGAACATCAACCGGGACGGTGCGGTCTTGAATCAACGATTCCTTCGCCGCTTCCAGAATTCTAACTACTCTAGCTCCCAGTAGTCCGTCTGATTGATTGGCGAACTCAGAATCTTTCCGATTGATTATACAGTCGATGAAGTGAACGACCTCGGTTCCAATAGTATTGCTCGGGGTTATCTTGATGGTTTCAGTTTTGTCAGGCCAGACAAGGACGGCCTGTTGGTCCGAGCAGTCAAGGTAGGCCGTCCCCTTACTCGCGACAATGGCAACATCTCGATGCTTCTCCTGATCTAGCCAGCTTACCTCGACCTGTGCTGTCAAGCCTCCATCATATTCAGCCGTCATGAATGCGACCTCTTCATTCCCAGGAGTTCTGTATCCCCTTGCCTTGCACGCGATCCGCGAGGGCCATCGATCGGTGAGATAGTTACAGATGTCGAATGGATGAGGAGCAAGATCCGTGATAACATCCCTCTGCATTTGCGGAGGAAGCAGACCAGTCCATCTGAGCCGCAGATAGTAGGGCTCTCCAAGAGTGCCGCTAGAGAGAACGCGCTTCAGCTCTTTGACGCCATTGTTGAACCGGTGAATGTGGCCGACGCATAGGACAGTTGAATTTTCCCTAGCAAGTCGAACTAGTTCGTAGGCCTCTCCGCTCTTCAGCGTTAGAGGTTTCTCGACCATAACGTTCTTCCCATGTTTCAGAAATGCCGAGGCGACTTCGTAGTGGGTCGGGTTCGGCGTACAGATGTGGACTGCAGTCATGTCGGGATCAGTCAATAGGTCAGTGTAATCGACTTGATAGTTTTGGTTTCCGAACTCTTGGCGGCATTGGCCCAACATTGTCGGGCTATTGTCGACGATGGCATGTAACTTGACAGCTTCAGATCCACCGCTGACACTAAGGATTTCCCGGATTACCTTCCGTCCCCAGTACCCAGCACCGATAACTGCGATGCGGATCTGTTCCAAGCTTCTCGCACACCAGCCCGTCTATGCTTGCCCTGTCGAATTATCTCGAAGGACTTGGCAGACGCGATCAACATCCTCGTCGGGCATTTCGGGATATAATGGGAGGCTGAGAACTTCTCCCGCAAGTCTCTCACTGACTGGGAACATTCCTTCAGTGTAGCCATAGAGACGTCTGTAGGGCGTTTGGAGATGTGAAGGGACTGGATAGTGGACCATGCTTTCGATCCCGTTAGCCTCAAGCTTCTTCGCAAGCTCGTCTCTGTTCTTGGAACGGAGCACGAATAGGTGATAGACGGACTTCGCGCCTGGATTGTCTTCTGGTGGAAGGGTTATGCCTCCAACATCTTGGAGTCCTTTCCGATACCGGCTTGCGAGTCTACGACGGACGAGATTCCACCGGTCCAGCTTCCGAAGCTGGACGCGTCCTATCGCCGCATTTACTGTGTTCAGCCTGGACGTGTAGCCGATACGGGACATGGTATACTTCGAAGCGCGTCCACAATCCCGAAGAGACTTCGCTGTTTCTGCGACGGTGTCATCATCAGTCACGATCATTCCACCGTCTCCCGCAACGGTCATGTTCTTACTCGTGTAGAACGAGAAGCATCCCACGTCACCCATAGATCCAGCCCGTTTTCCACTGATTTCGGATCCGTGAGCCTGGCAAGCATCTTCGACTAGCCGCGTCCCATGCTCCGACGCCAGATCTCGGAACTCTTTCATTCGAGCCGGCTGACCATACAAATGAACAGGAACGATAGCCCTTGTTTCCTTACTGATTTTATTCCCTACTTCCACAGGGTCGAGGTTGAACCCTGTCTTCTCAACATCCGCGAACTCGGGCCGCGCCCCAGCATGCAAAACAGCGTTCGATGACGCAATGAACGTAAACGGAGTTGTGATAACCGAGTCACCGGGACCAATCCCCAATGCCTGCAGTCCGATTTGTAGAGCCGCAGTCCCAGACGCGGTCGAGATGGCATGACGAGTGCCACAATATCGAGCGAACTCTTCTTCAAACTTGAATACACTTTCTCCCATGACGAGTCTTTCATTCCTCAACGCGTCGGTGGCTGCTTGTATCATCTCCTCGTCGACGATAGGCCGCATCAGGGGGATCTTAGGCCGTGATCTGATCGGATGCTCCAGCGCGGGATTAGTTGCAGTGCTGATCTGTTGACCAACCATAATAGTTCAGTTTTAATTGTGTCCCCTTTGATCGCGATATTAATTCACCGATAGAACATGCGTAGGAATCAACATTGCAACATAACAATGATTCCAAAGATATATTTCGATAACTCCACGCGTTGCGCGGCGCAACTAAAATGCGTTGATCAGTTCTCACGCTCGGACGAGCTCGAATCGCCTCGAACGTCTATCGACTGTACCTTCGATAGGCCTCTTCCAACTCACGTCTCGTTGGACTTCCCCGAGTCTCGGGACGTGTCGCCTTCAGCGCGCCCGCCATGTTCGCGTACTGGAGTGATTCCTCATCAGTTTTCCCAAGGATCTTGTATGCGCCGAACGCTCCAACAAAGGCATCTCCACATCCTGTTGTATTGACAACTTTTCCACCGAGCTTCTCAACATCAACGTTCTGAACCGCAAACATTTTTCCACCAGCATGGTATGCAGCTCCATTCTTTCCCAGTGTGACGACGATCCTAGTCCCGGGCGCTTCCTCATTCAGCTTGGCCAACGCACTCTCCAACGTTTTTGCTCCGGTAAACACGATAACCTCGTGCTGGTTCAGAATGAGATACTGAAGATCCTTCAATTCTTCGTTCCATTCCTTGATCCCGAATCTAGCAAGCACCCCTGGATGCCAAACGAGAATTTTTCGCAACCTCTTCCCTTCCGACAAAATCTTTTTCGCGACTTGTTTCGGCGGATCAATTGCCAGAATTAGCTTGCTCTTCCCAAGCATCGTCTGAATTTGTGGCTCCATTATCTGTTCTTCTTTCAGCAATGCGTTAGCACCAAAGTATGTCATGATAGTATCGTTCCCATATTCGTCAACTGTAATGTAGGCTTGTCCTGACTCGACGGTATCGATTTCACGAATCCCACTGGTCTCGACTCCTTCCTCCCTGAGAATCGAGATCTGTTTCTTCCCAGTCTCGTCACTGCCGAGAGATGAGATTAATGCAGTCCGTGAGGAGCCTAGTATCCGAGCGGCCGCGACTGCGACGTTTCCACCTTTTCCACCAGGCACTCTGTCGATTCTCGTGACGACGACTTCCTCCCCCGGTTTCGGAATATGCTTCACGAACAAATTGATGTCCCAGTTTAGGGCGCCTATCACCGTCATCTCTAGGGGCAAGGTTTGCTGGACCAGCGTTGAGATGGCCGAGAAAATGGTCCGGCTTAAAGAAGGTTGATCCTAGAAAAATAATGTCTTGAATCCAAGAACCTGTTAGGATTCTTGGAGAGTGACTAGCTTGTGTTCCTCGTTCTTCTCGTCGACCAGCGTATCTATTACTAGTTGATAGGTTATGATGTCAGTGTCCCGGGTCCTCTGAGCGAGACGCTGGTAAAATTCGACGGCTGATCTCTCGAATTTGAGGGCGTCCCTCACCATGGCTTTCAGGTCCCCGCCTTTCCTCGGTGGCTCTGAGTATGGGTTGAAGCTCTTCTTCTCCCATTCCAATGGACGAGACACGGGAATGCCTCCTAACTGGATTATCCTTCCCATGAACAGTTTTGCATGCTCCCACTCGCCCTCCGCAATCTCTGCAAATAGCTTCGATAACGCTAGGGAGCTTATGCCACTGACTATCTTGCTCATGTACAAGTATCGGAATGCTGCTAAAACCTCGGCCGCGAGGGCCTGATTCAAATCCTCAAGAACTGTAGATTCTTTCTTCACTGACAAGGGTCTAAGGAAACCACTGGTAAGGACCGGGATTTATTTAGGCTTATTCCAACAATACAACGCATCATATTCCAGGAGACAAGATCCATCATGGACACACGTTCAACAATACAACAAACCAGCTCTCACGGCACTAGTAACCTGCTAGTCATGTATCTGTCAATGACTCGCCCGGTTAACTGTTTGATGATCGGGCTGGCTGTTGTTGTCGGAGAGGTCATCAACCTGGGGCTTGTTCCACCATTGGACAAACTATTCTTCGGCTTCCTTACGGCATCGCTAATGATGGCTGGCACTATGATACTAAACGACGTTTACGACATCGAGATCGATCGAGTGAACGCTCCCATCAGACCGCTACCATCCGGACGTGCAAGTTTGAGAGGGGCATATGTCTTCGCTGCCTTATTCTCGATCGCCAGCATAGTCTCTGCCGTATTTCTCGGGCTCGCGAGCTTGCTCATTGCACTGCTAGCTCTTGGCTTGATGGTTTTCTACAATGTCCGTGGCAAGCGGCTGGGTCTATTAGGGAACACGATCGTCAGCTTCAATGTCGCCCTTCCATTCGTCTTCGGCGGGATTAGCGTCTCAAGCCTTCGTCCCGCAGTCTTCCTCTTCTCCTTGCTAGCCTTCCTCTCTAACCTGGGAAGAGAGGTGGCGAAGGGAATAGTCGACGTTCACGGCGACAGCGTGCACGGAGTCAAGACTCTTGCAGTCTTGAAAGGAGCAAGAGCCGCAGCCCTAACAAGTGCTGGTCTCTTCGTCTCCGCAGTCATCGTCAGCCTAGTCCCGCCGATTCTAGGAATCGTCTCGATCTGGTATCTCCCGATCGTCCTCGTAGCCGATATTGGTTTCGTCGGATCATCGGCCTCCCTGGCCTCCAAGCCCGAACCGGACAGAGCCAAAAAAGTGAAGAACATTGTGCTGTTGTGGATGTTGCTCGGACTAGTCGCCTTCCTTTTTGGCGGACTTGCACATTAGTTATGTGACCTTTGGCTCAAGAGTTCCTTCGCTCTATCCAAACGGATCGCATGTTCCTCGACCATTATCCTGGCTATGCGATCCACTTCTTTTCCCTCGGCACCCGCCATCGCAGCAATGTTCCTCGCGTGAAGAGACATGTGTCCTCTCTGAATACCCTCCGCGGCAAGGGCACGTAGCGCTGCAAGATTCTGTGCCAATCCCACGGACGCCATAACCTCACCCAATTCCTTGGCACTCTTGACTCCCAAGATCTTTAGCGACACCTTCGCTACTGGGTGCACCGCGGTTATTCCTCCGATTACTCCGGCCGCAATTGGGATTTCGATCCGTCCTTGAAGGTCTCCATTTTTGTCCTTCTTCCAAGTGGTCAAGGGAGAATAGTTCCCGTTCCTGGCACAGTAGGCGTGGGCTCCAGCCTCGATAGCCCTAGTGTCATTCCCAGTTGCCAGGCAGACAGCTGTGACCCCGTTCATCACTCCCTTGTTGTGAGTGGCACAGCGATATGGATCCGCAGCGGCAAAAGCATAGGCTTCGACTATCCCATCCACAACCTCTCCGCCCCCCAATGCCTCCTTCGAGAGTAGAACCTTAGCCCTCGCAAGCCGCTTGTCCGCGAGATTTGATATGATTCGGAGCCTGACCTTGCCACCGGTTATCTTCTCCAGTCGTGGGGCTAAGGCTTCGGCCATCGTATTGACAGTATTGGCCCCCATAGCATCACGACAGTCGACAAGAAGTTCGGCAACGACCATCGTCCCGGCCAGTGTCGGCAATATACGGACCCTCAGATCCCGGGCACCGCCTCCCTTCGAGACAAGCATCGGATCCTGCTTGTTGGCGAGCTCGATCAGTCCCTTTTTCTCTCGAAGGATACTTTTCTCGCTGCCGTGTGGGTCCGGACAGTTGACGATCTGAATTTGTCCGATCATGATGGGTTCAGTGCTTTCAGCCTTGAAGCCACCGGTTGGTCTCGCCATTTTTGCAGCATGGCTTGCGGCTGCAACGACTGATGGCTCTTCAATTGCCATCGGGACAAGGTAGTCCTTGTTATTGATCAGGAAGTTTGTCGCTATACCCAGCGGGATCGGAAACACTCCGACAACATTCTCGACCATTCTCTCTGCTCGATCGAAACTAAGACCACCGACTCGGAGAGCGTTCAACTCGTCATCAGTAAGCCCCGCAAACTGCTGCACCTGCCTTAGCCTCTCTTCCGCACTCAACTTGTAGAATGATTGGATGTTGGAGGATTGTCTAGTGACCGTCATAATAGCTCGAGTCCCAGTCGTTTCAGAGGAAATAAAAGCCTGAGGCTGAGAAAGTCTTATTGGATGTTCAAAGGGGCTCGTGGGGTCATGAACGAGACGATTATCCTCGTCGATCAAAAAGATAGTCCGATTGGGTACGAGGAGAAGATCGCAGCCCATAAAAATGGTGGACGACTTCACAGGGCCTTCTCAATCTTTATCCTGAATTCCAAGAACGAACTCCTACTCCAGCAGAGGTCAGCTGAGAAGCCCATATTCAGGAAACTATGGAGTAACTCGTGTTGTAGCCACCCTTTGAAGGGTGAAGAATTGGAGAAAGCGACTCACAGAAAATTGCAGCAGGAGTTCGGTTTTGACGCCAACATGGAAGAAGTCTTCAGCTTCACATACGAGGCCAGGGATGAAGACAGTGGATTGACCGAGCATGAGTTCGACCATGTCTTCATCGGAAAATACGATGGAAAACCAAAGCCAAACCCGAGCGAGATCGCCAATTGGAAATGGGTTTCAGTGACTGACTTGAGGAAGGATCTTAGTAAAAACCCGGACCGTTATACTCCGTGGCTGAAGATTGCCTTGGACAAGCTCGTCCAAGAGGCCAATTTAGCCTAGTTGCTTCAAGATACCTCGACAATCTACCGCACTGGCGTGCTTAGTTGACCGAGCAAAAGTCGAGCAGTCTTCACAAAGAAGTCACTCTCCGATATGCCGTTGCGCTCTACATGAGTTCTGTGCTGGGCTCAGGGATACTCATACTTCCCGGGCTGGCAGCCCAGATCGCGGGACCGGCGTCCCTCATTGCTTGGGTTGGTCTCTCGCTTGTCAGCTATCCACTTGCCTACACTTTTGCAAGTCTCTCGTCCAGAAAGCCAGAATCAGGCGGTGTCTACTATTTCGCCCGTGAGAGCTTCGGTCCACGAGTCGCGACCTCGGTTGGTTGGCTGTTTCTTCTATGGTATGCGGCTGGTGCTCCCGCTGTTACTGTAATAGCTGCTTCATATCTTGCATATGCGTTTCCACTCAGCCGTCTCGAAATCTATCTCGTCGCAGCATCACTTCCGCTCGGGACATTCTTGATCAACTATCGGGGGATACGCGTCAGTGGACGCGTCCAGATGGCAGTAATCGTAGCAATCACCGCACTCCTATTGGCTGCAGTCGCAGCCTCCGCTCCGAGAATCAAACTAGAGAATTTCTCCCCCTTCTTTCCTCACGGGATAATCCCGATCGGAGTTGCGGCGGCACTGATCTTCTGGTCATACCTAGGCTACGAAAACGTGTCGAATATTGCGGAGGAGTTCAAGAATCCAGGGCGTGACTTCCATCGAAGCATACTTCTCAGCGTCCTAATAATCAGCGCTCTCTACGTATCCGTCGCAATTGCCGCTGTCGGAAGCAGGGCCTACGAGGCGGGAGGCAGCATAGCTCCCTTTGCCGCAATGCTCTCGAACGCGCTAGGACTCTACGGAGCCATCGGCACAGCGATACTGGCGGTCATCATAATTTTTGGAACCGTGAACGCCTACACGACCGGTATGTCCCGGGTAATCTATGCAACTGCGAAGGAAGGAGGTCTTCCAAGAATCCTGAGTCGAATCGACCCCAAGTCTGGGGTCCCTCGTTCCTCGCTGGGCCTGCTCTTGGGATTATCATGGCTCTCATTGGCCTTCTTCTATTTCTTCAACGCGACTCTGGAGACCGCACTTCTAATTCCGAGCGGAGCCGCAATCCTCGTCTATGTAGTAGGCTCGGCCTGCGGAATCAAACTCTTGCACGGCAAAGGATGGAGAGGCCTACTTCCCTGGATCTCACTCGGAGTGTCCCTGATTATGCTTCCATTCGTCGGCGTGTTTCTCCTGATAAGCATAGCAGTTGCTATCGCTGGTCTTCTATACAGAGGAGGAGTCAAGAGCTCACCCAATAGAGGATCAGCCGGAGAAAATTGATAGGTTGAACGTCATCTCATCACATCGATTCCATTCCTAGACAAACGCGATACTGGTGACAACACGGACTTATTCGGATGCAGGGTGGGTGGTCGAACATCTGCCATGAAGTTGCTTTCAAAGATCGAGAAATTCATCGACATCCTGATGAGCTTCTCGACTCTCATAGGCTTCTGCAGCACCTTGTACCTAGTCTGGTTATTCATCAATACGCCACCACAGATTACAATCAGTACAACGAATGTGGGAGCGCCGGGTATCCCGGGTTACAAGGTCACCTCATATGTCATACAGGGCGTCCCATTTTTCTGGATCTTCACAAGCCTGGTATCATTATCTGCGGGGCACACTTACCGATCCGCAAAACATTTAGTTCTGACGATTACTGGGAAGAATCCGATCTATAATCCCCACAACGCGCATGTCCTCATCGCGTCGAAACCGATACCGCCCAAGATTGCACAAGCAGAAACGAAAACCCAGTAATCGTTCGATCTACATTGTGCTAGGCGAACGCCAAACGCACGGTTGTGTTGGCCGATAACGATAATGCATGCGTCCCACGTTTATATCGATCCATAACATAAACGAGGACCGTTGCGGAGACTTCCAATGCGCCGTTTCCCAGCATCCATACTATTCATGACTCTAGCTCTCCTGTCGTTGGGCGCCTACTCCAGTATTGCCTCGGGAGCATCAGGGCCTGGGACACAGCCAAACCATGGTTACGTCACCTACCAGATATCCCTGACCAAAGCAGGTAATCCTACCGAGGTTTTTGTCATAAACGAGACCGGCCAGCCGACCGCCCAAAATGATCTCGTCAAACTGACTTTTGCCCTTTCATCAAACGAGAGGCATTTCACTTATTCGAAGGTCGTGAATAGTAGCTTACTCCCGGAAATATTCCCCTACCTTCCTGACATGAACAATCAATCCCTCTCTTACTCAAGCCATGGCATCATGCTCAGCACTCAGATCACACGCAGCGGTACCATTCAGGTAACATTCGATGGTCGAACCTACACTGCAGAGAAACATGCGGTCTCGATCTCAGTATCGAGATCCGCCGGGCAAACATACACTGCAACCGGAAACATTGTAACGATGCCCTCGGGCCTAGTCTACTCGGCAGAATTGCAGACCTATGAGGCCTACGCCCTTACCGTTACGCTCGTGGCTACGAATCTCCCGTTAACAAATCCGTCCGGGACCACTGCCATGTTCGGCTTCGCCCTGGTTGGTCTCGGGCTAGCTGGAGCCGTTGGTCTGGCGGTCCCATCTGTCTTCGCACTCGTAAAGGCAAAGACTGTGACAAGAAACACATTGCCTATACCCGAACCTTCCAAAACTCTAGACAAGCCTTCCCACTGGGTCGACTAACGGAAAGTTACAGAGAATTTCTTGATATGTATGAGTAATGCAGGCCCTCATGGCCCTCCAGTATTACAGTTTCAAAACACAGTGAAGGATTACGGTAGCAAAAGAATTGGCCCAGTAGATCTTAGCATTGGCAAGGGAGAAATCATGGGCTTCCTTGGTCCCAACGGGTCAGGGAAAACTACCTGCATACGCCTCATGCTCGGTCTAGTCCGACCCTCATCTGGAAACGTACGCGTGAATGGATACGATCCCATTTCGAAACACGTTGAGGCCCTCGACCACGTCGCTTACTCGCCAGAGCTGCCCAACATCCAAACTTTCCTTACACCCACTGAGCTCCTTTCCCTAGTTTTGCACGAGCTAGGATTCCAAGCAGATAAGGACGCAGAGATCAAACGCGTGCTTGAGCTTGTCGGACTAATCGAGTATCGAGATACCAAGGTGGGCAAGCTTAGCAAGGGAATGGTGCAGCGACTCAGTGTTGCACAAGCTCTCATCGGCGATCCCGAATTGTTGATTCTCGACGAGCCGATGCTTGGATTGGACCCTGCGGGCTCAGCTCACTTCAGAGAAGTGTTCCGAGAGTTCGCGGTGGGAGGGAAGGGGACAGTGTTCATGTCCTCTCATATGATGAATGAGGTGGAATCCCTCTGCACGTCTGTCTCAATCATTCACAGCGGCAGGATACTCTTCCGAGGTTCCAGCTCCGAAGTGGTCAGGAAAGTACTCGACTACTCGGTTGTAACAGTGGAAGCTCAGGGACTGCAACAAGAGACGCTAAACAGCATCAAAGAAATATCCAATGTTTCCGAAGTAAGAATCAACAATCAGATCGTCGAGATTATTGTCAGAGGACACGACGATATCAGACCAGCTGTATCAGACTTGATCGTGAAGAGCGGAGCCAAGTTGTACACTATCAAGACAGCTGACAATATGCTGGAGAGAGCGTACATTGAGGCTCTGAAGAAGAACGGAGTCGATCGATAAGTGAGCCGAGTGGACGTTATCATCTCATTCGTCCGATATGAGATGCAAAGAGCGATCGCAAAGCGGAAGATTCTCGCACTGCTTGCCTTCACCATCCTACTCGACACATTCCCGTACTATGCACTGTCAACCGCGACAAACGGGACTGGACTCATCCCGCTCGCAGCTTATCCGTACATCTGGGTCGCAGGAGTCTTCGGGCTCCAGCCGTTATTTCTCAACTTCACAGCAATACTAATCGCGGCGGGTGCAATGTCCGAGGAGTATGAGCAGGGAACCGCTGAACTGCTGCTCTCTAAGCCTGTCCGAAGAAACGATTATTTTGCGGGTAAGTTCCTAGGCGGTTTCATACTCTTCCTGATAATTCTGGCATTCAATATTCTTCTGAGCGTAGGTTCCGCACTTGCTTTCTTCGGTCCTCAGGCTAGCCTGGAGATCCTTCCAGGCCTCTTCATCGTCCAGGCCTTCTCTTCACTAATCTTCTACTCGCTGGCTTTCATGCTCGGCGAACTTGTAAGACGGTCTTCGCTAGCCTACATCTTCTCTTCGGCGATCTTCTTCGCGAGCTTCATAATCAGCGGCTACCTAGGCTTCATCTACACTTTGACTGGAAAAGAGTTCTACCGGACGGTTCAGATCTATCTGCCCACTTCTCCTGCGAACTCGCTCCCGGTACAGTACGCCTCTCCCCTGCTTCCTCAGACTGTGGGGATTGTCCTTCGATTCGTCGGAGAGGACAACACAATTGTCCCTACAATTGCTCTATCCGTAGCGATCTTGCTAGCCTACACGCTGGTCGCGATAGGCGTCGCCGCCGGATACTTCTGGTACGCGGATATCTCCAGAAGAATGGGTTGACATGTTGACTTTGGTCAATGCTCAAGCTTCAATGAGAGGATCTGATGGTTGCGGTAAGGAAAGCGAACCTTCCTCCCCGATCTCTGAATCTCGACACCCGCCAAGGGCTCCTCTAAGAGATCCGTGGATGTTGCTTTGCCGAATTCTTTCCAGAGATCAATGGTTGCCCTCCCTCTCTCGTTGTACATTTCATAGAGCCGGAAGCAAACCAAATCCATCCTCTGCCTCCTTGATCCCCTCAATCATCAGATCATGTGAATCAATGTTGAGAAGTGATCTCTTTCTGTTCGTACCATCAGGAAATGGCCGGGTAGATATCTTCTCGACAAGTGCTAGGCGTCTTTCGAGTTCCTTGACAGTTCGCATTTCCAATTGGAGAGCTCAAGCTTTCAAGGAGGACTAGAGAGATATGATTCTCCTGATGATTGTATCGAATTGAGGCCGAGTTCAGGTTATTTCTTGGAGTTTTCCGATGAAGAACATCCAGCCTTGAATATGCTCATCTCGTATCTTCCGGTCTTCCTTGGTTTTCGCGTAGCCTTCATGCTGAAGTGTAAGTCTCGTTCCGTTTTGCGGTACGGACACAAATGACAATGTCACCCTAGTCTCGTTGACGGATTCATGATCCCATTTCCATGTAAACCCAAGTTTCTGTCCTCTCTTGAACATGGTATACTTGCCTCTGAGATGCCAGCCCTGATTGGGCCAGGAGAAATGATATTTTCCACCGAGCTTGGGCTCGAGCTCCGCAAGTGGAGGCCACCATTTCTTCAATAGATCAGGATCAGTCCAGAGGTCGAAGAGAGATTCCCTGTTCATGTGGGGAAACTCTGCCACAATGGTGATCCTGTCAGTGGACGTTTCCGTCTTTTCAAGCAGAGGCTTGTTAAGGGTCAAAGGTAATCCTCACGGACTACTCGGCATTTGGCTGGAAATTATTAATCCATCCGTTTAGGAGTCTTTGGACAAGTTGCTGGTGATTCCGGCGGGTTTCGCGGTTCTCTTCGCGCTAGCCTTTGTAAATGGGGCAAACGATGTAGGCAAGATTGTGGCTGGTTTGATCGTTGCCACTAGCGGCGATCAGCCGAAGCCTGCGTCCATCACCCGGGCCGTGTTCTGGGGCGCTCTTTTCACCGGTGTCGGAAGCGTAGCTGCACTCTATGTTTCAGGACGACTGTTCTTAGTATTCACTCAAGATCTAGTAAGGGTCCCACTTGGGGAATCCTTTGCTCTCTCGGTTCTCGTCGCGGCAACCGTCTGGGTTGTTGCTACGACTCTTATCCGGATTCCAGTCTCATCCACCCACACAATTATTGGAGCGATCGTCTTGCTGCTCATCTACCAGTACGGTACCAACGGGATCCAATGGAATACTCTCTTGGTAAGGGTTCTATTGCCAATGGCAGCCAGCCCATTCCTTGCCTTACTAGCGACCTATGTCTTCCATCGGCTTGCCCACGGCCGTTCAGCAACCAGCGGTCTCGGTCCAAGAAGAGTGAAGATGCTTCATTGGGGCTCAGCGGCTATGACCTCGTTCTCCAGAGGCATCAATGATGCGCCCAAAATGGCGGCTCTCGGCTTCTTCCTCTTCCCGATCTCGTCTCAAGGCTCGGTCTGGATTCCCTATGCCTTTGTCAGTCTAGCCTTATTCATAGGCTCAATATCTTGGGGACGAAAGGTCACAAAGTCGCTCGTAAGTAAAGAAGAAAAATTGGACGATGATCAGCGTCTCAGAGCCGGCCTGACCACCGCCGCCCTAGTTAGTGCGGGCGCGATATTCGGAGCTCCCATCTCGACTACTCATGTGGCTGCTGCCGCGAAAGCGGGAGCTCGGGCTAACGACAGAGAAGTCTTCTGGAGCACTACCGGGAGCATAATTCTCGCATGGGCAATCACTTTTCCCGTGGCGGGTCTCCTGGCGATCCTAGCTTCTATTCTCTTACTTCACTGAGCCTCGACAATCACTCCCGCCAGACGGTGCAAACTCAGCGATACTGAGGTGGATCGGATTGTCAACGGGCGACCCACTCGTTTGTATAGTTGCATCGCTTTAAGAAAATTTATGACCTTCTTACCCGCCAGGGAGGAAATCGTTCATTTTGAGCCCTGATCGACAATCGGAGCTTACTATTTCTGGCCCCCGATGTCTCCCTCGTGAATTTCCGCTATGTTTAAATGAATAAACCCGTTTCCGCAAAATGCTTTTCCTAGCATAATGCACGATCAACAGCGGATCTCCTCCAAAATGAGGCGCCTGAGAAAGCTAAGTTGGAAAAAAGGGGGGGTAGATTGTAGAGTTTCAAGACGTGGAAGAGACTTTCCGAATACTTTCGGACCTACCACGTCTCCGCCTCTGGCCGAACCCAACTCGACATGCAAAGCAAAGAACCAGGGAAAGAATTCGCTAGAAAAAAGTTTTACAGGCACTTTTGAAAATTACCCCTAAGAATTGTTATTGATCCCCACCCCCCATTATTTTTCTACAGCCCCAGAGAAGAAACAAACAAGAACCCTCCCGGCCCCCTCCGAATCGAGCAAAAGCCCTAGTCATTCAACTGTTGAGGCCCATATCGCATCCTCACTTCCTTCTAGAGCCCAGCATGGCAGAGCTGGCAATTATCGAGGGAAACAATATCCCAGCACCCGCCAAGAAGATCCATTGAATACCGTACTCCCCAACAAAACCCCCAACAATATTACCAATAGCCAAACCCAGGCTCAAAACCATACTATACAATGCATTC
>Ga0209802_1001915_pt1 | contig 14862 bp, 10 predicted proteins | sample GraSoiAngelo_129_FD_185886 | JGI IMG/M metagenome (GOLD analysis project Ga0209802, IMG submission 185886) | Grasslands soil microbial communities from the Angelo Coastal Reserve, California, USA - 14_0927_12_40cm (SPAdes) (version 2) | ecosystem: Environmental > Terrestrial > Soil > Grasslands ... | reverse complement strand
CGATTTGCTTCAATGCGTCCACAGCGCATTGGTTCGATCCGCCGTGCAGCGGCGGCATAGCGCTGAGAAGAATGGGGCTCGGCGTGTTCTTGATTTGTTGACGCCACGCGAGTTCGAAGTAATGCAGCTCGTCATTACGGGCATGTTGAACAAGCAGATTGCCGGAGATGGGTACGGCGGAGAAGACAGTGAAGGTCCACCGCGGTCGGGTGATGCAGAAGCTTGGTGTCACCTCGGTGGCCGAGTTGGTGCGATTGGTGCAAAGAGCCGGTATCAGGCAGACGCGGAAGCATAAGACCAAGGTCTAATAGACCAAGGTCCAATTGCCATCCGCTGAGCTGACACGCTAACTAGCAGCGTGTCACACATCTTCACCAGCTTCAGCGGAAGTTGCTTTGCTGCATTTGTCAAGTATTTGGCAACTGGCGAATTCCCTAGAGGGAAATCAACGGACTTAAAATCCGTTGGGCCGTAACAGGCCCGTGCCCGGTTCGAGTCCGGCCAACGGCAATAAAAAACAGGACAGGATTAACCGGATTTCGGAGATTCCTTTAATCCGGCTGATCCTGTAAATCCTGTCTGGAAATGGAGCGGCCTCTTTTCATTCCACTGATTCTGGGGACGGCGCGTCAGGGGAGACAGAGCGAAAACGTCGCGCGTTTTGTATTTGAGCAGACGCAGAAGCGCGCGGATGTGGAAACGGAGGTTATCGATGTGCGCGAGCTTCCAATGAAACTCGATGACGCAGGCGAGCAAATGAAGGACCCAAAGTTTGCAGCGGCCATCGAGCGTTGCGACGGACTGATCATTGTCGCGCCGGAATACAATCACGGCTATCCGGGGCTTCTGAAACACGCGCTCGACATGAATCTCAAGGAATACATTCACAAGGCGGTCGGGATTTGCGGCGTCTCGGCGGGGCCGTTTGGCGGTGCGCGCGTGATCGAGGGCCTATTGCCGGTTATGCGCGAGCTCGGCCTAGTGACAATTTTCGAAGACGTCAATTTCGGAAAAGTTGGGACGCTTTTCGATGAGCGGGGAAGATTGCTCGATCAAAGTTATGTCCGACGAGTGGACAAGTTTCTTAATGAGTTGATCTGGATGGCGCGCGTTCTTCGCCATGGTCGCGAGAACATTGCGTCGGCTTAAACAACCGATACGCGAGTTGCCTCCTTCGTTATTCGACCCTCACCGGCAGCTTTGCTGTCCGTCTCTCCCTCGCATCTGTTTAGGGTTGCTGTAGCCGCCTCGCTGTGTCGAGGCGCTCAGCGAGTTGCCACCTGCACGGCGACACAGCGCCGTGGCTACAACGTCGCGCATGTTGGCTCATCTCAGAGAGCGTAGGGTGAGAGTCCGGCTGTGTGCTTTCGCTGCGATCTCGCCCGCCGTATTGTCTAGCCGATGAATTTGCAGGATCGAATGCGAAAGCTTGGGACTAGCGATGTCGATCTCGAGGAGACGTTTGCCCGATCTTCCGGCCCAGGCGGCCAGAATGTAAACAAGGTCGCGACCGCGGTGACGCTGCGTCATCGGCCGAGCGGGATCAGTGTCACAGTTCAAGATTTGCGTTCGCAAGCGCAAAATCGCAAGGTGGCGCGGGAAAGATTGCTCGACGCAATCGAAGACGCGCAAGAAAAACGCCGTGCTGCCGAAATCGCTCAGCGTGAAAAGGCGCGTCGAAGAAAATCGCCGCGGCCAACGGCGCTCAAAGCGAAAATTTTGGAAACGAAACGGAGACGGGCCGAATTAAAGCGGCAACGCGCCAGGATCGAAATTTAACGAGAATTTCTTGGCCCTAATACATCTTTTGGAGCCGCTTGTGACGAATTGGTGTTAAAGAAGCAATTCACACTATGAAAAAATCGATCACCCTCATTTCTGCGCTTTCGATCGTCGGCTTGATGCTGGTATCTTGCTCAAGCGAACCCGAGACGACCACGACCACAACGCGTCAAACCACTGTCACGACAGCGCCTACGCCGCCGCCGGCCACCAGTACGATAACAACAACTCATACGCGTAGCGGTTACTAGGCGAGACGCATATTCACTGCGAAGAGGAAGACTGGGAGCAGTCTTCCTTTTCATTTTTCGCGGGCAATCGGACTGATCACTTGCCGCACCCCGGCGTGCGTCGACTGCGGAACGCTGCTCTTAGGATTTATCGGACGATGCTACCGCGGCTTGCACCTCTTCTTCTGCCTCACTGACCACCGGCGCAATCGCCTGCAACTTCTCGCCATTGCGGAGGTCCATCAGTTTTACGCCGATTGTGTTCCGGCCGACGACACGAATTTCCTTCACGCGCGTCCGAACCATTTGCCCCTTGTTAGTGATCAACATGATCTCGTCCGACTCGCGAACCGTAAGCGCGCCAACCACGGCGCCGGTTTTTTCGCCGGTTTTCATGGTAATGATGCCTTTGCCGCCGCGCGATTGCCGCCGGTAATCATCGAACGGCGTTCGCTTGCCGATGCCATTCTCACCCGCCACGAGCAGCATCGCGCTTGGATCGACAATGGCTATAGCGATGACGTGGTCGTTTTTTTCCGGGCGAATCCCCCAGACACCCACTGTGTTGCGGCCCTGATCGCGCAATTGTTCTTCATGGAAGCGCAAGCTCATACCCTCTTTCGTGATGAGAACGATTTCGTTGTTCCCATTGGTAAGCTTGGCGTCGATCAGATAATCGCCTTCTTCGATCTGGATGGCGATGATCCCCCCTTTGCGCACGTTGGCGTAGTTGGAGAGGTTCGATTTTTTGACGATTCCCGAGCGTGTCGCGAAAACAATGTGGAGATTTTCGTCCCACGTTTGATCAACAGCGTTCGCGCCGCTCCCTGATTTTCTGGACTGAATGCGGATGGTCGCTGCAATTTTTTCGTTGGGACGCAGCTCTAGGATATTCGCGATGGAACGTCCTTTGGTAGCGCGCCCCATTTCTGGAATTTCATAGACCTTTTCCACGTATGCGCGCCCCGATTGTGTGAAAAACATTAAGTAATCGTGGGTCGTGGCGGTGAAGAGGTGTTCGACGAAATCGCCTTCCTCCTCCTCGGTCGCGCCTTCGCGCGTCTGCATTCCTATGACTCCTTTGCCGCCGCGACGTTGCGCGCGAAATGCGCTCGCGGCTGTGCGCTTAATAAAACCGCCGTGCGTGATGCTGATGATGCAGCCTTCGTTGGCGATGAGATCTTCGATGTCGATCGCGGCTTCGTCGGGCGCAATCTCAGTCAGGCGCGGCGATCCCCACTTGTCGCGAATTTCGCGCAATTCCTTCTTGATGATGATGAAGACGCGCTGCTCTTTGGCGAGAATGTCGCTCAAATCCTTAATGGTCTCGATGAGATCCTTGTATTCCCTGTCGATCTTCTCGCGCTCGAGACCGGTCAACTGATACAGGCGGAGGTTGAGAATTTCGTCGGCCTGCTGTTCGCTGAACGCGTAGCGGCCATTCGTCAGGCGCGCGGGAGTGCGAATCAGGATGCCGAGTTGTTCCACCTGACGTTTGGTGAATTCGAATGCGAGCAGTTTTACTCGCGCTTCGTCACGATTGGCCGATCCGCGGATAATACGCAGGAATTCATCGAGGTTGGCGAGCGCAATGAGATAACCTTCCAGCGTCTCTGCGCGCTCTTCCGCCTTGCGTAATTCGAAACGCGTGCGACGCAGGACTACTTCTCGGCGATGCTCGACATAAGCCGCGTTGGCTTCCTTGAGCGAGAGCAGCTTCGGCCGGCCGTGGTCGATCGCCAACATGATCACCGCGAACGAACTTTCCAGCGCGGTGTGCTTGTAAAGATTGTTGATGATGACTTTCGGATTCGCATCGCGTTTTAGCTCGATCACGATGCGCGTGTTTTCGTCAGACTGATCGCCGACGTAGCTGATGTCGGTCAGCACTTTTTCGTTCACCAATTGCGCGATGCGCTCGACCAACGTGGCGCGGTTCACGCCGTAGGGAATTTGCGTAATGACGATTTGCTCGCGGGCGCCTTTGAGTTCTTCAACGCCGGCTTTGCCGCGCACTTTCATGCTGCCCCGGCCGGTCTCGAAATATTGGCGAATGCCGTTGATACCGCAGATGACGCAGCCAGTGGGAAAATCCGGTCCCTTCACGTGCTTCGTCAACTCATCCAGTGTGATGTCCGGGTCGTCGATCTGTGCGCAAATTCCATCAATCACCTCGGCGAGATTATGCGGCGGAATATTGGTCGCCATGCCCACTGCGATTCCGGTGCCGCCGTTTACGAGTAGATTCGGAAACGCTGCGGGGAAAACTGTCGGTTCGGTGCGCGTCTCATCGTAGTTCGGGACAAAGTCGACCGTGTCCTTCTCCATGTCGGTCATGAGAGCGGCTCCGAGGTGGGTCATGCGCGCTTCGGTGTAACGCATGGCGGCTGGCGGGTCGCCCTCGACCGACCCGAAATTTCCCTGGCCATCGACCAGCGGCTCGCGCATCGCCCACGGCTGCGCCATGTGCACAAGAGTGGGGTAGATCACTGCTTCGCCGTGCGGATGGTAGTTACCGCTGGTGTCGCCGCAGATTTTTGCGCACTTGCGATGTTGCCGCCCTGGGAACAGCGACAAGTCGTGCATCGCATAAAGAATTCTTCTCTGCGAAGGCTTGAGGCCGTCGCGCGCGTCCGGCAGCGCGCGCGAGATGATCACCGACATCGAGTAATCAAGGAACGACCTCGATACTTCCTCGGCCACGTTCACCGGCTCGATTTTTTCGTTCGCGTTAAACATGGGCTAAATCTGCGCAGGTGCGCTGGAACGTTCTTTAAGGAAACGTTCTTCCCAGGCGCCAGAGATTTCGTCGGACTGCTTAATCGTCACGGGAGGACCGATTCGGGTACGTGGCGGCAGGGAAATTTTCAGAAAGTCCAGGACCGCGCGGATTGTACCTTCATAATTCGCGCAGAGCTTTTCGTATTCGACGCGGAAAGGCTCGATCCCGATCCGTTGGAAAAAGTTTTGCCAAATCTTCTCCTGTTCCGCACTCTCTTTGAGACATCGTTCGATCAGTTCAGGATCGAAGCGCGGTTCGCCTCGGGCGGTCCTCCCGTCTTTCACCTTCCAAAGATCGGTTTGCACAGCGCGCGCCTTCGATAATGCCTGCCGCAGTTTGTTACGGCGGAAAACGTGCACAAACTGAAGACGCGGAAAGGCATTTCGCAAAAGATCGAGATCGGATGTTCCCGTATCGCTAAATGCGCGAGCTTCACGCAGGCGCCTAAGAAAATCGTCCAAATACCAGCTCATTAACTTAAACCCGAACACTTCATTGGAAGTAGTCTTCGCATTGACAATACCGCGGACATAGGCCGCATAATCATGAGCAGGATCGAGAGCGTGTTTCGCCGCATACCCAGCTTCGAATCCGGCAAGAAAAAACTGCTTTGGCCGGCCCGCCCGGCGCGTGGCGTGCAAACCGTCCGTCAACAGATTGCTGCCCGAGCGCGGGATGGCGCACACCACGTAACAACGACGGGGATGGCGCAGATTGTGAAACAGGCCGCCCATCGCGAAATTTACACATCGAGGTTGCGCACATTCAGCGCGTTGTCTTCGATAAATTGCCGGCGCGGTTCGACCACGTCGCCCATCAAAATTGTGAACATTTTGTCCGCATCGACGGCGTTGTCTTCGTTCAGATCCACCTTTAGGAGCTTGCGTTTCTCCGGGTTCATCGTGGTCTCGAACAACTCTTTGGCGTTCATTTCGCCGAGTCCTTTGAAACGCTTGATCTGCACCCCACGGCGGCCGATCTCCAGAATCTTTTGCAGGATGTCGGGAATCGAAAAAAGCGGGCGCGATACTGCTTTGTCGCCTTCGCCCTCGATCAATTCGAAGATGGCCCGGCCGCTCGTGGCGTAATGGCCAACCTTTAAACCCTTTCGCGCCAGCTCGGCGATGATTTTTTGGATCGCCGCTGACTCGTGCAACTCGACCAGTTTGCCACGCCGGCGAACGCCATTCGTTTTCGTCGGCGCCTGAGCTTCTCCCAGCGGTAACAACTCCTGCTCGATCTGGGAATCGAACAAATTAAGGTCGAGATTCGATTCATGAAATTGGCGCACCGCTTTTTCGTCGTGAAAATAATGCACTGTCTCCTCATTGCCCTCGCGTACTTTCACAAGATAGGTCGGCAGTTTGCCCGACCGGGAATTCCGGTGGGCGAGATATGTCTCGAAATCGCCTCCGTGCCGGCGGACTGCTTCGCTCAGCTTCGCGAGTTTCCCGAGGGATTCGAGAATATCCTTCAGTTGCGCCGCTGTGATCTCCTTGTCGTCCGCCAGATTTTTTAGCCGCACATCCTCCGCGCCCAGCGAAATGAGGATTTTGTTTAGCTGAACGTCGTCATCGACATATTCCTCGCGCTTCTTTCGCTTGATCTGATAAAGCGGCGGCTGCGCGATATAAATCCTGCCTGCGCGCACCAGTTCAGTCATCTGCCGGAAAAAGAAGGTGAGTAACAGAGTGCGAATGTGCGAGCCATCTACATCCGCGTCGGTCATGATGATGATGCGGCCGTAACGTAGCTTTGACATGTCGAACCGACCTTCGTCCTTGCCATTACCTTCCTCCTTCGGTTTGCCAATCCCAGCGCCGATCGCCGTGATCATCGCCTGGATCTCAGTGTTTTTGAGAAATTGGTCTTCGCGCGCTTTCTCGACGTTGATCAACTTGCCGCGAATCGGCAAAATCGCCTGATAACGCCGATCGCGACCCTGTTTCGCGGAGCCGCCAGCTGAGTCGCCCTCGACAATGTAAAGCTCCGTCAATTCCGGATCGCGCTCCGAACAATCGGCCAATTTCCCGGGCAGCCCGCCACCGGTCAGGGCGCCTTTGCGGATTGTTTCCCTGGCTTTTCGAGCAGCTTCCCTCGCTCGCGCGGCAGTGAGCACCTTGTCGAAAATGCGGCGCGCAATCGGCGGATTTTTGTCGAAGCAAGTCATCAATCCGTCGTAAACGACCGAGTTCACGATCCCGTCGATCTCCGTGTTGACGAGCTTGACCTTGGTTTGCGACTCGAAGCGAGGATTGGGCAACTTCACGCTGAGCACGCAGATCAATCCTTCGCGCACATCGTCTCCCGAAATAAACGGGTCCTTTTCTTTGAGCAGATTATTTTGCTTGGCGTATTGATTAACAGCTTTGGTCAGCGCCGTGCGGAAACCGGTGAGATGTGTCCCACCATCAGGATTCGGGATGGAGTTCGCAAACGGCAAAATCTGATCGTTGTAGCTGTCGTTGTATTGCAGCACTACATCGACAAACACTTCGTCGCGCTGTCGCGAAATCACGATCGGTTTCGGATGCAAGACTTGCTTGTTCTCGCCAAGCTGTTTTACGAATTCTTCGATGCCATGTTTGTAGAAAAATTTCTCTTGCTTTGGAGGGTCGCTGCGCTCGTCCGTGAGGGTGATCTCGAGCCCCGGATTAAGAAAAGCCAGTTCACGCAACCGGGTTCCCAACCGCTCAAATTTGAACTCGGTCGTAATTGTGAAGATCGTCGGATCAGGCAGAAAGGTGATCAGCGTTCCAGTCGTCTTTTTGCTTTTAACCTCACCGATGACAGTAAGTTTGTCGGTCGTTTTGCCTTTAGCGAAAGCCATATGATAGACTTTGCCGTCGCGCGACACCTCTACTTTGAACCATTCCGAAAGCGCATTCGTGCATTTGGCGCCAACGCCGTGTAGACCCCCGGAATATTTGTAGGCGCCTTGTCCGAATTTTCCGCCGGCGTGCAGATTCGTCAGCACCAACTCAATGGCCGGCATCTTCCATTTTGGATGGATATCGACAGGAATGCCGCGGCCGTTATCTCGGACGGAAACCGATCCATCCACATGAACCGACATTTCGATCTTCGTGCAAAATCCGGCGAGATGTTCGTCGATGGAATTATCGACGACTTCGTAAACCAAGTGATGCAGCCCACGCTCATCCGGATCTCCAATGAACATCCCGGGCCGTTTCCGGACCGCCTCGAGGCCTTCTAGCTTGTCGATTTGCGCCGCGTCATATTTTTGTGTTGCGGCGATTCCGGTCGAGCTGCGGGATAATTTTTCGACCGGAATTTCTTCTTCAACTTGCGCCATAAAAGCGGGCCAAACGACCCTCACAAAAGACCATAGCGAGAAACATGCTGGAAACAAATAATAATCTCGTGGTTTTAAGCAGGTTATTTCCGCAACTGGTTGGAGGCGAGCCAGTGGCAAAGCGCATGATATTGTGGTTGGTGGCTCCGCCTTCATTTACTGATTTTTGACGGCTTGACCGACCTCTTTCAGGCCCTGAAAATAGACTCCGTTCATGCGCCTCCAAACGCTTTCGGAAGCACGTTGGATTTTAACGTTTTTTGCGCTGCTCGCCGTGGCGGCTTCTTTCTTCGCCTTATGGTTATCGTTCTTCTTTCTGTTGCTGTTTCTTTGCACTGTTGCCTTTTTCCGGGACCCGGAACGGATGGTGCCGGCAGATCCAAGTCTAGTCGTGGCGGCTGCTGATGGAACCGTGATAGACATTGTCGAATTGGACGAAAGCGAGGTGCTCAAAACAAAAACGCGCCGTGTCGGAATTTTTTTATCGATCTTTGACGTCCACACGAACCGCGCACCTATCGATGGCCGGATCGTTTACCGGCAACATCGAGTGGGGCTTTGTCTCGATGCACGCCGCCCTGATTGTTCCGAGAAGAACGAATCAATAACCTGGGCTTTCGAGAATCCGCGCGTCACTGTTGTCGTGCGCCAGATCACTGGAGCAATTGCGAGACGCATCGTGGCCTGGGCTCAGATCGGCGACGAATTAAAGAAAGGCGATCGCTTCGGGATGATTCGCTTCGGTTCACGAACAGAATTATATTTGCCATTGAACGCTGAACTGCTCGTGAAAGTGGGAGACCACGTTTTTGGCGGATCGACAATCGTCGCGCGTCTTTCCAGTTAATGAACGAACAACTACCTCCAAAGATTTATCTGCTGCCGAATTTGATGACAGCAGGAAACTTGTTTTGCGGCTTCACTGCCACGCTCAAAATTCTTGAGGGGGCGTTGCTCCAAGCGTCCAATCCAGATGCAGCTGGTGATCTTTTTCACACGGCCATCTGGTTTGTTCTCGGCGCGTTCGTCTTTGATTTTCTGGATGGCCGGCTTGCGCGGCTTGGCGGACATGAGAGTCCATTCGGCCGCGAGTTCGATTCATTAGCGGATATTGTCTCATTCGGGCTTGCCCCGGCGCTGATGGTTTACCGCGTGGTGTTACAGGAATTCCCGCGCGCGTGCTGGATTATCGCGTTCATTTACCTAGCCTGCGGCGCGCTGCGTCTGGCCGGTTTTCCCATTCCAGCTGCCGCTGGCTTAATTGCGTCGATCACATTGTTTCTCCTTTGGCTTGCCGAGGGTGAACATCACCTCGGCAACTGGAAATTCGTTCTGCCCCCCCTCTTGCTTTTTCTCTCCTTTATGATGTTCAGCCGGTTCGAATATCCGAGCTTCAAGGGGATCAACTGGAAAACAAAGAAGTCGATCCCGCGGTTTCTTATTATCAGTTTGATCGTGATCTTCACGGTGATGAATTACGAATGGATGCCGGCTGTGCTTTTTCTTTCCTATTTGCTCTACGGATTTCTCCGGCCCTGGCTGTCCCGCGAATGGCGGCGCGGAATCGAAGAAGAAATCGGCGAAGAATCGCCCGCGGAAACTGCTGAACAAACGCGGTAGGCTCGACAATTTTCCCCGATGCGTGTGCGTCTCCCTTGCGATCCAGGTAAACGCAAGCTCGCCGCAGGACGAGTCCGTCCGATTGGCGGACCAGAGGCTCACGCTACCTTTGATTCAGTCGCGCGAGGATTTCGGGATCGCGCACGTCGGCCCATTCGCCAGTGATTTCGAGCGCTCTTACTTTTCTGCCCGAATGGGCGAGTGCGCGGATGGCGTCGGTTAATTCGTATTCGCCGCGCGGTGACAGCTTCAATTTTGCGGTGAATTCGAAAATGCTCGGTCGAAACGCGTAAAGCCCGGCGTTATACCAGGGACTCGTTGGCTCGCCCGACTCGGGTTTTTCGCGAAGATCGACAAGTTCCATTTCTTTGTTCAGGAAAACCGCGCCGCCTTTGCTGACGTCTTCGCCGCGCGTCACCGTGACGATTGCTTCGATGTCGTCCGGAAGATCAACCACGCGTTTGTAATTCGCCGGGTCCACCAAAATATCGCCGTAGCCTAAAACGAATGAAGAAGCGCCGACGAAATCGCGGGCAAGATCGACAACGCGACCGGTACCATCCTGCACTTCCTGCGTTGCATATTGAATAGCCGTATTGTAGCGGGAGCCGTCGCCGAAGAAATTCTGCACCGCATCGGCGTGATGGCCGACGACGATAAGAAAGTCGCGTACTCCTGCGTCGCGCAATCCTTCGACGATGTGCTGCAAAACCGGTTTGCCGCGTACTTCGATCATCGGTTTGGGAAGCGTGGCGGTGAGCTCGCGCATGCGCGTGCCCCGTCCTGCCGCGAGCACGACGGCCTTGTCGGTCTTCGCCATCAGTCTCTGCTTAACGTTGTCTTGCGGCGGCAATCACGATCCAGTCTTCTTTTCCGTGATGATTAGTGCAGGCAAATTAGCTTGCTTGATCATTTCACTCACTTTCGGCAAATCTTCATTTTTGATCTGCGCCCATTTTCCTAACTGCTCTTCGAGCTGGTTGCTCAACGTTTGAAATACGTCGAGTTGCGGCTTGGTCGGTTCACCATCACCGGACTCGATCGTGTGGCTAAACGTGTCAAACCGCTCATTCAACATGTTTGGGAAGGCAAGGTTTGCTTCCGAGCCTTTCATGTTCACCTGGATGAGTTTCTGCTCGACTTCGGACATTTTGTGATCGAGATCGTCCGCTGCTGCGAGCGCAGGTTTTAAGCGTTGATCGTCCCCGAAACGTTTGTGCAGGTTTTGAATTTGTGATCTGAGATCGCGGATTTCGTTGACTGCCTGATGCAGTTGCGAGATCCGATCGTTCACCTGCGCCGCTAATGTGAACTGTTTTTGCAATCCGGCCTCGTCTCCCTTTGTTCGCGGATCGATTACCAGATGCAGCGGCGCAGTCTGCGATTTGCCGCCGACAGTCAGTTTCACTTGATAATCGCCCGGCAACGCAAGCGGGCCCTTGGGGCCTGTACTGGAATAAAACGCGCCCGGGATTTGAATCGGATCATCGTAACGTAGGTCCCATGCAAAGCGGTTCATGCCTTCGCTGGCTGGAATCGTTTTCACGCGCTCGACGCGGTCAGGCCATTCAGGCGGTTGCTCGCCTTCTTTTTTTTCCTTGCTCGAAAGACGCCTCACGACTTTGCCCGAGGCATCGAGGATCTCGAGCGAGACTTCTTCTTTCGGTGCGGTCTTGAAATAATAATCGATGATTGCGCCGGGAGGCGGGTTATCACCGACCGGCTGGCGTTTGTCGAACTCCTCGGGGTAATGCAAACGCAAGGCGGTCTGGGGTTGATAGAGAATGACGTCAGCCTGGGCGGATTGCGTGTTCGCTTGACGAAGCGGCGTCAAGTCGTCCAGCACCCAGAAAGAGCGCCCGTGCGTCGCCACTACGAGATCATCATCTTTGACGACGAGATCGTGAATTGGCGATACTGGCAGATTCAATTGCAACGGCTGCCAGTGTGCTCCGTCATCGAACGAAACGAAGATCCCAAGCTCGGTTCCTGCGTAGAGCAAACCTTTACGCTTGGGATCTTCGCGCACCGCGTGCACATATGCGTCGTCGGGAATTCCGCGCACAATCGAGTTCCAGGTTCTCCCCAAATTGGTCGTCTTGAAAACGTACGGCTTAAAGTCGTCGAGTTTATGTCGATCCGCCGCGACATAAGCGGTATTGCCGTCGTGCGGTGATGGTTCGATCAGATCGATGGTGCTCCACTCCGCCATCTTCGGTGTGACGTTTGACCAATGCTGGCCGTCGTCGGTGGTGACCTGCACGAGACCGTCGTCTGTGCCTGCCCAGATCGTGCCTTGTTTTACTGGCGATTCGGCCAGTGCAAACACAGTGTCGTAATATTCGACGGACGTGATGTCGTTCGTTAACGGACCGCCGCTTGGTTGTTGTTTCGATTTGTCGTTGCGCGTGAGATCACCGCTGATTTGGGTCCAGCTTTGTCCATGATCGGTCGATTTGAAAACGCATTCGGCTGCGGTGTAGAGCACATCCGGGTTGTGCGGTGAAAGCATGAGCGGCGAGACCCATTGAAAACGATGGGCAAGATCAACAGCGCCATGCCCGGAATTGTCCAGAGGAACCGGACTAACGTCCTGCACGTCCTCTTTATTTTTGTCGTAGCGAGTGAGGTAGCCTTCGTTGTTGGAATAGATGATGTGCCAATCGCGTGGATCGGGCACGACGAAGCCGCATTCTCCACCACCGGCCACGAACCAATTTTCGCGTCCGATCACGCCAGAATCGCTGCGGCTGGCGATACCGACATTCGAGTTGTCCTGTTGCGCACCGTACATGTGGTAGGGGAATGCATTGTCCACGGCCACGTGGTAAAACTGCGCCGTGGGCTGGTTGTTTTGGGTCGTCCACGTTTTGCCACCGTCCGTGGAGATGCTGGCCCCGCCGTCATTCGCATTTGCAATGCGGTTTGGATTCGTCGGATCAATCCAGAGTCCGTGATGATCTCCGTGGCGCGCTGCCAACAGATTGAAAGTCTTTCCACCATCGACTGATTTAAAGAGTCCCGTGTTTAGGAGGTATACCGTATCCGCGGATTTTGGGTCAGCATAAACTTTGCTGAAATACCAGGCGCGCTGACGAAAGCGGCCATCGTCGTTTACGCGGGTCCAATGCTGCCCCGCATCGTCCGAGCGGTAGAGACCGCCTTCCTTGGCCTCGATGATTGCATAGACGCGGTTAGAATCCGCTCCGGAAACGGCGATGCCAATCTTGCCCAGGATTCCGCCCGGAAGGCCGTTTCCTTCGAGATGTTTCCACGTAACGCCGTTGTCTTCCGATCGATAAAGCCCGCTGCCAGGGCCGCCGCTGGAGAAAAACCATGGTTGCCGTCGCGCCTGCCAAAGTGATGCGAAAACGATGTTCGGGTTATGTGGATCGAAAACGATGTCGATCCCGCCCGTGTTTTCATCTTTCGACAAAACTTTCGTCCACGTCTTGCCGCCATCACTCGTGCGAAAAATTCCACGCTCCTGATTTGGACCAAAGGCGTGGCCTAACGCCGCCACCAGAACCACGTTCTCATTTCGTGGATCAACAATCAGCGCGCCGATCTGCCGCGTATCTTTCAAGCCGATATTCTCCCAGGTTTTTCCGGCGTCGATCGATTTGAAGACTCCAGTCCCGTAGGTTGTATCACCGCGGATGGCCGCTTCGCCCGTGCCGGCGTAAATCACATTGTGATCAGATGGCGCGACTGCGACGGCGCCAATCGAAGAAATCGGTTGTTTATCGAAAAGCGGAATCCAATTCGCGCCGCCATCGATTGTCTTCCACACTCCGCCCGCAACCGCGCCAAAATAATAAGTGTCCGGTTCTCCAGGGACGCCCTCGATCGCTAGCGCGCGGCCGCCTCGAAAGGGCCCGATCTGTCGCCATTGCATTCCCTTAAACAATTTTTCGTCCACTGTTCCGGGCGGTACCGCTGTCGGAGATGGACTTGCCGCCAGTGTCGGAGTGGGCGAGCCGACGCCGGGTCCACCGCCGCGCGGCGTTGGATTGACGGCAAACGCATGTGAACAGACAAAGGTAAAAGCAGCCAAAATCAATTCCGGCGCGGCCGGAAAACGCAAAGTGCACTTAATCATCCGCCTAAGGTGAAAAGCTTCCAACGCGGTTCAACTGGAATATCTGCTGTCGCCTGCTGCTCGGAACTTCTACTGTCCGCGCACGGCGAGGATGTAGGCGACAATGGCGTCGCGTTCTGCGGGCCTCAAGTTTGAGCGGTGGGCCATGCTGTCTACAATTTTTGGCCAATCCTCGGTGCTGTAACGCCAGAATGCCGGCAGCGTATGACACTCGATACAACGATGAACAAACAGCGCACGCCCTTCGCTCAGCATCGCGATGTCACGATGCGGGTCGGAGCCATTACGCACCAGTTCAACCGTAACCGGCGGAGGCGTAAAACTCGTCGTTCCACAACTGCTAAGATCGACAAGGCAAGTGATCGCCATGATCCAGATCGCGAGCCTTCTCATTTCACAGAGCAATTCCAAAGATCGTCCGCAGTTGGAAATCTGGTTCATCCTTGGTGTCCGTCGCCTGCGCAAGGGCGGTCATGGTCACGAACCAGTTTTGGCGGCGATAGGAAACGTTCGGTCCAACCAAAAGATTTCTTATTTTTTCCTCATCGCGCCATTCTAGGAAAACGAACTCATGGAGCAGCTCCAGGCCCACGGAGAGGCGTGGTGAAACTTCATAGCTTGCTCCGATTGCCTGACTGAATTCGCTTTCGCGTTCGGACAAATCGTTTCCTTCCCACACCGATTCGAGTGTCGTGTTATATGCCAGAATAAGCGGCCCGAGATTTTTCTGCGCGATCAATTTCGATTCCAGTTCGATCAGTCGATCGCCACCTTTTAGTTCACAGTAGGCCGACAATCCCACGGGATCGACAACCGGATTCGTCAAGTTATAGATCAACTCAAGCGCCGTGTCGGAATACGCAAACCCGGAATGTTCACGGTCGTTCTGGTAAAACCAGTCCGCCAGATAGACGCTCGTCTGAAAGTTCTCCGTTACACCGTATTCGAGTTCGTGACGAAAATCGACTTGATCGAATCGTCCAGTTCCGGTCGCGTGTTGCCACGTAATCCAGTTCTCCAATTCCAAGCT
>Ga0209802_1001905_pt1 | contig 14896 bp, 9 predicted proteins | sample GraSoiAngelo_129_FD_185886 | JGI IMG/M metagenome (GOLD analysis project Ga0209802, IMG submission 185886) | Grasslands soil microbial communities from the Angelo Coastal Reserve, California, USA - 14_0927_12_40cm (SPAdes) (version 2) | ecosystem: Environmental > Terrestrial > Soil > Grasslands ... | reverse complement strand
AATTGTTGTGTTTGATAGGCTGTAGATGGATGGGGAAGTGTTCTTGTTTGTATCAGTCGTAAGAGGAGCCTCAGGAGTCCATGACAAAAAGTTGTAGATCTTGTAGTATATCTGGGGATTGACGCCGAAAGCGCTTGACTGGTAGACAACCCAGAGATTCGTGAAGCTGTCGGCAGTTGTCGAAGGCTTTGTGTTGACGATAGTGGTGAGGGGTACTTGCGTTGGTGAAGACCATGTCGTCGCTGCATGAACAGGCTCGATCCTACTCTGAAAGATCATGAAAGCTGAGATGAAAAGAATACCAAGCAGAAGCATCCTCCTAGATCGTGAGCCAAGCATCGAATAGCCCAATAGACAGCCTTCGCTAAGTCACGACGCCGAAGTTTTTGGCCATGATGCTCACGTCTATGATGTCGACGATTCCGTTACCGTTGATGTCTGCGTACGGATTCCAATGAGGTGTTCCCGGGGTCGTTTGGAAAGCCAGAGCTACCGTGGAGGCGTCGATGATATCCACATTTCCGTCCTGTTCCACGTCACCCAACGGTAGAATGTGGACGACTGATTTTACCGAGAATGTGTTATTGCCAATATTTCCAGGAGTCTCGCCTGGAACCGGCGAAACCGTCTCCACCAGTTTATACCTGCCGGCGGCGACCCCTGAAGTATTCCAGTTGATCGTCAGATATCTGGCTTGGCCCGGAGCTACGGCTCCAGTCGCAGATCCAGCCATATAACTTGTCTTGTTTACCGCGGTGACCTGGACCACAACATTCTCCGTAAAATCGCCCGGGTTGGTGACGGTGACGTTGATCTTGACTATACCGTTCTGGCCGACCGATTTCATCCCACCGGGATATGTCACGATTGGGTTGGCGCTGATTCCCGATGCGGCCACGTTATGCACGGGAAAGATCAGGCTGGATGTTAGGTAGTATATGCTGAAGCTTGAAGCATCAGGCAGATCACTGTCATAGAAGAGCCAGATATTATTGTAGAGGGTCATGATGGCAACCGGGTCATCATCGTCGATCTGGCAACAGACAGGGTCGAAGGTAATCTGTTGATCAGCCGACCACGTAGCACCATTATCGATCGAATTCTTTGCAAAGAGCTTCAGTTCGAAAAGTCCACCACCCAACGGCAGGTCTCTCGACCAGAAGATCCAGATAGTCCCATTACGGTCCTGCATGATAGAAGGATGTGAGTCCAACAGACTGCTAAAGACTAGTTGAACAGCAGGACTCCAGACAGTCCCATTATACTTCATCGAAAAGACCTGAGAATCAGCAGCGTTTCTTATCCACTTTTGCCAGACAAGCCATATCGTCCCATCGGTCGTCGTGGTTAGTCCAGGGGCGTCATTCTGGGTAGAGTCGGAGGTCAGCTGGACTTCAGGCGACCAGACATTATTCTTCAGAGTCTTAAGGAAAAGCTGCGCAGTAGCGGTTCCCCCGGAAATAGTTCTACGGCTCCACATCAGAAACATCGTTCCATTATTGCTGACGGTTGCATCAGGACTAACATCCATTCCAACGCCGGTAGTCAATGCGACCCGCTTGGACCAGACTCCACTATTGTACCTCTCGTAATAGATATTGTAGGACCCGGTGAAATTCGCGGTCCAGAAGAGGAAGATCGTACCGTTGGTGTGTTGAACAAGTGCTGGTTGTGCATTGTTGAAATTGCCCGAGCCTTTAGATGTCAGATTGGTAGGCGTCGACCAGATCCCGCCGCTTAGAATCGAGTACCAAATATCAAACCTGGTCGAGCTTGGATCGCCACGGTTTGACTCCCAGGCCACGTATACCCGGGTGTCACGGGCTTGGAGGGCGGCGGGTAGAATGTTGAATGCTGGGGGGCTCGTACTGAAAAGAGTGGGACTCGACCATGATGTAGAAGCTTTGACCGAATGAAAGAGACCAACCGCCGAAACCGACAATAGCAGAAAGATGATTCCAACGGTTGCTTCTTTTCGCATGAGTTATCATCATCGGGAAACCCAGTAACTCGAATTGACTGGCGATTTCCCAGGTCAGAACGTTTCTCGGTCTGGAACTCATATAAGGCTTCCGGGCGATTTTAGGTCTTCCGATTGATGTAACCTGCTCCGGCAATACGACTCTTCCCCAAGGTAACGAGAAGAATACAGATCGGAGCCTTCGCTCGAACCCGGAAGAAAAAAAGGAAAAGGAGTTTGATTGTTTTTCCGAGACTACGCTACTACTGCGAAGGCACCGCTCTTCATATTGGCGCCAGGGAATGTTATCGCTGTTGGTGATGTTCCCCACATTATGGTGGCTGTGAAGTGGTACTTCGTGCCAATGCTAGTCGAGTCGAAGGTCTGGGTTATCGGAACGACAAGCGCCGCGCCACCTACAAGGGTGATCATTGCAGACTGGGCTGTGAACGATAGTACACCGTTAGTTCCCTGAATCGTGACTATCGCGTAGGCTGTTTCAGCGCCCGGGTTCGTTACCTTTGCACTCCAGGTCTGCATGTTGCTGTTCTTCGCCAGTGATAGGTGGTGAGTCCACGAGAGCTTTCCACCGTAGAAGCTGACCGGAAGCGGGGATACGTTGATGGTCGTTGAAGTAGTCGCGGTTAGGCCGGCGTTGTCGGTGGCTGTGAACGTCACAGTGACTGACTGAGGTGCTGCGGGTGTCCAAGAGAATGTACCCGTAGCTGGGTTAGTTCCAGATGTCGTGAAAGAGGCTCCCGATGGTAAGCCTGTGGCTGCTATCGTGATGGATGGATTTCCGTCCGCATCAGAAGCGGTCACTGTGAATGTGGTAGCAAAGCCTTGGGTGGTGCTTACAGTACTTGGAGCAGATATTGTCGGAGGAGTCTCAGCGAGTCCATAAGAACCCGCCTGGAACGTCTCAACGTTTGGCGTTGATCCGCCGTTAGTTATGGTGACACACAAGCCAGTAACGCTCGTACCAATACAAAGACCAGCTACAGCATCTAGGGAAGTGAATCCGGTTCCCGTGGGAGCAGCTACGTTGTATGTGATCTCGAATAGACCGCCAGTAGTGGGTGGGGTGGAGAGGCCTGCTAGGCTGACTGCGCCGACGTCGACTACGCCTGGACCGTCACCGGATGCAAGACTGCAACCGGTTCCAGCACCGTTAACACAGTTTGCCAATATCAGGACTGGCTGTGCAAGCAGAGTATTGGCTATGTCAGCGCTGATCGGATTCAGAACTGCGTTGTTTGTTTTGATGAAGATGCGGAACCCGTTTAAGGCGTCAGAACCCGCAATGTTGATGGCGACAATAAGATGAGTATTCTGAGCCTGCCGGGCAAAGTTTACTTGGACGGCCGGGCACCCAGAAGTACTAGTGCCCTGAGCGGCAACGCAGACGACACCTGTGAGCTGAGCATGAGCCGAAGGGATTGAGGAGAGGTTTCTGGGGGCTGCGAATATCGCTAGGAGTAGAAGTGGGGCGATTACTAATAGGGTTTGTATTTTCAAATATTGCACCTATTGTTTTCCAGCGTCGTTACAGGAATCGTATCGATATAAGACTTTTTGAAATCCAGACCGTTCCATATACCCCTGACACACTTTGGATTGAGGGATATTTCTCGGGTATGCTCAATGTAGATGACAACCCGACCCGAGGGAAGCGTGAGATATCTCGCGCCCCGAACATTCCCACGGGCTGGCGGGGGAAATGGTCACTTCTGTTTATGTGAGAAAAAAGGAAGGGGAGGGGGCTTACGCCCCTATGGGTTGCTCTACGGCACTACTGAGTAAGCAGTGGTGGACGTCTGGCCAGCTTGGAAGACGAAGAAGAGACCGTCACCGCTCGCCTCGAGGTTGCCTATGACATGGTACTTTAGCGGCAGGCTTGGCACCGCGTACGAGACACTCAGTGATCCACTGGACCCTACGGGCATCGTCAAGACCCCGGTGCTGACGAACGAGACATCACCTGACTCAGAGACAATGGTGAAGTCTACACGCACGTAAGCGACGGTGGTACCGGTATTGCTGACGATCGCTGACAGCGTCTGAACATTTCCAGTAGAGAGCTTCAGGTGGTGAATCGCCACGCTAACCGCGGACTTGATGTATTTTGCAGAAGCGGGTGGGGGCGTGAACATGTGTCCGTTGGTGATGGGTGGAGTCGGGAGAAGATCGATGACGCCGTTGACGAGCCCAGTGAGAGCTATGTCGCTAATGGAGATGTCAGAACTGCCGAAATCTTTGACGCCGAAAACGATTGTGATGAGGCTCGCGCTGGTAACGTTCGTGGTCGACCCTAACAGTACCTGGGCAACAGTTACAGTCCCGGCCAGCTGAATAGTCGAGTTGAAGACTGGGAGAATCTGGCAGGGTGTCGGAGTACAAGATCCGCTCGCCCAAGTCCCGGTTCTGACATGGAGTGCGTTGAGCACTAGCGAGTTGTAGCTGACAGTTATTCTGAAACCGTTCAATAGCTGTGTATTGTTGAGGACGACCGCAACGCTGATCGTGCCGCCGGGAACATTCTCAATGTTCGCCGGACAACCTGCGGAAGAGGCGACGCAGAGGCTCGGCCCCGTTACGCTGGGAGTGACGGATTGAGCGTTCGCAGGGATCGCAAATAGTGGAGCAGACAGTAGCATTAGTGTTACTAGCTGGATGAAGTTTTTCATTGAGGGCATTTTCTAGTTCAATCGGGACTACTGTTAGCATCTCATATAAGAATATGGCTGGCTCGATAGATTTCCGTATAGCGCTGGGTAAGCGTCGATACCCCTTGATATCCGGCTCAAGCCAGAAGAAAATCGACGCCTTAAGACTTCAGGATCAAACCCAAAAAAGAGGAGAGGGGTTCGCGAACTAACGCGGACCTTCTACAGTACGACCGAGTAGGCAGTAGTTGCTGTTGAACCGCTACGCACGAAGTGTGATCCATCGCCGCTGAGCGTTAGACTGCCGATCACGTGATATCTAAGCGGGAGACTTGGCACAGTGTAAGAGACACTCAGTACACCATTCGTATTCACCGGCAACAACAGGACTCCGGTGTCGACGAAAGAAACATCTCCTGCCTCAGAGACTATGACGAAGTCGACACGCACAGTGACAGGGACGGTTCCTGTATTCCCGACGATGGCCGAAAGGGTCTGAACATTTCCACTGGACAGTTTAAGGTGGTGGATCGCGACGTCGACCTTCGACTTGATGAGTGCTGCAGAGCCGACGCCTATCGCTAGCCCGTTGATTGGGGCTGCATTATACAGTTGGCATCCATCAGAAGGGCAGCCGAGATCGAAGTCCGGGTTGTGAAATGTTCCTATGATGATCTGAGGGTGTGAATTAACTTCGATGGATGAGGAGCCCGCTCCTATGACCCTAAATTCGATGCTGAAAATGGTCAAGCCCGTGGTGCCTGTGATGTTGGTTATCCCTCCGAGGAGGGTTTGACCTTCCGCCACGCATCCAGTGAACGCAGAAGCGGCAACCGTGCATCCCGGTCTCAATCCAGAACCAATCCCGTTCGCGTCGACGAAAGGAGGAAATGGAACGCAAGCAGTTGCTGTACTGTTAGTAATTCGATGACCGGGACTAGCATAACTGTTGCCAGTAGAACAGCCGGGGGTTGTCCAAGGCGCAGGCGTCGGTGGAACTGGGGGGGGCGTCGGGTCGGTCTGCGATGTTGTACTCCAAACGTTGTTGCTATCGAGTGTATCGACCCTCATCGCCTTAAGCACAGTGAAATCGAAGTGGACTTGTACGAGCCAGCCGATGAGCCCTATAGTATCATTGAGGACAACGTTTACAGTAACATTGGAGCCTGGACTGGCCTGGACGGTGGAGGGATATATGCCCAGGGGACACGCGTTGTTGAAATTGCCGCACGGTGGAGTACTCACGTTAGGGCTGACAGTCTGGGCGGTAGTCGGAATCGAGAAGAGAGGGGCTGAAAGGAGTAAGAGCAGTGTTAGTTGGACGAGATTCTTCAGTGAGATCATTTTTTGTTCGTTCGGCAATCTTTGGTATAGATTATTTAACACTTTAACAGAGGTAATCTTGCCACGTATAGCTTCAGGCGAGTCACGCTATCTTTCGATACCCGGGTCTCTGTCTAAGGCCCACGGGAATGCATGGCATCTATGTTCCTTGACAGGGACTCGTATCCTCATATGCAAGGATGATCCTCAAGTTGGGAACTAGTGGCTCTCTTCCCCAGAGTCCAGAACGAAGAGAGCTCTGAGTCGGTCCGACGCACATCCACCAAGTCCAGGATGACGGGTAAGCGGAACTTTGCGGAGGGCTTGTGTAACCTACGGTATTGTTCTTGCCTATAGGCTCTCCCCAGACTGCGAAATAATCACTTAGGTAGTAGGTGCGGTTAGTTACGGACTTCACATAGGCTGTTGTGTATCCTGGATAGACGCCGTTCGGATAAACGGTCGCCGGATTAGGAGAAAAGATCGGATAGACTCCCTTCGCACCATCGCCATCATATGTGTGATTCACCCAGTACCCCCCAGCCATCCCCACAGCCCTGTCGGGAAAAGAGAACTGTACGTAGGGAGTGCCATTGGTATACTGGCTGTAGAGGTCGATCGAAAACTGAAAGCTGAAGCTCTGAACTAGCGGCGGGGAAGGGGGAGTCGCAAAGGCAACATAGTATACTGTGACTAGAATGAGCACCGAGATCACAGGGACGACATAGAGTATACGGGGACGCTTGTCCGCCCGCTCACCCTTGGACCCGGCCAATGAACCTCTATCATCATCCCTGCCAGCGCCGCACTATTAGTTTATCGCCGAGTCCGCAAGCGTCAATTGAAAACAAGGAGAGGAACATCCTTTCCCTTGTGATGACGCCTGCGCCTTCCCAAAAAAAGCCCTACGGCGATCGCTGGTTAGAAACATCGTAAATTCATGCGTACGCAATTTCCAACTCGCCTCCGTCATCGATATCAATCACTCCCAAAAACCTGCGCTAGCATCCCATGGAATCCTACAGGATACTGAGTAACGGTGCGTCGAAAAAATGTCGGTATTAATCCCAACTTATATATTGAGGACTGACCGTTTCAATAGTAGTGCAGAGGAAGTACCAATTATTTGAGTGACAACCGCCGCATCTCTCTTCTCAAGCTTCTTGCAATTCTCGGAATAATGCTGCTAGGCGCGACTATCGCGCCTATGATGATACCCAGCTCTGCCCATGGACTAATTGTCGGCATTGTTTGTGTTGCGGCCCCACCCATCACCAGTACGTCTGGATGCCCTTCGAGTCCGGCCACGATTATCGGCTCTCCGACTATCGGTTCAAGAGTTGTTGTGGCGATCAACATCGACGGTTCCGACGCATTGAACGGGTTCCGCATTTTCGTTAAGACAGACATTACGATTCTCAATCCGGTAAAAGCTGATCTCAACAATACTCTCCTTGCACAACCCATCTTACCACTCGCCAACTGTATCAACGGTGCGGGAACAGGGTGCAGTCTCTCTTCCGGTGACGGTCCAGGCGTAGTCGACGTCGGCGCAGTCAGCCTAGCAGGCCTCTCCACCCCACCCACAACAGGTAACCTCTTTGAAATTGTCTACCAAGTGGCCGGGACGACCACTGGTTCTACGATCGGGTTCTTGGCCGGTAGCTGCGGCACCGGTACAAGCGTTCCAGGATATTGCGTCACGATAACCAACGGCGGATCAACTCCTAACGAGGAGACAGCACAGACAGGAACTTTCATTAACCTACCAACTTTCACAATTTCAGCCAGCCCGACATTCGTGTCTGTCACCGTGGGAGGTGCTTCGGGTATCTCGACCATCACTGTAACCCCCATCGTGGGTTTCACCAGTGATGTCGGCTTGACTCTGGCGTTTAATTCAACTTCCAACAATCCGTCAGCAACCCTGGCTCCCTTGACAATTCCGGGGGCTTCAGGCACTTCAACACTAACAATTTCTGCAACCGCTAGCAATCAAGCCGGCGGTCACAATATCACAATAACTGGGACAGGTGGATCACCAACCCAGACCCGGTCGGTCTCCGTCATCGTCAAAGTGACAGCCAACCCTGTCCTTACAACCTCACTATCAGCTCCCAGCATCGTCGTGGGCACGTCGATAAGCGACTCTGCAAGTCTAGCCCAAGCGTCGACGAGCGCAGGAGGAACCGTAACCTACAACCTGTTCTCGACTCCAAGTTGCACAGGCAACTCGCAGCCCATCAGCTCAGTGAGTGTGACAGCCAGCAGTGTCCCGAACTCTCGGAGTGTCGTGATGAATCAAACAGGAACGTTCAGTTTCAACGCGACCTATACTGGCGACTTTTACAATAATCCATCCACGAGCCCCTGCGAACAGTTTAACGTGATCAAAGCCAGCCCCAGCATCAGCACGACGCTCTCATCCACAACGATCAATCCACTCAGTACTGCAAGTGACTCGGCCTCGATAACGGGCGGCTTCTACGGTCCTCCGAGCGGAGCGCCATTCAGCTCAATTGTCGGCAATGTCACCTACACTCTCTTCGCCGGCCCTGCATGTACAGGGACCCCCAGCGTAATCTCATTCGTCCCAGTCAACGGCAACACCGGTTCCGTACCTGACTCTAGGCCAGTTCAGTTCAATGCGACCGGCACTTGGAGCTGGAACGCAACCTACAGTGGCGATCTAAACAACGACCCAGCCGTAAACCATACATGCGAAGTGTTGACGGTGATGGTAACTCAAGATTTCCAGATTACGTCTAGCTCAAACACTGTCAGCGTCCAAGTAGGCAATGCGGCGACAGTTACCATAACGGTTACTAGTGTCCAAGGCTTCTCCAGTTTTGTCACGATTACGAACTCGACCAGCCCACCCTCGGGTCTAGGTCTAGTGTGCAACCCGAACCCTCTAAATGTCCCAGCAAACGGCGCAGCGATGTCAACCTGTACGTTCACAGCTTTCAGCACTGGCACATATACCGTTACTATCAGAGGAACAAGCACAACGCCACCTCTCTCCCGTTCCATGATACAGCCAATAACCGTGACAGTATCAAAGGCCACTGCCACAATCTCCACGCAGATATTCGATGCGACAACAAACACTGCTGTTCTCGTTGTCAACGGAGCAGCAATTATCACCAACGGCACCACGATCTACGACCATGCATCAGTAACAGGTTACGCCATCACAGGCTCAGTAACCTACGATTACTACACTTTCGGCGATTGCTCAGGTACTCCCATAACGAAGACGGTAATCATCTCCGGGGGCGTAGTCCCTAACTTCGCCTCTCCCGACTTGCCAGTATCCAATACAGCCGGATTCTTCAGCATAGACGCGATGTACAACGGCGATGGAAACAACACTTCAACACCTCTAACATGCGAGCCCCTCACTGTTAACGTTCCCGCCGTGGCAGCTTTCAATCTAGGAACCTCAGCGCCCTTCATAGTCAGGCAGAACTTGACCTTCAACGCTACGGCCTCGTTCGACCCTGACGCTCTCGCACCATCATTCATCGACGGGATAGTTAGCTACTCATGGGACTTTGGCGATGGATCCTCGGGCAGCGGATCTGTCGTTACCCACTTTTACATAGCTACGGGTGACTACACCATTGTACTTATTGTCGCTGACCATTATGGTGTCAGCGCCAGATCTGCAAGCTTGACCATTCACGTTGACACTCTGCTCGTTCAGCTCTCAGTGGTGACTGCTGCAAACTCCACGACGATAGGTAAGTCCGTCAGTGTAAGTGCGGATGTGAAGAACAGCGGCACCCTAGGCCTAACCCTCACAGTAACCCTAGACGTCAACGGCAAGACGGTAGACCAGAAGACCATCGACCTACCCAGCGGCAAAGACAGCGGAACATTCACGCTCACATGGGATACAACATCATTCACTTCAGGCAACTACAATGTCACGGTCAGAATCGCAAACGCAAAGACCCTCGGAGCCGCCCCCGTATCAGTCAGCATTCCTGCAAGTGGCGAGTCAACCCAAGTCGCTTTGACCGCGCCGAGCCAAGCCCCCACTCTGCCTGGAGGGAACACTCCATGGATCATACTCGCAGCCTTGGTCGTTATCGCAGTAGCCGCTTATCTGTTCCTGCGACGACGACGCAAGATCCAAACGGTATAGAAACGCCATACTCGGTCTAGATCGCGTAATACGAGACCGCTAGTCTCGGGGGCGAGAACAAAAATCTGTCAGTCTCAAGGAGCCCGCTTTTTCTTCGCCTTCGACCACGATCGGATCTTCCTCAGGACGATGAAGACGCTGAGTAGGCCAACTCCGATCACCAGACTGGCGAAGAACAGAATAGTTCCATAGTCCGGAGGAGCAGGGATCAAAGTCAAGTAGATCGTGTCTTGGGTAGGCAAACCGGCTCCAACATTCTCGACTTTAGAATAGCTCTCGACGGTGAGTCCCGAAAATTTCAGAGTATACTGTCCCGGCGAGAGTTGGTCGAAGGTAACGACTCCTTGACTGGTCTTGGTCACAGACGGAGTTGAAATGCTGGCGTTGAAAAGTTGGACGGTGACGGGATCGTTGAGAGCCAAACCGCTTGAATCTCGAAGTGCGAGAACAATACTTCCAAGCGCAGGGAGTATGACGACAACTCGTACGTACGCAGCGCTCGTTGCCCCTTGACTCCCGGACGTGCTGACGATCAGCGACACGGGATAGGTGCCAGGACGCACAAAGACGTGAGACGCGACAGACTGCGTCACCAGACTAGTCGTTCCATCGCCAAAATCCCACGAGTAGGTTGCTATGGCGATCCCAGTGTTGTTCGCATCGAAGCTCCCGCCAGCATCAAACATCACCTGTTGTCCAGGCAGGAAGGCAGCCGAACTAGTAGGGTTGGCATTGTAAAACGCGACGAGCCCGATGTTTCCGAAGACTCCCCCATTCTTTAGCACGTAGTTGAAGTGAGGATTGGGCTTGGAAGGATCTGCTCCGACAGGATCGATCAGGTTTGTCCTGTCGAAAGAGAAGATGCTAGTCCCGTTCCCGATTACATGAAACTGAATCGAAAACAGCAGTCCTGCGGTGATCGGGCCCGATATCGTCTGGCCAAGAATTACTTCGGCAACATGGACCTGCCCAGTCGTGTCTGGCGTGGTGCCGGATTCACATCCCCCACTAATCTGGGCGACAGCGTCAATACATGAGCGCACTGTAGTTCCAGAGGAAGAGGCGAAGACATTGCCTCCAGAGTTTACGCTGTCAGCCTTTACGATGACGAAACTATTAGTGTAGTTTAGTCTCACGTCAAACTCGTTCATCACCTCCCCCGCGGTCAAGTTCAACCTGACATTGACCACGAAGGTCAAACCGCGTGACTCGAACTGTGGGCCCCCTGTCGAGACAGGGTCAACATAGACAACCGAGGCGGCGGTGACACTGACGGCACGAATTGGACCGATGGGAATATTGAGGACAATCGTGAGCAGGATCAAAACGGATAAAATAACAGCTACACGATTCCTTGCCGCGCGCCGATAAGTTTCCAATTGCACGATCCCTGAAGTATTACCAAGCTCTCTCAAATATCGACTTATCGGAAGCAGCTAGCCCAGAAACGTCACGCCACTCCCTACGGATGATTGATGGCACATGGATTCTAGCGTGAGGAAGGTATTACCGTAGCATCGTTGCAACATCATCAGTGCGAATGCTTAGAGCGCTCGATTTTGGCTATTGTTGACGCTTCTCCAAGGAGACTTTCTCTTTAAGCACCTGACGCAGCAGAGACTCCAGAGATTCAGCGGACATTGGTGTTACCAACTGGAACTTTTCTCTCTTCGTCACCAGCACAAAGTGCACAGGCACACGTGACGAATCCAATTCCACCTTGACGATGTCATCAATGGAAAGGAGAAAATTATCCTTATCCGCACTTAGAATCGCCTGTGAATTTGACAAGTCCCTCTCCCGCCTCTCGATAGTTTCCTTCCCTCCTTTCACCAAGTCCTCAATCGCCCCACTTAGTTTACCGAAGACCGACATACCTGCCATCGCACCAGCACCCCTCTTCCCACCGTGGGCAACAATCAGTCCAGATCTTGTAACATAGAGCTTCAACCTTTCAGACCCCATCGCCAAACGCGCAACCACAGGAATGACGCCTATGATCGGTTCGCTCAGTTTGTTAACGCCAGTCTCGTTCCTCGACAGGGTTCTGAACAAGCCCCGATCTGTGGGATCGGCGAGTAGCGAATAATTCCCGTGTCACTGTAATCACAAAGTGCGTAATGATTCGAGCGCCTTGCAAGACTCAGCCTCGGGTCCTTTGTCGGAGAAATTCTTAGTCTGAGTCAGCACGAGTTTTCAGACCGTCTTCCACAAGCCACGCTCGAGCCTCTTCCATGCGCGTGTTGGTCAGCCTGTCATCGTACTTTTCCGCGAGCCCGTGCTTCCTCGCCTTGTTCCAATAATAAGCGAGGCCCATGCTTGCGGAAGTGAATATCAAGAATCCGAGTAGACCGTAGTTAGTGATAACATAGAGGGCGCCCATGCTGGTGATGAAAGGCCAGAGTATCAGCCCAAGGACCGTAAAGAAACCCGTAAGCCGCTAATCCTCCCAGCGATGTGTACATACATCGATGTCGGAATATAACCTTAGCCAGTCCGAATCTGCCTTGTAAGCAAAGTCACTCGAGCAATTCATATAGCCCTCGAGAACTTGAACCCTTGAACCAGTGCCCCGGTGGCTCAGCCTGGTAGATGCCTCAGCAGCCCAAAGCATTGCCTTGGTAACCCTATCAGACAGGCAAGGGTCACGAGTTCAAATCTCGTCCGGGGCTCCAACCAAACAGCCATCAGACCCAAGGCCGACAACCCTCCCTGAGAGCGAGCCAAGAAGTGGAACGAATAGACTAGATTGTTTACGCTCTGGAGAAAATTGAAATTTGACTCCTAGACCTCTTTCCAAGTCCTAGCAGTCGTATCCGTTTACAGAGTCGATACTGCACGGACTTAGTGTTTTGGTGCCTTCAAAGAGTATTGGTGTTGCGCTCTGTATTCCGACAGGTGGGTTTGACGTGAATGGGCAGCATGCTGCAGGTATGCCTGGTAGCCAGTTGAACGGTGAAACCCAGTTCCCGTCTTGCGAGAACCTGATCACCGCACTGACTTGTGGCAGATCTACCACGCCACTAGTCGGCGCCAGGATGCCCTTTTGCCATCGAGTACAACCAAGGGTCCCTGCTGCCTTGCCAAAACAGAATGCAGCACTACCAACAGTCACAGAATCGTGGTTTGAGTCACCGTTGTTTCCAGCCCAGATCGCTAGTGCGAGCGTTCCCGCACTGCGGAAGTAGGTCGATGTCGGGTTTGCGCCGGGAGCATTGCATGCACCTGTGGCCCGGTTACATCCGAACCGTGTGAGAACATAGGCTCCACCGCCTGGCGGGTTCTGTACACCTGTGCTTGAACAACCTCCGCCCCCGACGATCCCACCAGTAGACTGGCACTCGAAGGCCGAGGAGCCTATCAGAATGCCGGTGGAGACCCCGTTGTTGGGTGCAGACGAAAGTGGATCAAAGTTGATCAATGACATGCCACTTGACACAGCCATGCAAAAGGCAGGAACGTTAGCCGCATCCACATCCGCATCCCACGTCGCACCGGGACAAGTTGAAGACCAGTAGCGTCCCGGAAAGACGGTTGGGGTTGTGATGCTGAATAGCGTAAAGGGTCCGACAGCGTTGAGGTCAAGGTCAAATGTAGATTTGTCGAGAACGTGGACGTCAATCACCGGCGAAAGCACTCCGCCCTGGAAGGATCCGGTCGCTTTGAGGGTTAGATAGCTGAATGCTACATCCCACGAAGTCAACGGACGGGCCGGATGGGCAGTGCCGACAGAATCGCTCTGCCAGAAAATGTCCGGACGAAGCGAGAACCTGAAAGTAGCCACAGTACCAGTAGGTGGAGTATACCCTAGGTGTGCAAGATCACACGGGATCGAGAGATTCGCGTTGCATGGAGTTGAGTGTCCGCTCGCCAAATAGTCAAAGTACTGTCCGTTCTGAGCAGGGTTCAGCGCGCCGAGGCTGTCGTAGATGTTTCCAAGAGTCTGGAAGTCGAACACAGTACTGGCCGAGTATGGGTTGAGGCTCTTCGTCGGAGCCGCAAACGCCTGAGTTACACTGGTCGAGCCCAGCCCGGCCTGGTGCGAGTTTAGCCATGTGAAGAAGTTGGGCACAGACAAGCCCTGACTATTGATCACACTGCTCCACTTCGCGAGATAGCCGAACTGTTCCGAGGGACCGTAGATTGGAATCCAGAGCTCCAGCTTACCATACATGTCCTCTGTCTGGTAGCCAGCACTCTGAGCACTCAACACTACAGGACTGGAGCAGTTGCCGAAAGTGACAGTTGTCCGAGTCTGACCAGGAATCGGGTCTCCAGCAGCAGTAGCACACGGAGAGAACTCCATGGTCCGGCTGATAGAATCGTAGGCAGGGACACAGGTGTACTGGTAGTTGGGCGCACTCGTAGAAGAAACTGCAAGGCTAGAACAGGGACCAGTTGGAGGTTGATCCCATGCGCCTCCAGAGACGAACTGGCTGTTGAATTGGCCATAGAGGAGGCTGTCGTATGGGAAGACACTTCCAAAGCCACCAGTGTAGAGCCACCAATTATCATTGATCATACTAGCACTAGTCGTGAAACCCGGGAAGAGACTGAACGGTCCACGAGTCTCAGTAACGTAACAAGTACCTGTGCATGCCGTCGTTGTCGTTGGGATCTGCTGGCATGTCGCAGCGCTAAAGTGGCCTGTGAACAAGTAGCAGACGGACTCCATTAAGCCATCACCAAGAGCAAGACGAGGAGGCCTATCACTCCTGGCAAAGATGTTCACAGGATGAGCGGCAGCGTTAGCAGAGATGCCTGTGAGGACACATGTGGTAGTATCGAAGCCGG
>Ga0209802_1001903_pt1 | contig 14902 bp, 12 predicted proteins | sample GraSoiAngelo_129_FD_185886 | JGI IMG/M metagenome (GOLD analysis project Ga0209802, IMG submission 185886) | Grasslands soil microbial communities from the Angelo Coastal Reserve, California, USA - 14_0927_12_40cm (SPAdes) (version 2) | ecosystem: Environmental > Terrestrial > Soil > Grasslands ... | reverse complement strand
CGTGAACATGATCCCCTCGAACCCGCCCACGGGCGAGCCGTCGGAAGACGAGGCTTTGTGACCCATGCCGATCAATTGCGAACCTACCAGCTTGAACAGCTGCGACTCCAACTGCAACCTGTTACTCACCTGGTTATGATGAAACCGGGCCATGTCGCCAGCAGCCTGGACGTTCGCACCAAGGTCGAGGATGTTCACCAGCACCTGCATGTTTCCTTGGCCCTGCTGGTCACCGCCATGCTGTCCGGTCACGAGGAAGGGTCTGCCATTCTGCGTCACGAGCACAGCCGAGAGCGTATTGTAGGGCCGTTTTTGCGGCGCAATGACATTGGGACTCTTCGGATCGAGAGTGAATAGTCCACCGCGGTTGTGGAGGATGAAACCGTAACCCGGAACCGTGATGCCTGACCCCCAGCCGGCGAAGTTGCTGTTGATCCACGACACCATATTTCCCCAGCGGTCCGCGGCCGCCAGATAGATCGTGTCGCCGGTGTCGGTGGTGTCTGAGGTAGGGGATGCACTGCTGGACGCTCGCTTGGGGTCGACTTTCCCGCATAGCGACGCGGCGTGCGGCTTCGAAGTCAGCGTGTCGAGCGGCACCGACACAACGTTCGGGTCAGCGTTGTGTGCGTATAAGTCGGCATAAACCAACTTCTTAGTCTCGACCAAAGCGTGCCAGAAAAGAGGATTGGCCGGTCCAAGCGTCGCGAGAGTCTGGCCGGGATACCAGACCGGAACGCACTGCTCGAGGACGTTCATCGCTTCCACGATGCCCCAGGCCTGTGAAGGCGCTCTCGTCCCATAAACAGTGAACTGATCGTGGTAAGTCGTGGAAACCGGAGTGACCCACTCGCCCTTGTAGTTCGCCAGATCGTCGAGCGTCATCGTGCCGCCGAGTGCCGTGGATTTGGTAATGATGGCCCGAGCCACCTCGCCCTTGTAGAAGACATCACGGCCCTGCTGCTGGATTAGCCTCAATGTTTTCGCCAAGTCCGGGTTTCTGAAAATGGTGCCTTCCGCCGGAGGAATTCCGTTGATGTAAAACGTCTTCACAGAATCCGGATCCACCTGCGTGCAACAACCCTCGAGCGGCAAAGCATTCTTCATGCGCCAGCTGCTTTTGATTTCCTCGGTCACCGGAAAGCCCTGCTCGGCATAATCGATGGCCGGTTGCAAAACTTCTTTGAATGTTTTCGTGCCGAACCGCGTCAGGACTTCCTGCCAGCCCCAAAGCGATCCGGGCACAGTCACCGTCAAGATTCCGCCTGAGGGCATGCCCGAGCCGGGTCCGAAGTTTGCAGGATGGGCTTTGTAGCCGAGCGAATTCATGCGGGCGAGCGCCAGACCGCTGGGCGCGATTCCGCTGGCGTTGAGCTGGTAGACCTTGTGCTCTTTGGCGACGTAGATGATCGCGAACAAGTCGCCGCCGATGCCGGTGTTCGCCGGATAGACCACGTTGAGCGCCGCTGCAGTGGCAACTGCGGCGTCAATGGCATTGCCTCCCTGTTGGAGTATACGCAAGCCCGCCTGCGCGGCGAGAGGCTGCACGGTGGAGACGACGCCGTTCCGCGCCATGACCTCTGAGCGGGTCTGTTGCAGCCAGCCCTCCATTCGATCGCCTCGAACCGCCTGACAGGCGGGTGCCGCCGGAGTTGCCGTGCACATCTGTACGGACGACACTTGCGCAAGGACGAAGCTTGGACCTAGGACCAGCGTGCCAAAGAGAAGGCAGGTGAACCGGTTCCACCAGTGGTTCATGTGGCTATCCTCCACAAATATTCTTGGAATCAAGAGGCCGCGTCGCCGATCGTTATCTATATCTAGCTCTCTCAGCAGTTAGAGGCCGGCGCGAGCCCGTAGGGAGCCATTTATCGCAATTTCTCAGGCTTGGTCAAGTCTTTAGGCTAAAACCATCGGGAGAGCAAGCGCAGACCGAGTCCGAATGCAACATTACGTCAGGAAGCTTCCCCAAAAACCCCGCAGCTGCGTGCTACAATCCCGCGTGAAGTGGTCCTGATGCCTGACGCGACGGCCATCAGCGAAGCAACCTTGGAGGTTATTCCCCCCGATGCGCCTCGCCAGTCTGTGCGCATCAGGCAATCTCCTTTCCTCATCGGACGTGGCGGCGGAACGGGGAACCAGCTCCAGCTTTCCGACGCGCGTATCTCGCGCAGCGCTGCAGCAATCTGCTTTGATGGCGGTTATTACCTCGAAGACCGCGGCCAGCGTGGCGGCATGTTCCTCAATGGCGAGAAAATTGCCAAACATGTTCTGGAAGATGGCGACGTCATTACTTTTGGCGGCGACGGCTCATACCAGATTGTTTTTCGCAAATCTACCTCCACTGCCACGGTCGATCAGCTGCTTTCGCGAATAGAGAACATCAGCACCGGCGACTCCTCTCCCGGAGGCCTCAGCAAGATCAATCTTCTCCTGGAAGCGACGATGCTTCTGCATTCCCAGCTTCCATTGGACGCCGTGCTCGGAACGATGCTCGACCATGCCATAGCGATAACCGAAGCCGAGCGGGGCTTGCTGCTGGAAACCGATCCCGCCGCCGCGCTTCGCATGCGGCTCGCCCGAGGCAGCAAAGGAGTATCTATTCCCCTGGAAAGCTTCTCTCCCAGCCAGACCGCCTTGCGCCTGGCTGTGCAGCGGCAATCGAGTATCATCACGGAAGACCTCAACCGCGATGATCTGAATCTGCAAGCCGCTCAGAGCATCATCTCCCAGCGGCTGCGCAGCGTTGTGGTGATCCCGCTGTACGCGATGTCTCGCGTTAATTCCACAGAATCTCCAGTCCATGCCGAGCACGGGCAGTTTCTTGGCATCTTGTATCTGGATTCGCGGCGCCCGGCGGCATTTTCCAAGCTCGACCGGCAGATCTTGGATGCCATCGCCGTCGATGCCGCCAGCATCCTGGATAACGCGCGCTTGGTCGAGCACGAGCGGGAACGCCAGCGCTTCGAACAAGAACTCAGCATCGCCCGGGGAATTCAGCAGGCCTTGCTTCCCAGCGGCTTCCGCGATTTTCCGCATCTGGCGGTTGCCGGCACCAATTGGCCCTGCCTTGCCGTGGGCGGCGACTACTTTGACGTTTTCCCGTTGAGCGATGACCGCACGGCACTCCTCATCGCCGATGTCTCCGGCAAGGGTTTGGGCGCCGCTCTTCTCACGACCATGCTGCAAGGCGCCCTTTCCGGGATGAAGATGGGAGCTGATCCGGCGGGCGTCTTTAGCCACATCAACCGATTCTTGTGCGAACACTCGGAGGTCGGCCGTTATGCCACGATGTTCTTTGGCATCCTGGATCGCCAAGGCCGCTTTGAATTCATCAATGCCGGGCACCCGTCGCCCCTGCTTGTTCGTGGCGGTGAAGTAGCCGAGGCTTTCACGGAGGGCGGGTTCCCTGTTGGTTTGATACCCGATGCGGGCTATGTCGCTTCGTGCGTGATGCTGGAACCCGGCGATACCCTGGTGCTGTACAGCGATGGTGTGACTGAAGCGACCGACCCCGACGAGCAGATGTTTGGACTCTCCCGCCTGCGTGAACTTCTGCTCGGTCAGCACGAAGCGCCGCTAGAAGCTCTTCAGAAAAGCATTCTGGAATCGGTTCACGCGTTTTCGCGTGGCGCCAATCAAGCTGACGACATCACCCTGGTTCTGGCACGTTATCGAGGGGCCACGAACGGCGTGACGCTCAACAAACCGACCTTGCGGCAACCTCTTTAGAGTCAGCCTGAGCGCGTATTGAAAGCTGTGCGCCCTGAGGAAATTGGTATATACTCCCGCCCCGCTGGAGACTCTAAAACGAGAAACCAGGCTGAACCCTCTAGGGCTGTCTCCGAAAAAGTTTCGAGAAGGAGATATACGCAACTATGGCTCTCAAGCTGACCAGTCGCGAAGTGGATGGCATTACCGTCGTAGCGCTCGATGGTCGCATCGTGCTTGGCGAAGAAACCAGCAAACTGCGAGAAAGCGTGAAAAATCTGGTTTCCGAAGGCAAAAAGAAGCTTGTGCTGGACATGAAGAACGTCACGATGATTGACAGCTCTGGCCTCGGCGCGCTCGTCGCCGCCTATTCCAGCGCCAAATCGGGAGGGGCAACGGTACGGCTTTGCAACTTGGGAGCCCATTTCAATCAACTCTTGCAGATCACCAAACTGCTGACGGTGTTCGAGGTATCCAAAACCCAGGAGGATGCCGTCCGCAGCTTCTCCAAATCGCAGGGAAGCGGGGCCTGAGGGCGGCGCGGTTCTCCAGGGTTCAGCCGAGAATTATAGACTGCCTTCTCGCGAACACTACGAAGTGAGGTTAGGCTTGGCACGACAGGGAATCGAACCCTGGTCTACGGATTATGAGACCGCCGCTCTGCCATTGAGCTATCGTGCCACCGGACTAAGAGTTGATACCATACTTCGCGAGCTTGGAGAAGTGCTCAGCCCCCGTGCGTCATTTGGCCTTGTGCTTCACTTCTAGTGCCGTTCCAACTTGTTCCGTCTAAATTTGGACCGCTACCCTTCCGCAACCAGGCAATATGTCAAGGCTCGCTTGGCACAAAAAGTTGGAACGGCACTAGGACGGGCCAGCCGCGTCGCGTCAAGTCGAACGACTCCAACTGATTACGGTTAACGCCTCGGCTACGCCCCTGCCTTAAGCCGTCAAAGACAGCCAGGCGCCATAGGTAAACTAGGCCTACGTGCGACCTTCGCTGATGCAGCAGATTGGCAGATACGAAATCTTGCAAGAGATCGGCCGCGGGGCCATGGGCGTCGTGTTCAAGGGGCGCGATCCGCTCATTGGACGCGCTGTCGCGGTGAAGACCATCACGGCCGGCGTCACCGAGGATGCCGATCTTCTGGAACGATTTTACCGCGAGGCCAGGGCGGCCGGCGGCCTGCAACACCCCAATATCGTCACCATTTACGAAATGGCCGAATCCGGCGGCGCTCCCTTCATCGCCATGGAGTATCTGGAAGGCGAAAGCCTGGAAAAGTTGATCGCCCGCAAGCCGGCGCTATGCCTCGGGACGAAGGTCGGCTATGTGGTTCAAACCTGCCGGGCCCTCGACTACGCTCATCGTCGCGGGGTGATCCATCGTGACATCAAGCCGGCCAATATCATGGTCACGCGCGATGGAATCGTCAAAGTGGTCGATTTCGGCATCGCCCGCATCACCGATACCTCCAAGACACAGACCGGAGCGCTCCTCGGCACGCTTGCCTATTTGTCACCCGAACAGCTTCGCGGGCAGCATGCCGACGCACGTTCTGATATTTGGGCCTTGGGCGTCGTCCTCTACGAGCTGATTGCTTATCAGCGGCCATTTGCCGGTGAGAACCATGCAGCTGTGCTGCTGAGCATCCTGCAGGATGAACCGCGATCGATCGGGCAGATCGTGCCGGAATGCCCGGCCGAACTCGAAAGAGTAGTTTCCCGCACCCTGCGTAAAGACGACAAGGCACGCTATTCGACGATGGAGGCCCTGCTCGCGGATTTGGAAAACGTGTGTGCCTTATTGGGGCGAGAAGGCTCGCGGGCGGCCGCCCAAAAAGAAATCTCGCCGGCGATTGGACAAGAAACGGCCGTCGCAACGCAGCACATCGACCTGCAGGCGTTGAGCAGCGCGCAGGAAGCTCGCCCTTCCAAATCCAATGCCCCAGCCTCCCGGTCCGCAGATCATCGGCCAAACACAGTTGTTCCCGCGGCGCGCGCTCCGAGTGCAAACCCCATCGCCAAGCCAGGCGCGCACCCGCCGGCCAAGCCCAATGCACAGCCGACACAGCCCCGGAAGCACTCCCTTGCACAGCCGGCGCGCCATTCCCGGCGCAAGTTCCTGGCTGTTTACGCGGTCCTGGCGGTCGCTTTGCTTATTGCGCTCGCAGCGGTTCGTCACCGCAAAATTTCAACTGGGGCGGCCAATCCCGATATAACGCTGATCCCAACTTTGCCAGCCACTTCCTCGACCGCAAAGCCTGGGACAACAACAAAACTGGCAGAGGCGCCCACTCCGCCACTCACATCAGCCTCTGGGTCTTCGCTCGAGGACCAGCAGCGCCATTTAATCGAACTGGCTCACGAGGCTGCCGATACGCATGACTACAAGACTGCGCAGATTCGCCTGGATGAGGCCGCCAAATTGAATGGTCCCCTGAATTCGCTCATCGCCGACCTGCGCCGGCAATTCGGCGAGCAAGCGTATGACGCAGAACTGAAGCGCGCTGCGAGCCAGGAGCAAGCGCTTTGGGATCAGGGCACGGCGGCACTGCAGGGCGGCCGCCTCGACGATGCGGAAAGATCGCTCCGCGAGATCCTTACGCTGCCCGCAGGAGACCGTCACTGGGTGGACGCCGAGCGATATGTAGATGAAGTGATTCCTCAGCGCCGCCAGGAGCTGCAGCTTTGGTCGGAAGCCCAACTGGAATCCAACTCCCTGGAGCGCGGGCATCTTCTGAAAGAGGTCAAGGTGCTCGATGAGGTCTTAGCGGAAGGAGGGCCGCACGAACAGCAAGCCCGGCAGATGCGAAATGCCGTGATCAGGCAGATCGTCCGTGATAATGCCCGCAAAAATGGGGTGGTAGCTCCGACCCTTTCGGAAGGCTACGAGGCGCAACTGGCCCAGCTCGAAACTCAATTTAGCAATTTAGCGCTGAAAGGCGACGCTGTGGCGCTCGAAGGACTGCAGGAGTTGCGGCCCAAGTTCAAGGCTCTCGCTGACGCGGGTGGCCCGCTCGCTATGGACGCCCGGGATTACCTCAATAACGTGATACCCAGGACTCAGAAGCAGATCGAGGACAACCTCGCCGCCGCGGCATCCGAATCATCTGCTAATGCGGCTTACGAGGGTGCTGTGGAAGAATACGATCGCGCAGTCGCTACGCAAAATATGGGCATGCTTCGCGGCCGCGTGTTGGCCGCATTTCAACAAATCGCGCAATCCGGCGGCATCAGGGCGAAGGAAGCCGCGCGCTATGTGCATGCCCTGATTCCCGCGGCCCTGAAGAAATCTGGGCCATGAAAATGGAAGCCAGCGTTGCCAGCGTCGTTCGCGAGCTCTTCCATTTGAACGCGAAACAAATGCAATGGGATGTGGCAGCCTGCACCGATACGGGCCGCGTGCGGCCGATGAATGAAGATAGCTATCGCATTTCCGCGGAGCAGAACTTGTTTGTGCTCTCGGATGGATTGGGTGGCGCCGCCAAAGGGGAAGTCGCGAGCGCCATGGCCGTCGAGTCGGTCGTCGCGTCCATGCAAAACGACTCTGCCGCCATGCCGGGGGAATTCGTCAGCCGTCCCGAGCTTACCAAGGAGACGAACCTTCTGGTTCGCGCGGTGGAATCGGCCAATCGCCAGATTCACGAGCAAGGAATGCGCGAACCGGCGTGTCGTGGCATGGGCGCCACGATCGTCGCGGCACATATTTGCGGCAGGCGCTTAAGCCTGGTCCACGTCGGCGATAGCCGAGCTTACCTATTCCGCGCCGGTACGCTCCAGCAATTGACCTCGGATCATTCCCTGGTCGCCGAGCAAGTGCGTCACGGGCTGATGAGTCATCAACAAGCGGCGGTGAGCGAACTGCAAAGCGTCTTGACGCGAGCTTTGGGAACGGAACAAAGCGTGGAAGTGGACGCCGCCGAGATTGAATTATTCCCCCGTGACTCGCTGCTGCTCTGTTCGGACGGCCTCACGCGGATGGTTCCGGAAAATGAGATCGCTGAGATTCTGGTGCAGGCTCCCGGTGTGGGAATTGCCGCCGAGCGGCTGGTAAACCGGGCCAATGAATGCGGCGGTCACGATAACATCACGGTGGTAGTCATTCGTATCAAGAAATCGCTCCAGGAGTGGTTTGCAACGTTCTTTCCATGGTGTGGCGCTAATCTGGTTTGATCTACTTTGGGAGGTGAACGAAAGTGGCTTTGCTCATCGTGAAATTTGAAGACTCCGTGTTGCAGAGGGTTTCCATCAACGGTGGCTCGGTTACCATCGGACGCGGCCCCGATAACTCCATTCCCATCGATAACCTCGCGGTTTCCAATCATCATGCCGAGATCAAGTCCGAAGATGGTCATCTTGTGATTCAGGATCTCGGCAGCCTGAATGGAACCTTCGTGAATAATCAGCGCGTGAAGCAAAGCGCTCTGAAACATGGCGACGTGGTCTTGATCGGCAAGCACTCCATTCACGTGGACGAAAAGAGCCGCGGCGAAGCGCCCGTCGCCGTGAATCGGCCTTCTGGGAACCTCTCCGGCGGCGTGAAGGAAGCACCCAAGGTGGATGAAACATTCATTCTCGATACGGCAAAACGCCGCAAGATGATGCAGGAAATAGCCGCTGCGGGCGAGCGCTCGCAAATCACTCCCTCGCGCGTTCGCGTCGCGACGCTCGTGCGCGTCAAGGGACAAATCGAAAAAGCCGAATATCAACTCACCGGCAAACTGACTGTCATTGGCAAATCGGAAATGGCCACGGTTCGCCTGCGCGGCTGGTTCAAGCCGAAAATGGCCGCGCAGATCAATCGGCGCGATGACGGATACTACCTAGGCCGCGGCGACCGGGTGCCCAAGATAAATGGCAAACCCATCTGGTCCCCGACATTGCTCTCCGATGGCGATCTGATCGAGGTGTGCGGCGTGGAGCTTAGATTCACGATCCCGGAATAAGCACGAATCGCAGGGCAGGGCCCGGAAAATTCGCATGGGTCGTGATGGTCAGTGGTCAACGCGCCGAGAGTTTTTCCGGGTCCGTTTTAGCCAGGGCCTGTTTGCCCTTGTCGGTCAGGATGTAGAAATCGCCGCCGGCAGATTGTAAATAGCCTTCGCGTACGAGGTCTTCGACGGCGTCGAGCACATGCGCTCGTGCCGCTGGTTCATTTCCTGAACTTTCGAACATAACGTGCAGGTCCAGCCGATCGCGCCGCATTTCGGAAAACATTTTCAAAACTTCAGCAGAGAGTCGTTTCAATTCGGACGCTCCTTTTATCGGAATTGCTGGCAAGTTGGTTGCCGCACTTTCCTCCGTTCGTCTTTCAAGGGCCGCTCTTTTTTCGCCTTTTTTGGTCATCTCGTCAACCTCCTGTTCACATCGAAGACGATCTGTTTCCGTGAATTCGCTCCCTAATATTGGATGCTTCGCGTCCGCGTCCATGCGGCGCGAACCTTATCCTAAATCAAATAGGTTGCTGCGGGATCTCTGGAACGAGCGGACGGCGGTCCCTGGATACATCTAACTAAGATGAAGGAGGTACCGAGGACCATGGCCAAGAAAAGGAGATGGAGTGCAAGCGTCAAAACAGAGTCTACTCATCCGCCCGCCGGTCTGTTTAAGAAAAATGCAGCCACCATCGCACGGACTCTCGCTTCCAGGAGAGTCTCACCGAAAGGCCCCGCTTCCGGCATGCGTATGCTCACGTTTTTTATCAACCGCGCGGGACACAATCTCAGCCCCAAAAGACGGGCCGAGCTAAACAAGGCGAAATCGATCCTTTCACAACGTGTGCACCGGGCCAGAGAGGCACGCCAACGCAAGAGCCGTCGTAAGTAGCGTCCCGCGTGTGCCCCGCGAGAATCCGCCACTGACCTCACGAGGCACGTACCCGTTAAGGACGCGGACATCAAAAACATAGGTCGAAATCGCGGAGGCCAATTAGAATGAGCACTTGCGCCAAAGATAAAACAGGGCTCGCCGTGTGACATGGAGAATAATTCCCAGAATAAACAGCTGACTGGCTGGCGGCGTTCGCTCGCGGTCTATACCGACCGACCCGTATTGCAGGTCCTCGCGCTCGGCTTTTCTAGCGGATTGCCCCTCATGCTCACTTATCTGACCCTTTCCGCTTGGCTCGCCACCGCCGGTATCAAGCGCGGTGCGATTGGGGCTTTTGCTCTGGTCAGCTCTTTCTATGCACTGAAATTCCTGTGGTCGCCGCTTATTGACCGCCTCCCGCCGCCGCTCCCTTTAGGGCGCCGCCGTGGTTGGGGCTTGAGCATCCAAATCGCCTTGGTGGCAGCAATTCTCGCGTTGGGATTGTCCGATCCCAAACGAAATTTGGGCACCATGGCTGTTTTGGCCGGCGTGGTGGCCTTCCTCTCTGCGAGCCAGGACATCGTCATAGACGCTTGGCGAATCGAAATTCTCCCGGTCGACCTTCAAGGACCTGGCGCGGCGATGATTCAGACCGGCTATTACATGGGCATGCTGGCTTCCGGCGCGGGTGCCCTGGTCATCGCAGCGCGTTTTGGCTGGTTTGCCGCCTACGCCACTATGGCCGTCCTGCTTGCAGTCAGTATGTTGACGTTTTTGCTCGGACCCGAGCCTAACGTAGCAGCGGCAGTTTCTGATGGTCGCCATCATGCCCAAACCAATCGGCGGAAGGCCGTCGCAGAGTGGTTCGCGACCGCAGTGATCGCCCCCTTCTCGGATTTCATGCGCCGGCCCTACTGGCTTCTCATCTTGCTGGTGATCCTCGATTACAAACTGGGCGAAGGCATGGCCGCTGTGATGTCCACGCCGCTATATATATCCGTTGGTTTCACGCTCAACGAGATTGCCGTCATCTCCAAGCTGTTCGGCCCGTTCACCGTCATTCTAGGGGCGCTTTTGGGCGGAATTGTTACGGTGCGTTTTGGGCTTGTCCGCTCGTTGATTCTCTGCGGAATCATACAAGCCCTCGGGAATTTGACTTACGTGCTCCAGGCCGTGGGCGGCCATAAGATTGGGTATCTCGCGTTCTGCGTCACAGCCCAAAATGTAACCACGGGCATGGCAGGCACAGCCCTGGTCACATATATCTCGAGCTTGTGTTCGCCCGAGTTTACGGCCACTCAATACGCGCTCCTTGCTTCGCTCGCCTTGCTGGGACGCACCTTCGTGGGATCAACGGGTGGTGCGATCTCAGAAGCAACGGGCTGGGTCGTCTTCTTTCTGCTCACTACGGTGGCTTCTCTGCCGGCCCTTGTGCTGCTGCTTTGGATCGAGCGGCGCGGGGCAAGGCAATCGGATCGCCCGCGCGCCATCTCCTCTCTCGCCGGCGAGAGAAACCTATGAGCGGCTTTGCAGAACGGGAACCAATGGTGCCGGCCTGGTTTGCCGCCGATTCTGCATATGTGCAGCCGCCGGGGAGCCAACCTTCAGCTCGTTCGACGCCGGAATCCAGGCTTGATACCCTCTCCGGGAGGATCGCTCGTGTCATTTATTGAGCGTCGCCGTGCTCATCGTTTTGAACTCCAGTCGCCGGTCATCATCCGCTGGAAGGATGGCGCGCAAGTGCGCGAAGCCCTGACCGTCTCCGAAGATGTCAGCTCCAATGGCATCTATTTTGTCCTGCCGGAGGGCATCAAGGACGGCACACCCGTCGAGGTGGAAATGACTCTGCCAAATCAAATCACTCTGGCAGGTCCGGTTCGGGTGCGTTGTCTGGGACACATTCAGCGCTGCGAACCCACGGAAGGCGCAAAATCCGGCATGGCTGCGGCGATTGAGAAATACGAATTCTTGCCGGGCAGCGGTGAAACTCCCTGGGCCAAAGGTTCACCCGCAAAATCGAACCGTTAATCGAGGAACGGAACGCCGCGGGTCAAAAATTTTCCAGGAGACGAACCCGCCTGGAACCCACATGGACGTATTAAACAAGCTTTTTGAAGAACACTTCCACTCACCCGTTACTCAGGCGCAGCCCCTCGCGGTGCGCCTGAGCGGCTCGGAGCGTAAGCTCATGCGCCTGACGAACGGGAAAGTCACGGCCATTGGAGTTCTCTACAATGTGAGGGAAGAGAACGTCGCCTTCCTGGAATTCTCGAAACATTTTCGCCGCCACGGCCTCCCCGTGCCGGAAATCTACGCGGAAGATTTGGACCACGGCGCGTATCTCGAAGAAGACCTCGGCGACACCACGCTATTCGAGTTTTTATCGGCAAATCGCGCCGGAGAGAATATTGCCGTCCCGGTAATCGAAGCCTACCAGAAAGTCGTCGCGGTGCTGCCGCGTTTCCAGGTCGAAGCCGGCCGCAGCGTGAATTACAGCGTCTGTTATCCCCGTTCGAGCTTCGATCACCAGTCCATTGCCTGGGATTTGAATTACTTCAAATATTATTTTCTGAGGCTGGCCGGGATCCCCTTTAATGAACAGGCACTCGAAGATGATTTCGGCCGTTTGACGCAATTCCTGTTAAGAGCCGACCACGATTACTTCCTCTATCGGGATTTCCAATCGCGCAACGTCATGTTGCGCGACGCCTGTCCTTGGTTTGTGGACTATCAAGGCGGCCGTAAGGGCGCGCTAGAATACGATATCGCCTCGCTTTTGTTTGATTCCAAGGCCGACCTTCCGCCCCAACTGCGGCAGCAGTTGCTCGATGCTTATCTCGACCGGCTCTCGGCTTTCATCGACCTCCGGCGCGACGCTTTTATGAACTATTACTACGCCTTCGTGTACGTCCGCCTCATGCAAGCCTTGGGCGCTTATGGCTTTCGCGGCTTTTATGAGCAAAGAACTCATTTTCTGCAAAGCGTGCCTTACGCGCTGAAGAGCTTGCGTTGGCTGCTCGAGCATGTGGAGTTGCCCATCGCGCTGCCCGCCCTGATGGGCGCCTTCAAAGGCATGGTGAATTCGGAAAAGCTGCGCACCTTGCCAACCGAGGCGGAATTGGTCTGTCCCGCAGAGAATCTCACCGTGCGAGTTTTCAGCTTCTCTTTTCACCGAGGGCTGCCAAAAGACGAAACCGGCCACGGCGGCGGATTCGTTTTCGACAGCCGAAGCCTCCCCAATCCCGGGCGCGAAGAGCGTTTCAAGCCCTTTACGGGCAAGGACGCGCCGGTGATCGACTATCTCAGCCGGCAAGAGGGCGTGCATCAATTTTTAGCCGGCGCCATTTCGCTGGTGGACGCCAGCTTGGCGAATTATCAGAGCCGCGGCTTCAAAAACCTGATGGTCTCCTTTGGTTGCACCGGAGGCCAGCACCGCTCCGTATATCTCGCGGAAGAATTGGCGAAACACCTGCGCGCTCGCAATGGGATCAACGTCGTGGTTCGTCATATCGAGCTCGAAAAGCTGGGCAAATGAAGGCCATGATTTTGGCCGCCGGCCTGGGTACCCGTTTGCGGCCGCTCACCGACCATCGTCCCAAGGCGCTGGTGGAAGTCGGCGGCCGCACCCTGCTTGAGATCGCGCTGGCACGCCTGAGCTCCTTTAAGATTCGCGAGGTGATCATCAACGTACATCATTTTGCCGACACGATCATTGATTATCTGAAGGCCAACAATAACTTCGGCATGCGTATTGATGTCTCTCGCGAGGACGTTTTGCTCGATACCGGAGGCGGCCTGAAAAAAGCCGCTTATTTTTTCCTGCAGGATTCCGCTTCTTCCGCAGAGCCTTTCCTTCTGCACAACGTCGATGTCATCAGCACGATCGATCTCCGGCGCATGGCGCAATTTCACGTTGAAAATCGCGCTCTGGCCACGCTGGCAGTGCAGGAGCGGCAGACCACGCGCTACTTGCTGTTCGATGAGAATTCGGAGCTTTGCGGCCGGAAAACCCAACCCGATGGCCAAACCGACTTAGTTCGCCGCGCACCCCAAGTGCGCGCCCTGGCTTTCTCCGGCATCCACGTGATCTCTCCTCGCCTCTTCCCGCTGATGACGGAAGAAGGTGTCTTCTCCATCATCACTCCTTATCTGCGCCTGGCCGCCTGCGGAGAAAAAATCCTGGCCTTCCGTTCTGATGAATATCAGTGGCGTGATCTCGGGAAACTGGATGACGTCATGCAAGCGGATCAGGATGCCGACAGCCTTCCGCCAGAACCAAGCAGATAATCTGATTCACCGCGCGCACCTCTCGACACGCGGGCCAAAACGGCCTTTCAGCGCAGACATCCTCACTTGTTCCTTATCGCGAATTCTTCGTTGCCGTATGCGAGGTGCGGACCCTGGTTCCCCGGCAGGTGAACACGAAAGCGGGCGGCAGGTTGCGCCAAATAATCTTGCGCTGCACGGAACGAAAATACTGCCACAGAAGCCCCGACAGATCGAATTTACTGAGTTGGCGACCCCTCAACTGCAAGCTGTGCAAATATTGATACTGCGTGAAAATGCCCTTTTTCTTCAGGCAAACACCGATTTCGTTCAGCAGCGCGTGCCTCTGCCGATCGGACATAAAACCCATGGCCAGCGACGAAAGTATCGCATCTACGTGCCGGTATCCCCGCCGGCTCAACTCCTCCTGAAGCGCTTCTGCGCGTGCATGGATGACAACCAGGCGCGGATCGCTGATCGTCGATCTCAGGTGTCGGGCAAACCGGGGATTGATCTCGAAGGCCAGCAAAGTAGCGTCAAAAGGCAGCAGGTCCAGCAAGGCTCGCGTCATGACTCCCGTGCCCGGTCCCAACTCAATAACCACTCGCGCATTTTTCAGTGGGAGCGGTCGCAGCATGGCCCGCGTCAGAAAACGTGAGCTTGGGGCGATCGCGCCGACGGTGGCGAAATCCGATAATGCTTCCGCGACAAATGCGGCCGGGTTCATTTCGTCATCTCTTCCGTGCAACGAGCATACCTCACGATCGTGTCGCGGGAAACATCCTGCTGCCGAACCACCTTCCCGCGCCCAGAATTTAGCCTTGCAGAAGCTGAAGCGATGCTTAACCCCCGCTCTCGTGGTTAAATACATGGCAGAGAGGCAGACACATATGCGAATCCATCGAAAAGACACCGCGCCGGGCGATAAGAGTGCAGATCTGGGACGCCGCCGGCTTTTGAAGCAGGCGGCCTGGGCCGTGGTCGCCATGGCCTGCCGGCCGTGGCTGATCTTCGCCGCGGATCAGGTCAGCCCCGCCATGACCAGACTCAGTGCTTACATGGCCGATACTCGCAACCGCGTTTTACCCGAAGAAGTGGTGGAGAAGGTCAAGCA
>Ga0209802_1001902_pt1 | contig 14905 bp, 13 predicted proteins | sample GraSoiAngelo_129_FD_185886 | JGI IMG/M metagenome (GOLD analysis project Ga0209802, IMG submission 185886) | Grasslands soil microbial communities from the Angelo Coastal Reserve, California, USA - 14_0927_12_40cm (SPAdes) (version 2) | ecosystem: Environmental > Terrestrial > Soil > Grasslands ... | reverse complement strand
GCTCAAGGGTCTGATAAAATATGGCGCCGAAGAAACAGAAGGAGAAGAAGACCAGACCCAGTAAAGGGGTCATGAAGGAGAGGAAGAAAGAGGTCCTCTCCTCACTCGAGCATCTAGGCGGCGAAGTATACGAGCAGCTCGCGAAGAAGGAGTTCCCGACTATCAAGATGCCGAGCAGGTCTACTGCCAACATCCTCTACGACAAGAAGACCCGCCAGTACATTCTCGGAAACAGAAACGTAAAGCGGAGTGCTCGCAACGTCAGACACATCCGCCCGTTTACCCAGCTGTTGTGGACTGCAATGTTTACTGACGAGCTAACAGGCCAGAACAAGACCAGTACCTTGCGAGACGTGTTCTACTCGGCCCAGGCCTACGAAATGGACTTTCAGGACCAGCAAGAGAGCGACAATCTCATCACTGATCTGGAAACTGTGACTGGTTATTCGAGAGAGGACTTCAACGTCTTTCCTGAAGAACGGAGTGCCATTTTCGGGGATCTAACTGTCGAATATACAGTGCCGGGATATGAGGGGCGAACGCTGAATCTGTCATCACACCCCGACGGCGTCATGATCGGACCCGCTCTTACAACCTCAGAGTTCATCAGGCCAGACAAGAAAAAAGTGGACAAGGTGATCGCGATTGAGAAAGGTGGACTCTTCACCAGATTTATCGAGGAACGCGTCCACCAGCGATTCAACGCGGTTCTGATTCACACTGCGGGCCAAGCGCCGCGAGCAACACGCTTTCTACTGAGACGATTGAATCAGGAGCTGGACCTCCCAGTCTACATCTTTACCGACGGCGATCCGTGGGGAATGCACATTGCTATGGTCATTATTTCCGGGTCTGCGAACGCGGCTCATCTCAGAGAGCTGAATACTCCGGACGCGATCTGGGGCGGAGTCTGGGCTACAGATATCGTGGACTATAAACTGCCGAGCGACCCGTTGACGGATCTAGATCTGAAGCGATTGAATGAGCTCGAGAAGGATCCACGTTATGCAGGGGGACTCTGGCAGAGAGAGATCGACACTTTCAGAAAAGTCCGGAAAAAATCGGAACAAGAAGCCTTCAGCAGATACGGACTAACCTACATCGTGGACGAGTATTTACCGAAGAAGCTGAAGATCAAATCAAACGAATCCTAGCCTAGGACTCGTTCAATCGCGCTTATTGACAGACCAGGTTTGTTGGCATAGAACCGGAAATAGGAAACCCCGGATCTGTGTCGCAAGACAGACACGCATACCCTAATTTTCTAGAGGGTCCCAAGCGAACCGAATAGAAACACAGACCCATCAAAATCCTCTCGTGCACACTCCTGAAAATCTAGCCGAATCTAGCATTGTCGTGCCCTCGAGCTTGTTTTCAAGGCGTTTCCTAGGGACAATTAGGTCGTTGTCTGTATTATCTCTGATCAAGGGACATCGATTGAAACCTGCAACCCTACTTCTCCGGGAATTCCCCAAACACGAGGTTTGCGTCACGAGACTCAACTGCAATTGACATCTCTTGGATGGTAACAGATCTGGTATCCGTAAACGGTAACAGAAAACCCGCAGGAGTGCCCAGTTCCTTCGATGACATACGGAACGTAGACGCGGCTTAAGGGAAAATGGGGGAAAGCGTGACCCAAGAAACGAGGGGTCAATTAGACTAAGCCGACTTGTTTTAGAATGGCTCTTCGCTCATCGGGAGATAGCCCGAGCCTATCACACACCATCTGAAATGCTCGTTTGTACCCGTTTAACTCGAAGCTTTCGGATTCTCTTCCTTCCCGATAGCCTTGATTTTTTCCAAGATTTCTCGCTTGGAAGAACTCTCTGGACATCACTTCACCTCCTTGGTTATCTGATATACTCCCATCTTGCGTTCCGTTTGCCTTATGATTTGCGTCAGCATTGCCATGATGAGGATTGTCAGTAGAGTGAACACAACGCCTACCTCAGCGGGATACAGTGACCGATACTGTATTCCGTCAAAGGCGAAGGCGAAAGTACTTCCGAACAGTACCCCACCGAATACACCTCTATACCTACGAAGCCCTTCCAAGAAACGCTTGCCGATCCTCTTTGGGAATAGTTTTCTGGGAAGTCTCTCAAGGATAACAACGCGATTCCGTTGTCTTAGAGTTTTATTGCTAGTTCTTGTTCCATTCGCGAGGGGTTGGCGTGTAGTCGTTCACGCCAGTTGCTCCGCTGACCCGACATCTTTGCATTGAGCGATCGTTCGATTATCGTTCAGACACGAGAACGAAACTGCCGAAAGTGGAAGACGGCTGATTCGTTACCTGACGACTCTGGAGGATTAGCATGTTCATGGGCAAGTTTCCAATTCTAAGGCGATTCCAAGGCGTTTTGCAGGAGACTGCCAGTGACCCGACAGGGGCGCTGAAAAGTGCATAACGCGTGTGAAACGCCCGTGCAGCTATTTTGTTAGCGGGTTTCCGCAGTTGGGACAGTAGCTTGCGGTGGGATCAACTTGGCGACCACACTTTACGCAGACCCTTAGAGCCGGCTTGGACGATTCATCTTCCGATTCGTCTCCAGAGGCTTACGCGGGTCGAAGATGCTCGGTGATATGTCCGGCCGCTGTGAAGATCGCGCCCGTGGTAATCAGAAAGCTACCGAATATTAGTAGTGGAATTGCGTAGCCTATCCTAGTCGCTGCATCCGCGGACGCGATTGAGCACGTGGTTGAATTTAGGATGCAAAAGTAAACTTGCCCGAAAAATAATCCCCCGAAACCAGCCGACAAAAAGCCGGCGATGAGTATCACAAAGCCCATGAAAGTGAAGTTTTCCGGTTCCATGGTAGAAACTCCTAAGGAAATTCCGGTAGTTTTGACTAGTTAGAACTTTGGGGACTCGTGCAATACCATTCTCACTTAATAGGGCCATCTTCTTTATGTTCGATTAACAATTCTGGATTGTCGACAATGGCCAAAGAGGTCCGAGTCTTCCTGAACTTGTTTGTAGAGTCCAAGGAACTCGAAAACGTTACCCAGAGCCTAGTGAAGCTTCCCGAGGTGACTGACGTGTACGAAGTGACGGGTGAATATGACATAGTCTGTATGTTGAAGGTCGATAGCATTCTCGCCTTCCGCAACGTTCTCAAGGACAAGGTTCTCAAGATCAACGGCGTTAGAAGCACCGTCTCATCAGTGGTCCTCTACGAACACAAGCGAGAAGGAGAGACAGTCTCAGAATGATCAGAGCTTCATTCCAAACGGCAGAAATAAATTGAGAGGATTCCCCATATACGAGAGTACAGAGTGACGAATTGCGAAGACGGCGTTGGCTCCTGTTACTGTCCATCCCGATCATTTTGCTTGTTACTGATGTCTACCTCGCAAACATTCCGGGGCCTGTGCCGACTGAACAAGCAATCAATAATGTTGAACACGATCCGACATTTCTCTCCTCACAAAGTCCCGAGTCATCAACGGACAAACAGTAAACGGAACCTATTCCTACGCAGGATATAGTAACGATCCCAGGCGAGATTTCGGTTGTGTCAACTCGGTCTATAGCATGTGGCTCCACTATCTCAACCCGTTCCACGAGTACTCAACAACGACGCTCTTCTTCGCGGTGGAGTTCAAGGGAACACAGCCAATTTACGGCGAAACGTACCCCTTGTTCTTGATCAATCTGTTTATCCAAGTAAATCCGGACACGGGACAGATTCTCAGCGTTGAAAAGCAACCAGAATGCATCTGAAAACCCTTGAACCACTCTCCTGAGTTCTCTTTAGAAGACCAAGTTCATTCTGAACGGCATCGCACCCGCGTCGATCCGATCTGCTTTGAAATGTAGACGCCTGAACCAGCAAAGTTGCGAGAACCGGAAAAGAAAACCTAAATAGCGTTACTGTCGTGAACGGATTACGGATGGATTACAATGGGTGAACTTCTTCCAGATTCACCTCTACCGCTCTAGACTTTTTTCCGAGCAACAAGCCGGACAGATATCCCAATGAGCACCAAGGATCTGGGTATTACTGTAAAGAAGGCCGTCGATCTCTCGGAATGGTACACTCAGGTCGTTACCAAGGCTCAACTGGCCGACTATTCGAGCGCTAAGGGATTCATGGTCCTGATGCCCCACGGGTTTTCCATCTGGGAGAGCATCAAAGAACACTTCGACAAGAGGATCAAGGAGATCGGGCACCGGAACGCCTACTTCCCTCTACTCATACCTGAACGATTACTGAAGAGAGAGGCCGAACATTTCGAGGGTTTTACTCCGGAGGTCTTCTGGGTCACCCATTCAGGCAACAATGAACTCGGCGAGCGACTCGCCATAAGGCCCACGTCCGAGACGATAATCAATGAGGCGTACAGCAGATGGGTCAAGAGCTGGCGGGATCTGCCTGTCCTCATCAACGTCTGGAACAGCGTCTTGCGCGCCGAGATTACTTCGACCAAACCGTTCATCCGCACTAGCGAGTTTCTCTGGCAAGAGGGACATACGGTCCATGAGACCGAGGAAGAAGCGGAGAAGGAAGTCATGACGATTCTTGAGATCTATAGACGACTCGTCGAAGACCAAATCGCCATACCGGTGCTTGTGGGGAAGAAGACTGAGCGTGAGAAGTTCAAGGGCGCAGTCTACACCACGACCCTAGAGGCTATGATGCCGGACGGGAAGGCGATCCAGATGGGAACCAGCCATCACCTAGGACAGAACTTCTCCAAACCCTTCGAGATCAAATACTTAGGCAAGGACGAGAAGGAACACTTCGCCTGGACCACGTCATGGGGAATCAGCTGGCGACTGATAGGAGCCATGATCATGGCCCACGGAGACGACAAAGGACTAATCCTCCCCCCTCGAGTAGCGCCCACACAGGTAGTATTCGTCCCGATACACTATAAGGAATCCGACAAGACAGTCATACTAGAAACAGCTCATCACATCGCTGAGGGTCTCGGAAAGCATTCCATCCGGACCTACATCGACGATCGTGAACAGTATACTCCCGGCTGGAAGTATCACGAGTGGGAAATGAAAGGTGTACCCCTCAGAGTTGAGATAGGACCCCGAGACATGGAATCGAAACAAGTCACACTCGTGAGACGCGATACGGGAAAGAAGGCAGCAGTACCGCAAGCGGATTCCGTCACTCACGTCGTCAGTATGCTGGACGAGATTCAACAATCGCTTCTTCACAAGGCCAAAGAGACCCAAGCCAAACTTACGACCAATGCGAATAACATGAAGGAATTCGCGCACACCATAGAAACGACTGGCGGGTTTGTCAAAGCCTTCCTATCCGAAGACAACGACTGCGAAGAAAGAATCAAACTGGAGACAGGAGCAACCGTCAGAATCGTCCCCTTCAAGGAATCCACCAGAGGACTGTGTGTCTATTGTGGCGCTCGGAACTCGAGAGAAGTAGTCTTCGCAAGATCATATTAGAACGACGAAGAAGCGCGAGCCCGCGTGTTTGGGCCTATTACCAGTTGAGGCCGCACCCGAGTTCATCTCGCTACCGACTACAGATTGCGCCGTTCTTGGCGCATCATCCTCGCCTATCATGAACTTGTCGCTTAGGTGGGTTGTTCTGCGCGAATGGCTTTCACTAGCTCCGATACGCTGTATCGTTTGCCGCACTTTGGACATACATAGTCCGTCCAAATTTTGGGCAGGAGCCAGAAGTTGCGGACGTCAATGATGAGTTCTTCCCCACATTGAGGACATCGTTGATTCGTCTTCTTTCCCTCCGAAGTAGTCGATTTCAATAATTGGATTATAGGCAGGTCATTAGTGACTTAAATGATTAGTACAAATTGCGGGGCGACGTATGCGCCGTAGCCCACTCGAAAATAGAACCAGCTGCGATAGACCAAGTGACCTCGTTTGAATCTAATCGATAGCTCACGTCCATGTCGGTAATTTGCTGACAACGCCCGCAGATATTAGTAGACAGGCGACATCTCGATATGATTGTAGACCCAAACAGCACGCCGGAATAGCTCAGTTCGAGATATCCGGAACTTAGCGAGTCCAGTTTTTCGAGAGGCCAGCGAAGCGAAGGCTGAGCCCGCAGCGGACGCCCACGCTGGATCCTTCGTTGAGAGATATGTACTCAGCCAAGACCCGGCGTAAACATCCCCAGCCCCGGTCGAGTCTCGAATTCTACGATCCGGATAGGAAGGAATGAAGTATGAACCGCCGCGTCGTGAGTGTAGCAATGACCCTTTTTCTCCCATAGTGACAGTTGCATACTTCGCTCCTCCCGTGAGAAATCGGTTCAAGATGACTCTCGGGTCTCGGGATCGTGTTTGAGAGCGTGCTTCCTCGATTGAGGCTTGGACCATATCGCACTGGCCGATTAATCGACTTAGGTTCCGCGGAACGGTTCGGACTGCTCCCTTAGCGGATGCGGTACGTAAAAATCCTTGAAGGTCTGCTGATAGAAAATCGCACCTTTGTCGAAGTGTGCTGACTAGTGAACTCGGTATTTCGTTGAAGACGGATCCGAAGTGGACCGCTCGAAAATGGCCGGTACTCCGCGTTGCCACTATTTTGTCACCCGGCTCAACCAGTCGAAGCTTTCGCGATCCATTGAATCGAGTTATTTGGAACCTAGTGGAAGGTCTTTCTCTCTTCTTTAGCAAGCGGAGGTCGATATGCAGCGTCCTGAGACGTCTCAGGATACGTGGAGGATAGTCTTGGCCAACGTTCCCAAGGATCCCAACCCTTGACCCTAGGTAGGCCGCCGCGCATGACGTGAAGAGAGCGCTGCCGCCGGGCGATGTGCGGACCATCCCGTTCTCTACTAGCTCATCGATGGTCGGGTTGCCGCACACTACGATGTCCATTTCTCTGTTCCGACGCTCTCTCTCTGAACCCGCAGCAAGAGGTTAATAGTAAAGACCCCACCCCTACTCTTGGAAACGTAGAGAGATGCCGAAGAAAAGACGATCTCGAGGACGGAGCAAGGGCGGAAAAGGCCGAAGCGAACTAGTCCAGTGCTCAAACTGTGGAATGTTGACCCCACGGGACAAGATGAAGCGGGTGACGTCTTGGGTATCTCTTGTCGAACCGACATTAGCTAAGGAGTTGCGGGCGAAGGGAGCGTACATTGCCCGTCAGCGAGTCATGAAGAACCTGTGCGTCTCCTGTGCAGTTCACTTTGGAGTCTCCAAAGTCCGATCCGCGGACGAAAGACGCGGATTCTAGACCTTTACCCTCTATCGAGATAGAGCCCTAGAGGCTCTATAGACCCTATCAAGTACAGTAATCGAAGATAATACAGCAATCAGCAAGACCCCCCAGAAGAGAAAACCATGCGAAAGTGGCCAGAGCAAGGTTGCGAAGGCCAAGATAAGCAGTCTTTCCGGTCTCTCAGCAATTCCTATTCCCTTCAGCGTCACGCCTTCAGCTGCGACCCGTGCCCTGACATAGCTAACCATCAGTGAAGCAGACATAGCCCAAACCGCAAGCCAGAACGATACTAGAGCCCCAGCCGCAAGCCCTGCATAGACTGCGATTTCTCCCAACCTGTCGAGTACGCTGTCAAGGACACCTCCGAACTTCGATACCTTTGCATATTTTCGCGCCATTGCGCCATCGACCGCATCAAAGAACCCCGCAACAACCAGAACTAGGATGGCCGCTCCCCACTCCCAGCCAGACAAGCCTCCCCAATACAAGAGTGAGGTGACAATCCACAGAAAGAAGCCGAGTACAGTCAGAGAGTTTGGTGAAAGCCTTGCTCTGTGAAACAATCTTGAGGAGGACTGGAAGATTCCTTCTACTAAATACTGGATTCTTGACAACATGATTGATGGCCCCCCTTCCATCGCGTCGATATCTTATGCCTTCTACATCCCCAAGCTCGTGTCCAGACTCGACAGGGAATCTAGGGCTGGCTCGGAGCTTCAACCCCCCTCTTTCTGCGATATTTGGCGTAGAAGAAAAGTAATCCGTAGCCAACGCTGACATAGAACAATACGTCAACCGCAAACAGGAACCAGTCGAATTGGGTAAGGAAGATCGGTGACTGACATGCTTCGGAATGAAGCGGACTGCAAACTAGCTCACGGCTCTCTTTCCAAGGAAGCGGTAAGCCGTAGAGTGAGTCGATTTCCCACCGGGACTGACCAACATCTCGGTCCAAACTAGACCAGAGACGATAGTAAGGAAAATCCCCGTAGCGACAAGAATGGGCCAAATGTAATGGCGAGTCATTCAGCGAACAGCCCGCTCACCTTATTCCTAGATCGATTCGTTTCAACAATACGGCCATTTGACCCTTTAACCAACAGAAGCACTTCAACGTGAATCACAGCGTTAGATCAAGTGAGACAGAGAAGTCATGGAAACTTTCTATTAGGGCTAGCAAAGCTCCGTTGCCGGGTTTCGCCTTGGGCAAGGTCGGCAAAGGAATCAATTGCTCGGTCGTCGGTTGCGGAGGAGACGCCATCAGATCCGTCTCTCCTGACGATATCTCGAGAGCCGGCCTTCGAGTATCGACCTCAGGGAGAGGCTACCTCTGCAAGAATCACTACAAAGAGATGAAGAAGAAAACGAAGAAGGACAAACAGGTTGAGAGATGGAGGATGAAGCGCTGAGACTCCTCCTAATTCACGCTGACAAGTTCGAGTACGAATCCAAGGAGAAAGCTGTCAAAGAACCGGAATCGATCCCAGATCATGCCAAGAAGGGCATGTTGCAAGACGGGCTTGTAGTATTCACTACTGTAGAGAAGGGAGACGAGGCCTCGCCTGAGAACACCGCAACCAATGCTGCCGCTTCGATCGAAGAAGTTCTGGGTTGGCTCAAGACAAACAGAGTCATGATCTATCCTTATGCCCACTTATCGACCGATTTAGCGAGTCGGGAACCTGCCATCTCGACTCTGAAGATTCTTGAACAAAAATTAGCCGAGAAAGGCTACGAAGTGAGCAGAGCACCTTTCGGATGGTACAAGAGCTTCACGATATCGGCCAAAGGCCATCCGCTCTCCGAACTGTCGAGAACTGTCACTCCACAGCAGCAAGCTCGCAAGGCCCCAACCCTCCCGAGTGAGTACATGATCATGGACGGGAAGGGGGATCTGCACTCCCCCGAGACATTCCGTTACGGACCCGGAATGAAGGAGTTCGAGTCTCTTGTAGAGAAAGAGGCGCTGAAGAAGGGCTTGACTGGTGGAGACCCACGTTATCTCGAATATGCCAGACGGTTCGGACTGGAATGGGAGTCGTACGCTGACCTCGGCCAGATGCGCTTCGGACCCGAATCCGACATGATAATCCAGCTACTCTCCGACTACGCGAACCTGGTAATCAGACGAATCGGCCTCCCAATCCTCAACGTTCGAGGGACCAACATGTTCGACGTGGACGTGAAGCCAATCAGGGAACATCTCCAGCTATTCGGCTCACGAGCCTACGAACTCGACGTGGACGAACGAACCTTCGTACTCAGATACGCGGCTTGCTTCCAACAATTCTCCATGGTGAAAGACTGGACCCTCAGCTACCGAACCCTACCCTTTGGCACTTTCGAAGTGGCAGACAGCTACCGCCTGGAACAGAGCGGAGAACTACTCCTATCGTTCCGACTCCGGAAATTCCTGATGCCCGACCTCCACATCTATCTCAGGAACCTGAGCGAAGCAATCCAAGTGGGGAGAAAGGTCCACGATAGAATCTACGAGGAGATTCGTAAGATTCACCGAGAGTACGTCTCGATCTACAATACTACACGATCCTTCTTCGAGCAGAACAAGGACCTCTTCATCGAAATGGCCTTGGTGGAGAAGAAGCCGCTCCTCCTCAACTTCGTCCCAGAAGGCCACTATTACTGGGTCCTGAACGTCGAGTACAACATCATCGACGATCTCGATAGACCGAGAGAGATCGGCACGTTCCAGATCGACGTAGGAAACGCGCAGCGATTCGACATCCACTACGCCAACGAGAAGGGAGAAAGAGAGTACCCGGTGATCATCCACACCGCTGTCATCGGTGGATTAGAGAGATACCTGTTCGCACTTCTGGATTCTGCTGTTCGGATGGAGAGACAGGGCAAGAAGCCGATGCTCCCCGTCTGGGTATCGCCAGTCCATGCTAGAGTAATCCCTCTCTCCAGACAATTGGTGAAGGATGGAATGAATATACTCGAGAAGCTTGAGGAGGCCGGGATCAGGGCCGACCTAGATGATCGAGACGACACTCTTCAGAGCAGAATCAGAGATGCAGAATTGAGCTGGGTCCCCTACATCATTGTCTTTGGCGAGAGAGAACTCAAATCCGAAAAATTGTCAGTCCGAACCAGGGAGGATGGAAAGGAAATCAAGACATCCGTGACGGAACTCATCTCAAGAATAAAGTCGGAGACCCAAGGATACCCTTCTAGGGCTCTTACCTATCCCAAGTTGCTGTCTCAACGACCAGGCTACAAGAAGAACTAGAAAGAATCCTTCAAGGGTATTGGATTTATATACAGACAACATAGCGCACAAACGCAAAGGATGAGCTGAAAGTGAACAAGGACCAGTCCTACGGCGGACTAATTTTCGTGATATCAGTCCTAGTTTTCATCGGGTATATCGTAGCACTGACTAACTCCGCGTGGAGGCCATGGGTCCTCGGAGCACCAGTGGTAATAGCAGTTCTGGGAGTGCTGGGCATAACTGGCTGGATAGGATGGACAATGCTCACAACCCCACCGCCCGCGCCTCTCGAAGCCGAGATGGGATCACAGTCGAGCGGAACAACGGGCACAAGTTCTGCTAGCGGTTCGTCCACGTCGAAGACCGACGAGAAGCATTAGCAATCTCTCTCCTAGTCCGGTAACCGCCTCCAAATCCTTAGAGTTACATCACCCATAATGGGGCCTCGGGACCCCTAAGGCTCAACTTTAGGGGCAGATGAGATGAGCGAGGTAAGCATAGACAAAGTGATGGCGGACATCAGCAGCTTCCGTCAGAGACTGGCAATGTTGAGAGAAGAGCTAGGCAGAGCAAACCGGTCCATGGCCGATAAGATGTCGCAACTAGGAGAAACGCTCACTCAGAGAGTCCGAGACCTTAGGGATCAGGTCACCACAGCACCTCAGAATCTTCTAGCTCTCGAGAGTCGCTTCATGTCTGGAGACATGCCTGAACAGGAGTACAAGGCTACTCGCGAAGAGTATCGAAACCAGCTGACCAAGAATCTGCGAAGCATAGACGAAGTCAGGAGCTTGCTCTTGATAATGAGCCAGCTGGACGCCCGACCTACAACTCAGGGACCTCAGGGTCCCAGCATGATGGGCAGGCCCTCTTCCCCGGATTAGCCTTCTTGGCGTAATCTACCTTTTTCCGTAGAAAAACGGGAAAGCTTATATCCATTTACCTAAAAAAGGTAGCTTCCTACGGGAAGACTCGCATGGCCACACAAACAGAAACTCGCCTCTCAAAAGAGAAAGAGCCGACCAACGAGAACGAGTCAGGCTGGCATGACAGCCAACTCGAGAGGCACAGGCTAGTCATAGCCTGTGTACGCGGAAACGTTAGCGTTAGAGAAACCCTTCGCACGATCCTGGACGACGCCCTGCCTTCCGACAGCCCGCCGCCATTGTTGGTTCTGGGTCCGACCGCTCCGGAAGAAATCTCCAATGGGCACTCTAACAGAATAGGATGGGTCACTTTTGTCGATGGAAGTTCAATGGCTCACCCATCTGCCCATGTAGAGATCATCTCTCCAGACAATCTTTTGGAAGTAAATCTCTTCATCGAAAAGTGCTTCCAGGAGAGCGACAGCAACGTCATAGTCGGGGATTTCTTGGACAATGTCATTCGGAGCATCAACTCTCCAGAGAGTTTCTATTCCTTCTTCTGCCAGCTGGCCTCACGAGTCAAGCTGAAGAAGAGAACTGCGATACTTGTCATAAAAGAGGATATTCATGACCGATCAGTCGTCGAAACAGTCAAGAGGTTTGCAGACTTGGTCCTGGAATTCCGCGACCAGGACAACAATGGGGCCCTCAAGGTTGAAATGCGGACTCTGAATTTTGCCGACAACATATACACGGCTTGGAGGCCGTTCTCCGACTGGTTGCAGCCGCTATCGATGACCGGCTAACGCTTAAACTCCAATTCTCAGCAACGCGACTATGGTCGCCCCCTCTGAAGATACTTCGCTACAAGAAATTACAATCAACTAACACGACAGCCTATCGAATAGCACAACAATCTGCCCCCGAATGGACTGTAGTGGTGGCCGATGTTCAGACGAAGGGGAGAGGGAGGGGAGGAAACAAGTGGGAGTCCCCAAGTGGAGGTCTCTGGTTCTCAATACTCCTAAGACCCAATTTGCCCAGCCGGAGGCTCCTGTTGCTGCAGTTTCTAGCTGCGACTGCGACGAGAGACGCCATCGGAAACGAGACAGGCCTTGATGTCATGCTGAAGTGGCCCAACGACCTCGTTCTTCGGAACGCGAAGCTTGGAGGAATCCTAATAGAATCCAAAACCCAGGATAAGAGGGTCTCATTCGCGATTCTAGGAATCGGGCTAAACGTCAATCAGGGCAAAGCTCAGCTTCCTCCTGGAGCAGTATCCATGCGACTCGTATCCGGAAAACAACATGATCTTCGGGTCCTCCTCAGGACGATTCTCGATCAAATCCGGTCGTCACTCGATGACTTAAACGACCCGTCGAAAATAATGGATGACTGGTGGCGCAACTGCATTCACCGACCTCTCCGGGTCCAAGTCACCCTTCCAGAGGACACCGTAACGGGCATCAGTAGAGCAATAGACGAAGATGGTAGTCTCCTGATCGAGACTGACGATCACAGAATTCGGAGAGTACAGGAAGGATCGCTTAGGATTCTCAACGACTAGAATCCGGTCCTGCTTTTATACAAGGAATCGACCTCGCACTCCTCGAACCAATGAGCATGACTCAGCGGCTCGATGAGCTGAAGAAGAAAGGAGAACAGGCTAAACTCGGCGGCGGACCCGAGAAGATTGAGTCGCAACACTCTCGGGGAAAGATGACCGCGCGAGAGAGGATCGATGCTCTGGTTGACCCCGGCTCTTTCGTAGAAATCGACCGCTTCGTGGTCCATCAGACCTCAGACTTTGGAATGGCCGAGAAGAAGATTTTGGGAGATGGAGTGGTTACGGGACACGGTAGAATAGATGGACGACTCGTCTACCTCTTCTCCCACGACTTCACCGCGTTCGGCGGCTCGTTAGGGGAAATGTTCGCCCGAAAGGTCACCAAAATAATGGACATGGCGCTAAAAGCCGGGGTCCCTGTGGTCGGACTGAACGACTCGGGAGGCGCTAGGATACAAGAGGGAGTTGTGAGCCTCGGAGGCTACGCAGAAATATTCTTTCGGAACGTTCTTGCCTCGGGCGTGATCCCTCAGATCTCAGCGATAATGGGTCCCTGCGCCGGAGGAGCCGTCTACTCGCCAGCGATGACCGATTTCACATTCATGGTAGACAAGACCAGCTACATGTTCATCACAGGTCCCGATGTGATCAAGGCCGTCCTCAACCAGACCGTAAGCTTCGAAGAGCTCGGAGGCGCCAAAGTCCACAACACGACCAGCGGTGTCGCTCACTTCTTCGCCCGGGACGAGAAGGAGTGCCTTCAGCAGATGCGAAAACTCCTGAGTTACATTCCCTCAAACAACCGGGAAGACCCGCCAGAGGCTCCAGCGCGACAACCAGCAGGAAAGAAAGAGGATCTCAATGCTATCCTGCCGGACGATTACAACAAGCCCTACGACATGAAGGACGTTATCACTAGAATCGTCGATGGGGGAGAGCTTCTGGAGGTTCAACCTCTCTGGGCAGGAAACATGATCACGGCGTTTGCAAGAATAAACGGCCGCTCAATCGGAATAGTGGCAAACCAGCCCAAAGTCAACGCTGGAGTCATCGACATCAACTCTTCAGTCAAAGGCGCCCGCTTCGTTCGATTCTGCGACGCTTTCAACATCCCGATTCTGACCCTGGTCGATGTTCCAGGATTCCTTCCAGGAGTGGATCAAGAACACGAGGGCATTATTCGACACGGGTCCAAACTTCTCTACGCTTACTGCGAGGCCACGGTGCCGAAACTCACGATCATCATCCGGAAAGCGTATGGCGGGGCATACGACGTCTTGGGCAGCAAACACATCCGCGCAGATCTCAACCTGGCGTGGCCGTCAGCAGAGATCGCAGTTATGGGCCCTGAAGGAGCAACCAACATCATCTTCCGCGACGAACTAGCAAACGCCAAGAACTCAGCGGCTAAAGCAAAGGAACTAGTGAACTCTTACAGAGAAAAATTCGCCAATCCGTACATCGCTGCCGAGCGAGGGTACATCGACGATGTTATAGAACCGAGTAATACAAGAGAGGTTCTCGTCAATTACCTGGAAGTTCTCAAGACCAAGAGAGAAGCACGGCCCCCTCGGAAACACGGAAACATCCCCCTATAGACGGCCCGATCAATGTTCAGGAAAATCCTGATCGCGAATCGGGGCGAGATCGCCCTCCGGATAATCCGAACATGCAAGAAGCTCAGAGTAAAGACTGTCGCTGTCTACTCTGAACCCGATCTAGAATCCAGACATGTTACGAGTGCAGACGAAGCCTATCCGATTGGCGCGGGCCCGCCCTCTGAGAGCTATCTCAATATCCCAAAGATTGTCAAAGCGGCCACGAAATCCGGCGTAGAAGCCGTCCATCCTGGATATGGGTTTCTCGCCGAGAACGCAAACTTCGCGAGAGCTTGCGAGGAAGCCCGCCTAGTCTTCGTCGGTCCAAGTAGCAAGGTCCTAGGCAATGTAGCGAACAAGTTCGAATCCAAGAAGTTCGCAAAGGACGCTGGAGTCCCAGTCGTCCCGGGCGCTAACAGAGAAGTTCAATCCGTCGAGGAATCAGCGGCTGAGGCTCGA
>Ga0209802_1001899_pt1 | contig 14926 bp, 8 predicted proteins | sample GraSoiAngelo_129_FD_185886 | JGI IMG/M metagenome (GOLD analysis project Ga0209802, IMG submission 185886) | Grasslands soil microbial communities from the Angelo Coastal Reserve, California, USA - 14_0927_12_40cm (SPAdes) (version 2) | ecosystem: Environmental > Terrestrial > Soil > Grasslands ... | reverse complement strand
CACCATTTCTGTGTCCGGTGAGAGCGGCTTCAACGGAACAGTCGCTCTCGCTGAGACAATACCACCTGGACTCGACTGCGGGACCCTCTCGACAAACAATCTTACTGGCTCAGGCAACACAACGGTATCATGCAACTCTCCCACCGCAGGTACTTACGCGCTAAATGTAACTGGGACGAGTGGGCCTCTCATCCATTCCGCCTCAGCCGTTTTCAGATTCAAAGACTTCATTCTGACAACTTCTCCCCCACCACTCGTAGATGTGGGTGCCTCTGCAAACTTGACCATTACCATGGTCGGGTTGAACGGGTTCTCGGGCACAGTCCTCTTCGCGGATACAGTTCCGAACGGCCTAACATGCGGACCGATAACACCTAACAGTATTACCGCGAACGGTAATGCAACTCTGTCGTGCAATTCAACATCACAGAGCGTGTACAGGGTCACAATTCAGGCCACAAGTGGTTCACTATCACACTTGACAGATGTCTCATTCACCTTCGGAACCCCACCCGACTTTGCAATAAGCTCCACTCAGCCTCTAAGGGTGGAGGTTGGTTCGAACATAACTTCGACAATAACAGTGAGTCTGATTCATGGGTTCAACGGTACCGTGGTTCTAACCGAGGTTGTACCATCAAACCTCAACTGTGATCCAATCTCCCCCGGGAGCATCATGGGAAACCGCACCGCGACCATATCCTGTCACCCAACTGCCGCGTCGACCTATCCGGTGACCATAGGGGGAACAAGCGGAAGCCGAGTTCACACCTCAACCTTTCTCATAACAGCTGTCGACTTCTCTCTTTCAGCCAGCCCAGCCTCCATCTCGCTGAACATCAATGATACGGGGGCCTCGACGATTACGGTTGGAGCACTGAATGGATTCGGAGGAAACGTGACGATAGATTCTTCCAGTCCAACTGGTCTCACGACAACTCTGAGCGATAGCTCGATCATAGGATCAGGCAGCTTAAGTCTAGGAGTCGAGTCTGGTACGGTCGGCACCTACATTGTCGTCATATCAGGCACGAGCGGGTCTCTCAGACGAACAGCGACCTTAACGGTCCATGTTGGAAAACATGTTCCACCCATCTTGACCGTCCCATCCGCAGAAACCGTCAAACAGCTAGCAACAATCAGTTTCGTAGTGAACGCTACCGACCAGTCCATCCCTTCACCAACAACACTGACCCTCTCAGCCACTAATCTGCCTCCGGGAGCAAGTTTTGCAACCAACCAAGGAGCCGTTCCTGTATCTAGCGTCTTCAGCTGGACACCCAGCACAACAACCAAACCAGGAACCTACACCATCAACTTCACCGTCACCGATGGCTTCTCATCAACCGAGGCCAACCTCATCATTACCGTAGTCGCAACGAACGTTCTCCCTATCATCATCGCACCGGGTCCGCGGAACACGACCGCCGGAGCAACCCTTGACTTCATGGTCACCGCAAGCGATCCCACGGGCTTCGGAGGAACAGTCACCCTATCGGTCATGGGGCTCGCCTCGAATATGGCATTCGACGCAGCAACGGGCTCCTTCTCATTCACTCCAAGCCGAAGCCAGTCTGGTCAGACATTCATGGTCAATTTCACAGCAACAGACAGCAACAACCGATCATGGACGAGTACTCAGACGGTGATGATACACGTGGAGAACGCTGGCAATACACCTGGCAGCACACCTAGCACCCAGCCTCCACCAGAAGTATCCGGAAGTAGCTGCCTAACCTGCAGTCTAGAGAGCGCGATTCTCGCCGTTGCATGGTTCATCTTCATTGGCGCGGTGATTGGCGTAATATCCTCAGTCGCCTTCCTTACCATTAGGAGCCGTGCAAAGCTCCTGAACAAGCCAATCCGATTGAGATCTGGTCTGTTCACGAAAACGCTCCGCAGTGCCGATAATCCAATACGAAGTCGTATCGATGGAAAGAAAGCAGCCAAGCACAGGACGAAAAGAAAGACCGAGCATCACTAAGACCAAAATAACTACAGTCTAGTAGACATTGCCAGAGCCAACACTGTGGCCTTTATCGATAGTAGGATTTCACCGCGCGCCGCTGAAAGGAAGCAATCTCTAGTCTGCCGCGACCTCGCTCGTAATTCTCGGGGACGACAAAGGGCATTGGAATCAGAGCGCAAGAAATACTGACACGGAAAAATAGGACGCGCACCAAGATGATTCAGCACATACTACAGTCCACGTGAAGATGGGCACAAGAACCAGGTGAGTTTCATCCTGGTTCAATATTGCCTTTGAGAATCTTCAGACTATAGTAGTTCTCGCCGGGGAACTCGCTCAAACAAACAGAGTCTGGTTCTTCGCTCCGACACTGAAAGGATCCCTCGTCAATAGCGCAGGGAAACCGAGACCGACAAAAATAGGATTGGAACAACATGAGCTTAGTCCATAGTCCGTACCAGGTAGGTTTAGCATTACTACTCGTAACTCTGTCAGTTTTGAGTGTTACGCTCGTCACCTCGGTGAGGCCGGTCTCAGCTGCACCGACGGGAACTTATTTTGATCATATTGTAATCATAGCGATGGAGAATACTGCATACGCTTCCGTGTTCGGCTCTGGAACAGTCTCGTCCTGTCCTACCAGTAGTGCTCCGTTTCTTTGCGGCATGCTTCCTCTCGGCTCAACCCTGCCCAGCTACAATAGCTACGGCGCGACGGCTGCTGACACTAACGACTTCAACGGCTGTTCTGCAGCATGCTATGTCGGGTTCATGCTCGGCTACACATATGGCATCAGCGATGGCTATTCTTTCAGCTCAGTCAGCGGTCACCCACAACTTGTAACGAGTCTCGCATCAGCGGGTCTCACATGGCAGGCTTATTGCGAGTCAGGCTGCCCTAGAGGAGCGGACCACTTTCCATTCTCCGGCGCAAATACGTTTACCTCATCCTCAGTCTCAAGCAGCGATATTATTGCTGCTGCTGATTCTGCTGCGCCTCCAAACTTTCTCTGGTATACTCCAACCGACAGCAACAACATGCATGATGTTAGCGTCTCCACTGGAGACAGTTATCTTCAGTCGTTCCTCGTAGGATCAGGTAGCATAGCCAGTCCTGCTTCTGGCTCCCTGTTAGCTTCTAATGTCTTCACGAATCCAAGCTATCGTACATTGCTCTATCTATGGTGGGATGAGTGTGGTGGGAGCAATGGCTCCTGTGATGCGAATAATGCCTCCCCCAACCTGCTCTATGGCACAACAGTCAAGAAAGGCTACGTCTCTCCAGACACGACAGGGATAGACGAGTATGCAGCGGTTAGGACCATAGGGAACAACTGGGGATTCTCCCCATTAGCCCAGGGCGACACGGCTGCCGCGAATGGAGGATACATGTTTAATGATGTATTCAATAGCGGGGGTAGCAGCTCATCGTCATTATCAGCCAGTCTAACCTACTCCCCGTCATCGACTATCGGCACGGCAACAGCCGTCACTTTTTCAGCGTCAGCCCAAGGCGGGACAACCCCATACACCTATTCTTGGGATTTTGGAGACGGAAACACGGCAACCGGAGCCAGCACGACCCACACCTACGCAATAGCTGGAAATTATACAGTGACTCTGACCACTACAGACAATAACGGTCAGACAAGGGCGAATACCCAGCAAGTGAATGTAGCTCAAACCTCGCCCTCAGGTCAACCACAACAACCTGGGAGCGGAATATGTGCCCTATGCAGCATAACTGGCTTATTCTCAGGACTATCCCTACTCACCTTAAGCCTCATCCTCGGTGGAACCTCTACCGCGACCATATTCCTAGCCAGATACAACGCGCAGAACCGCCGACTCGAGAACGTAGTACGCGGAAGAAGCATGACAACTGCTAATCCACGCTACTCAACGAGCCCCCGATCTGGGAGAATTGTTCGAAACAGACGGCGATCACCATCCGTTCAAAGTAAGGCTAGATCGCGCGACTTCGACGATTAGAAGCAGTAGACCGCCAGGTTGAAGGTCGTTTCTCGAATGCTGAGATTCGGGATAGCAGTCGGGATAGAAAGCGGGGAGCATATCCAGAGTTGAGATCATTCAATCATACTTCAATCCTCAAGCTAAGACTCCTCCTGCTTTGCGCGGTAATACTCCTCGGTGGTCCCCTGACCTATCAGCTTATTGTGGATACCTCCAATCCTTCCGCGGCCGGTTCCGCCAGCATTCAATCAACCCCGAATACAACCAAAACCCTCACTGTGCCTGCGAACAATTTTTCGGTCGTATCGGGCAGCATTAGCGGGCTCGCAGACAATTCGATCTACGCTAACGTTGATCGGGTAAGAGCCGCGATGACAACTCGCGAACCCGGAGTCGTATCAGCCAGTTATTACTTCAAGATCATCGGCAGCTCACCGACTGTTGGGCCTGACTCGGACGGTGTCACACGCCAGGGTGTCGTTTTCTGGGTAAACATGCAGAATGCATGCAATCTCTACTTTCTCTTCTGGAGAACGGACAGCACTAAACCAGCAGGAACAACGGTCGTCGGAGCAAAGGTCCAAGTGAACCCCACCATAACAAGCGTAGACGTCAACCATTCCGACCTCATAGCTTGCGCAGGGGTTGGCTACTCGACCATTTCCCAGCCGGACGGAACACCAGCAGAGATTTCATCGAACGTCAACATAATGGAAGGTAATTGGCACAACTTCACAGTCGTCAAACTTGGCCCTGAAAGATGGCGGCTCTATACAGACAGCATGTTCGCCTTTGAAGCGTATGACCCTACCAACAATTTCCCCATAGACAGTAACCTCTGGGGGTTGCGTCTCGACAATGTTCAGATTCAACTCTACTACCAGCTTACCATTGACAGTACACAGCAGTTGTCAACATCGTTTACAGTCATGCCTCCCACTGGACCCGTAGGCCAGTCAATTTCTTTCTTAGCATCAGGCTCGGGCGGGGCATTACCGTACACCTATTCTTGGAACTTTGGAGATGGGCTAGGAACTAGCAATCTGCAGTCACCAACATATTCGTATGGTTCTCCTGGAAGCTACATGGTCATTCTGCTCACGACCGACTCAGTTGGGGCAACTGCAAAAGCTTTCAACATCGTGACTATTACAGGCGGAAATAGCGGTTTGACCGCGATCATATCAATCAATACCAACACTCCCCAATCGGGGCAGACTGTGCTCTTTACGGCGTCCGCTAGCGGCGGAACCGCGCCCTACAGCTACAACTGGAATCTTGGAGACGGCGGCACAGGCACTGGAACCAGCATAGGGTATCTGTACGGAAGAGCGGGAAACTACACCGTCGTTCTGACCACCACGGACTACCTAGGCGATACGAGTATCTCATCAAAGACCGTAAGCATCAACCCCGCGTCAACGATTCAACCCCCACCGCCTACACAACCCCCGAGTAAGCAGCCCAGTGGAGGAATATGCATTCTCTGCAACACATCGCGTCTGATCTCTATGCTATCCCTATTCACAGTTGGACTGATCGCGGGGGGATTTCTAAGCGTCGGTATCTTTCTATCAAGATATCATGCCGATAATCGTCGACTTGCAACTGAGCTACGGCGGTTCAATCAGATGAAACGAACAACACCGAGTCTTCGCGTCAAGCGAATGAAGACCATAAGAAGAGCCTAACCGAGAGTACAGAATGTTGCACGAAAGAGCTTGGGCTTAGGCAAATCAACACAATAGTGGCTAAATCCCCACCTGTCCCGCTTTTTCCGTTCGTCCCAATAAGACACTCCATTTTCAAGCAGGCTCGTCTGACAAAGGGGGAAATAATAGACGCAGAATTCCGCGGATTCATTCTTATATCTTCCAAGCACCAATCTATAATTGGCCGCTGTTCGAGAGCGATAAATCCCGCCGAAATAACGATGTGCATAGCAATTTCGAAATGGTTGCTTGGTTTTGCCCTCAAGGTCCGAGATGCGAGGCGGTAACAGGAGAAAAAGAGATCATGATTCCGAGAAAACACCGATCATTCAAACCGAATCTGAAGAGACTTGTTGCTTTCTCAGTTCTGCTTCTGTTTCTACCTTACGCGAATACAGGAGACATGTCCATCAAAGCGTTTCAGCATTCAAATGTCCCACTCGCATCGCCGGCCGTGCCTGTCCTCAGGCAGGGCGATATCTGGCACTACTTTCTAGGAGTTGAAGGGAATAGCAGTCAAAGCATTCGTAGAACCGTGCCTTGCGGTAACGTTCAATGCATTATGAGCGACGAGGCTAACGCTCTATACAACGACACTCTATGGATCGTGCCCGGAAACTGGTCTCTCGTCAGAGAATACTGCGTAGGCTGCGGTGGCTCCAATGTCATTACGAATACAGTGTACTCTCCTCCTCGACAGCTCTTTGTGTTCCCGTTACAGCCAGCGGAATCGTGGTGGTGGAACGGCACGGCCTCTGGCTGGAGCTCGAATGCCAACGGAAATATGAGCTTCTCGAAACCTGATTCCATACTTAGGGAGGTGATCAATGAGACAACCGTCAACGTGCATGCTGGAAGCTTTGACACGTTTCTAGTTGCCGAGTACGGTCAGACTGGCACAGTGCTCGACGGATACTTGTGGTTCAGCCTTCAAGCAGACACATCTGTGAAAGGTGAATCGCTCACCAGTACGGGCGAAGTCATAGACTCCCGCGAACTGATTTCCTATCGGATCGTCGGAGTTAATCCTGGCGAGTACGTACGCCTGGGTGATATCTCGGTCGATTACGAATCAAACGACACTACGACCGGACTTGCAGGATCGAATCTCACAGGCGTAGATTCGATACAGGCTAACATTCAGAATGTTACAGGGACGAGCGTGACTCTAGAAATCGTTTCGAATTTCAGGAATGGAACGCAGTCCACCATAACCAACACAACCAACATATCCACAGGCTCAGCACCTCCAGCATCCCCTCGACCCTTCGTCATCGAAGCCGGATTGCGCGGTGGAAATAATATCCCCAACTGGCAAGGGATGTCCATCAACTATACACGATTGTTAACCTATCTGGGGACATTTCGAGAGGTCAGTGTGTTGAACGTAACCCAGACGCTTCAGCCACCATATACGGGATGGGTTAGAACGGTAAGGTTCTGGGACAGAGCAACAGGGTTCTTGTTGGCAACGCGGACAGACACTAATTCGACATATGTCGGCAATGGGTACACCTATTCGACTCTGGAATCTATCAGCGCTCGGATCGTCTCAACGAACCTCTGGCAGGGCTTTATCCCAGGTGTAGAGAGTGGCGAGTGGGCCAAATACGGAGATTTCTCAGCCTCCTGGGTGTCCAACATTCCTAGCGACCAGAACAGCCTCATGTCCTACCAAGATACTTACTGGCAGACCAACAAAATCCTAGGAGCATCCGGCAACAACGTTAGCCTCGAATCAACCATAGAATTCTCCAATGCGACCGGCTCTAAGAATTATGAGATCTCAGGCAACTTGCAGACGGGGAACGGTAATCTAGCAAGCGTCTGCCCTCTCTCATGCACCCTAGCTGCTAACCTTAGATTCGGGGATCCAATCTTTGACCCGGCATATTCTCCAGCAGCTCCAACAATCAATCAAACTCTGAACAGGGTCTACCTAGGAGTGCATCGACGGGTCAACATGGTGAACCTCACGTCAACATTTTCAGACTATCTGACAGGCTCGTCCAACAGTGTTGCGATATACGACCAGGCCACCGGGATCTTGCTAGAATACTCCTACCAAAACGCGGCAACCTTACAAGGATACTCGCGAACAGCCTCGGCTCACTTTAGAATCAGTGAAACCAACCTCTGGAACGCCACAAGACTCCCCGACTTCAGCCTGCGTAGCAGGCCAAGCCTATTAGCGATCCAGCCGGGATTCTCTGGAACATCGATCGTCACCCTCTCAAGCCTACACGGTTTCGCAGATACAGTCAGCCTCTCAGCAACTCTGTCGCCTTCAGGACCCACTATGGGGCCAGTTCCTAAGACACTGACGGTTACCGCAGGCCCAGATTACATGAACGCCGCCTTTCCTCTAACCGTTTCAGCCGCCTCCGATACGCCCGCCGGTGACTTCAACGTCATTATTACTGCGACCAACGGTTCAATTACCCGCGCAACGATTTTCACCGTGCTAGTGGTCCGCCCGATCCAGATCGAGTGCGGAAGAAGAGACCTCTGCTACATCATGACCAACGTGACGATCTTCAACATCAAATCTGGAGCTAACACGATTCATTTCACCGCGGAGGGCCCGCACGGAATCACTGGCTACGCGAACCTTACGATCCCTCTAACGTCGCTCCCGAGTATTGATAATTTACAGATCATAGTAGACAAGGGTCTGCTGCCCCGAGCCGCGGTCGAGACTACGATGGACCTGACCGGAAGGAGCTACCTTGTCTACTTCACATTCATAGTCCATGGTCCGGTAAACATTGACATCAATCTGGGACCTTCAGCGTCTCAGCCAGCATCCGCACTGCAATTTATCAGGCTTGACCCAACCTCAATGGGCATCCTCGGGGTCTTGATCCTCGTGATCGCATCCTTAGGCTTCGAAGCCGCAAGAAAGGTCAGGGCTTCGAGACGAGGTCAGAACTCTTCAGCTCGAAGGAGACCTAGGGGAAGAAAGCCCAGATGGCTATCCACACAGAAATAGGAGCTGACAAGAGGATCTCTCAACCTCGAGAGCGAGCTTTCTCCACATGAGACCATCTTTCAAGACCACAGCAATCCTATTGGAGCTGTTTGTCATCATCATTCTTGCCGGATGGCTATACTCAGAATACGTGAGCAACCCTCTCATGCGGCAGTACATCAACTCGTTCCTACAAGGAACTCAAACAGGGCAACTCTTACAGCAGCTCGTCGGAATCGGAAACGTCCTCATCCTTCCCCTCCGCCTTATCTCGTTGTTCTTGATCTCAGTAGTGAGCATGATCCTGATGCTTCTCCTCCTCTTCATGTTCACCACCTTCCTAGCAAGTGTCATCGCGGGCCGTAGAAAGACGAAGATTAGCAGATGAATACATTTATCGCGGTCGATATCTGTTTCTTGCCCACGCGTTCTAATGCATTCGGATGTGAGAGCCATGTTATTATCTATGAGTTTTTATGGCCAGGGCGATGCCTCTAACAACGGTTCCTATGCGGGCTAGGATACCCCCGACAATCTGTCCGTGGGCAGACGAAGAAATCCGCGGCATGTGAGGAATAGCTTAGAATGCGCATCGCAATCATAGCCGCGGGTATTGTCGGAAAGGCCACAGGCGTGGGATTGGAAAAGAAGGGAAACGACGTAGTCTTCTACGACGTTGACACCATGAAACTAGCGCAGCTCGCACACGAGGGACATGAAATTGCTTCCAGCGTCGGAGACGCCGTGGAACAGAGCGATGTTTCAATGATAAGTGCGCCAACCCCAACCGTGAATGGCACCGTTGACCTCCGCCCGCTCCTCATGATATGTGCCGAGGTTGGACGCGCCCTTCGCGGTAGAAAGTCCTACCATCTCACCGTTGTCAGGAGCACTGTTCCCCCAGGAACTACCAGAGGCCTCGTGATTCCACGTATCGAGGAGTCTGCTGAACTGCCATCAGACTCCAATGTGCTGGGAGTCTGTCACAACCCTGAGTTCTTGAGAGAAAAATTCTCTCTAGACGATTTCCTAGAGCCTAGAGCTATCGTGATTGGAGAGATAGACGCAAAGGCTGGGACGATGTTGGAGTCGATCTACTCCTCGCTCAAATCCCCCATCATCCGATGCAGTCTCGAGACTTCCGAGATGATCAAGTACACTGCCAACCTATTCAACACGACGAAGATTAGCTTCTTCAACGAAATTCACCAGGCATGCAAGGTACTCGGCGCAGCGCCAGAAACAGTAAGCCAGGCTATGCCCCTCCTCGCACTTGGGCTACGCGATGATCTGAAAGAGTGGGGCCTCGCAGGAGGTCGCCCATTCGGTGGCATGTGTCTTCCCAAAGACCTTGAAGCGTTCATTTCATTCATGCTCAGCCGAGGAATGGACGTCCCTCTACTGTCTGCTGTCAGGAAAGTCAACCAGATTATGGTCCAAAAGGAGCTAAAGGCCCCAGAGCTCATAGTCAATGGCTGAGATTCTTCCGTTCATACCACTCGGGATTATTGGGTCGATGACTTGGAGCCTCTGGGCTGTCCGAAGGTTCTATGGAGCAACCTACAAGCCCTTCCAAGAAGCATTCAATGCCACAACGTCCGTCGTTGTCCCGGTCTACATGGAGGACCCCGAAGTTCTCCTTCAAGCCATCGAGTCATACCTCGAGAACAAGGTGGGTGAAGTAATCCTCGTCGTAGACTACAAGGACACTCTAAACATCGAGAATATTCAGAAGAGATTCCCCGGAACAAGTTTTCCGAACCTCAAGCTGATAGTGACGAAAGATCCAGGAAAGAGACCCGCCCTGGCTCGAGGAATAAGGGAGGCTACTGGAGAGATAGTCATTCTCTCCGACAGCGACACTTCCTGGGCTGGGAACCTACTCGAAGAGATTCTGAAGCCTTTCGTCGACCCGGAGATTGCAGGCGTCTCTGCGCGGCAGAACGTGGAGAGCCGGAACGAGTCGATGATATGGAGGATCGAGAACTGGCTTCTCGACATAAGATACATCGACTTCATCCCGGGAATGTCAGTTGACGGGGTTGTCAACTGTCTCTCCGGCAGGACGGCAGCCTACAGACGATCACTCTTACTCCCCGTACTAGATGAGCTCACCGGCGAAACATTTCTTGGTAAGACCTGTGTGGGAGGCGATGATGTGAGGCTCACTCATCTAATGCTAGTGCGTGGCTACAAGACGGTCTATCAGAGCACGGCTCGCGCACAAACTGTCTACTCTGGCGGATTCAGCAACTTCGTCAGGAGAAAAATCCGTTGGAGCAGGAACAGCTACAGAGCTAATCTACGCGCGTTCTGGCAGGGCTGGATCTGGCGGAAACCCTGGATTCTGCCAGTCAGCATATTCCACGCAACAGTAACGCCATACACTTTCGCACTTGGAGCGCTTGCCACGCTATATCTCGCACTGACCCACCCAGGGACACAGACGACAATATTCGGAGTCGCCTTCAACTTTCCCCTACTCTGGGTCATCTTATCAATCAGCGGCCGGTCAATCAAGGGATTAAGCCATTTGAGACAAGTACCCGGCGACCTGTCCCTCGTGGTTATCGTCACATTTCTGATGCTTTTCGTAATGTTTCCCGTGAAGATCTTTTCCCTAATCACAATGAATAGTCAGGGCTGGGTTGGAACCAGACCGCCTACTCAATCCTGAGTCCACATCCTAGAAGTTCCGGGAAGGCACTTGTGAGCTCTGCGACACACGATATTCCTCCGTTCAGAGCTTGAGAGTTGCAAATTCGACGTTGTATGGATGGGGCGAGTCTCCCTCAATCCAGGCTATTTGTATGCTCAGCGACTGCATCGGGTTTGGTGGAAGATTGATGAACCTGTTTGTTGCGGATGAAGTCAATTGCTTTGCTGTCCAAGTCCCGTTGAACTTCGCTAACCATATCTGTGCACCATTATACGCGCTCGGCGGGTCTCCTCCCCATTGATACGGCCCGCCGGTGTGCCATCCGACATATACGTTGGTCGCGTTGTCAACCTGGACCGTTGGGTCTAGCTGATTCTGCCCATCTCGGTACACACGTACGGGTTCAGACCAGCTCCCCCCCGATAGCACCGAGTACATAGTCTGATTCTGTGGCGAAGAGCGATCCTTCTCTTTCCATACCATGTAGACCTTGCCGTAAGAATCCGCTGCTAGGCTCGGGGCCCGCTGGTCTATTCCATAAGTCTCGGGAATTAGCTGTAGGGGCTGGGACCAACTCTTTCCATGGTTATTGGAGGAGGCCCATCGTATCTGGGCGTTTCCGTTAACGGTCTGATTGGTTGCATACCATGTTACATACAATATGCCATTGGAATCTTCGATAATTGAGGGTCTGGATTGGGCTTCTCCGTTCGGTTGCACAACCTTGGTGTAGTTGGACCAGTGGACTCCTCCATCTTCAGATTCCGTGAACATTGGTGTGCTGCAATTCGATGAGCCGCAGTTTCCACTTGCCAAGTTGAGGCGGTCGGTGCCCTCCCAGACTACGTATACTCTACTCGAATTGAGCCCGTCAACCAGAATGTCGGGGTGTTCCTGCCAGTGCTTGGGGTCGGGGACCTGTGATGAATATCCTGTTATGTAGACTGGTATATTCTGCGGGGTTGACCAATGACCCGCCAGCGAACGCGAATTACCTGCGACCCAGCGCGAGTACCATATTTGGCGGTCTCCTGACTGGTCGTTAGGCACCTCGTTCCAGACGACTTGCAAGACATCATTACTGCCAACGGATATGGCCGGTACCCGCTGCATCTGTGTTCCCGGCGTCATAGTGTCGATCGGCCCGCCTCCCAGATGCGACCAAGTCAAGCCGTTGTCTGTAGAGAAGTCTACGAAGGCTTTGTCTCCAACCATACCTGGCACTTGTGTTCTATACGCGAGGTAGATCGTTCCCTTACTGTCAGAAGCCAGCTTCCGAGTTTCGCCCCAGGCAAGTCCCTGCCAGTCTATGGTGGAGCCGACTTTGACCCCTAGGGTCGGGGTCTTGTCGACCGTACTGCTGTGGGGGATTAGCTGTAGGCTCACGAGTACGAGGAGTATCACTGCAAGCGTCGTTACGGCTAGGGCTAGATTCTTCCCATGGGAGGCCCTCGGCTTTTCAGGTTGCGAACTCAAACCAGGCTCGGTGTCTCCAGCCGTTCAAACGGAATCCAGCAGTGCCTGACCATAGCATATCATGCGGGTAACACTTTTTCCCGTTCAGCTTACGATCTGTGCTATCCCGTCAAATGAATCTTCCGGCTACTCGCCACCTGTTATTGATTGAGAAGCCGATTCCAAGCAGCGTCTCTGAACCATTGAGCCCGATCTGCAAGATGAAGACACTTGAATGGGTCGCTCATGCAATACGCAGTCTTGCCAGCCATAATCATGGATGCTCTTGCCAGTACAATTCTCCGAAATAGCCAAGAATTGGGCAGACGTTGATCTGAGAAGACCATTGAGCGCCGTCCTACATCGTGTGTCTTCTGTCTCTCATTCGTCCCATCAACAATTCTCTAGAAATGGTCTAGTTTTCACTGGCTTCAATGTTGAGCTGGTGAAGTTCACTGTCTGCTTTCATCAGTGTGATCACGATCGGTCTATCTTCAACGTCCATCTTCAGAATTTTAGCACACTGCATGACTCAGACAAGCAATCCTAATCAAGGACGAATCAAACCTCCCTCAGACATCTCTTCAACATTAAGAACCAGTCCATCGTGTATGTTAGCGAGGATGCTCTTCAGTCTCAGGACGTCGAGATTCTGAGGATCCCAACATTGAGCAGCAAGGTGACCTCCATGGGCACGGCGGAACGGCGTCGAGACCGTATTGTCTCGACTCCAGAGAAATTCTGCCCGATGTGTAAGAGGGTCCAACTGCTTTCTGGTGAAGAGAGATGCGCTATACACGTCAAGGCCACGACGCTCGCTGCACACCACAAAGAGTTTGACACCAAACAAATCTCCGGTTCCAGTCCCCCCGGAGTCTTCGTAGGAAGATTCGGCTACCCGAAGGTCTTCGTCGGACCAATGGTCCCACCAGTTTCAGGGGACACTGAGATAATGGATACTCCAGAATGGTGGATGGGCAAAGGATTCGACGAGATTGTCGATTTCCGCTACAGCTTGCTTCGCGGTTACGCTAAGTCCAGCGTCTTTAATGCTCACGAGGGCGGGAGATTGATCGAGACGTTGCAGGAGATTGCAATGATGACGAAGCCCGTAGACACTGAACTCACCCTCACTCGACCGCCCCGGAAGATCTTGGATATGCGTGAGGATTCTCAGCCGTTCGGACCCATCGCTCCTCTAGCATCTTTTGAAGCAGGTAATTCCTCGGTTGATGAGAGAATCGAAAAAGCATTCTATGATGGCGATCTTCCGGCAGACGACGCGGTTCTCCAACTATACAGAAACGGTGTCCTAGTTACGCGGATTCAGAGAGCGTTCAGCCTCGGCATGTTCGGTGAGAGCAAAAGACGCAAACTCGTCCCCACGAGATGGAGCATCACAGCCATTGACAGCAATCTGAGTCTCAGGCTAATGGCGCGGGTCAGGCAGCATCCGCTCCTCGACGAGTACCGGGTCTACAGATACAACTATCTGGACAACACGTATGTGGGAATTCTAACGCCTGAGAGCTGGAGGTTCGAATGGATCGAGGCCTGGTTCGAACCTGAACTCCTCGCAACTAGCTTCCCAGACGTAAACATGGCCACGGACGTCGAGAACACCAACTATGTTTCGCCCGATGGGCATCGACCAGTCATGCTAGGCGACTCGGAAGATTTTCGCAACAGGAAGACCTACGCAAAGCCCGGAGGCTGCTATTACTCCGCGAGACTTGCGGTTTCCGAGTATCTCGACACGATCAGAAGACAAGCTGGTGCAATAATGTTGAGGGAGATTCATCCGGGCTACATTATGCCGGTTGGCGTCTGGAATGTGAGAGAGAGCCTTCGAGCACTCTTCAAAACGAAATTCGAACAGTTCGACTCCATGGACGCCGCGATGAACTATGTCAGCACGATCTTTGAGATCCCGAAACGTGGCTGGATCGAGAACTCAGCCATGCTCCAGAAAGCATACTTCCAACGAAAGATTAGCGAATTCAACTAGCGACAGTCATAGGCGCGCCCGCGCCCTCTGTCCAAGTTCCACACCAACTCCGTTGGAACAACTCAAAAATATGAATCATCCAAAGACCACAACCGCTGGACGCTGATGAAAGAACGCTCGCTGTTCATCCAGAAATTCGAACAGATTGCAAGAGAAGATCCCCGAGTGCTCTCCGCTTT
>Ga0209802_1001897_pt1 | contig 14937 bp, 15 predicted proteins | sample GraSoiAngelo_129_FD_185886 | JGI IMG/M metagenome (GOLD analysis project Ga0209802, IMG submission 185886) | Grasslands soil microbial communities from the Angelo Coastal Reserve, California, USA - 14_0927_12_40cm (SPAdes) (version 2) | ecosystem: Environmental > Terrestrial > Soil > Grasslands ... | reverse complement strand
AGATCGTCTCGGGCCTCGTCTTGCCGAGCCACTGGGCCACATTCTGGAATCAAGCCGCGCAGGCCGGCTACCGGCCCCAGGTCTGCACGATGGCCGCGGCCTTCCTGTTCGCCACTGCGATTACTTCTTTGGGGCCGCGCGGGGATGGCATGTCGACCGAGGTCTGGTGGACGCCGAAGTTTCCGTACAAATCCTCGATCACTGGCCAAAGCGGCCGGGAGCTGGCAACGGAGTGGGAGAACACCACCGGCAAGCAATGGACACAACCGATCGGCTACGCGCACGCGATCTGGGAAGTCGGCCTCGCGGCGCTCAAGAGCTCCGGGGACCCGAAGGACAAGGAGGCAGTGAGAACCGCGATCGCGAATCTATCCGTTGACACCATCGTCGGTCCGGTGCGGTTCAAAGATAGTCCCGTTAAGAACGTGTCGATCACGAGCATGGCCGGCGGGCAGTGGCGCAAGACGAAGGGCGGCCGGTTCCCATTCGAACTCTTGATTGTCTACAACGCGACGGCGCCACAGATCCCGGTGGAAGCCGAGCTGAAGCTTCTGTCGCAGCTCGGCTGATCCGACCGTCGCTGCCCCGCCCGGCCTTCAGGCAGCGGCAGCGCAGCAAATGTCGGCACTCCGAGGACCCGTGAGCAGCGCGACTGCTTGCACAAGCTCGGCAACATCCTCGATAAGCTCCCGAAGCGCCTCCTGCTGCGCGTGAAGGCCGCGCTGCACGAGGTGATGTACTCCGAGACCCGCGCGCAGGTGCGCGAGGCCGCCAGGCGGGTTGCGGCCGAGTTTGATCCGAGTACCCGGAGGCCGTGATGACGCTGGAGAAGGACGCCCACGTGTTGCTGACGTTCTTCGACTCCCCGCCGAGCACTGGAAGCATCTCCGCACCCTTTTCCGCTCGAATTTTCGATCGACTACCCTCGGCACGATAAGTGCTCGCAACACCTAGCATGGTCCTAGCGCTCCTTTGGGGACAGGCGACGTTCGAATGCTGAAAACAGCGTCGATGCTGCAAAGAGATCACGCGTGGAACTCCTTTACCCGAGGAGTTGCACCTGACCATGTGGAGGATGACGTGGGTGGGTCTTTGACCTACGGCTGACGATGCGGTGCCCCTCTGCTGCCACGCTTACGGCCGACGGTTCTGAACTAATCGGCGAGGCAATGGTTGAAGACGGGCGGGCGGCCCTCGGTGGGCTGGCAGGAGCAGCCGGTTGCCAACGCTACCGCTTCGTGCTATTCGGAGCGCGCTCATTCTACGTCACGCGGTGACCACTTATGCTGAGCGCTGGAGGGCGCGATGCCCTGTGTGATCCGTACGATAGAAGACTTGCGCCGGGGCCGCACTCCCCAAATCGGCGCTGAGGTCACTGAGATCGAAGCAACGAACCTCGTCCGGCTAGGCGGCGACGTGATTGTCGCCGACGGCCACTTCAGCGAGCGCAAGGGGCTTGCCGAGCGGATCGCACGGATGGCGGGTACAGGAGCGCCGATCCCATTCGAGTCGGGGACCATGTTCCACCCATCCACTCCAAGCGCTGGCAAGGGAACGCTCGCGCATTTCCACCCAGCCAATATTGGTGCGAGCCCGCGCGGGGATCAAGGATCCCAAGCGCCCGATCGGCTCGTTCCTCTTCCTCGGCCCCACCGGCGTCGGCAAGACCGAGCTGGCGCGCGCGCTGGCCACCACCCTCTTCGATGACGAAGAGAACATGATCCGCCTGGACATGTCCGAGTACATGGAGAAGCACACGGTGGCCCGCCTCATCGGCGCGCCGCCCGGATATGTCGGTTACGACGAGGGCGGTCAGCTCACCGAGGCGGTCCGGCGCAAGCCGTATTCGGTCGTGTTGCTCGACGAGATCGAGAAGGCGCATCCGGATGTCTTCAACGTGCTCCTGCAAGTACTGGACGATGGGCGGCTGACCGACGGGCACGGCCGTACGGTCAACTTCAGGAACACCGTGATCATCATGACGTCGAACATCGGCAGCCAGCTTATTCTCGAGCTGCGCGGCGCCGACGAGCGGAGCTACCAGCGGATGCGCGAGCAGGTACTGGAAGCGCTCCGCCGTCACTTCCGGCCCGAGTTCCTCAACCGCGTGGACGAGGTCGTCGTGTTCCGCGCGCTGACCGAGGCTGAGCTGGCCAAGATCGTCGAGATCCAGCTCGAGGGCCTACGCCGGCGCCTGGCGGATCGACGGATAACGCTCGAGGTCAATGAGGCGGCGAGACACTACCTGGCCAAGATCGGCTACGACCCGGTCTTTGGCGCGCGGCCGTTGAAACGCGCCATTCAGCGAGAGGTCGAGACACCCGTCGCGCGGCTTATCGTTGCCGGCAAGCTCCGCGATGGAGGGACCGTGCGCACATACGTGGCCGGCGACGCCTTGCGGGTGGAGCCCGCGTGAGGCCCTTCGAGGAGGCGGTGGCGGCGGAGCTGGCGGGACTGCTGCGGGCGGGCGTGCCGCCTCGTGGGATCTCCATCACCGTGCGCGAGATGCTGGTGACGCGGTTGGAGCGAGGCCAGCTCGGGCCACGAGAGGTCAGCGAGGCGGTCGAGGCGGCCGTGCGCGGCGCTTACCGCCTGGTTCACGAGCTGGGCGCCTCGGATGAGCTGGCCGAGATCGTCTGCCGCTCGGCGCTCGAGGCCGTGCGAGGCCACGGCGGTGAGAGCGCGCGCTGGCTCGCCGAGGCAACGAGCGCGGCCCACGCTGTGCTCGATGAGCTGGTGCTGGAGCGTCCGGACGAGGCGGTATGGCGCTGGCTCGCGGGGAGACTCCCGCGTTGGTGAGTGCGACCCACGCGTGGCCCTCGGTCGAACTCGTGCCGCATATCGTCCGCGCTAACCGTGGTGGACACGATGGCGAATAATCTCGGGCTTCCGACGCTGGCCGCCACGATGGACGAGCTCACCCGTCGGGGTTTCACGGAGCATTTCGTCCCGGCGAATGGAATGCTGCGCGCGGCCAACAGCGGCAAGATCGTCCGCGCCGACGAGGTGATGGTTGCGGAGTATCACCGTTACGAGGGCGTCTCGGATCCGGACGATATGGCGATCCTCTACGCCCTCGAGACGCTCAGTGGCCTTCGGGGAACGCTGGCCGACGCGTTCGGCGTGTACGCTGATCCGGAAGTGGGTGCGTTCATGCGCGCGGTCGCCCTGCGGACTCGACGATGACGCCGCGCGGAGAATACTCCCTCACCGCCGAGACGCGCCGATCAGCGGCACCATTCGGGCCGATCTCGGCGCGTTCGCGTATCTGGCGAAGTGACACCGGCGACGGTTGAGGTCGTGTCCCGAAGCATGTGGGAAATCCGGACGGGTTCTCCGGTCTTGAGATCGCGAAGCTAACGCATTTACGATGCACACCTTCCTTGTGTGTCGAACGTCCAGGATAACGTGGGCCCGAAGCGCCGTCAGGTTCATCCTGTGGTTAGATTGCTTTCTGGTGGCGTCGGCTCCTACTTCACGCGGGTCCAAGTGACGTAGACTCTGACAATCTTTCCTGGGAAGTTGGTGGAGGGTGCCCACGCTGAATTCACGACTAGCCGGTCGCCTTCGAGCTTGTAGAATCGCACCTGGTCCGTCCCGATCCATGCAGGGTTCCACGCCACATCAACTGCGGTGACCCACTTGTCGCCTTCAAGTCGGTACAGGCCACTATAGGCGACCATTGTGCGGAGAAGGCGGGCGCGATCCTCATCGCTCTGGGGCGCCTTGCGTCCGTCTCCCTCGATGATCCCCATCATTCGGCCCTCGCGCGTGAAGATGATGTAGCCCACTCGATCGGTCGCGTATAGAGGGCGCCGCTCGCCGGTATCTTGAAACTCGATTTCGCCCCCGGCCAGCTTCCAGGTACCAATGAGATTGGCTCGGTCATCCGCGACCGCGGGTCCAACCGCGAGAACTATGCAGAAGAGAGCTACGAGCCAGTAGGACATCGTCGTCCTCCCATTGCGTACCGACGCAAACTAACTCAATTTCGGCTGAACTACGTAACACGATGAACAATGCGAGTAGCGCAGTGTATCGCGGCGAGGCGGCACCGTACTCAGGAGCCGCGACGACTGACGAAACGGGCCCTTATGGCGCAACGAGGCGGTCGACTTCATCTTGATATCTTGTGAGGCCGCGCAGCGTAGCACCGGAATCTTCACCACCCGACTCAGATCAGGGCGACAGCAGCCGGCGGGCGGGGTCATCACGCTGCTCGCGGGGTGTGCTGCCTGATCACGGCGGCGATCTTCCGCCAGCCGTCGATCTTCCGCAACCTGACTTGCCCGCTTGCGACGAGGCTGAAGAGCAGAATCAGCGCCGCATCTTCGTTCGGTAACGATCCCTGGGTCTTCACACGGCGCCAGAATTCCTCGTGAAGTCGCTCAATAGTGTTGGTGGTCCTGAGCGTTTTCCACTGTGCCTTGGGGAAGGTGAAGAACGTGAGGAGTTCGTCGCCACCCTCTCGCAGGCTTGCGACGACCCCCCGGACAACGCTTGCCCCAGGCACGCTCGAAGGTCGCCTACGCCGCACGGGCAGCGTCGGCACTGGTGGCGTACGCGATGCGATGGAAGTCATCGCGGATCTCCGCGAGGACATGTTTGGGCGCCTTCCTCTCGAGATTGCGCAGCTTGTGGACACAGCAGCGCTGCACGGCAGCCTGGGGCCACACCTCGCCGACAGCGCGCCGCAGCCCTGCATTGCCGTCGATAATGGCGAGCACTGGCGCTCGCAAGCCGCGCGCGACGAGATCATCCAGGCAGCCTTTCCACGCCGCGAACGACTCACCATGGCACAGCTCCAGGGCGAGTAGATGCTTTCGCCCATCGGTGAGGACGCCAACAACGCCTAAGACCGGTACGCTGACTACCCTTCCTGCACTGCGTACGCGCAGGGCGAAGCCATCGAGGTACACGTAAATCACGTCGAGTTCGGTGAGCGAGCGTGTCCGCCATGCCTCCAGACCTTACTTCAGCGTCGCGATGACGCGCGACACAGCGCTCTTCGAGAGCGGCGCGGTCTTGAGGAGCGGCTGAAGCGCCCCACGAATTCGTCGAGTATTGCCGCCCGCCAAATACGTGGCGACGATAGCTTCATTCACTTCCGGCAATCGCCGCTGATAACGCGGGACGATCTTCGACGTCCATTCCTGCGCGCCTGCGAACAGCGTCGCGCGCGGCAGAGTGAGCGCGATCGGTCCCGTCGGTCCTGTCAGCGTGCGGGTCTTCGTGCCGTTACGGTAGCCACGTCGAACATAGCTTCGCTCGTAGGGCGTCGTCGCGAGCGCTGCACACAGTTCTTCGTGGACGGCCATCTCGATCGCGGCCCGGACCTCTTGGTGGATCAGCTCGCCGAGGGAAGGCTCAAGCTCTTGTGCTCGCACAGCAACCGTGATGCTCTCGCCCATGGCGCATTCCTCCGGTGGCCGCCTGCCAGGACGGCCGGCTGGTCGTGCACTTCATCAACCGGAAGAATGCGCCATTGATTTTCCACATGACCCGGGACGCCACCACGGTTGACCGATCGGCTCGCACAATGACCGTCTCATCGTCGGCATTGTCCTGGCAGTCGTGTCGTGACCGTCCCGCTCTGTTCCTCTGGGCGATTCGCGTGGGTGAGAGGATCCGGTTGTGTATCCAGAGATAATCCCGACGTCGAGCGCTGACCAATTCCTGCAAACTCTGGCCGGATTCAAGGAGTACGCGGCGGGCACGCTGACCCGCTGCGCGAGTCGCTACTTCGTGCGGAACGCGGACTCGAGCTGGCGGATCATCTCCGCCTCCGCGCTCGAGACCTTGCCCATCCCGAGCACGCCGCCGCTGGCGCGCGCGACGGCCTGGACGCGCTCGACCAAGCCCGCGCGAAGCGCCTCGACCTGCTCGGCGGTCAGGTTCTCGTTGATGCCCTGGACCATGTGGATCCACGCGGTGAGGAGCCTCGGCTCGGGCCGGCGCTCAAGCCAGCTCTTGAGAAGGTCGTGGCCGGTCGAGCCTGGATTGACGCCGGATTTCGCGGCGCGGTCGAGAATGGCCTGCTTCTCCTTCGCGTCGATCGCGCCGTCGGCCCACGCCACCTCGGCGAGCGGCACGATGGACATGGCAACGAGGGTCTCGGCGTGGACCCCGAGCTCGACGAGCCGGTCCAGGATCGCCGTGTTCTTGATGCCGGAGATCCGGGAGAGCTCCTCGCGGGAGGCCTCCTTCGCCTTGAGCTCGCGCAGCTTCGCGGTGAGCCGTTGGTCCTCCTTGCGGAAGAACTCCTCCTCGAGGGCCCGACCTCGCTCGCCGAGAATCTTCTGGTCATCGACCATGACTGCCTCCCTCACGCTCGGGTGAGTCCGAGTCCTGTGGCCTCATGATACCAACGCCCGGATGGGGGCCTGGAGTGCTTCCATGAGAAGGCCATCGTCCGTCAAGGCCAACGTGGTGGCCTCCGGCTGCCCGCACCATCCCACCTATCCGCCAGGCTTCCATTCGCACTCCGTGAGCCGCCCGAGCCGACTCAGTGCATGCTCGCGATCTCAGTTGGTGTGGTGTGAACCGCACCCACGGCGATCAAACATTCCAGCGCAGTCGTCCGGACTGGGCGGTCGGGAATGGGATCGTGCCGGCGCTCAGGCAGGTGCCCCCTCGTTCGCCAAGGTCTCGGATCGGCGCAGCGGTTCGTACGTCTCACCGGTGACCCAGAGCTGGTGCAGGAGCACAGCGAGCTTGCTCGCTACCGCAACCACAGCGCGCGTCTTTGCGGTTTTTCCTCCTCGCTCCGCGAGGCGTAGTCCCCAGCGGCGTAGGTCGGTGTCAGGCCCGAAGGGGCCGAGGATATAGTAGGCGCACCCGACGAGCAGGCGCCGCACCGCACCATCGCCCGCCTTCGTAATCCGCAGTTGCAGTTCATCACCGCCTGAATCGCGCTGGCGAGGTCGCAAGCCGAGATACGACCCGACCGCTCGGCTTCATAGACGGCGCGACGCGCTCCAGGATGTCAATGTCGCGGCCGTAGTGACGATCGTCAGGCGTCACGAAGCCGATGGCGCTGTGCGGTGCTCGCTTGTACCAGCGTACGAAGTCGCCGCAGTGGTCACCGGGCGCTTTGGACCGTGGCCGCCGTTCGGTCGCGAAGCGTGACCACGAACGGGTGGTAGCATAGATCACAGCGACAATTCGATCTCGTTGATCTCGCTAACCTCCTACGTCGTTGAATGGTTGGAGAGGCGATACTCTCCGCCGAACAGAGGAGGGTTACCATTGTCGAGCGCTACTGACGTCCTGAACGGTCTCCCGTCAGTATCTGCCTGGGAAGAGCGCGTGTACAAGGATCTCCACGCGCACCCCGAGCTCAGCTTCCACGAAACCAGGACCGCTGCGCTCGTGGCAACGAAGCTCAAAGAGCTCGGCTACGACGTCTTCGAGCAGATTGGCCGCACGGGCGTCGTCGGCATCCTACGAAATGGCACAGGCCAGACTGTGCTCGCACGCGCCGACATGGACGCGCTTCCCATCAAGGAGCGCACGGGCCTGCCCTACGCGTCGACACTGACCGCGACCGATGATGCCGGGGTCGCTGTCGGCGTCAGCCATGCGTGCGGCCACGACGTCCACGTGACCTGTCTGCTCGGCGCGGTAGACCTACTCGCCCGAGCCACGCGATCGTGGAGTGGAACCTTCGTCGCCGTGTTCCAGCCTGCGGAAGAGGCTGCCGCCGGCGCCAAGGCAATGCTGAAGGACGGCCTTCGCGATCGGATTCCCAAGCCGGACGTCGCGTTCGCGCAGCACGTGTTGGCCTACCCGGCCGGGACGGTCGGAACCCAGGTCGGCCCCGTGCTGTCCGCCGGAGATAGCATCCGTATCACCCTGCATGGCAAGGGGGCTCACGGCTCGATGCCTCACAGTAGTGTCGACCCCGTTGTGCTGGCTGCGCTGGTGGTGCTCCGCCTGCAGACGATCGTCTCGCGGGAGACGAAGCCCGGCGATTTTGCCGTTCTGACCGTCGGCAGTAGCGTGGCCGGCGCGAAGAGCAACATCATCCCGGACCACGCCGTCCTCTTGACCAATCTGCGGACCTACGACTTGGCGGTGCGCAAGCGGATGATCGACAGCATCGAGCGCATGGTCAACGCCGAATGTGAAGCGTCTGGCTCCCCAAAGCCACCGGAGTTCCACTACTACGATCAGTATCCGCTTACGGAGAACGACCCCGAGGCCACGAAACGGATCACGGCTGCGTTCCGGAGCCATTTCACCTCCGGCACGGTCTTCAACCTCGGCCATCAGACCGCCAGCGAGGACTTCAGCGATATCCCGAACGCCCTGGGGACGCCCTACACGTACTGGGGAATCGGCGGCATCGACGCAGAGAAATACGAGCGCGCCAGCGCAGCCGGGCGGGTGGAACAGGACATCCCCGTAAATCATTCGGAGTTTTTCGCGCCGGTCATCGAGCCGACGTTGTCCACGGGCACCCAGGCCCTCGTGGTCGCCGCGTTGGCGTATCTGGCGAAGTGATACCGGCGACGGTTGATCGATCGTCTCGAGGTAAGAACCGCCTGGTCCTCGGCATTGTCCTGGCCGTCGTGACGTTCTGGCTCTTTGCTCAAACCACGCTGAACGTCGCGCCAACGATACGCGATGATCTGCAGATCAGGGACAGCCTGAGCAACGTCGCGGTCAGCATTGCGGCGCTGTTCCGCTTTGCCGGCGCGGTCGCCCTCCTGTTCAACGTGCTGATGGTGGCCGTGGCGATGGTCGCAATCGCTCGCACCGTACCGAGAGATGGTCCCGACGTCGGGCGCTGAACAAGTCCTGCAAACGCTGGCCGGATTCAAGGCGTCGCGGCGGGCACGCTCATGGTGCTCGAACTCGCCGGCACGTTCGTATTCGCCCTCAGCGGAGCGGTGGCCGGGGTCAAGCACCGCCTCGATCTGTTCGGCGTGTTGGTCATATCGTGCGCGACAGCCACCGCGGGCGGCATCACGCGCGACGTTCTCATCGGCGCGGTCCCTCCGGCGGCACTCAGGGACTGGCGCTACCTCGGAATCTCGGTCGTCGCCGGGTTGGTGGTGTTTTTCTCGTCGCCCAGTGCCGAGCGCCAGCAGAGGCTGCGTAATCTCGTCCTGACCTTCGATGCGGCGGGTCTCGCGCTCTTTGCCGTATCAGGCACACAAACGGCGCTCGGCTACGGCCTTAACCCTGTCATGGCTGCGCTACTCGGAATGCTGACCGGCATTGGTGGCGGCATGCTGCGTGATGTGCTCGTTTCGGACATCCCCGCCGTGCTCCATTCCGATCTTTATGCAGTCGCCGCGCTTGCCGGTGCGATCGTCGTCGTGGCTGGCCACGTCCTGAATGCCCCGCCTGCGGCGTCGGCGGTGGCCGGAGCCGCAGTTTGCCTCGGAATCCGACTCGTGGCGTTATGGCGCGGTTGGCAGCTTCCCACCGCCAGCGAGAAGAGAAATGCGGTGGAAAGCGCCGACAACGGCCGTCGTGATCCGCCGTAGGTGTCGATCAGGTGTCTTTGGTTGGCAAGCCGGCTTGCATCCAGGCCTGTACGCCACCGCGAAGCGCCTTGACGTCGGTGAACCCTTGACCGATGTATCGGGCTGCCTGCCCGGCAGCTGTTGCCTCGGCTGGTCAGGCGCAATAAAAGATGATCTCCTTGTTCTTCGGCAGGCTCTGCGCCATCGACGCGAATCGTGCGAATGGGATCGACCCTTCGAGGCGACCCTTGCGGCACTTCGCATCGTCTTCGTAGCCGCACACCAATAACGCGCGCCCTTGGACGGTTTCGGTGCGGGCCTTCGACACGTCGATCCGTTCGACATCAGCTACCATGGCTCCCTCCTCGAAGTGAGCTAGGGCTCGCGTACGATGATACTCCTCGCATAGCTGGCTGGATATCACGGAGCGTCTCGCACGACGGCGAGCGAAACCCTGCCGACAAAAAACCCGGCGACGGCGCCAGGGCCATGAGCCCCACGAGACGCCACGGGGGAATGCGTATGCGCGCCTCCACCCTGTTGGTCCATGTGCCGCTGCTCTGTCTGGCATCGCTCGTCTCGACTGACGCCGCAGACCTACGTACCGGAGCAGCGGCGTTTGGTGACTGGCAGGTCGATGCCCCCGGGGTCCGGCGCCGGGCGTCATAGCTTCGTTGTCACGCGTGATGGTGAGGCCGTCGGCCTTCTCACCCTGGGCCATCTCAATCACGTGCCGCGAGATCGTTAGGGCACGACCACCGTCGCCGACGCGATGATTTCCGCGGCCCAGATGAAAGTGGCCAGTCCCGAGTAGGACCTCCGGGCAGCCATGGAAGAGATGGACGGCAGCGGCATCAACCCGCTTCCCGTGATCGCAGACAGTCGCGCTCGCGGAATGCTGACTCGACATGATCTCATCCGCTTCTTGCGGAAACTTGGACAGCGATCATCATGATCATCGTTCACGCGTTGGTGGCAAAGGCGGCTCAGTCACCGGCGACCTGCGGTCGTCACTGCGTTCCGCTCTTCTTGCGCTTGGCTGCGACCAGGGCTTCCGCCGTCCGCGCCACATGGTCCGACGTGAACCCGAACTCGCGCATCACGACGTCACCCGGCGCCGAGGCACCGTACCGGTCAAGCGATACCATCGCGCCATCGCCCCCGACCCACCGCTCCCACCCGAGCGAGCGGCCCGCTTCCACGGCCAGCCGCGCGGTCACCGAGGACGGCAGCACGCTCTCCCGGTATTCGACCGGTTGCTCGGCGAACAGCTCCCAGCACGGCATCGACACCAACCGCGCCCTGATTCCCTTCGCCTCGAGCGCGGGCTCGGCGCCGACGATGTGCTGAACCTCGGATCCCGAGGCGATGAGGATGACGTCCGGGGGTGACGATGTCTCCGATGCGGGATTGAGCACGTAGGCGCCTCGCATGAGGCCATCGGCCGAGGCGTACGTCGAGCGATTGATGATCGGCACGTTTTGGCGAGTGAGCACCATCGCCGTCGGCCGGTGCCGGTTCTGGATCGCGATCCTCCACGCCCACACCGTCTCGTTGGCGTCAGCGGGCCTGATGACGAAAAGATCTGGGATGGCGCGGAGCGCGATCAGGTGCTCGACCGGCTGGTGCGTCGGGCCGTCCTCACCCAGGCCGATACTGTCGTGCGTGTACACCCAGATGGAGCCGAGCCGAGCGAGCGCGGAGAGTCGGACCGGCGGGCGCATGTAGTCCGAGAAGACGAGAAACGTCGCGCCATAGGGGATGAAACCACCGTGGTATCCAAGGCCGTTCACGATGGCACCCATACAGTGCTCTCGCACCCCGAAGTGCAGGTTGCGACCGGCGAAACTCCAGAAGCTCCCGATAGTCCCTTGGGCTCCGTCTTTTGACCGCGAGGCGGGTTCGAAGTCGCCTTGCGCCTTGAGCCATGTAAACGTCGAGGGATCGAGGTCAGCCGAACCACCCATGAGCTCGGGAAGTGTCGCCGCCAGCGACTGCAGTGTGGCCTCGGACGCCTTGCGCGTGGCGAGCCCCGGGGTGTCGGAGAACGTCGGCAGGTTCGTGTCCCAGCCGTGGGGCAGCTCGCCGGCGAGGCGCCGCGTCAGCTCTCTGCCGAAATCCGGGAAGGCCGCGAGGTAGGCTGACAACCGGACTCTCCACTCCTGCTCCAGCACACGGCCCCGCTCGAGCGCCGTGCGGAAGAACGCGCGCGCCTCGTCGGGAATGAAGAACGCCGGCTCTACGGGCCAGCCGAGATTCTGCTTCGCCGCGCGCACCTCGTCGGCGCCGAGCGGGCTGCCGTGCGCCTGGAACGTTCCCTGCTTGTGCGGCGCGCCGTAGCCGAGGATCGTCCGCACGACGATCAGCGATGGCCGGTCAGCGACCTGCTGCGCGTGCCGCAGTGCCTTGTCCACCGCCGCGAGGTCGTTGCCGTCGTCGACATGCTGCACGTCCCAGCCGTACGCCGCGAACCGGGCGCCAACGTCCTCCGTGAACGTCACCGACGTCGAGCCGGCGAGGGTGACGGCATTCGCGTCATAGAGCACGATGAGCTTGCCGAGCCGCAGATGACCCGCGAGCGAGCACGCTTCGGACTGCACGCCTTCCATCATGTCGCCGTCGCTCGCGATAACGTAGGTGAAGTGGTCGATGAGTTCGTAGCCAGGCCGATTGAAGCGCGCGGCCAGATTCGCTTCTGCGATAGCCATGCCGACCGCGTTGGCAATGCCCTGACCGAGTGGCCCCGTCGTCGCCTCAACGCCTGGCGTCAGATGGCTCTCGGGATGACCGGGCGTCAGGCTGCCCCACTGGCGGAAGCGCTTGATCTGTTCGAGCGAGAGATCGTAGCCGGTCAGATGGAGCAGGGCGTATAGCAGCATCGAGCCGTGGCCGGCCGAGAGGACGAAGCGGTCGCGGTCCGGCCACTCCGGATTGGACGGGTTGTGCCGAAGGAACCGGGTCCAGGCGAGGTACGCCATGGCCGCCGCTCCCATCGGTAGCCCTGGATGACCGGAGTCGGCGTGCTGCACGGCGTCGACGGCGAGGAAGCGGAGAGTGTTGATCGCGAGCTCGTCGAGATTCCGTTCCGTCATGTTGTCTCCCTCACGGACGGCCCACGCCAGGCGCGCATCTCAGGCAAGTCCTGGAAGAGCGCGGAGGTGATATCGGTTACCCTTCGCCTTTTTAGTCTACGCCCGCTCGGTTCTCTGGGAAGCTACGGCCCTCCTCCTGCAGCCTCGCCGGCGCGGAAATGTGACTTTGGTCGTCCGATGCGCTGACAGAAGTCACAGACTCAGGTCATCGAGCCCTGTGATCATGAACCCAACGAGCGATGGATCTCCAGCGCGGCTGAGCCGTCAGTCGGACGCGAGCAGAAGGAGGCCGATGCACATGAAGCTGACCCTCGTCGCGAAACGACCCGAAACCGAGGACGTAACGTCGTTCCTGTTCAGCAGCGACGCGCCGCTCAAATGGCAGGCAGGTCAGTTCCTCCACTATAGCCTCCTTCACCCCGACGCGGACGATCAAGGGATCGCCCGGTACTTCACGATCGCGTCGGCGCCGTTCGAGGGGCACATCATGCTCACCACTCGCTTCGCCAGCCAACGGAGCAGCAGCTTCAAGCGCGCTCTCCGACAGCTGCACGTTGGCGCGGCCATCGAGGTGAGCGAGCCGGAGGGCGATTTCGTCGTCGGCGATCCGGGTGACGAGCACGTGTTTATCGCGGGAGGCATCGGGGTCACCCCGTTTCGGGCCATCCTTCTCGATCTCGACCACCGTGAGCTGCCGATCAAGGCGACGCTGCTGTACGCGAACCGTACCTCGGACTTCGTGTACAAGGCCGAGATGGACCGGCTGGCCGCCCGGCATCCTGGCTTGGTGATCCGCTACTTGGTGTCCCCGAAGCGCGTCACCCAGTCCTCGATCCTTGCCGCGGCGCCCGAACTCGGCAAACCCACCTTCCACGTCTCGGGACCGGCGCCGTTCGTCGAGGCGGTGGGAAACATGCTTTGGTGGTTAGGCGTGCCGGACGCGCATGTGAAACGCGACTACTTCCCCGGTTACGACTGGCCATCGATCGACAAACAAGGAAAGAGCATGATCGACATCATTCCGACGAATCTAGAAGAGGCGACAGAAGTCACAGACTCAGGTCATCGAGCCCTGTGATCATGAACCCAACGAGCGATGGATCTCCAGCGCGGCTGAGCGGTCAGTCGGACGCGAACAGAAGGAGGCAGAAGCTGATTCTCGTCGCAAAGCGATTCGAGACCGCGGACGTAATGTCGTTCATCTTCAAGAGCGATGCGCCGCTCACCTGGCAGGCGGGGCAGTTTCTCAGCTATACCGTCCCTCACCTCGATCCGGATGACCGCGGGATCACCCGGTACTTCACGATCGCGTCGGCTCCGTTCGAGGGGCACGTCATGCTCACCACCCGCTTCGCCAGCGGACGAAGAAGTAGCAGCTTCAAGCACGCCCTCCGGCGGTTGCCAGCTGGCGCAGCCGTCGAAGTGGGCGAGCCGGACGGCGATTTCGTCCTCGGCGATCCGAGTGGCGAGCACGTTCTGCTCGCCGGGGGCATCGGCGTCACCCCGTTTCGGGCTATCCTTCTCGATCTCGATCACAGTGAGCTGCCCATTAACGCGACGCTGCTGTACGCGAACCGCACGCCGGACTTCGTGTACAGGGGTGAAATCGACAGACTGGCCGGTCGGCACCCTGGCCTCGTAGTCCGTTACATGGTGTCCCCGACGCGCATCACCGAGGCGTCGATCCGCGGCGTGGCGCCCGACCTGTTGAAACCCATCTTCAACGTCTCCGGACCGGAGCCCTTCGTCGAGGCGCTCGAGGGCATGCTCGCGGGGTTGGGCGTACCAGAGGCCAACGTCAGGCGCGACTACTTTCCCGGCTATGACAGGCTATAGACCTTCGGTCGATGGGCGGTCGGCGGCCTCGCGATCAAAGTCACAGCGCCGCGCTACACCAGCGTGGGTACGAGCTCTCGCCGTAGAAACGCCGCCTTCTTCAGAGTTCACCAGGACGCGCGGGCGGCAGTGGCGACGCCAACTCTGTAATTCCGGCGAGCCGCCGGAGTCCTGCGCGGTCGAGGATCCGCACGCGGCGGCCTTCGAGCCGGACGAGTCCGATGTCCTCGAGATGCCTGAGCGCCCGCGTCGCGACCTCGCGGACGGTGCCGACCATCGCCGCCAGTTCATGGCGAGTGGGCAGCATCGCGACTGGCTCCAACTCAGCGAGCCGGAGCACCACGCCCGCCACGCGCGGCGTGAGGCGGCGCAACGCCAGGTCACCGGCGAGCCCGCTCACCTCCCGAAGCCGCGCAGCGAGGACGCCGATGACCGCCACCCCGATCTCCGGATACTCGCGGATCAGGTCGAGGAGCGCCTCGCGGCGTATGAGCAATACGACGCTCGGCTCGATGGCCTGCGCGTTCGCGACG
>Ga0209802_1001896_pt1 | contig 14943 bp, 4 predicted proteins | sample GraSoiAngelo_129_FD_185886 | JGI IMG/M metagenome (GOLD analysis project Ga0209802, IMG submission 185886) | Grasslands soil microbial communities from the Angelo Coastal Reserve, California, USA - 14_0927_12_40cm (SPAdes) (version 2) | ecosystem: Environmental > Terrestrial > Soil > Grasslands ... | reverse complement strand
CGAGTGTGACGTTGACTGCGAACAGCACATCCTCCACTACGACCCTCACTTGCACCTCGCCGACTTCAGGTACATTCACCGTTGTTGTTACTGGCACTGCGGCCACTGGGTTCGGTACTGCTTCCCATTCTGCGAACGCTCTCTTCACTTTCGGTGTGCAGGCCGGCTTCTCTCTCACGGCTACCAATAGCAACTTCAACGTCGGGGCTTCTAGTTCGACGACTGTTACTGTGACGAGTCTTCATAGCTTCAGTGGCACTGTATCCATCACGGGCGCCTCTACACCTGCTGGTGTGACAGTGACACCGTGCTCTGCATCGGTGGTGTCAGGTGGAACCGCGACCGCAGTATGTACTCTCAGCTCTTCCGCGGGCGGGGTCTACTCAGTCGCTCTCACTGGTTCGGGCGGTAGTCCAACTGTCACCAACTCGACGGTGATCACGGTACACGTTGGCGACTTTACTGTTAGCGCTGCTTCGTCGAACATTAGTTTCAACACTGGTGCTTCGACGACTGACGCGTTGACATTGACTAGCACTCAGAACTTTGCGGGAGGCGTCAACGTTGCTGGCACTCTCAGCGGTCTGACAGTCACATGCACTTCAGCGACACTAGCTGCCAACGGTACTGCGACATCAACATGCACGATCTCGTCTTCGACGCCAGGCATCTACAGTCTTACTGTGACTGCTACTGCGGCGACAGGTACCGCTTCTCACTCCGTTACAATTATCGTCCATGTGGGCGACTTTACTGTTAGCGCTGCTTCGTCGAACATTAGTTTCAACACTGGTGCTTCGACGACTGATGTGTTGACGTTGACTAGTACTCAGAACTTTGCTGGCACCGTCAATGTTGCTGGTGTTGGTGCTGGTCTGACTATCACGTGCACCAGCGCGACGCTCGCAGCCAACGGCACTGCAACATCTACGTGTACAATCTCATCGTCGACTCCTGGTCTGCACAGCGCTACGCTAACTGCGACAGCAGCCACAGGCACGGCATCTCACTCCGTTACCATCACTGTCCATGTTGGTGACTTCACGATCAGTGCGACTTCCCCGTCCGGTAATGCAGGTGCGTCGCTCACATCCACTATTACTCTGACGAGTACTCAGAACTGGGCTGGCACCGTGAACCTGAGTGACACTGTTCCATCCGGTCTCTCCTGTGGCGCTTTGAGCGCTACGAGTGTGACGTTGACTGCGAACAGCACATCCTCCACTACGACCCTCACTTGCACCTCGCCGACTTCAGGTACATTCACCGTTGTTGTTACTGGCACTGCGGCCACTGGGTTCGGTACTGCTTCCCACTCTGCGAACGCTGTCTTCACTTTCGGTGTGCAGGCCGGGTTCTCTCTATCCGCGACTGGTAGCAGCTTCAACAGTGGCGCGACAGGCTCGACAACCATTACCGTTACTAGTCTGCATGGGTTCAGCGGTACTGTCTCGTTCACTGGCACGTCTAGTCCTGCTGGTGTGACTGTTTCGTCTTGCACCAGTGCGACCGTTGCTTCAGGCGGAACCGCGACAGCTACCTGCTCTCTGAGCTCCTCGACCTCGGGAGTCTACGCTGTTACCCTGAATGGTTCTGGAGGCAGTCCAACTGTCACCAATTCGACGGTGATCACGGTACACGTTGGCGACTTTACTGTTAGCGCCGCTTCGTCGAACATTAGTTTCAACACTGGTGCGTCTACAACTGATGCTCTTACTTTGACTAGCACTCAGAACTTTGCGGGTACGGTCAATGTTGCGGGTGTTGGTTCTGGTCTTTCTATCACATGCACCAGCGCGACTCTAGCGGCTAACGGTACGGCCACTTCAACATGCACAATCTCATCGTCGACTTCTGGCTTGCACAGTGCCACCCTAACTGCAACCGCCGCAACAGGCACGGCATCTCATTCCGTCACCATCACTGTTCATGTTGGTGACTTTACGATAGCGGTAACCTCTCCAACGGGTTCCGCGGGACAGACCCTCACATCCACAATTACTCTGACGAGCACTCAGAACTTTGCTGGAACCGTGAATCTGACGACCAATGCTACGAGCGCCTGTACCGCTCTATCAGCGACGAGCGTCGCCTTGTCGGCTAACGGCACAGGAAGCTCAAGCCTATCATGCACGTCCAGCATTGCCACATTACTTCACGTCTCGATTACCGGTACTGCCGCGACTGGCTTCGGCACTGCTACCCACTCTGCCGTTGCAACGTTCACCTGGACGCCAACATCGTTCACTCTGACTGCGACGAGCCCTGTCAACTTCAACCTCGGAGCATCAGGCACCTCAACTGTCACAGTAAGCACGAGCAACGGGTTCATCGGCAGCATCACCTTAACAGCCTTGTCCAGTCCAAGCGGAGTCACACTAGTCGGCTGCAGTCCGAACCCGGTATCTCTTACAACCACCACCACAAGCACCACTTCCATGTGCACGTTCACGTCCAGCACGGCTGGAGTATACGCTGTAACGATAACAGGAACCAGCGGCTCCACCACCGCTTCAGCGACAATCACAGTCCACGTTGGCGACTTTAGCATCTCCGCAATAGCTCCAGCACCTGCGACCATCGGCTCTACCGAAACCGTCACTTTCACCCTGAACAGCCTTCAGAACTTCGCCGGCACTGTCACACTCAGCGACAGCGTTCCCGCAGGTCTCAACTGCCAGCCCTTTACAGTCAACCCTGTTACGCTCTCCGCAAACGGAACCTCCACCACATCACTCTCATGCACCTCCGGCAATGCGGTGAACTACATGGTCCCAGTCAATGCGCAGGCCAGTCCAGGCTCTGCGAGCCACTCTACCACCGTCCAGTTCAGCTTCACAGACTTCACCATCACGACCAGCACCACAAGCATAATCGTGAACGTCAACCAGAACGGAATGGCAACCATCACAGTATCATCCGTCAACGGGTTCACCGGCACAGTCAACCTTACACCAAACCCGTCCTCGGGTCTCACAGCCACAATCAGCCCGCCCAGCATCAGTGGCGGCTCAGGCACAGCGACGCTCACAGTCAGCTCAGGCACGCCAGGCAACTACACCGTGACCGTAACAGGATCGAGTGGTCTTGACGCTCACACGACCCAGACAATAACCGTCCAGGTAGTAGACTTCCAAATATCGGCCACGACCCCGATCAACACGACACCGAACGTCGCAGGCAACTCCGCCGTGACGATAACAGCCATCAACGGATTCAGCGGAGTAGTCAACCTGACTTCCAGTGACACCACCCACTGCACTCTATCACCAGCCAGCGTCACAGGCAGCGGAACCGCGACACTCTCATGCAACTTCCCCAGCGGCGGCACGTTCATCATAACAGTCACAGGGACCAGCAGCAACCTAGTCCACACCGCCCAAGTCACGTTCAACGTGCAAGACTTCACCATCACAAACAACGGTCCGATAAGCGTCGTCCAGGGACAGTGCAACACAGCCACGATCACAGTAACATCGCAGGGAGGCTTCTTCGGCACAGTCCAACTGACAGCCAATGCTCCCGCAGGGCTGAACGCCACGCTCAACCCGATCAGTGTAACAATGTCTGGATCATCTACGCTCAAGGTCTGCGCGCCGACAGCTGCCACCGGCACCTACACAGTGGTCGTCACGGGCACTAGCACGAGCCCAAGCCTGACCCACAACACGAACGTGTCGGTAACAGTCACGCCCCCAGGCGGGACCACATGCCCCGACAACACCAATCCAACCCACACATGCAACAACCCAGGCTTCAGCCAGATGAACTGGAGCCACCGCCTCAGCCTCCGCAAGACCGGTGGCGTTCAGACATGGAAGTTCGGAATATTCAACCCGAACAACGACACGCTCTTCGTACAAGTAGTCATCAGCGGATCCGACGGCTCCGGCGTGAGCGGGTTCACAGTCAGCACCGTAGTCCTTACAGTCAACCCGACCAACTCACAGAACCCACCGCTCAACAACCAAGTCCTCAGCTTCGCATTCCCCGCCACAGACCAGGGTGACACGTTCACCTTCACAGCGACAATATTCTGGGGCACAAGTCCGACAAGCCTCACGAACACCAGCAACAGCGCAAACCCGGGAATACCCACAAGCGGCTCGTTCACAATCGTCGCCTAGGACGACAACGAGTCAACCCCCCCATTTTCTTCCAACCCCTTCTCCCGTCAGATCATGCGAGACCACGCACCACCCCACGCCGCGATGACAGAATCGTATAGCTTCAGAAGGCTGACAGAGTCCGGAGCCAGCCATAGCTTGCAAAAAACTATAAGCTCAGCAGAGTCTGGAAACGCCTGGTCTAGCAGACGCTCGTGCCTCGAAGTGAATGGGCAGTGAGATATGAGAAACTTGGCCAGCGCTAGATCGAAAACGCTCAGGCTTCTTCCGCTACTGCTGATCGTTGTCATTACGAGTGTTCTGCCTTTGACGCCGGTGCACGCGAATCCCCTCTGGTCGAGCCCGATCCTCATCGATTCGAACAACGGGCGCAACCAATTGTCAACCAGTCTGCAGGCGACCAACGGAACGCTCTGGATCGCGTGGGAGTCGACCCGAAATGCGATCTTTACAGGACGAGTCGACATATTGTACAAGACGTACACGAACGGGGGCTGGTCTATCAGCCGTAACATGACAACGTCGGGCCAGAACGGGAGTCCGTGGCTGATACAATTGTCCGACGGCACCATCGGGATGTTCTGGTCGCTAAAGCCGGCCCACAGCTACGAAGTCTTCTACTCACTCTACGCTGCGAACGGCTGGTCGACCCCTGCCCAGATCACCTCCACCACTCTCAACGACACTCAACCCTCCGCCGCGGTGGCTCGTGATGGTACCGTCTGGCTTGTCTGGACCCGGATCGACACCACAAACCCCTCCATCCCGGCGGTGAAACAGCTCTACTACAAGACGTGGAAGAACAACGTCTGGTCCTCAGACACCAAGCTGACGACAGATTCCAACCAGAACTACGGCTCAGCGGTACTGATCGGCAAAGACAACATTGTCCGCGTAGCATGGACAAAGGGCACGGCCTCAACCAGCTACCAGATCTACCAGAAGACATACAACGGAACAAGATGGAGCACAGAAAACCAGATCATATCGTCCTCCTCCACGGACGAGCATCCGTCCATGATTCAGGACAGGAACGGCACTCTCTGGCTATTCTGGTCAAGGCTCATCGTCGTCTCACAGACAGTCCAATACTATGTAGTCTTAACGAAGACCTCGTACAACATGGGCGCGACGTGGTCCTCGGAGACCCAGATGACCAACACTTCGCAAAGCGTCGACAGTTACATGCCCAGTGCTGTCCAATCATCATATGGAACGAAGCCGCTCTGGCTCTTTTACAGTTCCAACCTGAACGAGCCGACTTATGATATCTACGCGCTAATGTCGAGCGGTATAGGCCCGATCCACGATGTCGATCTCACAGGCATATACGCGTCGAGCAGCCTCGGAACATCGTGGGCATATCAAGGCGGTCTAAGATCCGTCGGTCAGACCGCCATCGTCACGATCACCGTCACAGTAACAGACCCCGGAGATTACAGCCAGACAGTCTCCATCACCGTGAACGTCAGCAACACTACTAGCATTAGCCTTGGGGCGAGGACAGGTTTCGTCGGGCCGGGAAGCAGCGTCAACGTCTACTTCTACTGGAACACAAGCGGCGTCAAACCCGCCCGCTACAGCATCACGGCTAGCGTGGCCCCAGTCACCGGCGAGTCGTACGGCAACAGTTTCGACAACAGTCTCAGCTTCACGAACCAGATGCACATTCTGCCACTAGGCGATATCAATCAGGATGGAGACGTGACCATAACAGATGTGAGTGTCTTCTTCGGTGGCTTCAACTATTCCTCGTCCTGCAACTGCTCACACTGGAATCCGTACGCGGATATCAACAACAACGGCATCATCGACATTGTCGATGTAAGCATCGTCGCTACAAACTTCAACACGTATGCTTGAATCTCCATTTCCGACATACTTTCACCGTCCGAATATTACGAACGGGGCCTAAATATTTTCGAGGATTAACGATGCTGAGATCATCCGAGAAACCCGGTCTAGCCCCTTACCTAGTCATGATCATGATCGACTAGGATGCTCTCGCAATTCCCAGCAGGGAACAGTTCGCCCCGTATAACCGTATATTTCTGGAATACCATAGAAGTCTTTCTCAATCCCAAGTGTTTCGTGGCTATCAGTGAGCTTCGAAACCCCGAAAACTCTTATATTGACTCCCGAGGAATGCTTCTTCGGAAAATACGGGTGCTTAAAACAGTTTGAAAAAACTAGAAACACTATTAATGATACCACTAATCGTACTCGGAGGATTACTCGTCCCAGCAGTCTCTCGCGCTTCTATGACCGGCCTCGTAAGCATCAACGGCGGAACCGCAGTAACAGCCCAGCAGTCAGATACTAGCGTGAACGTTCCTGTCAGTATCTCCGGATCTGACAGCTTCAACGGCTTCTCAATCCAGATCCATGCAGACACATCATTTCTCAGCGGCGCAAGCGTCAGTCTCGCAGGAAGCGTCCTCCCCAACCCGACCATTCTGGGAGAATGCATCAACGGCGTCCTGATCGCAGGCAACGGCTGCCCGACACAAGACCAGAACGGCGTCGTATTCGTCTCCGCCGCTAACCAAGCTGGCGGATCCGCAGCCGCGGGAGTTTCAGGGCCACTCTTTACCATTACCTACACAATAACCGGGCAGACGACCGGCACACCCATCGCCTTCAACGTTGGCTGTACGTCCACCAGCACCGGCACTGCCGACTGTGTCTTCGTCGACATGGGAGCAGTTACCGATTCCGAGGCAGACCAGTCCACTACCTTCGCAAACCTGGTTGACTTTACAATGACACCAGTCTTCGCCAGCCTCAGCACTCCATCCGGCGTCATGATCAGCGACAATGTCAACTTCGCCGCAGTCGGAGGCTACCAGGACATTCTAGACGTTTCCACAACCAGCACCGCTGGCCTCGCATGCTCGGTCTCATCCCCCACCGTCGACCTCACAACACCTTCCGGAACCGGTAGCGACACCCTGACCTGTAGCGGAACTAGCACCGGATCGGTCACGGTAACCGCGACCGGCGAGGGAGTCCTAAGTCCCCCGCAGCCACGGAGAACCCACTCGGTCACCATCCCCGTAAAGATTGCACCGGCCGGCTTCAGCATAACTCTGAGCCAGACCAGCGTAACAATCTCGGCAGGAAGTTCTGACTCTTCCACAACGATCAACGCGCAAGGCTTCAGCGGCTTCAGCGGCACAGTATCATTCACATCGTCCAGCGCACCAGGCATCATGGGAACCGCTCCCAGTGTGACTTTGACACACGACGGGTCCGGATACAGCACCGGCACCTCTACCCTGACCATTTCTGTAGCATCCTCAGTATCGGCCAACACCTACACCCTGACCGTCACAGGCTCAAGCGGATCTTCGAGCATGGCAAGCCTAAGCGTTGTAGTCCCAGCGAAGGACTTTAGCGTAGTCGCGAACCCTGACCACCAATTGATCATCCGTGGTGCTAGCGTTGGAGCTACCATTACCCTCAACAGCGCAGGCAACTTTGCCGGCTCGGCAACATTAACAGCAACTGTCAGCCCAGTCACGGGCGAGCAGGACAGCTGCTGCCTAACCAACAACATCACACCAGCCTTCAGCTCCACGACAGCGACGCTGCCCCCAGGCGGTTCAGTCTCCGTAGACTTTTCAGCGTCCACCGTCGGGACTTTGTCGCCGACAACCCAGACAGCAACCGGTAACTACACAATAACCATAACCGCGACCATTTCAGGAACCCCCCGAACCACGACAATATTCTTCGCACTCTACGACTTCGGCATCGGCCCAGCATTCTGCACCGGAGGCAACCTAGTACCGACCTCGGAAAGCGCCTTCGGAGCTCTCGATTCGCCACAATTCCTCAACGACACGTTCTCAGGCATGTTCATAGGCCCACCGTGCAACTCCTTGACCATAACAGACCAGAACCAGGTCGACATCGTAACGCCTTTCCTGGGAGGAAACCTCTTTGGAGAAGTTGACCAGGCCCAGATCCTCTGGATCAAGACGAACTCTTTCGGGGGCATAAACACCGGTCTCGCCACCAATGGTTGGAATGGAACACCGTCCGTCGCGGCGTCGAACACTGAGATCCCGTTCAACGGAATCTCCGTTCCACAGCTTGCAGGAGACTTCCCCGTCAATGGCACAAGGGGCAACTTCTGGCCCTCAAAGGCATGCGTCGTACCCACCTTCTGGCCCAACGGCACACAGGTACCCTACTCGTACATCTCGAGTCACGGACCGCTCATCATCCCAGGCACGGGAATATGGGCGTTCCTTTCGACCATCTTCAGTCACCGTACCGGCCAGCCTCTCGTCCCGCCGGGAGCACTGGGCAACTGGGGCTGCAGATTTGACGCTGCGGCATTCCCCAACGATGCAGGAGTCGTCAACGATGATCCGGTAACGGGAACAGGTGATTGCACCAATCCAAAAAGTGCATCATCTGACGACTGCGCCAATGGTGTGCACGTTGCACGGTACAACAACCCAGACTACTTCGCCGTCACGGCGCTAGCGATCGCTGGCACTCTACCAGGCGTCTACTCGTTCCAGTTCTGCGCACAGGCAGGAATCCTTCGACACTGCAACATGTATAGCCTAAACGTTGTCGCAGCCCCACAGGTACACCAGCTCGTCTACTCCAGGACAGTCTCCTTCTCCGCGTCTCATGGAGTGGAGCTGTTCAAGTTGGGTATCGCAAACCCAGGTACGAGCACAATCTTTGTCCAGGCGACAATCACTGCGACAGGCAGCTTAGGCGACACTCTAACCGCGACAACCCCGGTCCTCACAATCCGCGGCGGATCAGCAGCCAACAACATTGCGCTGTCATTTGCGCTCACATCTGACATGATCGGAGAGACTTTCTCCTGGTCGTTCAGCATGGCGGTCGGAAGTGATGGTGTCAATTTCGACGGCATCAGCACTGAAACATCCACAGCTCGAGCCACAGGCACTTTCACCGTAACTGCATAACCCAGACCTTCCAAACCCCCTCCCTCCTCTTATTTTTCGATAGACTCACTAGAGACCCCGCAATATTGCCCGCTCAATCTACGGCGAGGGAGAGACGGCTGTAGAAGTACAGCTCAATCCGAGCCCGACATCAACCGAACAAGTCTTATATCGCATAGAAGATTCTAACGCTAGGACGCTCGTCCTCTCCAACGCAAGTGGCGGGTGCCCGAGATAGGAACCACCGTGAGCGTCAGACCAACCCTAACCATCGGAATTCTGACAATTCTGTCCATGTCGGGCCTCGTCAATATACTCGAAGTTCATGCACAACCCTGCTCAGCATCGCAATCGCCAGCCTGGCGGATATGCGGCCCAATAGAATCCTCCGGCACCCTGAACATTCAACCGAGCATAGTCCAGGCGTCGGACGGCACGCTAAACATGGCCTGGACCAGCCGCGCGGGCTCGAATAACGTCATATTCTACGCCAGCGGCGGATGGAACGGAACAGGGTGGAGTTGGAGCCCGGGCGGAAGCATTACTTCATCCGGCGGGAAGAATCAGAACCCCAGCATTATCCAGCTTCCCAACGGAACCCTTTACATGTTCTGGTCCTACAAGCCCACAGGATCTCCCAATTACCAGCTGTACTACGTGAAACAGAACGGAGGACTATTCTCCAAAGCCTACACCCGAGTAACCGCCCCCGCAATCATGAATGATACTCTACCCTCGGCTGCCGTCGGCAGGGACGGCACCCTCTGGCTCACTTGGACGAGAGACAATACAACCGGTCTTGGAACGGGAAAGATAATGCGACAACTATGGTACAAGACTCTCAAGGGAAACTTCTGGTCTACAGAGCAGCCCCTTACCTCAGCCAACGACATTAACTGGAATTTTCAGCCATCAGTCATGGTCGGCAAGGACAACATTGTCCGAGTCGCTTTCTCGAAAGGCTTGTCCTCGTCAAACATTTTCGACATCTACGATATAACGTATAACGGGTCCGTCTGGACGGCCCCATTCCAGATCACTACTCAAACGACGACGACAGACTCTAATCCATCGCTTATGCAGGATCGCAACGGGACATTCTGGCTATTCTGGTCCCGAAACGTGCAGGTCAGCAACAACACCGCCTACACCATCTACTCAAAGTCTTCCACCAACCCAGGGTCGACCTGGACGAGTGAGACCGCGCTTACAGCCATAAACTGCCCTTCCTCGGGCTGCGTGGACAACGAGAATCCGGCCGCGGTGCAGTCGTCGAGAGACAAGAACATCTGGGTCTTCTACGCGTCCAATCCGGTTTCAGCCTTCAACATATACGGACTCCAGACTACCAGCCCAATAGCGCCGGTTCATGACGTAGCAATCGTCCCCTACACAACAGTTCCTTTACTCACTTACATTTTCACCAACACTTCCCAGCTCTATCCCGGAGGCTTGCACGTGCCCTACGGCTGGGTGAACGGGCGATACTCGCCAATTGATCAGAGCGCGCTCGTCAATGTCATTGTTATTGTTCAGAACACGGGAGACTTCAACGAAACGGTCACGCTCAAACTGTACGCAACCAACACTACCATCACACTCTTCGGAACCAGTGTCTTCCAGCTCTCTCCCGGAGCGGAAACGAGTCAGAGTTTCAACTGGAACACTAACGGCTTCAAGCCGGCCCGCTATGGCATCACAGTCAACGCCAGCATACCCATCGAGACCTCGGGAAACAAGCCCGACGGGATAGTCATTGCTTCGAACCTCGTCCATCTGCTCCCTCCAGGCGACGTCGACCAGGACGGTTCAGTGACGATTACAGACGTCACGGTAGTCTTCTCGGCCTACAACTTTACATGCTTCAGCTCGACCACTTGCAGCCCCCAGTTCATGGCCGCTCAATGGGCGGACGTTGACGGTGGTCCAATAATAGACATCGTGGACGCCACAGTTGCCGCCCACAATTTCAACACCGTGACCTGAAACAAATCCAATCGGCCCAACACTCACCAGCAAAAGTCTGCTAGTCCCTTGCAGGGATTTCTGAACTTGCAAACAGGAGAGATCCAAGTTACATCGATGAGTAATGAGATGAGTTTTCAGACTGCTCTGTTAGTTCCTAGGCTCATCTCAACAGTTCCGGGTCGGGGCTATCCCGGATAAACTTTTAAAACGCTGGAACCAGTTTTCGGTGGAAGAATTCTCAGGTGGAAGACTTAGTCTTTTGAAAGGGTTGAGACACGGGAGCCTCCTCATGATAATCACCTTACTCTCTCTTGGCTTGATCGTAACACCCTTCCACCAACTACCCTTCATCCTCTCTACGCACGCGGTGAGCTCCAATAACTCCAGTACTCTGCCGGCCAACGTCATCATCGCGAGCCCCAGTGGCGAGAATAACATTACGGACCTCAACAACGCTATGAAACAAGTAACCTTCGCAGTGAACGTTGCCTCAGCTCCCTCCCTTATTGGGTTCGATGTCATTGTCCAGTTTTACATTTCCGTCCTCGGTGGAATACCCACCCCCCAGAACGCTGGGGTTACCGTCGACACAACTGGCAATGTGCTAGGTCCAGATTCTCACACCACCGTTCTTGTTCAGTGTGTTGACCTGCAGGGCACCGGGTGTGCGAGCGTTAAGAACTCTGCCGCTTACGCTCCACCATTCGGCGAGGTCGACGTCGGTCTTGCTGAGCTAGGAAACTATTCTAGCCCGACCGATGCTAACGGTCTGACGAGCGGCCTGCTCTTTCACATGACCTTCGACGTAGTAGGGATCGGATTTGCACAGTTACACATCTATTCGGCCACGCTGTCAGCGGCAACTCCGAAAGGTGCTCAGGTTCCGACCCGCACGGTCGATGGCTACTACACAAACATCAGCTGCCCCACGATGAGTGCAACACCATGCAAACCCCCACAGGTCAGCATAACGGTGACTCCTCCAGAGCCCTCTTTGGGCGGAACGGCATACTTCAACGCCACAGTCGTAGAGAGAAACGCCGGTGCAGGAATAATAAACTACACGTGGAATTTTGGCGATGGAACTGGTAAATATCTTTGGACCAACTCCACTCAACCCATAACCCACGCATTCCTTTCAGGCAGGGCAGGCGGCACCACAGGCTGCGCGTCCGGAGGGACCTGTACCGTCACCATGACGGTTTATGACACCCAGTCTGTAGTTTGGAGTACGCTGTTTGATGTACAAATACTTCAACTCTTCATTCACCTTTTTGTCGGAGATATCCACCGAGAGCCTGCTGGGCGTGCTTACTACTACCCTGGAGAACAGGTGCGCATAACTGCAGGTGTCGCCAGTACCAGCACGCTCCCAGAAAATGCGACTCTCTCAATATCGGTTGAGGGAAAACAGCTGAACAGCACGGACTTCAGTCTCCGTCCCTACGGCGCCGGCAACGAGACCGCCACATGGAACACTACCGGATTGGCGCCGAGATTCTATGGTGTTGATGTGAGAATAAGCAACATTGTCTCAAGCGGCCCTGTCGGCAAACCCCCAGCCCTCCTTTACGGAGAGAACGACACGTCAGGCATGTCCAGGACGCAATACATACTCCTCAGACAGCCAATGGTTGAAGGAGCCTTCAGCCTAACTCTGCTGGAAACCACGGGCCTCGGAGTTCTGGTGGTGATCGGTCTAGCCGTAGGGATTGCTCGTTTCTCAAGAAAGCCGGGCTATGAGTCGGAGCCTCTCTAAGTCGAAAAGTATCACCATGTGAACGTGGCAAGTTGCGGTATGCCTCAAATATCTGCATCATGCTCAAGATTTACACCGAATCCGTTCCGGGGATAATCTTTTAAGGATAAATGACCGGAAGCCTCTTCGGGAAAATTTGAGAACTACATCAATAGTCAAACTACTAGCACTCTTCACCGTCGTCTTCTCTCTCGCCGCCTTGGAAGGTCCGTTGACCGGACTCCTACAATTGCCGACCGTAACGCTCGCTCACGCCGTAGTAGGAACGCAACCGTGCGACGTTACGGGCGAATCTGGAGCATGTTCAGAGTACTGGTACCCTGCTGGGCCAGAAATGGCAACCGAGCAGGTCAACATATTCACTAACGAGGTCATCGAGTACGGAAACATACAAACTTCCGGCACTACCATAGACTTCACTGACTGGCCAGTGCCGGGATCGGTGAATCCGAGCGCGTTCACCACCACGCCCTTCTACCTTACCGCGACCGTTCCAGCACAGGGCTATTATGAGATCGAGTTCATGCAGGCCAACACATTCTGGAACTGCAACTTTGCCTTCGGGGTCTCTAAGTGTGGACAAGAGATTCGTCTCGGTATTGCCCACATGATAGATAGAGCCAACTTCGCTGCCAACGATCCGAACATCGTCGCTGGCGCGGGTGTGCCCATAGATCTTCCGATAGCCACCACCACCGCCGGTAACGCTGCAGTCGCCAACCGGTGCAGCTGGGACCCATTGTCGGTCGAGTTTGGCAACCGCGCAGGCACAACCTGTGCCCAAGAGCTGGACTCCAACTATCACGGAGGCGTCGCGTATCGCAACCAGACGGCACCGGTCACTGGAAACCCCAGTGGCTGTAGCACCACGGTTGTAAGCGCGTGTCAGCCACAGGGTAGTCCAGATCTCAATCTTGCGGCACAACACTTCGTCAACGCGGGTATTGCAAGCGGCTTCAACGCTGCCACCTCGGTATTGACCGGCCTCGCGACGGGCATTTCGATTTGTGGTCAGGCAGGTTCAGGCTGTACCGTTCCGAACTTCTTCGTCCGGAACGACCATCTTCCTAGGCTCGATCTCGGCAACGCGTATGCGTCACAGATCTGCTATCTGTTCACGGGCAGCTTCACCATACCCTGCACTCCATTCTTGACAGTCACTGACGGATCCATTACCCAGTTCCTGGGTTTCCAGACGTCGCCAAACTCTGTGAACAAGAGCTGGTGGTTCTACACTGCGGGCTTTTCAGGTCCAACCTTCTATGATGGTAGCTACTATTTCGGCTATGACAGTACCTTCGCATCGGCCTCGTGTCCGACCCCCGGTACGGCTTCTTGCACCACTATAGTGCTGGGTGGCGGAACATGCAACAATGCTGCTGTTCCAACGGCCAGCGCTGGAGACTACCAGTACATCTGCAGCCCTACCTATGACAGTCTCGCCTTGCAGCTAGAAACATCTCCATGCCTCTCAAATACGGTTGCACCGAATCCAGATCCGCTTACTGGCTCGAACACCAACAGCTCGCTCGCTAATGGTCAATGCCAAGGCACGACGATACTAACGTCTCACAGTGCTCTTCTGCGCGCTGAGGACTACTTCGGCCGGTTCGTACTCACCCTGCCGGTCTTCGAAACCAAAGACCAGTTCGGGTATCTCCAGTGCGATCCCAGCCAGGTGGTCGGCGGGTCTTGTCCGGCCGGCAGCTCCTGGTCTAGGGCCGTCAACGACGCCGATCTTGGTCTAGCGAACTTCTGGACATGGCTCAACACGTACAGCGGAAGATCTGGATCAGGTCTAGCAAACACGATACGCCAAGGCTTCAAGGAGAAGATAAGGAACGAGAACCCGTTCATCGCCAGTACTATCTGGGACGTGTTCATTCTGGGCAACGTCTACGACTCGCTCTACGTCAGGGATCCGCTCTCTGCAGGCACTGTCTTCAACTGGATGACCACTAGCACCACACCAGAGTCAGCTGTCAGCTATAACGGCGGACTCTCAGGACCTCCAGCAGGCACGTGTACTCAAGCCTCTGGCTGCACATACAGGTTCACATTGCCAACCTACCTGACATGGCAGGATGGCAGACAGGTCACGGCCTATGATGTGGCCTTCAGCTATCTTGCACTGGTAGGTAACGGAGCATTC